>OJJV01000090.1_pt1 | contig 106863 bp, 103 predicted proteins | sample 1596391 | NCBI WGS metagenome assembly OJJV01 (sample SAMEA4350164, study PRJEB24818) | metagenome | biome: human; feature: gut; material: faeces | place: Denmark | collected 2013-09
AGACCGGAGCGTTGTGACAAAGCATCTGAAAAATGTATATGAAAGCGGTGAATTGTCCGAAGATGCAACTTGTGCAAATTTTGCACAAGTTGCGGATAACGGAAAAACCTATCACTATAAGTTCTACGCTCTGTCCGCCATCATAGCCGTAGGCTATCGGATCAATTCCGGCAGAGCCACGCAGTTCCGCCAGTGGGCAACCAAGGTGCTGGACACCTTTACTAAGCAGGGCTATGTCCTAGACAAGAGCAGACTCATCAACGGGCAGATTTTTGATGAGGACTACTTTGACCACCTGATTTCCGAGATTCAGGAGATTCGGGCCAGCGAACGGCGCTTTTACCAGAAAATCACGGATATTTACGCCACCGCTGTGGACTACTCTCTCGATAGCCAGACCACAAAGGATTTCTTTGCTACAGTTCAGAATAAGATGCACTATGCCGTCCATGGCAGCACGGCGGCAGAGGTCATTATGGCACGAGCCGATCACACCAAGGAACACATGGGGCTGTCCTCATGGAAGAATGCTCCTGACGGCAAGATTGTCAAGGCAGATGTGTCCGTTGCAAAAAATTACTTATCCATGGGTGAAATGCAGGAGCTGAACGAAATCGTCACCATGTATCTGGACTATGCTACCCGGCAGGCCAGACGGCACATTCCCATGACCATGGCAGATTGGGCCTCCAAGCTGGATGCTTTCCTGCAATTCAATGATGCAGAGATTCTACGAGATAAGGGAAAGGTCACCGCTGCCATTGCAAAAGCCTTTGCGGAAAGCGAGTTTGAGCAGTACCGTGTCATTCAGGATCGGCTGTATCAGAGCGACTTTGACCGGTTGGTAGCCAGCACAGAGCAAAAGGACTGATACGCAAAAATGCCCGTTATCGGCCAAACAGCCAATAACGGGCGTTTTATCAGGCATATACAAGCTCGGTCAGAACGACTTCCTCCGCACGGCTGCGAATGCTGTTCATCCGGCGCACCCATTCCATCTGGTCAGCGGCTTTCAGAACTTCGGTCACGACTTCCTGCTTCGCCATAGCAGAGATGATGATTTCCATTCGCTTATTGCAGGCTTGGTCAATCTCCGCAAGATGCCGGTGCAGCGTTCCGCTCGTGAGATAGTTTGCGTAGAGAACAGGGCGATGTTCTTTCAGATAGCTACGGCGCATACGCCCATACTTGCCAATCTGATATTCTGGCTCATCCGGCAGGGTAAGGTTTGGGATAAGGTAATCGCCCTCCTGATGATAAGTGCCGCCCAGTTGCTCAAATAGCGATTTCATAAAAATTAGCTCCTTCGTGTGTTGATTTCCAGCGGTTATAAGAACTTTTCTTCTCCTTTCCTACAACTGCTTTTCAATTCACCACAAATGAGCCGCAGTCATATGTATTAGGTGGGAGAAACCACCCTTTACATAGTAACTCTTGATTGACAATGCTGTTGCTCTCTCCGTCCAAACCGTCGTCCTGCGAAAGGCGACAGTAAAGGGCGGTGATTTTTTCTTGATCTGTATTCTTATTGTTGACTGTCATAGCGTTTAACTCCTTTCCGACAGCCGAATCAAGCAATGGGATATATGCCATTATATTGATTTCGGCTGTCCTTTTCGATTGTGCGGTTGCCTCCATTCCCTCTGAAGCAGCAGCTCCTTGAACTGCTCCAACACGCACTGCCGCCCCTTGGGGTCATAATGAGTCGTAACATCATAAACCGTGCCACCGATTTTCATATGAAAATGCGAGTCGGCATTGTTTTCAAAAAGTTGATTATACGGATATTTTTGAATGAATTGTTCCATAGGGATACCTCCTCATCTTTCATCCCGATTACGCTGGCGGACGAGATATTTGCGATAATGATCGCAAGCCTTGATGATAAAATCTTCTGTTTTCTTTGCATCCAGCCCTTGTGGAAGAACCTCCCGCAGACGGGAGATGGGGACTTTCACTGTTTCTCGCTGGTTTGCTTTTTCCTCCGACATAACGGTTTGAATAACCGCCGTGGTCAGCGTCCCCTCCCGCTCAGCCCTGTGCATCCGCCACGCCTGCGAATAGGACGGGGTGCAGTCGTTCATTTCGCACTGTTCCAGCACCTCCCGCTGGCTGGATTCGTCAAGAAACGAAAGCTCCACACCTACGGATAGGGCGATTTCACCTTTATCCATCTTTTCAAGGAATTCAGGAATGAGATAGGTCAGGCGGATATATCGCTTAACGGTATCCTTGCTGATTCCTTCTTGCTCTCCGATTATTTCCGTGGACAACTTCGGCGCAATTTGCTCCGAAGTTATGTCTGTTCTTTGTCCCTGATGCTTCAGGGCATCAGCTTTCAACTTATACGCAAACGCCTTTTCGGAGGGCGAAATATGCTCCCGGTGGAGGTTGCTGTCCACCACCGCAATAGCGGCAGCATCCCGGTCGAGGGCATAAATCAAGGCAGGAACCTCGGTGATCCCTGCCTTTTGTGCTGCGTGCAAGCGGCGGTGGCCGCTTACGACTTCATATTCATCTGTATTTTCTATTGGTCGGACGATCAGCGGCGAGAGAACGCCTTGCGTTTGTATGCTTTCGATCAGCGTGTTCATTTCCTCATCGTCCTTGACCTGATAGGGGTTATTTTCAAAGGGGCGCAGCTTGGAAACTGCAATGTTGGTTTGTTTCATCGTTCAATCTTCCTCTCTTTCTTTCGTGTCAGGTTGTTGTGTTCCATTTCGGTTTTACGCTCGGCATCCAGAAGCTCCTGTATTTTGGGAATGTGCTCTGCGATACGCAGAACGGTTTTCCTCTCCCGTCGCAAAGGCGTGAGCTCTTTTGTAATCTTTTTGCAGTGTTCCTTCAGGCCAGCTTCTTCCTCCGGAGATTTCACTCGGCGCAGCTTCAGGCGCAGGGCGTAGCGCTGTTCCTCCAGCGCCGAAATCCGGGCGGTCAACCCCTCCTGAAATGACAAAAGCTCCTTTGGCGACTCAATGCGGTGGTCGCAAAGGAGCTTGTATTCTTCCAGATATTGATCCAGCTTCCGTACCTCCGCCCGCATGGCCGGTGATAAAGGGCGGCGGTCGGTGTTTTCAATGTTGCTGCCGGTGCAGATTTTCAGCAGTTCAATGAAAATCTCGAACAGCAGCGTAACGGTATCTTGCCTCTGCGCCTGCCGCAGATGATACTCAATAGCTATCAGCGGTGCTCGTTTTCGCTGCGGATAGGCGTATCCGTACAGCTCCGGCTTCCGCTGGTTTTCAAGGCACCGCTCCCGGATGGCTTCTCTGCTAAACTGTGGCCCAAAGCTGTCAATGCGAATAGGGCGCTGCCAGCCGTCGATGATGACGGAGGGGTGGGCATAATGGAAGTCCCGCTGGAAGCGATAGCCCAAACATTTCAGGTAATATTCAATTTCACGGAATGAACCGCACTTGGCCAGCGCCTCCTCCACATCCCGGCGCAGTAGATCCCGGTGGGTCTGCTTACCGGCCCTGTGGACCCAATATTCCTTTTTCTTGCCTTTGTTGTAAAACTCGCTGTTTTCCAGCACCGACAGTCCGTGCTCCCGGCAGATCGCGTCGGAGATCCTGCGCAGCTCCTTGTGGTCGCCGATCTTGTTTTTGAACTTCGCGCCGTCCTTGAAGGACACAGGATTCACAACAAAATGGCAATGCACATTGTCGGTATTCAGGTGGGCGGTGACCAGCACTTGATACCGGTCGCCCCACATTTGCCACGCTGTCTCCTTACCGATCATAAACGCCTGCTCCGGCGTGACCTCACCCTCACGGAAGCTCTGAATACCGTGGTAGCCGGCGACCTTTCCCCGCAGACCGAATCGCCGCTGCACGGCGATCATTTCGGCATAGGCGTTCTGCGCCGAGCAATTGATACCTCCCACGAACATTTTGCGGTCGGTCTTGTCGTCGTTCTCCGCATAGCGCAGGGCGGCGTACAAATCCTCGTCCAGATATTCCGGGGCGGTGGTCTTGTTGGGATTGTCGGCGTAGTCCAGCGTGGCTTTCAGATTTTTGAACACAGGCCAGAATCATGTCACCGCCATACCGTATCACCCCTTTCCCGGCAGCAGGAATTCTGCTGTGATCTGTTTCAGCACCGTGCAGATTTCTTTGTCCAGCTCCGGTGAACTGGCTTTATCCGCAAGCTCACCCAGCCTTTCAAGGCAAACAAAAAGAGCGTCAGGCGGAACCGTTCTCGGCTCGTACCCCAACGCTCTTTGCTTCACATATTCAGTCGTACTCAGCCCGCATTTTTGGGCTTTGGACTGGATTTCATCCTTTTCTTTTGCCGTCACGCGGACGGCGATGCGCATATCTTTTTCCATACACATCTCTCCTTTCGAGGGATTGGGGGCTGCGCCCCCAAAGAGTCAGCCGATTCCGGCTGTGATTGGGACTTCTGTGGCACACAAAGTCCCTGCTTGCTATACCATAGGACGCACCTCGCTATACCATAGGACGCACCTCGCAGGGCATAAAGAAAAGCGGCTGTCAAACATCAAAAACTGCGTCTCTACCCCCTGGGGGTATATCTTCGTTATTGAGCCAATTTGGCTCAAATATGATAGGAAATTTTCTGATTTGAGCCACATATCGGCGTTTTGGCTCAGCCGAACATTTCAAGGTCATCCAGCACACTCTTTTCGTTTTCGGCTTGTTGTTCTTCGGTCAACTCCGGTTGTACCTGCTCAAAGACAGGAGGTGCCGCAGCAAACGACACCTCCTGCAATTCCTCCCGTATGACCTGCCGAATATCCTCCAATAAAAAGCTGCTTGCGGATGACTGCCGCTGCATTTCGTTTAAGATCGCCGTTACCATAAAAGCGTTGCGGGATTTATCCAGCGACTGTAAATACTGTGCGGCGTTCGCCTCTTTTGGCTTGTCCAAATCAAACCGCACATTGATCCGATACTTGCTCATTTCTTCGCCTCAGCTTTCATCTGCGCCTCGGCCAGATACTCATATCCCTTTGCGGCGGCGCAGATGTCCTCAATGAATTTCACCCGGTCGGCGCTGAACTTATAAAAGTTCTTCACAAGGCAGCCGCCTCCGCCGGTCACATACAAGGTCATCGTGTTCTCATCATAGCCGTGCTCACGAAGCCTGCGGAAGATGTCCCGCACATACTCGGCAGCAACACTCTTGATGATTTTCAAATCAGCAGGCGCAATGTTTGCTGTGCCGGTGATCAGCACCTCGTCAATGATGGCATCGTTGATTTCCCGTTGTGTTTTCTGCATAAACGCCTCCCGGACAGCAAGCGTACACTGGTAAGTCCCGAATTTCTCGGTGAACATCTTGCCCTGCTGCGGCTTGTCGTTGATCATATACAGGGTGTTCATCGTGCCGTTGCCGATGTCGGCAATCAGGTTCACGCCTTTAAGAGTCGTTGCGAAGCTCGCAATGGCGGCGTAGCCCTGCGGATAGATGCGCACATCGTCGATATAGATATGGTAAGCGGTCTTTTTGTAGACAAATTCCACCTCGGCGTTCTTCATCAGATATGCTCTAAAATCTGCCTTTTGCCCGCTTGTCCAGGTCAGCGGCAGACCGGCGGCAATCACAATGTGCGCCTCGGTAAGATTTTCGGCTTTCAGCTCCTTGGCGATTGCCGCAAGGGTCAGCACATAATAGTCCTCATCCTTGATCTTGTCTGGTGCAAATTCCTTGTGCCCCTCGCCGGTGAGATAATACCTGCCGTTGTAGACCAGCATATCTGCTGTAAACAGCGGTTCGTGGTCATAGGCGGTGATGCCGGTGGGAAAGCAGAAATTGGCCGTTTTCATATTCCCGTACCCGTGGTCAATGCCGATGATTTTTGTGTTGTGGATCGTTTTCATTTCCTTATCCTCCTCATTTATTCTGATCTCTGATTTGTGCGTATAACTCACTATCGGACGGCAACACCGCCCGGCGGAAATAGTTGCAGTAGATGCCGCTCCGGCTGATGATCTGCACACAGCGATGCGGCTCTCCGTCATCCAGCAGGATGCAGTTACCGTGGTCATAGCAGCAGCATCGCCGGCGCACCAGTCTGTTGACCCGCCCTCGCTGAGACGGGTATATCCTCCATTTCATAATCTCCACCTCCGTTTGAACATAAAAATAACACCTACCGATTTTTAGTAGGTGTTATCCGATGATTTTGCCGCCCTCAAAGCCGTAGTCCACGCCGGTATAGGTTTCATAGGCCTGTCCGATCTTGCGGATGCGCTTGAGCACGCCGCTGTGATTTTTGTAGCCCAGCTTTTCGGCAATCTCCTCTAGCGTGTCGCCGCTCATACGCAGTTCAAGGATCTGCATATCCTTTTCGCTGAGCGTGGCCCTGAACTGATCCACCAGCGTCTGTGCTACCGCTGTTTCCTCCACATTCTGTGACGGGTCCGGCTCCTCATATTCCTGTCCGCCGTGGGCGTCGGCGTAGGCCTCCTGAAATTCCTCCAGAGAGATCATTGGGTGCTTGGTGCGGGTGTGGTACCATTTTCGGATGAAGTCCGTTTTCTGATTGCTTTTACGAAAATCAAAGTCCTCGAAACAAGGATTTTCCCGTGCCACTCGGATGATCTCGTCCATCCGGTGCTTTTTCATCACATTGGGCACGATGTAGCGCAGATAGATGTCGATCTGCCATTCCGGCACATACCCCAATTCCGAGTGGCAACCTTTGAATAATTCGCCGGCGGACGCCAAGATGCCTTCGTCCGTCAGCTCTTGAATCCAGTAGTCCGGGCAGTGGGCAAACCGCCACGCCGGGTCGTAGCCGGAGTAAATTTCCATATACTCGCCGAAGCCCATATATGGCCAAACCATAAAGGCGCTGGCGTCTATGATGAGCAGTCGGAACAGGTCGCTCTCCACGAACTCACAGGCGGCCCGGTTGCGAAATAGCTCCTGCGGATTCCGTGGGATAGCGTTCAGCTCCGCCCCACAGCGGGACAGGATGCTTTTCGGGATGAAGTAGTAGAACGGGATGTACTCTGCGTTTCGGAACGGCGTAGGCGGGCCGTCCTTTCTTGTCAGCATAATTGGCATTTTTATCGTCTCCTTTCCAGAGGGCCAGCGCCCTCTACTTTTTAACGGCACGAATATGCACCGATTGTTCCTGCTTTTCAAAAATAATTTTAGCATAGTTGCTGTCCAATAAATATCCCTCATTAGAGAAATGCTTCAAAAACATTTTTTAAAGAACGGGATGCACACTTCACTGCCATATAAATGTGTTGTAAAACAAAATTCAAGAATATCCGTGCGTTCTCTCTGCTATCCGTTGAAATTCGACATATTATGCGGTATAATGTATTTGTAAAATTGTGTGGTAATTGCAAATTATGGGGGTTCCACTATGTCGGTAAGCTACAAACGGTTATGGCATCTTCTCATTGATAAAGATATGAAGAAAAAGGACCTGATGGAAAAAGCGAATATCAGTGATTATACCATCCGGAAGCTCAACCGTGGCGACAATGTAACAACGGACGTTCTGGTTCGGATCTGTCATGCGCTGGACTGCCATATCGAAGATATTATGGAGGTCCTGCCGGAGGACAAGAGAGAGTGATTCAAAATATGCTGAGATACAGCGGAAACGAGGATGGGTATGGGAGATTATACGCAATTTCTGTCCCAAAAGGGCAATAGCATTTCTCCAGAGGATGAGAACTACATACAGGAGCTGCTTGAGATAGCTAGTTCCTTCCGGACATTTGACGCCGCACTGGATGAGTTTATTGTGCAGAAGGGCTATACCGGCAACCTTGCAGACACGGATGCCAAAGTCAGGTTTATCAAGTGTAAATTTGATGAGGCGGGCATCCCGATAGAAGCACGCGTTCTGAAAGGCTGGTTTCAAAAGCACACACAGGCCGAGAAACGGGATTACGCGATTCAATTTTGTTTTGCATTTCACCTGACACTGGATGAAACACGGGATTTCTTCCGCCGTGTGTATTTGCAGCGGAATCTCGACTGCCACACGATTCGAGAGGCAATTTACTATTATTGCATTTGCCATCAATTGCCCTATTCCGAGGCACAGGCACTGATTGAAAAAGCCCCGAAGGAGAGCGGAAAAGGGCCGGTTGATCTTCATTCCGATGTTCTCTTTACCGGCACGATTGTCAAGGAATTGGACCGGTTTCAAAGTCCGGAAGAACTGCTTGCGTTTTTAACGACGAACAGCAGCCAGTTTGGCTATAACAACGCAACAGCGAAGAAGTATATCTGTGAACTTTGGAGAAGAATTGCCGGTGAAAATGGACTGGCTGTTCAGGAACTGAAGCACCGCTATCCAAAAGAGACTTTCGCCGAGAAATCCCGGTCGGCATGGGACATTTACCAGCAGATTTTTGGACTGCTGGATTTTGATGAATCCAACGGCGAAAAGCTGTATCCCATAAGCGGCGACCGCACCTTACAGCCGCTGCTGAAAGCAAACGCCATGATCCATCCCCTTGTGAGCAAATCGTTCCCGGATCGGCAGGGCTTGGAGGCCATCATCGGCGGGAACTGGCAGTCGGATGAGGTCGTCCGAAAAACAATGATCCTGCTGGCCTTCTATCGCTTCTGGACAGAACTGCTTCTCAAGGGAACGGAGCCGGAATATGCGGCAAAGCCGTATGACGGCCCGAGATGCATTGCATCCATCAACCGACTGCTGCTGGATGCCAGCTATCCGGAACTGTATGAGGGGAATCCCTATGACTGGATCTTCCTCTATGCCTCGCAGGATGCCTACCCGCTGGATGCATTCCGTTCCTTTATGCGGGAGGCTTATCTGAATAAAATGGCTCCTGAGAATGCCCTGCACTGAAAAAACCGCTTTCTAAGTTTTCGGTGTTAGAATCTAAGCGTCGCAATATGCGAGCAAGGTTAGGATGTGAGAAAATGGACTCTAGAGCTGCACTCAAAGCAGGCACTACGCTTGGATTCAATGACGGATGGGAATACACAATCACCGATGAGTTGGCCCGTGGCGGATCGAGCATCGTTTACAATGCTTATTACATTGATAATCTAGGAGCAAGAAAAACCGTTAGAATCAAGGAATGTTACCCCTTCAGATGCAATTTGCGAAGATCGCCGGATGGAAATCTGCTGATCCCGGAGGCAGAGCGGAAGCAGTTCACGCAGACAAAGCAGAAAATGCGGCGGGCTTATCAACTGGGCAACGAATTCTTTGCAGCAGATGGGCTGACGAACCTGACGGCCAATACCTATAATATTTATGAGGCAAACCACACCTTGTATGTGGTTTCTGTGTATGCTCAGGGGCAGGAATTGTCCTATGATCGTTATTCCTCTGTCAAGGACAGCATTGCTGCAGTAAAAAGTGCGGCAACTGCCATTTCTAAAATCCACAATAAGGGTTTTCTGTATCTCGACATTAAACCGAGCAATATTCTGACGCTGGAGGGCACCACGGAGCTGATCCAGCTATTTGACTTCGACACGGTCGTTCCCATCTCCGACGCTCCGGAATTGGGGAATAAAATCTCTTTTACCAAAGGCTTTGCGGCGCTGGAACTGCAAAGGGGTGACGGAAAACGAATCGGGACTCACACGGATGTGTATGGGATCGGTGCGCTGCTGTTCTATATGCTGTTTGATCGTGTACCGGATGCCTTTGACTGTGATGCCGGTGCCCGGTACGATTTTTCAAGGTCCAAGCTATCAGACGGCGCGTATCGGGATGCGCTGACCTTCCGCCTGACGGATTTCTTCCATCACACCCTTGCGGACTATTATCTGGATCGGTTTTCCAATATGGAAACTGTGGTCGAAAAGCTCTCGGAGCTTCAAGCTCTGGCGGATCTGTCCGCCCGCTATGTGGTAAGCTCCAAAATCTATGGCCCCGAGTTCTTTCTTGGGAGAGAACAGGAGACGGCATGGCTGACGCAGCGGCTTCTGGATACCTCCGGCGGTTGCAGCTTTCTTGTGGGGATGGGCGGTATCGGAAAGAGCGCTCTCGCCCGCCACTGCATCAGGCAGTGTATGCCGAGAATTGATTCTGTCCTGTACCTGGATTATCAGGGCACGATTGAGAAAACTATCTGCGACGACTACGCCGTGCAGATTCACGGCGTTCAAAAGGACAAATCAGAAACAGAAGAAGCCTACTTTGAGCGAAAATTGGGAATTCTCCGGGAACTTGGCGACGGTAAAAATTGCGTACTGGTTATGGACAATTACACCGGTGACAGCGGCACCGGTATCCCGAAGCTCCTGCAAACGGGCTGGCGTTTGCTGTTTCTGACCAGAGACAAGGCGCTTGCGCAGGGGTATGACACCCTTGAAGTGGAATCCGTTTCCGAAGAAACTGCGCTGCTCCTTTTTGAGAGGCACATCGGCCACCGGCTCAGTGCGGAGGAGCGGTATTATGCCACCTCGATCATTCAAAATGCATCCGGTCACACATTGGTCATTGAGCTGATTGCCAAGCAGATCGGCAGTCCCGTCTGCACACTGTCTCTTGCGCAGGCGGCTCAAATCGTCGCAGAGCACGGCTTTACAAGCCTTGCACCCGAAAAGGTCGGATACCAACGGGATGCAGTTCTTCATCAGGAATCGATTCAGCAAATAATCTCCGGCCTGTTTGCGGCAGAGACCTTGTCGGAAACGCAGAACGCTCTGATGAAAGCCCTGTCTCTGTTTGGCCGAACCGGCGTTTCCATTGAACGGCTGTGCGATATGCTCCGCTTACCAAACAGAGACGACATCGGAGCTCTTTACCGGCAAGGCTGGATTGCTATAAACGACACGATCCTCACAATGCACCCGGTTATCGAGGAGGTCGTAACGAACTGGGGGTTCACGGATGCGGCGCTGGATGCAGCAAACAGGGTCCTTCAGTATCTGGATATCTGGCTGAAGGTTGAAGCGCAGAAAGAGGAATATCCGAAGCATCTTCTCCGCAGTCTCCAGCGAGTTCACGAGGTTCAAGAGAATGCTCCCGGCAGCTTTCTTGACCGGAGGCTGCAAAAAATGATGGTGAAAGATGGTTCCGGCTGGGCAAGAGAATCCTACCTTCACAGAATCGGCAGCTACGCAGAAAGCACGGCAACAGATCACGACGAGATTCGGGAGATTCTTCGGCTGGCTGCGGCTGTATTGAAAGGCGGCAAGCGGGAACCTCAGATATATTCTTCGGATATTTATATAGAACTGCTCTATTATGCGATTCAAAATATGCCCTATGAGAATGAACAGTTTCTTCTGGAAAAGAGTACGGAATTCATTGCCGTGGTTCCTCCGGGCAATGAGCGGATGCTCCTGAAGGTTTATCAGATCCTGCTGGAGATTCTGTACGATCACAGGCGTTTCTCGGAAGCGGAACGGAAAATCCGGCAAATGCGGACCGCCATCTCCCGAAATCGCAGTCCGGAGCTTTTGGGACGGTTCTATTACATCCTTGCGGGATTTTATGATGCGAAGTTGAGCGGCGCTTACGATGCACAGACAGCAGAAGAAACGCAGGTTGTTCGCCTTCTCCTTAAATCAGTAAATAAGGCCATCCACTGGCTGTCCGTTTCCAATGCCGGAGATTCCGGCATTCTTCTGGGTGAGTGCTATCGGCTGAAGGCCCTTGTCCTGATCCGCAGTGGCGCCGGGAAGAAAAAGCAGGTCTGGGCAATCCTGGAAAAGGTCCGGAAGCAGATTGACAAATACGCCCAGCCCAATTCCAAGCTGGTGCGGGACTACGATCTGACGATGGCATGGTACTACACCTATCTGGAGGAGAATTATCCGCAGACCTGCGCCTATCTGTTCAAGGCCTACGACATCACAAACATTATCAGCACCTCGGAGCTTGCCAAAATCGACGATCAGCTTTGCCCGATGGCCAATCTGATGCTGGAATGGCAGCAATACGATCAAGCGGAGCTGTACCTTCTCCGTTCCATTCTGACCTGCGGAGATCACTTGGAGATCGCCGCCTATGCAAGACGGCAAGTCGAACTGCTGGGGCATTTGCTGGAGGTGTACTTCCGCGCCGGAGATTACAGCAAATGCCGGGCGGTGATGGATAAGATCAACGAAAAGGTTTGTAAAATCGGCACATTGCATTTTGAGGATTATGTGTCGGAGGAAATACGGGAATTCATCGCATCGGAAAGCAACGCAGAATCACAGGTTTAATGGAGAGGAAGGAATGAGAAATATGGAACAGGCTAAAAACGAAACGACCTCCGTAGCACTGGAAACGATCATTACCAATGCAGTCAAGATACCCGGCGTAAAGGTCAACCGCAGCAAATTCCTTGCAGAGGCTTTTGCAGGCGACGATATTGATTTGCAGGCCATCATTGATATGGGGCCGGTCAGTGCCGGAATTCCCCAAGAGCGTATTGAGAAAGCCGCCGCGAAACTGATTTTCGTTCGTACCAGCCAGTCTTCTATGGCATCTTTTGTTGCCGGTATTCCCGGCGGATTTGCGATGGCGGCGACAATCCCGGCGGATGTGGCACAGTTTTTTGGCATGGCCCTGCGCCTTGCGCAGGAATTGTCTTACTTGTACGGTGCGTCGGATCTGTGGACAGAGGACCAGCTTGATGACGAGCGAGTCCGGAACCAGTTGATCTTGTATTGCGGTGTGATGTTCGGCGTGTCCGGCGCTGTGTCAGGCGTGCGGGTCCTTTCCACACAGATTGCAAAAACAACACTGAAGAAGCTGCCGCAGAAGGCACTGACCAAAACCTTCTGGTATCCGATCATCAAGCAGATCGGCAAGGCCATTGGCGTGAAGGTAACAAAAACCACGGTAGCGCAGGGAATTTCCAAGGCGGTTCCCATTGTGGGCGGCGTGATTTCGGGGAGTCTGAATTATGTGTCAATGATGCCGATGGCAAACCGCCTCAATGCAGCGCTGGATAAGGCTTGCTTCAACTACTCTGAGGAGGAAATGGCTGCGGATATTGAGATAGTCGAAAGCATTGACGCAGAAGCATCCGAAAACGCGCAGCCAAGCAAGCTCTCTCGGTTCGCAAGCACGGCAAAAGGTGGCCTTCAGGAGGGCTGGAAAAAGGCGTCCTCCGGTGCTGCATCCTTGCTGAACAAGATCAAGAGCGAAAAGCCCGCAAAAGAGGCAGACGATGCATTGATCTCATATGACGAGAAAATCGAAACGCTGCGTAAATTGAAGCAGCTTGTCGATGAGGGCATTTTGTCTCAGGATGAGTTTGATGCCAAAAAGAAAGAGATCCTTGCGTTGTAAAAATATTAAGGAATGATTTTGCACTTCCCCAAAAGATAAATAGATGGAGGGAAACCACATGGAAAAAGTGGAATCTAAAAAGGTCAATAGGAGAAAAACTGCTGTCGTAGCCGTTATAGTGGCTGTGATTTTAATCCTCGGTGTTTCGTCTTTAGTTTTGCTATCTAAAAGCACAAAGAAATCTGAGCCTTCAATTATTACCACATCAACACTTGAAAAAATCCTGAATGTAAGCGATCTGTCAACATTTGAGGCCATATATAATGGCGTTGCAAAGGTTGTTAGCCCGGATGATCCTCAAAAGATCGATTATTATGTGTCGTATGACGCTACAGTTAAAGCCGGTATTGATTTTGATCAAGTCGAAATTTCTGTTGATGATGAGACGAAAATCATTTCAGTAAAACTGCCGGAAATCAAGATCACAGATATTACCGTTGACATTGAGTCTATGGACTACATTTTCATAAATGATAATGCAAACACAGAAACAGTGTCGGAAGAAGCATATAAACAATGTATAGATGATGTAACTAACGAGAGTAATAGTGAAACCGCAATATATGAACTTGCTGGACAAAATGCAAAAAATATCGTTGAAGCATTGATTCGCCCATTTGTAAATAGCTTGGATTCTGAGTACAAACTGCAAATAGACTAAGGGGGCAATCGGTATGAAAAAAACAATTTCTTTTATCCTAGTAGTGATTATGTGTTTGGCCCTTGCTGCGTGTTCCAATTCGAGACCGGATGACGGTGTGAAAGAGATAGCACCACAAGCGTCACAAATGAAATCCATTTGTGAGTTGGCAACGATGAAATGTTATTATCATAATGTTGCGAAGTATTTTGAAGAAGATGCCTCTGGAGCGTTGTGGTGGAAAAAAGATCGAAAGTTTTGGGTTGAATACTCCGGCGTTGTTACTATTGGAATTGACACTTCTTTGGTGACGATGGAAATCGATGGAGACATCGTAACAATCACCATTCCTCCTGCTAAGGTCTTTGGGTGCAAAGTGGACAAAGAGACTTTGACAAAGGATTCCTTTATTGTTGCTCAGGATTCTGCCGCCGTTGAGGCGGAACACCAAACTGAGGCGTTCAAGGATGCACAGGCAAAAATGCGAGAGGCGGCAGAGAATGATACTGCGCTACTGGCAAGTGCGCAGCAGCGTGCGCAGAAGCTGTTAGAAGATTATGTGCTCAACATCGGAAACAGCGTAGGAAAAACATACACGATCAAATGGGTATACCTTAATGCTGAGGCTGATCCGAGTGATGGAGCCTCTGAAAGCATAACCGTGCCAGAGAATCCATAATATTTATGAGCTGCAGTCAAAAAACCAAATAGCGGAAGTATCAGCGTAAAATGTATGCACGCTCTAAAAATTTTACAGGAGAAATTGAAATGAGCAGATAAGCAATGTGCCCTGTATGTGGGCGCAGGCTTCACCGGACACTGGACTCGTGGGGCGATTGGGATGGCGAATCTTATACTTGCGAATATTGTGCGAGAAATGACAATCAAAGCGATTCGGAATCCATAAGTGTATACGACGCTACACAGATTTGGCTGTCTAATGGCAAGGATGAGGATTACACCTTTGGGTATTCCGAGGAAGAATTGGAGAATGCCCTGTCCTGAAACGCAACTGCATAGAGGAAGGGAGACGACCTATGGCCGTCTCCCTTCCTTCAACTATTCAGTTGTTTCCTACCGGCTTTACCGTGATCTCGATCTCCTCAATATTTTGAGACTGGACAAGGTTATCATACTCATTTCCTTCACTGTCGGTGCTGAAGACATACTTCAGCTCGGTATTCGGCGAAACGCTTTGACCGGTGATGACATAATTTTTCAGCAATTCCGTATCTTCCGGATCGATAAAGCTGCCATCATCGGACACGATCACAAATTTAATATATCCAGCCCCGTAATGATCCATCCGGTCGCCGCCCATTGACAGGTAGCCGCAGCTCGCAAGGTTTCTGCCGGAATAATCCCGGATATACCAAGTGTATTTATCCGGGGATGGTGTGATTTCTGTCAGACCAAGGGAGGTTTCCTCGCTGCTGCCGACTTTCTTTACGCACAGCACGATTTCTTCAATATTCTGTGACTGGACAAGGTTTTCATATTCGTTTCCGGCTTCATCCGTGTCAAAAACATATTTCAGCTCCGTATTGGGAGCATAGCTCTGAGCGGTGACGACATATTGCTTCAGGTTATCATCTGTTTCAATGTCAATATATGCTCCATCCGGTGTGACCATAACCAACTCAATATAGCCTGCTCCGTAGTGGTCCATGCGGTCGCCGCCCATAGAGGTGTACCCAATCGAAGCACAATTCTTACCGACATAGTTTTTAATGTACCACGTGTATTTGTCAGGCGAGTCCTTGATTGTAATGGACTCGTCGGTGGGCTGCTTGCTATTCGCATTTCCGGCAGGATTTTCAGATTTGCTGTCGCATCCGGCAAGCGCTATGGTCGTCATTACGATGGCCAGCAGCAAGGATATTGCTCTTTTCATTGTTGTCCCTCACATTCTTTGATTTTAGTTTGCAGTTTTCGCTCTGCTGCAATTCCACCGGCAGCAGACCATACTCTGCAAAGCGCAGTGTTTGGTCGAGACGCATTAACCTCCTCGCAGTATTCGGTGGACAATGCATAGTCTATCATCAGCGAATTTCAAACTGGGTTTTTGAATGCAGCACGGCAGTTGCTCTGAAACGAATAAAATAGAAGCCGGTATTTTGCACATGCAGTCATTTTCCCGGATGGGGCAAATGCGTATAATAAAATTGTAGTCGAAGAGAATTTTGCTTTTATAGCGCTACTGAGAAAGGACCATTTATGATAATACTTTGTTTGACAATCCTAACCATACTACTATGGATCGGATACCACATCACGGGTGCGCTGCTTGCAGCAATAATATGGCTTTGCATTAGACTTCCATGTGCGATTATTGTTTGCTGCTTCGGGATTGTGTGCTGTGTACTGATTCTCCTGTTCCCCATCGGGCTTCGGTGCTTCCGCTATGCTTGGGATATTCTTACATAATTGCTGCGAATACAAGAAAAGGTGGCAGAGAGTTGGTACTCCCTGCCGCCCTTGGTCATATATCCTTATGAGTAAATCAGTTCTGCAATTACGATCTCCATAGCTCGGTTTCGGATGCTGTTCATTCGTCTGACCCATTCCATTTGGTCGCTGGCTTTCAGTTTTTCCGTAATTCCCTCTGCATCTGCCGTTTGTTTTTCAAGCCGAAGAAAAAGTTCCTCTGCCTGTCGGTCAATATCCGCAAGATATTCGGGTAGCTTGCCGCTTGTCAGCAAATTTGCATAGATTACCTTGTGGTGGCGTTTCAAATGGCGTAAATGCCGTTGTCCCCATACCCCGATTGGCTGCCCTTCTTCCGGCTCATCATCCCCGGCAATCAGGTAATAGTCACCGACCAGTTCATACTTCAGCCCTGTGCGTTCATCGGTAATGTACTTTTCCATCATCAGCGCCTCCATCCCCACAACATTGACTTCTGCGGCTTTGCCTTGGCGACTTTGATTAATATCTCATCTACGGCATCTGTGTACCGTCCCGCCGCAATCAACTTGTTGCGGAACCGGTTCAGCCCCTCAATGATAAGCCGCCACTCCTGCCGGTTCAGTTCTACATAGTATTTCTGCTTTATACGCTGTTCCTCCTTTGATTTTCTGCAATTATTGTAGCAGGAGAATTAGCGTAAATCGAATGTACGGATATAAAAAAATCACCGAGAAAAGTCTGTGATAGACTGATCTCGGTGATTTTCCTTGCCATTGCTACGCCTGACAACTAAGTCCTTTTAACATTTCGTTTTCAGTCCGTGGCTTTGCAACTCGGTTTTTCTCCCATTGCCGATTCAGCTGCGGTGATAATTTGATTTACTGCCTTATCAACGAAAACCGAAGGTTTTCCGGGGTTTTCTTATACCCTTTTCGTCTGATAGCCTTTGAAGCTTTTCGCTGTTTTTGACCGTATGTGGCCTCGGTTAACCCATTTTATAAGGGCTAAAAATGGGTTAACCGGGACAAATGGGTGAGTAAATGGGTGAGTAAATGGGTTAACTGAAGGGTCAACACAAGGTGAATTTGCGGAGGTTTTTTCATGAACACCCCTAAGTAAAAATGAACTGCATTGACGCTTACGCGGTTTTTTTCTTACACTCACGAAACCGGAAAGGAGAATCGACATGAGCAAAATCGAAAGCAGTGCCGGAAAGGCGCTTTATGAACAGCAGGAAACCAAGCTGTCGCAGCAGTCCGCCGCATTTATTGAGCTTTTAACAAAGCGCGGCATTCTGGGAGATTCGTCTATCGATGATGACAGAGTCCGCCAAGCCAAAAAGGAGAAAAAGAAAAGCATGTATCATAACACGCTTCTCCTGCTGCAGCACTACCGAACCATTCTCTGGACGCTGGAATGCTTCCCGTCCAGCGTAGCAGAGGAGCTGGATCGCCCGCTGAAGGATCTGGATACGCTGCTGGATCGGATCGACCTGGAACTTGGGATGAACAATCGAAAGCTGGAAGGCCGGATGGAGAGTGTACGCCGCTCCCGTCTGCTGGTTGACCGGCTCAACGATGCGGTCAGCATATTGAAATCCAAACCGGTCAACGGGCACAAGATGTACGACATCATCTACATGACCTTTCTCGGGCCGGACAAGCTGATGCACGAGGAGCTTCTGTACCGTCTGGACATCTCTGCCCGGCACTATTACCGGCTCCGCACGCAGGCAATCAATATCATCGCCCTGCGTCTATGGTCTGCCCCTGCCGGCGAGGTGGATTCCTGGCTGGAGGTTCTTTCTATTTTGGAAAACTGGTAAGGTTAAAGGTCTCGATTATTGCATTGCTTCTACAGGAGCGGGACAAATGATACCGCGCAGATGCATCGACATAGCAGCTGTTTGATTATGTGCAGATTGTTTGGAGATACTGTAGATAAGGAACACAAATCCGGTTGAAATTCTGTCCCGAATATTATATAACATTCGGGACATGATGGAGGAGGGAGACAGGATGAAAACTGGATATTCCAAGCAGATACAGGAGCGAATCAACGGTGCGGACGACGGCACAATCTTCGTGAACTCGGATTTCGCGGATATTGCTGATTCGGAAACAACCAGGCGCAATCTGAACAGATTGACGCAAATCGGTGTGCTTCGCCGGATATTAAAGGGTGTTTACGAAAAGCCGAAGTACAGCAAGCTGCTTGATGAATACGTAGCGGCTGACCCGGACGCAGTTGCAAAAGCATTGGCGCGAAGTTACCATTGGACCATCGTCCCGTGTGGGAATACAGCCCTGAACCTTCTGGGGCTCTCCGCACAGGTAACGGCGGTCTGGTCCTATATCAGCGACGGCCCCTACAAGACCTATGAGTGGAACTCCACAAAGCTGGAATTTAAGCATAGGACCAACAAGGAAATCACCGGTCTGTCTTACATGACGAGTTTGGTGATCCAGGCACTGAAAACTTTGGGAAGGATCAATGTGACGGCGGAGATCATACAGACGCTTTCTGAAAAGCTGACCGAGGACGAAAAGCGAGCCTGTCTGAAAGAGGCGACGGAATCTACGGATTGGGTTTACGATACGATACGGAAAATGTGTGGGGGCGACACACAATGAGAAATGTAGCACGATTGCCGGACAGTGACCGTGGCGAACTGTTCCGAAATACAGCAGATAAGATGGGCTTGAATGATGCCATCGTAGAAAAAGATTTTTGGATATGCTCTATGGTGGTGTTCTTTCTTTTTACACAGTGATGGATGCACTCAGAAATCTGGAAAGAGGTATCCATTTGCTGTAGCCGCTTCATAATTCACGACGCTGACTGCCTTACGGGTTGTAAAGTCGCCGGTTTCTCCGCAACAGAGTAAACGCCACTTCCCTTTTGGCATAGTGGATGGCACAGAAAAAGGCGGAGAAAATGGCACGGTTCGCGCCGATGACATGTAAATGCAAACATGCTATACTGTTAGCGTCCGATAGTAGGAGCACACCATAAAGGCACCGTTTCTGCTAGGCAGTTCAGCCTCCGAGAGCGGTGCCTTTTTATGTGCCGAATTGAAAAACAGGAGGTAAAAGCATGTTATTTCAGTCATTTTGGGCATCTGAAAAATCTGTCACAGGGAGACGAGATAACCTTTACAGATGTGGACGGAAATATGTTCGGCTACGAGGTCATTGAACTTGAAACACTTTCGCCCTTCGCCATTGAAGAGATGACAGGCGGGAATTGGGATCTCACACTGTTTACCTGCACGGTTGGCGGTCAGTATAGAGTGACTGCTCGCTGTGTGCTGGCGAACGGTGGAGCTTAACCACTGAGAACCTTTACAATGCCTTCGGCAATGGCAACCCTGTGTTATCCGTCCTGCCGTTCTGCTTTTAACGGCCAAGGCCTTGTTCGGATTTTTGTTTATTGGCGACCACAACAAACGTAATGGCTATTTTTACAATTCAAGTAAAACAAAAGAGGTGCCTGTCATTCCAATGATGACAAGCACCTCTTTCGTGGAGTTATCCCGTTTGAATTTCGGAGTAGCTGTGATCTGTTTTTAAAATAGGTGTTCGTGGGCGGCTTCCGTTATAAATGCTGCGTCTCAATTTGCTTCATAACATCAAAATGGTTTTTCTCATACCGGATGAGCCCGTCCCGCCGCATGAGGGACAGCTCGTTGGAAAGCGCGCTGCGTTCTACGCTGAGATAATCCGCCAGTTGCTGGCGATTGTAGGGAATATCAAAGGAATAGCTACCGGTGCGCTTGATGCACTCCGAGAAGTAGGACAGCAGCCGCTTTCGAATGGACTTGGGTCCGGTGTGCAGCACCCGGCGGGAGAGCTGCAAATTTTTCTCCGAGCAGAGCGTCAGCAGGTTCCGCACAAGCCGTACATGGCGCGGGCAGACATTGGCGCAGGGTTCCAGTACTCGCCTGATATTCAGCAGCAGTGCTTGCGTATCCTCGGCGGCGGTCACGTTGACCATCAGCGGCTCGCCCGGCACGCAGGCGTACGCCTCCGCAAAAACGCCGCCGGGGCCGATGCTGCTCAGGACGCTGTTATTGCCCCACACGTCTCCCATCTCAATGATGACCCGGCCGGAGAGCACCACGCCGATCTGCTCCGTGGCAGTCCCCTCCGGGAAAATAATCTCGCCCTTTTGAAAGGCGTGCTCCTTCGCGTGCAGGCAATCGAGCATTTCCTCAATGTCCGACGGCCCCATTCCGCGAAAAAGCCGTGTATTTGCTAAATTGATCTGCATATTTTTTGCCTCCATGTTGGTGCGCCAACGGACTTTCATAAATTATGATAGTAGAATAAAATCACAAAGTCAAGAGAAACCGCAAGGGGGTATCAAAATGATTCGAAGGATCATCCAGATCGATAAGGAAAAATGCAACGGCTGCGGCGCCTGCGCCGAGGCCTGCCATGAGGGAGCTATCGCCATGGCGGACGGCAAGGCGAAGCTCATGCGGGACGATTACTGCGACGGGCTGGGCGACTGCCTGCCCACCTGCCCCACCGGGGCCATTACCTTTGTAGAGCGGGAGGCGGCGGCCTATGACGAGCAGGCCGTCATGGAAAACAAGCAGCGGAAAATGCGGAAAGAGGGCATGACCCTGCCCTGCGGCTGCCCCGGCAGCCAGTCTCGGAATCTTCAGCGCCTGGGCGCGCCCACCGTGGAAACGCCGCAAGCCCAGCAGACGAGCCGCCTTTCCCAGTGGCCGGTGCAAATCAAGCTGGTGCCGGTAAACGCTCCGTATTTTGACGGCGCGCGGCTCCTCATCGCCGCCGACTGTACCGCCTACGCCTACGCCGCCTTCCACGAGCGGTTCATCAAGGGACACATCACCCTTGTGGGCTGCCCCAAGCTGGACAGCGTGGATTATTCCGAAAAGCTGACCGAGATCATCCGGGAGAACGACATCAAGAGCGTCACCGTCGTGCGGATGGAGGTGCCCTGCTGCGGCGGGCTGGAGAACGCGGCGAAAAAAGCGCTCCAGCAGAGCGGAAAATTCATTCCGTGGCAGGTGGTCACCGTGACGGTGGACGGCCGGCTGATGGAAGAATGATAAACTCATCAGAAAAAAGAAAGGAAGAAGCACAATGAAGTATGTATGCAGTCTTTGCGGTTGGGAGTATGACGAGAGTGTGGGCTATCCCGAGGGCGGCATCGCCCCCGGTACGCCGTGGAGCGAGGTGCCGGAGGATTTTGAGTGCCCCCTGTGCGGCGTGGGTAAGGACAGCTTCGAGAGCGCATGAGCTTTCTGTAAAAGGAGTAAAGACGATGAGCTACGAAAACTTGAAGGACAAAATCTGCACATTCGAAGTGATGGACGTGAGGGGCAAAAAGATGGATTTCTTCCCCGCGTTGAAGGCAAGGGCTGCCGCGCTGAAAAACGGCGAAGGACTGCATATCATCCAGACCTTCGAGCTGCTGGCATGGAATCAGGGCATCGGCTTTTTCAGCAGCGAGATCGGCCCCTCGGCGCTGTTTCAGGCATATAAGCTCATTAAAAATAGCGAGAAGCAGGGCAAGTCCCGGGATGAGATCTGCAACATGCTGCGCGAGAAATTCGGAGAGAAGAACCCGGAAATGCAGGTTCTGAACTAAAAAGCAGAAGGAGACGAACGACAATGGATAACAGGATGTTTTGTTTTCAGTGCGAGCAGACGGCGCTCTGCACCGGCTGTACCGGAAAAGCCGGTGTCTGCGGCAAAACCGCCGAAGTGGAAGGAGTGTTTTATCTATCCGCTTTTTCGAGCCGTTTTCCTCTTTCATGAACGAAATCCGGCTGTAGCTTTATGAATGGGATTGGTTTTTCGACAAACTGGAGTGAGCGCGGAAGATGTATTCCGCGCTCACTCTTGTTATTCGATTGTATTCCGCGCAGAACCATTGGGTGGGAAGACCTTTCTCGTTTCCTGTATCGGGGTGTTGAATATATCGCTAAAAGTAGGCAAACCCTCTAATAAGATTTCTCTGATCACATTCTAACGCTCTCTACCTGTAGCTATGAGTTTGATGATGCCCGTTTTGTGCTGGCAGGAGCTATTCGATAAAAAACGCTTGTGCCGGAGAAGGCGCCACTGTATGGCAGAGCAACATCTGAGAAAAAACATCGAAGCAATCAGCTCAAGCCGTAATAAACTCAAAAACCTCTTGAAAATGTGCCATCTTTTTCATATAATAAAACTGTAACTTCTGTTTGGAGAGGAAGAAATGTGCGTTTTAAAAGCGTATCCGCACAGCGTCTGACTTAAAATTGCCGTGTAGAAGCAGCCGCGGAAAACGCGGAGAAACAAGATCAAACGCGGAGGCGGTTCCAGATGGAGAGTCGCTTACGTATCTCAGCACATATTCCATTGCAACCCCCGTCAAGAATCTCCGCGGCGAAAGAGAAGAGTTGCGCAAAAGGGCTTTTTGACGAAAAGTATAACAATAATCCAAAGTATTCGTTGATAGAAGGGAGGCTGCTGCCATGTTTATCATTTATCTTATCCGGTTTAGCTTTGTGCGAATGCAATATTGGTGTAGCCTCCTCAGTAGGAGTTGTCAAAACCAAATTAGGATTAGCGGCGCATAAGCTAGACCGAGCGGTCTGCTTGTGCGATTTTCTTTTTTAGGGCATGAAGTAAGTTGGGAAATTTAGATCTTTCGTCATAACGGAAAAACACGAACCTTTTACGATAGTTCTTTGTTTACCAATTGAGATCAGGCAGTGCGAAGGAGGCAGGAGATGTAGGCGGTATCATAACATGAGATGCCTATAGAAAAGACGGCGGTGTATTCAGGATGCTTATCCTTGTCCAGTTATTGTTTTCAGAAAACAATAACGACGGGCGCATAGGACGGCACTTTAGAGAATCTCCTCTGTATCAATAAAGAAGGCGGCAAGAGCCCTCCTGCTCCGTTCAAGCCTGTGTTTTCTCGCTCCTTTGAGATAATGAGAATGTGCGGCCATACAGGATAGAGCAAGGAGGGTTTTTAATGAAAATTGCCATCGGAATGATTGTGCGGAATCTTATATCTGCGCATCCGCTGACAGAATTTCTGGATAATGCCGAGAAGTATGACCACCCGATTGAACGCGTGATTGTCGTATACTCTCATGAGGCTGATCCGGAGGTGATTCAAGAATTGCAGCGCAAGGCGAAGGTTTCTCTGATCCGGCTTCAGAACTACGAAAGAGCGCATATGATTTTGAAGCAGCTTGGTGTCCGATTCTCATCCATTCAGCAACTTTTGTTCTGCCCGTTGATTGATACGCACGGACTGATTCCTTATGGCTTTAATCGGAACCATGTGTTGATGGAAGCGCTGTTCACAGGCGTGGACTACCTGATCTTTGTGGACTCGGATGTGCAGCCTAGCGTGTTGCATCGAACACCTGACGGAGAGGTTGGGTTTGATGAGGTAGACTTTTTCGGAGCGCATCTATACGGGATGTCTCTGGGGGCGACCATCACCAGCAGTGATTACAGCGGATACAACATCCTGCCTCCAGCTTCCTTTGAGGGAATGACAGACCTGCTATGGGGCCTCCACAAGGAGGATATGGCGGAGTTTTGGCAGAGCAGCGAGGTTCGCGGCGGGCTTATTGTACAGGAAGCAGGGACACCTGAGCTGCAGCCCACCACAAAGGTTCTGGGTGGAAACATGGGCATCCGCATGAGCGCATTGACGACACTGCCGCCGTTTTTCTCGCCTTACTATTTTTACAATAAGACTCCGCTCCTCGCCAGAGGTGAGGATACGCTCATGGGACTGGCGGCATCCCGAAGTCAGATCAAATGTCTGGATATCCAAACGCCTATCTTCCATGATACTTATGGGGATTACCCCAAGATTCCGGATCTCAAAAATGACAGCAGTGTTCGGGACAGGCTCTACTATGCCTGTACGGGCTGGATCGGCCGCAATGTGTTTCTCCGCTGGAAGACGGGGCGTGCGCCCACGGAGTTTTTTGAGAGAGGCCGGAGGCTGTCGGATGGAGCGAAAGCACTGTACCGCTATACAAACGACAGGCGCTTCTTATATCTTCCGGATATCCAGTCCGCAGCGGAAGCGTGGCTGCCGGATATGGTGAAACAGCATCAAAAGACGAAGGAGGCATGGACCGAGTTAACAGAAAGGTGGTTTAGACGATGAAAGTATTGCTGATCAATCATTTCCCGCTGGAAGGATCGGGCAGCGGCACCTACACCAAAAATATTGCGCTGCATCTGCGCAAGCGTGGGCATGAGGTTGCGGTCATTTTTCCTGAAAACCAGCCGTTCCCTATGCTGCCCGGGATCCAAATGCACCCGGTGATGTTTTCAAAAGGTAAAGCGCAGAGAGATGAGCTCCCCTTTAATTTTCCTTGCTTCACCACACATCCCCAAAGCCGGACTACATTTGCGGACTTAGGTATCGGGCAGCTTACACGGTATCTTACAGCATTCTCTGCTGCCTTGAGGCAGGCATTGCAAGAGCTTCACCCAGATATCATTCATGCACAGCACGCATGGTGTCTCTCTTGGCTGGCTTCCCTGTGTAACCTTCCTCTGGTCATAACCATACATGGGACGGAGCTGATGGGCTGCAAAAAGTGGCCTGCCTTTCAGAGCTTTGCCGAAGAGGCCGTTGCGGGAAGTATAAAAGTACTGGCCATCTCCGCAGACAATCGGGACCTTGCACTTGAGCAGTTTCCTATGGCGACGGATAAGCTTTTGCTGCTGCCCAACGGATACAATGAGGACATTTTCTATCGGGAAGAAGTGGACAGGGAAACGCTTTTCGATTCACTCGACCTTTCTTATCGCGGAGAGTATGTCATTCTATTTGTTGGAAAGCTTGCAGCATTTAAGGGTGTGGACACGTTGTTGCGCACGGCTCGCCGCTATGAGCGGCTGGCGGATCGGGAGTTCATCACACTGGTTGCCGGCGACGGCGAGGAGCGGGAGAGCTTGTCAGAGCTGCACAAGCAGCTTGGCTTGAGGAACACCTTCTTCCTTGGTAACCAGAAGCAGGACGAGCTGCGGCGGCTCTACAATGCGGCGGATGTTTTTGTAATGCCCTCCCGCCGTGAGCCGTTCGGACTCGTCGCCTTGGAGGCGATGGCCTGCGGATTGCCCGTTGTCGGCTCCAATGAAGGTGGTTTGCCGGAGTTTATCAACAGTCAAGTGGGAACATTGGTCTCTCCTGAGGATGAGGAAGCTTTCTGCGCTGCGATTTTGAATGAACTGACGAGACATCATACAGAGCCGGAGCGGCGTGACATCATCGCACACTATGCCAGCAGCAATTTTGCGCAGGCACAGTTCGTGGCAAAGCTGGAGCAGGTCTACCAACGCGCTGTAAGAGCTTTTTCGGGCTAAGGAGGGCGAGTCGTATGAGGAAAACCATGATAATCCCCACCTACTGGTGCCGCAAAACAGGCGACCCTTGGCAGGAGGGCGACGCCGTCTATGACCATCCCACTCCGGTGGATCAGGAGGGAACGCTGGAGCGCACCTTAGTCAGCATGAAGCAGTTCCATGAAAAAGACTTCAAGCTGGTGATTCTGATTTGTCCGACCACCCCGGAGGTAGAGGCGGCGGCCTATGAGCAGGTGCTCCGTATCGTGGTTCGGGCGCAGCTGAATGCGGAGACATACCTGTTCACTGCGGGAGATTTGCGCGAGATAACTGAAATCTTGAGAAAAGCCGGACTGAACGATCGGGGAGTCCGGCTCCTGTCCATGTTCGGATACTCAAACGTGCGCAATATATGCCTATTGGCCGCCTCTACCCTGACGGCGGACGCTGCTTTGCTCATCGACGATGACGAGGTCTTCGAACTGCCGGACTTTGTGCCGCGCTCACTGGAATTTCTGGGCAGAAGAGTTTACGGAGACATCGTGCATGGCGTTGCCGGCTACTACTTAAACAGCAAGGGCCAATACTACGATGATGTGAGTCCGGAACCGTGGATGACCTATTGGGACCGCTTCGGCTGCAAGGCGCGAGCCTTTGACCAGATCATCGGCAGCGGGCCGCGGCTCAAGCGCACAACTTTTGCCTTCGGCGGCGCCATGATCCTGCACAGAGAGCTTTTCGAGTGTGTACCCTTTGACCCCCTTGTAACCCGAGGCGAGGATGTGGATTATCTTATAAACAGTCGGATCTTCGGTTTCAGCTTCTTTCTGGATAATACCCTGTCCATCAAGCATCTGCCTCAGCCCAAGTCCCACCCCCAGTGGAAGCGTCTGCGGGAGGATATTTACCGTTTTGTATATCAGCGCGCCAAAATGCAGTCTCAGCACAAAACTGGGAATCTTGTCCATGTCAGTCCGGAGGACTTTGACCCCTATCCCGGGGAATTTCTCAAGCCGGATCTGGACGAGAAGATCTATCGAAGCAGCATGATGCTCTCATCGCAGTACCTTGCAAATAACGATCCTGATGCTGCTATGGAAGCCATGCGGAACATCTATATTGCCAAGCACAATGCCCCGCCCTCCTTTGATGCCTTCCGTGCCTATCTGGACACCCAAACACAATGGGAGAGGCTCATCCGCCTTGTACGGCAGGAGCGATACGCCGTCCGCGCCGTGCTGGAGAGGCACAATATTTCCGCACCAGAGATTCATCTCGACAAGGAACATCGCCGAAGACTCACCCGGGAGGAGCTTCTGGCTGTATTGGCGAAGCTGCCGATATTTTCTGTTTTTACTGAGCAAGAGCATGCGGTTTTCTTTGATTACTGCCATGTAAAAACCTACTATGAGCATGAGACCGTATTCACCAGCGGCGACTACAATGAGGAGGTCTGTCTTGTTCTCAAGGGCAAGCTGCGTCTTGTTGCCAACCGGGAAGCAAACAGCCGCTCCGCGCCGCTGGAGATCGCGTATCTCACACCGGGCAGTTTCCTGGGAGAAAATTGCCTTTCCCACAGCGTGTTCCGCCTCAGCGGAACGGCGGCAGAGTTCACTGAGCTGCTGTGCATCTCCAGAGGGCGGTTGAAGGCTCTGCTGGAGGAGCATCCCGCCATCGGTGTCAAGCTGCTCCAGTGTTTCCTCGCCAGCCTGTCCGAAAAGATCATGCGTTCCAACGAGCTGCGGAAGAAAGCGGCAGCGTATGACCATAATGCAGTCAACGAGATTTTGGAGGAGTGAGCACGGAGACTTCTGCCGGCAAATGAAACACCGGAGCGTTGGGCGCGCCGCACTTGATCGGTGCAGTGGACGCAGGGAAGGTTCAATACTATAATACAATGAGATAAAACAAGGATATCTGGACATTGATGTGTATGAGGTGGTACAGGGACGCTTTGATTTTCTATTCCGTGAATTTGTAATCAATCAGGATGATTGCAGATGTTCAAGAAGGGGAGGCAAAAGCATGCAATCCAATTGGAGTTCTAAACGGGATTGGCGTCTGTTCCGAAGCAAGCTTGCCGGATGGCAGGAGGCTTATATCGGGAGGCTGAACAAGGAATATATCGAATTGTTGTGTGGAGACGGTTCCGAAGCCGATAAGTTTTGGGAGTTATGCAAGCGCATCCGTGAGGATAGACGCTGTGCCGGCGTGCAGATCTCCATGAGAGGATCGGATCCTCTTCCAATCATCTGCCGTATGATCAATGAGGGAGTTATCACACTCGGCGATCTCGACGAGTTCAGTGAGGAACTGCGGGAGGTGGTGGCGACAATTACGGAGCCACATAAGGACATATAAAAGGGAAATTTGATACATAAATCATCGACCCGTAGGCGCGATTGACACCGCAAAGCCCACAGGCCATATACACAGGGCAGTGGCTTTGCGCAGCAAGGTCGCTGCCCTGCCGCCATTTTATAAACCATGTTGGACAGGAGGCTTGTTTATGACCTATCTGCTCTATATGAAGCGCTCATTCACGCGCAGCCCCCGCCGTCATGCGGTGCTGTTTGCGGTGCTGACCTGCGCGTTTCTGCTGCCGCTGCTGATCTCCATTTACCGGGACAGCAATGCATGGGGCACGCGGCAATATCTCCTTGCCCGTTCCGCGGGTGAAACCTATCACATTGGGAACGCAACGGAAGTGGACGTGCCATACTTTGAGGGCATCCGTGGCCTGTCCGCGCCCGTTTATCGTGACGGCACCATCTATCTGCATATTCTGTCGGACGAGGAATGGAGAAATTCGGAGAGCGTGACCGTTTTTGAGAACGAGATCCGCAAGCGCATGGAAGCGTCTGGCAACGAAGCCCTGCTCCCGACTGCGTTCAGCTATGAATACGCCCACGGGATATCCACCGATCCGTCCCATCTTTCGGGGCAGCGAAGCCTTCTGCTCGTCAATATGCTGGTCATTCTGCTCTCGGTATCGGTGGTGCGTTCCGCTTACCGAAGTCACCTGAAGCGCTTTTCCTTTGACATTGGGACGCTCCGCGCCTGCGGAGCCAGCCGCCGTCAGATCAGCGCCCTGTTTGCCGCGGAGCTTGCGGCGGTGTTCCTGCTGGCGGCGGCCTGCGCCGTGGTTATTTCCGTTGTATCGCTGAAAGTGCTGTTCACGGCGTTTCTTGAGATCCGCCACGACAGCCTTGCGTGGCTGATCTTTCATGTGGAGCCGATGAATATTCTGCTCCATCTGGCGGTTTTCTTCGTTACACTGGGACTGTCGCTGGGCATGGCCCTGCACCGGTACAGCCGCGAGCCTGCGCGGGCGTTGCTGTATGATATGGAAAATGAGCATAAGGTCAAGCGCGGACGAAAGCCCCTCCGGCGGCGTTTCACCCCGGCGGCAACCCTCTGCGGCCTGTGGCGCAGCCGCACGAACCGCAGCCTCCGTTCCTGCCTTGCTGTTTCCGTTCCCGTCATGGCGGTTTTTCTGCTTCTGTTCAACATCCTCACCCTTGCCTTGCAGGTCACGGGCGCGGAGGAGGAATGGGGGTTAAAGGTTTCCCGTTCCTCCCATGACGGAGAAGGCTTTTCGACTGAGGACATAGCGTATGTTTCCTCTCTGGTGGGTGTGAAGCAGATGCGCCCCGTATATGAGCCGGACGGTTATATCCTGCTGCCGGAGTCCCCGGAGGAGGTGGAGACGCCGCTGCGCATCCGACCGTACAGCGATCTTGGTGCTGCGGCACAGACGCTTTCCAAGTATGAGATCGCCGTCAGCCGCAAGGCGGAACGCGGCGTCGGGGATGTACTGCGGCTTTGCCGGTCGGAAGCGTATTGCGATGTAAACGGGGGTATCAAGCAGCCCGCATCGGAGGATGTGACCGCGCTGACGGTGGCTGCGCTGACGGACACGAAGCCGTCCGGATGGGCGCTGGATATCTATGTGAGCGATGAGCTGTATGCGGACATCATCGCCTCAGAGCCGGCAACCGGCATCGAGATCGCCCTGACCGACCCTGCCATGAACGCGCAGGTGGAGGCCGCCCTGCGGACGCATTTTGCAGGCGCGGAGTATGCTGTCACCAACCGTCAGTCGGGGTCGGATTTCCTGCGGGAGATGTCCTCCGGCGTGTATCTGCTACTGGGGTACATCTTTGCGGCGCTGTTTCTATTCATCCTGCTGATTCTCTATGTCCGGCTCTGCGACTACATCGAGGGCAGCCGCCCGCTGATCCGCTCCCTTTACAGGCTGGGTGCGTCAAAGCGGACGCTGTACCGCTCCTATATCCGGCAGGACGGGATCTCCGCCGCCGCTGCCGTTGCCGCGCCGTTTCTGATCAGCCTTCCGCTGACGGCGCTGCTGTGCGTATGGCAGAAAGCCCCGCTGCACCTTGACGGCGGGATGCTCGCAGTATACGCGGCTCTGTCAGTGCTGCTGCTGTTTACCTACTGGCATCCCGTACACCGTTCACTCAAGCGCGTACTTCGTCCGCTATGACCATGCTGAAAGGAGATTTTCCGATGAATGCAGTTACAGTAAAAAATCTGACCAAGGTGTTCCGGCAGGGCGATGAGGATATCTACGCCGTGGATCATGTCAGCTTCACCGTTGCGCCGGGTGAAATGGTCGCCATCGTGGGGCAGTCCGGCTCCGGCAAGACCACCCTTCTGAACCTGATCGGCGGTATTGAGCATCCCACCTCCGGCAGCGTGGAGGTAGACGGTGTGGACGTCTGCTCAGCCGATGACGAGACGCTTTCCGGAATTCGCAGACGGAAGCTCGGCTATATCTTTCAGGACTTCAACCTGATTCCCATTCTGACGGCGGAGGAGAACATCATCATGCCGTTGCTGCTGGACGGCAAAAAGCCGGATAAGGCAAAGCTGCGGGAGTTGGCGGGCTTCTTGGGCATTGAGAACCGCCTAAAGCATCTGCCGAGTGAGCTGTCCGGCGGACAGAGACAGCGCGTGGCTATCGCCCGCGCCCTGATCAACGACCCGGTGATTCTCCTTGCCGACGAGCCCACCGGAAATCTCGATAAGAAGGCGGCGGACGAGATCATGGAGCTGCTGCTCGCCGTCAACCGCCGCGGAAACACCGTGCTGCTGGTGACGCATGAGCAGCGGTACGCCGATCTGTGCGGAAGGAAAATTGAAATCAGCGATGGGAAGATTTGAACGTTCACCCCGATCAGAGCCGAGAAATTGGCGGATAGGATTCACAAACAGCAAGGAGGCGATATATGTGAAAAAGAAAATAACTGCGGGAGTCCTGTTGATCCTGCTGCTGGCAGGAGTTTGTATACAACCCGCCTATGCCAATTCCGCCCAACGGCATTGGCGCGGCACGGACGGCACGGGCGCGGTCGTGACGGGAGAGGATTGCCCCATTGTGGTGGACAAAGAGCTTTTGACCTTCGATGTGCAGGAATTTCCAGAACAGTATTATCCGGATACGGACAGTTTCCTCGCCTATACCGGGAAAGTCACGGCAGAATATATCTTCCGCAATCCCGCCAACTATGCGGTCACGGCCACGCTGGTTTTCCCGTTCGGTAATCTTCCACATTACGGAGAATACATCTATGACCGTGCAACGGGTCGGCCGGTCGATGTTTCCGATACCCTAAAATACGGCGTTACGCTGGATGGAAACTCAGTAGAGGCGACCGTTCGGCACACCTTGAAGGCACGGCACACAACTTTTTCCCTTGACGAGGATCTGCCGAAGCTGGCGGACAGCTATATCTCCGACAGCTTTTTCAATCCCGATCTGCCGGTCTGGGTGCAGAGGTATTCCGTCACGGGCATAGATAAGGAATACGGCGCGGCGACCGCCGCATTTGTCATAAATGCAGACAGCACAAAAACGCGGGTACTGTGCGAGGAGCAAACCGGCGGAGCGCGGCTGAAGGAGGGGGTGCAAGCTTCCTGCTGGGTACAAAACGGCGATACGATCACGGTGTATATCTTCGGCGAGCTGCCGAAGGAGGGGCTTGTATGGACGCTGTATGAAAATGGCGGCTGCGAAAAGGTTATCGAAGGCACAGTGTCGCCGGAGATTTCCGAGATGACCTTCAAGGACTATGCTCTCCGTGGCTATGACGAAAACTCCGGCATTCTGGAGTCTGACTGGTACAATGCTCAGGTCGAGCTTCTGCGGCTCAGTTCCGAAACATGGGGAAACGGTCTGATCCAGATCGAAGAGGGAGATTTTTCACTGATGCGATGGTATGAGTACACCCTCACACTGGAGCCGGGGCAGACATTGAAAAACGCGGTGACAGCGCCGCTGTATCCCGCCATTGATGCGGGCTATACACCGAGCCTCTATGCGTATACCTATCTGCTTTCCCCGGCAAAGACCTGGGCGCAGTTCGGGGAATTGGAAGTTGTGGTAAATACGCCCTATTACATGACGGAATGCGGCATTGACGGCTTTACAAGGACGGACGGTGGGTATGTGCTGACCCTGCCGGGTCTGCCGGAGGGCGAACTGACCTTTACGCTTTCCGAATCGGAGAACCCTCAGCCGCCGAAGTGGTCGAGCTTGTACATTATGCCGACGGAGTTTATCATTGTAATGGCGGCAGTGCTTGCCGCCGTTGGCGTAGCCGTGTTTCTGCTAAGCCGCAGGAAAAAGAGAACAAAAAGATAGAAAGGAAGGTGCACCATGATGAAACGAAAGGTTTCCGTGATATGGGTGGTCGTTCTTGCCATAATTGCTATTGCCGCATGTGCGTTTGCGGCGGTGACATATTATCGCTGCGGGAAGCAGCCGGAGCCACAATTTCGGCAGAACGAGCTGCTTCGCATTCTTGACGCGGGAAGCGATGCCGAGGGCGTAGGCTTTGAGGTTATGCGTATTGGCGGCGGGAGCGTGAATCTCCGGCTCGACCTGCGCTGGAAAAACGATTCCGGCAAGACGATTGCCTACGGGCAGGCGTTTGAGCTATATCAAATGAAAGACGGTGTATGGCAAAAGGTCACGCCCGCACGGCAGGTTGATTATCCCGACATCGGGTACAGCATTCCCAGCGGCATGGATAACGAGCTCTCCTATGACCTGACGGCTCCGTATCACCTGATAGCCGGGGAACGATACCGCTTGCAGACGGAGTTCCGGTACGAGGAGGGCACGGAGTATTCCGAGCCGATGGCAAACTGGGTAGAGTTTGAAGTAAAAATGAATCTGCCGTATAAGGAGACACAGCCCTCCGACCCAATCACCATACCGGAGCTTCAGGTGAATGCCATGTCTGGGGCAATGGGTGAAACAGATGAAATCACGGCATCCTCCTGCGCCTTCTACTGGCAGTCCCCGGAACCAAACGAGGATGGAACCATGAGCTCCATCATTGGATGCGGGCCTGAGATCGGCGAAGAGTCCTCTCTGCCGGAGATCACGGCAGTCAGGGCAGGACTGGTTTCCCACAGAAAGTCCAATGAAGTCTGGTTATATTTCGAGGTGCAGCCGGATACAGTGCGGATACAATGCGTCCCTCAAAACGGCGGCGAGGTTGAGACAATCACAGACATTCTTCCGTATGACGGAGGATATGCGTTCGATCTGAAAAGCGGCAGCTTTGTTTACCGTGTGATTGCAGAATGGGACGATGGCAACCGTGTGGAATATGGCTTCATCGGGAAGTGGTTGTGATTCCGCGGCAATCAGAATAAAGGACCGACTATGATAAAGATACTATTGGTAGAAGACGATAAAATTATCGTTGCGAGCTTGAGCGAATATCTGAACAGCGAAGGGTACCTTGTGCGAAGTGTATCCGGGCAGGCGGCGGCCATGAAGCTGCTTGCGGAGGAAAAGGCGGATCTTGTGCTGCTGGATGTGTCTCTGGCGGAGGGCAATGGCTTCGCGGCGTGCAGAGCGATCAAGGCCGAGTTTGATGTCCCCGTTATTTTCCTTACCGCGTCAGGCGACGAGTTCAGCACCGTTACGGGCTTCGATCTGGGCGCCGACGATTACATTCCAAAGCCGTTTCGCCCACGAGAGCTTATCTCCCGCATCCGAAATGTGCTCCGACTCACCGGCAGCATGGGCAAAACGGTGAAGCTCGGTGATGTGATGGTGGACACCGAAAAGGGCACGGCGGTGAAGAACAACAGGGACCTGTTCCTCTCAGCACTGGAATACCGGCTTCTGCTGTTTTTCATCAACAATCGGGGAATCGTGCTTACCCGTGAGCGGCTTCTTGACGCCATCTGGGATGTTGCCGGCGAGTATGTCAATGACAATACGCTGACGGTGTACATCAAGCGGCTGCGGGAGAAGATTGAGGATGACCCCACCGACCCGAAGATCATTCTGACGGTTCGCGGGACAGGATATAAGGTGGACGCATGATCAAGCTGCTGAAAAACAAAGAGGTACGAAAGGCACTGCTGTGGCAGATGCTGCTCTCCGCAGCCGCCTGCGCCGTCTGCTTTTTCTTCGACATTCGCGCCGGGCTGACAGCCGCAGGGCTTTCTCTGCTCCTTATGCTGGTCTTCTGCATCAGCACTTATAAGAGGTATCAGAGGATTTCTTCCCTTGCGGATGATATCAATCAGGTTCTGCACGGCGACAGTTCAATCGATTTTGACAGCTATTCGGAGGGCGAGCTGAGCATCCTCCACAGTGAGATCTATAAGATGACCATACGCCTGCGTGAGCAGCAGCAAACGCTGACAAGGGAAAAGGCGCACCTTGCCGATTCCATCGCGGACATCTCTCACCAGATCCGCACGCCCCTGACCTCTATCAATCTGCTGATTGGACTGCTGTCGGAGCCGAAGCTGACCGATGCGCGCAGGCAGCAGCTTATCCATGAGCTCTACGAGCTGCTCTCCCGCATTGACTGGCTGATCACCACACTTCTGAAGATCTCACGGCTGGACGCCGGCACGGTGCAGTTCAAGCAGGAGCAGGTCAGCCTGGAGGAACTGATCAAAAAGTCCTGTGTGACCCTGCTCATTCCCATGGAGCTGCGCGGGCAGGAGCTGCTCATCCATGCGGACGGAGCTTTCCGGGGAGATCTCCCGTGGACCTGCGAAGCCATCGGCAATATTGTGAAGAACTGCATGGAACACACCCCCGAGGGCGGCAGGATCGAAATTGACGCAGCCGAAAACGCCCTGTATTCCGAAATTATAATTAAGGACAACGGCACGGGCATTTCTCCGGAGGATCTGCCGCATATCTTTGAGCGCTTCTATAAGGGCAAGGATTCCGACGGCAAAAGCTTTGGGATCGGGCTTGCGCTGTCGCGCATGATCATAACCGGTCAGGGTGGAACCGTAAAGGCAGAGAACCGCAAGCCCGCAGGAGCCATGTTCACCATCCGATTTTATAAGGGAACCGTCTGACCGGCGGCTCCCTTTTTTACTAAGTGACGGATCCGTCACCTGGAAGTCACCGCCGTGTCACCTTGACAAAATAGAATGAGGGTGTAAAAAGCGAAAGGAGTATCCCGATATGGAGATTATGAGAGTGGAAAACCTGACAAAGGTATATGGCAAGGGCGAGAACGAGGTGCGGGCGCTGGACGGCGTTTCCTTTTCGGTGGAGAAGGGAGCGTTTGTTGCCGTGATCGGCCCCTCCGGCTCGGGCAAATCCACACTGCTTCACATCCTCGGCGGTGTAGACCGGCCTACAGGCGGCAAGGTATTTTTGGACGGCAAAGATGTGTATGCGCAGAACGAGGAACAGCTTGCCATCTTCCGCCGCCGTCAGGTGGGACTGATCTATCAGTTTTACAATCTTATCCCCGTGCTCAATGTCACGGAAAACATCACTCTCCCTGTCCTGATGGATGGGCAGAAGGTCAATCAAAATCGACTGGCTGAGCTGATGACCACTCTGAAACTTACCGGCCGGGAGAACCACCTGCCGAACCAGCTCTCCGGCGGTCAGCAGCAGCGGGTGTCCATCGGTCGGGCTTTGATGAATGCGCCTGCGGTAGTGCTTGCCGACGAGCCCACCGGGAATCTTGACTCCAAAAGCAGCCGGGAGATCGTGGAGCTGCTGAAGGTTTCCAACGAAAAATACGGGCAGACCCTCCTTGTCATCACCCACGACGAGAGCATCGCCCTGCAGGCGGATCGCATCCTTTCCATTGAGGACGGGAAAATCACCAGAGACGAGGTGATCCGCAGATGAATGTTTTCAGCAAGGTAACCTTAGAGAGCCTGAAGAAAAACAGGACGAGAACCGTTGTTACGATCATCGGCATTATGCTCTCGGCGGCGATGATCTGCGCGTCCACGACCTTTGTCTCCAGTATGCAGAACTTCGTGCTGCGCTGCGAGATCTACAGCAGCGGAGACTGGCACGGAGCGGTCTATGACGCTGCATACAAGGACTATGAAGACATCCGCGATTCCGGCAAAGTTTCCTCCGCCGCCTATGCGCAGGTTCTGGGTTACGCGAAGATCGACAGTGCCAACGAGCACAAGCCCTACCTGTATGTGCTCGGCGGCGACGCGGCGTCCGGATATTTTGAGACAATGCCCGTGCATCTCCTACTGGGAACGCTGCCGAAGGATCCCACGGAGATTATCCTGCCGGAGCACCTGACATCAAACGGCAAGGTGAATTATACGCTCGGCGACACCGTCACGCTTGATGTGGGTGACAGGACGCTTGACGGCCGGAGGCTGGGACAGGACACACCCGTATACACCTATGACAGCGAAACGCATACAGAGGTTATGAGCGGCGAAGGGCTAGAAAACACAGAACCAAGAACCTACACGGTGGTCGGTATCTATGAAAGACCTGCCTTTGAGGACTACTCCGCACCCGGGTACACAGCGCTTACGGCAGCGGACACCAAATCCGCCGATCAGTCTCCGATTCATTGTTATTTCAAGCAGCACAAGCCCGCCGGGGTGTATGACTTCATGAAGGAAACGGGCTATACGCAAGAGTATGGCTATGCCTACAATACGAAGGTCCTGCTGTATTCCGGCGCAGCTCCGTTCGATTCCTTCCTTACCGCGTTTTACAGCCTCGCCGCCATCATCATCGCTCTGATCGTGTTCGGATCCGTATCGCTCATCTATAACGCATTCTCCATTTCTGTTTCGGAGCGGACAAGACAGTTCGGTCTGCTGTCCTCGGTAGGCGCCACAAAAAAGCAGCTTCGAAGAATGGTGCTGTTTGAGGCGCTGGCAGTCAGCATTGTCGGCATCCCGCTGGGAATCCTGGTGGGCATCGGCGGTATCGGCATAACGCTGCTTCTGATCGGAGACAAATTCTCCTCCATCGTCCGTGCGGACATTCCCATGCGGATCTGCGTTTCGTGGCAGGCTGTCGTCATTGCTGCGGTCATTGCACTTATCACGGTTCTGATCTCGGCATGGATACCGTCCAAGAGGGCAACCGGAGTTTCCGCCGTGGAGGCGATCCGCCAGAGCATGGACATCAAGGTAAGCGGCAGACCCGTCCGAACCTCGAAGCTTGCCTACAAGCTGTTCGGACTCCCCGGCGTCCTTGCCGGCAAGCACTATAAGCGCAACCGGAAAAAATACAGAACCACCGTCGTCAGCCTCTTTATGAGCATCGTCCTCTTTGTTTCGGCAGCGGCCTTCACCGACTACATGATGGAATCCGCCGAGGGAGGGCTGGCCTCCGATCAATTCGACCTGATCTACGCGGCGGAGTCAGACGCTTCCTCCGCCATGACACCCGATGCGCTTCTGGAACTGCTTTTCTCCGAGCAGAATGTCACCGGCGGTACCTATACCAAGAAGCAGTTTTTGCAGGGCGATATCTCCCGCGAATATGTCACGGCAATGTTTGCCGACCGTTTTTCCAACTTCGGTATGGAAAGTGAGGACGGAGCGCCGAAGGAGCTTGGCATCTCCGGTTATCTGTACTTCGTTGCGGACGCCGAGTTCAACAGGTTACTGGAAAAGTACAACCTGAAGGAAGCGGATTACTATGACCGGGACAACCCCCTGGGCATCGCGCTTGACCGTAATATTGAGTTTGACCGCCGGCTTGAGAAGTTTGTCACGCTGGACACGCTCAAGGGCGATGGGTGCGTGATCGAGGGTCTTTACTATGTAGAGATCGACGGATATTACAGAAAAGACAGCCGAATCGATGAGAACGGCAATAAGGTCGTTCTCTATCAAAACAGAGACAACGAGAGCGACATCATTGAGCTACCCTATGAGGAATCCTTTGCAAAATACACGCTGCGGTCCGAAAAAACCATTGAGGAAGCTCCGTTCTTTGTCAGCCGCAGCACGCCGGTGGCCATCAATATGATCTATCCGTACAGCATGCTGGAGAGCGTGGTTCCCGAGGCGGCGCTGAATCAATTCCGTAATACAGAGTATTTCCTCACCTCGAGCAATCACGCCGCGAGCTTTGAAAATCTGGCGACCATGCTGACGGAAAACGGTCTCAGCAGCCGGCAGCTCTTCGACTACGCCGCAAACGCCGAGACAAACCGGAATGTTGTGACCATCATCCGGGTATTTGCCTACGGCTTTATCGTGCTGATCTCCCTGATTGCCGCGGCCAATGTATTCAACACAATTTCCACGAATATCAGCCTGCGCCGCCGGGAATTTGCCATGCTGAAATCGGTGGGCATGACGCAGAAGGGCTTTCGCAGGATGATGAATTACGAGTGCCTGCTGTACGGCTCCAAGGCACTGCTTCTCGGTTTGCCGGTATCCTGCGGCATTACATATCTCATCTACCGCGCAGTCACAACGGCCTATGAAACCTCCTTCCATCTGCCGTGGGCGGCCATCGGCATCGCCGTACTGAGCGTATTTCTGGTCGTATTCGCCACCATGATGTATGCAATGAGGAAAGTGAAAAAGGACAATCCCATCGACGCCTTGAAAAATGAGAATCTGTAAGGAGGAAAAGAAAATGCATAACCATGAAGCACCCGCACATAGGAAACTCATCTTGAGATCCCTGCTGATCTGCTGGCTGATCATTCTCGGCGGATACCTTTTGATCCGTATGGTCTTTCTTGTATTCGGGCTGCAGCTGCACCTGACCGCTCAGGGCATCTGCCTTGCGCTGCTGCCGTACTGCTTTGGGGCGCTGTATCTGTGGAAGTGTTGCAAGAAGCAAAAACCGTGGTTTTATTTACTCGGACTCCTGCTTCCTGCCGTTGCCGAGAAGCTGACATTGTATTTCCTCGGCGCGTACCTGTGCGGGATCAGTCCCTTCCGTGTCACAGCGGTCATGGAGGCGATCGGAAGGGTCGAACCGTATGCGGTACTCTTTACACGGATGCCCATGCGGTACGCAGTCAACCTGCTGTTTTTTAACTGGACATACATTCTTTGCGGCATCGCCTTCTCTGCACTCTGCTTTTTGGGCTTGTCCCTCCTGCAAAAGCGGACGGAGGATGAATTATAAGCAAGATGTAGGGGCGGCAGAATGTTGTCCTGTGTCTGATTGCCTTTCCTGTAATCAATACTACTTGCAAGCTTAGCTGCGGCTTGATGATCGCCACTATTTGTAATAACTTCGTTTCCTCCTTCGTCTGGGGCGTATGTTTCTCTAAAGTTCAATCTTTCAAAGGCGAGAACGGATGCAAGGTGCTTATTTCCGTAATCAGCATTGCTCTGCAGACCCTGAATATATTGCTTTAAGCATGAGATAGCCGCCCGACAGCGAAAACTGCCGAGCGGCAGTCTTGCAATATGGAAGGATACGCAGTCAAGGGCTGATAAAACCAATGAACCAAAAAGAACTCAACGAGCTGCGGCGCCGCTGGAAGCCGGATAAAAATGCCATCAGCCGTGTTTACGGATGTTTTGTTAATGGCAATAAGGAGATTATAACCGATTTGGACGAGTCGCTTGGCATGGTGACGCAGGAGGAAGCTGAAAAATACCTCAGCCTGCTGAAAAAGGCACTGTCAGGAGCACTCGGAAAAAACCTGATATATTGTGTTTTCCACCCAGCAGGTCATGACGGGAGAAGAACACAGAATGTTGATGGAGCTGCGCGCATCCGGTGCGAAGGATGCGCGGATGCGGCAGGCATTTTATCAGAAAGTCATTCAATCGTTGGACATGGGCGAGAGCAATTATCTGTTGCTGCTGGCAAGCGACAGCTATGATGTACCCCATCGAAATCGGGACGCCCTGCGGGATGAGCTTCGCGGCTGGTATCATATTAAAAGACGCTTTGTGGAAAACGAGGTGGGACAGCGCTTCTACTTTGATTTTTACGGCGCAAAATGGCTTGCCTTTGCAAACGGACCGGGGAATATATGAATGAGGTCCATCCTGATGCGCGAAGTGAAATCAGAATAAGAACGTCCGCCCGTTTCTGCCCTTGAGGCGTGGAGCGGGCTTTCGTTCATTTTACGGGTTGGTCTCGTTGCACTTTTGTGACACTTTCCCTGCACTTTTGCGGGGGAAATTCGAAGCCGCTTCTGGTATGATGCAGTCAAGGTTGATACACGACCTGAATACTTCAAAAAGGAGCGTAACATACCATGAAAAAGAAAACAGTTTTGAGCTTTGCACTGGCACTGGCATTGATGGTATCGGCCATCGGCGCATCGACCGCAGCTTTGGCGGCTGCGCCTGACACGGTAGGGCAGACAACTGCCATTGCCACCGAGAATGAGAACGCCATCTGGGAGCAGATCGAGGCGGTGGAAGAGAAGAGCGACGCCATCTTCCAGAGAAACGCGGCACTGTGGGAAAAGCTGGACGAAATCTGCAACGCCCTGCCTGATGACTATGACTTCACAAACTTTGATGAGGCGGCGTTTATCCGCAGCACCAACGCTCTGACGGAAGCGGAGAAGGAAACGCTTCTGGCGGACATCAAGGAGTTGAACGGCCTTGACACCGAGATGGAGGCACTGTACGCTCAGCTGCCCGACTGCGACAATATGCCTCTTTACGAGAAGGCGCTGGAAAAGGCCGACCCCAAGGTGCTGGATGAGATCGACACCCTGGAGCAGGAGTATGACCGCCTCTGCGAGAAGAACGCCGATCTGTGGGACAAGGTAGATGAAGCGTACTTCGATCTGCCGGACGACTACGACTTCGACAACTATGATGAGGCCGCCTTTATCCGCAGCCTGAGCTTCCTGTCCGACGCGGAAAAGGACGAGCTGATCGCCGACTATAACCGTCTGGTAGAGCTTGATAACCAGCTGTGCAAGCTGTACGATACCATTTGGGGCAACACCGGCTGCGAAAGCGGCATCTGCCCCATTTGACGGAAAGGTGAGATTCTGATAGTATAAAATCAACATCATGCCGATGCTGCGCCCACGCGCAGCATTTGGCGCTGCTTTCAAGGAGGTCACCATGGGACATTCCATCTATTTGGCGGACGATGAAAAGAGCATACGGGAGCTGCTCCATAGCTTCCTGGCAAGCGACGGATATACCGTGCGCTCCTTTGAAAGCGGTGACGCGCTGCTGGAGGCGTTTCGTCAGGAGCCTGCGGAGCTTGTAATACTGGACATTATGATGCCCGGCACGGACGGACTTACCGTGTGCCGGGAGCTTCGCGCTGTTTCCGATATTCCCATCATCCTGCTTACGGCCAAGGACAGCGAGCTGGACTACGTCATGGGCATCAGCCAGGGCAGCGATGATTATCTCACCAAGCCCTTTCGCCCTACTATTCTGCTGATGAAGGTCAAAGCGCTGCTGCGCCGTGTGGAGATGGACAGGGGAAAAACGGCGGCGGCGGAGGACGAGCTGCATTACGGGGATATCCGCTATTCCACTACGGAAAACGCCGTCTTTTGCGGAAGCACGATCGTGGCGCTGACCCAGACCGAGCTGCGGCTGCTCAGCTATATGATGAAGCAGCCGGAAAAGGCCTATTCCCGTGAGGAGCTGCTCAGCGCGGTGTGGGGCTTCGACTCGGAGGTGGAGACCCGCGTGACCGACGAAACCCTGCGCCGTATCCGGAAAAAGCTGCTGCAAGCGGGCAGCACCGTCAGCGTAAGCACCATATGGGGCTTTGGCTACAAGCTGAAGGGAGCAGGAAGCGTATGAAAAACATCAAGCTGCGAATCGTGTATCTGATTCTCGGTGCGGCACTGCTGCTCTTTGCCCTTTTCATGGTGGCGGTAAACCTCATCATACCTGCCCACTTTGTGAGTGAGGCAAAAAAGGCGCTCATCAGCGAGGCACAGTACCAGAACCGCACCATCCCCTATACCGACGATGAGCCGATCTATGACGAGGGCGAGGAGGAGGGGAATTTCTTTACGCCCAGCATCGTATTTTTGGAACTGGATGACGGATACCGACCTAACACATGGAACCGGGATACCTATCGCCTGGAGAAAAAATTGCTGGAATACTGCGCCGGGCGGGATATTGCACTCAATCAATGCTATACCTTCAAAACGGACAAACATCACCTGATATTCATGTCCGTGCAGGAGGAGCAGGACGATTGGGAAAAGCCATACGCCTACATCATGTATATAGACATTGGCCCAATCACCCGCTATATCGTAACGCTGAACTGGGCGTTCTTTGTGGTGCTGCTGGCAATCTCCTCCGTCATGTGTCTGCTGGGCTTCCGCTTCGGCAGGGATATTGAAAAGGAGGCGGAGCGGCAGCAGACCTTCTTTCAGAACGCCTCCCATGAGCTGAAAACGCCGCTTATGGCGATACAGGGCTACGCGGAGGGCATACAGGCGGGTGTGATGGACACAGGCAGCGCGGCGGAGGTGATTCTGGCGGAGAGCGACCGCATGACGGAACTGGTGGACGAGCTTCTGGACATCTCAAAAATCGATATGGGGCGGCAGCCGCTTACCCTTTCCGAGATGGATGTTCGGGAGCTGCTCTACGACAGCATACGCGCCGTGGAGCCGGCAGCCGCCGCCGGCGGCATCGCCATCGTGCCGGACTTCCCCGAAACGCCCGTTATGGTCAGCTGCGACGATACCCGGCTGCGCAGAGCCGTCACCAATATCCTATCCAACGGTGTGCGCTATGCCCGCAGCAAGCTGTGCCTGACCTGCCGCGCGGACAAGCGGTATGTGACGATACGGATACAGGACGACGGGGACGGCATCGCCGAAGCGGACCTTCCGCACATCTTTGACCGCTTCTACATGGGGCGGAGCGGAAAATCCGGCATCGGCCTTGCCCTGACGAAGGAGATCATCCACCTGCACAAGGGAACGATCCGTGCCTACAACGGGGACACCGGCGCCGTGTTTGAGATCTCCATTCCGGTGAGCAGATAAGAAGATCATCGCGCTGTCTTTGAGCGCCCTTCTTGAAAAAAGACGGACTTAGAAAAGATTTTGTTGGTGCCGGGCGGCGAGTTCCCTGTGATTTCCTCTTGTGCCGACATTGTTAGAATGGAGTACATCTATGGACTGCAAAGTAAAAAAATATCTGCATATTTATGACTGGAACTACTGGTGGGGCTATTTTATGACTGGAACTACTGGTGGGGCTATTACCGCTGCGGCAAGGACTGGGAGCCTTTCCATGCGGCGGAGTTTTCTCTTTCCGAGGACGAGGCAGGAAAGGCGCCCTTTTTCCACTTTGATTTCCATAACCTCTCTGCCCTTCACCAGACCATTCTGGACGGTGAGTTTGTGGAGCCGGATAACCCGGATCATCCGCACTTTCTGGAGCAGGCAAGGCGGCTCAGAAACGGCGAACAGGACTGGTTCGTCGGGGCGCTGTACTATCCGCTTTTTTCGCCGGAGATGCATTTCTGCAACGCCTCCGTCCGGAGCGGCGTCCCGCTGACACAGCTGCTTTCCCCGTCTGTACCGCCCTATTACGGGGTGATCTTTCTCCGGGAGGAGCGCCCCCTCACTCCGGAGGTGCTGACGCATTGGGCGGAGACACTGTCCCAGCCTCTGTTCGGCCAGCAGTTTTCCTGTACGCTTGCACAAGTCCCCAGCCGACAGGAGGCGATGGAACAGTTTGAGAATGAGATGCGGCTGACGCGATGAACAAGTGCCAGCCGCGCTGCCCGGCGGCAACTGCAAGACCCCAAAGCCCTGCGGATGCAGAATTACTTACAACGGAGAATATGAATGACTTTTGAAATTCACAGTGATATCACGAATCATTCCATGACCATAGCCGCCCGCGCGATGCGCAAGGTGCTACGGCGAAAACGCAGCATCCTTTGGGCCATTTTCGGCTGGAGCGTCTTTTTATTCAACGCTCTGCTGCTGATTCCATTCAATGGAGAGCCTTTTACGCTCGATGCCAGAACGGTGATTTCCCTGCTGGTAGAGGTGATACTGCTGTCCGTTCTGCTGTTTCAGGACCGATTCAATGGCATGATCGCCTGTAAAAACACGCTGGCAGGCGCAAAGGACTATCATGTCGCATTCGGCGAGGATTCCTATACCGTCGTTACGGCGGCCACCACCTCCACCTTCCGCTATGAGCTGATCGACGCCATGGCGGAGTCGCAGGACTACATCATCTTTCTGATGAAAAAACGCTATGCGCAGCCTCTGGACAAGCGTACTCTTACCGGCGGGACGGCGGAGGAATTCAAACGATTTCTTGAGGAGAAGACCGGAAAGACATTCCGGCGTGTGAAATGAACGGATTTTCTATAACGCCCTTTCGCGGGCTGCATTTGCTTCTGCTTTTGCTGACGGCAGCGGCGGCGCTGCTCATATTCTTGCTGCTGCGCAAAAAACCGGAAGCACGTCGCTCCCGGTTTTTGATCGGCATGTGCCTTTTTAATCTTGCGCTGTTTACCGTCTACAAGCTCTCACTGTCCATGGACGCAGCGTATATCAGTGCGTACTATCCCAATGGCTTCAACATTTTCAATGAGCTGCCGCTGCACCTGTGCAACATCAATCTGTTCCTGATCCCCATCGGACTATGGAAGAGAAATCGCTCGATCATGGGCTTTTCATTCTTTGTAGCGCCCCTTGGCGCACTGATGGCGCTGCTCTTTCCGGAGCCTCTGTTCTCCGGCTTTTCGCTGTTCCTGCCGCGGATCTTTGGCTACTATGTGACCCACGCGCTCCTTGTTGTCTGCGGCCTGAGTCTGGCGACGCTGGGGTTTTACCGCCCCGACCCAAAGGATATCCCACGGATCCTCAAGACCTTTGGTTTGCTTGCCGTTGGCGCGCACCTTATCAATCTCCTGTTGCGCCTCACGCTCTGCCCGGAGGCAAACTACTTCTTCACTTATGGCGCGGAGATTGGTGTGCTCAAGCTGTTTTGGCGTATCATCCCGGTGCCGCTGCTTTACGGGCTGCCGGCACCGCTGATCCTTGCAGGCTATATGTACGCGGTCTGTGCGTTGTCCCGCCTGACGCGAGGCGCGGAAGAAGCGTCTTTTTCATAAAACAGGACACAAAAAGCGGCCTTGGGCGCGATGAACTGCCCCGCTTTTTTGGTGGTTGGCAGTTGAACGCTGCCGGCCGCTTTTTATGCATCGGACAAAGCGGAGCGCTTCTGCGCTCCGCAGCAGGATATCAGAAAAGGCGGGCTGAGGCGCGCCGGGGAAGGAACAAGGTCAACAGAACCGAAGAAGGAGCGCGAGCAAAGGCTCACTGGGGCGCTTCCGGGAAGAATTCACCGTGCACCGCGTGCACGGCTTTTTCATATTCCGGCTCGCTGATGCCAACGGTGATGTTGATCTCGCGCGTGCCCTGCACGATCATCCGCACGTTGATGCCGGCGCGTCCGAGCGCACAGAGCAGACGGCCGGAGACGCCCGGCCTTCCCGCCATGTCCCGTCCGACGATGGACACCATGGCAAGCCCGTCTGCAACGCAGATGCTGTCCGGGCGGACGGCGGCGGAAATGTCCGACAAAAGCGCCTCGCGGCAGGCGGAGACCGCCGCGGCCGGGGCGATGAACGAGATGCTGCCAAGCCCCGTCGCGATGTGGTCAAAAGGGACTTCGTGCGTTTCGAGCACCGAGAGGATCCGGCGGCAGTAGCCCACGGCGCTGTTCATATTTTCCTTCTCCACCTGTATGGAGCAATAGCCCTTGCGCCCTGCGATTCCCGTGACGGGACAGACGGAAGGAGGGCTCTGCGAGGAGACGAGGGTACCGGGGGTGTCCGGCTGCATCGTGGAGCGGATGTGAATGGGAATGCCCATACGCCGGGCTGGCGTCACCGCGTCCTCGTGCAGCACGTTGGCCCCCATATACGCGAGCTCCCGTACCTCGTCATAGGCCATGGCAGGAATCGCCCTTGCGCTGGGCACGATTGCGGGATCGGCGCGGAAGATACCGGCTACGTCCGTCCAGTTTTCGTAGGCATCCGACCCGGAGGCGCTTGCCAGCAGCGCCCCGGAGATATCCGAGCCGCCGCGCGGCAGCGTGTGGATGCGGCCGTCCGCGCCGCCGCCGTAGAAGCCGGGCATGACGGCACGCTCCATGTCGCGGAGCCTGCGCGTTAGCGACCGTTCCGCCAGCTTGTGCTGCGGGAAGCCGTCAGCGTCAAAGAAGTGCAGCTCTGCCGGGTCGAGAAACGGCCAGCCCAGCAGGGCTGCCAGCATCCGCCCGCTGAGGTATTCACCCCGGCTGACACAGTATGCTTCGGATGCGCCGGAGGCAAGCGCCGCCTCGATTTGCCGCAGCTCCGACTCTAAGTCTATGGCGAGATCAAGCTCCTGCACGATCTGCCGGAACCTCGCAGCGACAGGCGCAAAGGCAGTCCCGGGGTCTGTGCCTGTTTTTACAGCGGCATGGCAGTCATACAGCAGATCCGTCACCTTTTTGTCCTCCGCAGAGCGCTTTCCCGGGGCGGAGACCACGACAAAGCGCAGCTCCGGGTCTGCCGATACGATGCGCTTTACCTGCCGGAAGCGGGCTGCGTCTGCCAGAGACGTGCCGCCGAATTTTGCTGTTTTCATAGGGCGTCTCCCTTCAAAAGATCGTCCATATCGTAAAGACCGGGCTGCCTGCCGCAGAGGAAGACTGCTGCCCGCAGCGCACCCTCAGCGAACAGCCGCCGGTCATGCGCCTCGTGCTTCAGACTCAGCGTCTCGGCTCCGGTCGAGATCAGCACCTCATGGATGCCGGTCACACTGCCGAGGCGGATGGAGGATATGCCGATCTCGCTGTGGTTTCGCGGTGAAAAGCCGCTGCGGCCGCACACGAGCGCTGCCCCCGGCCGCTCTTTTTGAATGGCGGCGGCGAGCATACGCGCCGTGCCGCTCGGAGCGTCCGCCTTGCGGCTGTGATGCGTCTCCACGATCTCGATCTCCGCCTCCGGAAACAGGCGCGCGGCCTCGCGCACAAGGCCGCAGAGCGCCGCAATACCGAGACTCATGTTGCCGGAAAAAAAGACGGGGATCTGCGCTGAGGCGCGCTCGATGCGCGCGCGCTCCTGCTGTGTGTGTCCGGTGGTGCCGATCACGATGGGAAGGCCGTGCTCCAGCGCAAAGCCAAGCGCACTTTCGGTCGCCGTGTGAAAGGAAAAGTCGAGCACGACGTCGGCAGGCTCCAGAACTTCGGAAAAGGACGCAAACGCGCCGTTTCCGCTGCGGCTGACCATGGGTCCTGCGGCGCAGCCTGCAAATCCGGCGTCCAGCAGCGCGCGAAGCGCTCTGCCCATCGCGCCGTTTGCTCCGTGCAGAAGGATCTTTGTCATCTCAAACACCCCATGCCTTGAGCGCGTTCAGAAGGACGGCCCGGCGTCCTTCCTCCATCGGCGTGAGCGGCAGACGCAGCGTGTCGGTGCCGTAGCCCATTTTTGCCAGCGCCGCCTTGACCGGAATGGGATTGACCTCGGAAAACAGCGCGTCTATGACGGGCAGCAGACGGCACTGGAGCGCCGCAGCGCCGCGCACATCGCCGGAGAAGAACAGCTCGCACAGCCGAACCGCCTCCTTGGGCAGCACATTGGAGAGCACGGAGATACAGCCCTCGCCGCCCATGGCGAGGATGGGCACGATCTGATCGTCGTTGCCGGAATAGACGTCCAGATGAGCCTCTGCCTTGTGAAATAGCGATACGATCTGCGAGATGTTCCCGCTTGCCTCCTTCACGGCGGCGATGCGCGGATGCCCGGCAAGTGCGGCGCAGGTCTCGGGCAGCAGGTTGCAGCCCGTGCGGGAGGGAACGTTATAGAGGATCACGGGCTTATCTGATGCATCCGCGATGGCGGTATAATGGGCAATCAGCCCCCGCTGTGTTGCCTTGTTATAATAGGGCGTCACCACCAGACAGGCATCCGCTCCGGCGGCGCAGGCAAACCGTGTCAGCTCGACGGCTTTTTCGGTGCAGTTTGCGCCGGTGCCCGCAATGACCGGTACGCGCCCGGCGGCCCGCTTTACGGCAAATGCGATCGTCTGCCGGTGCTCCTCGGCGGTCATTGTGGACGCCTCGCCCGTTGTGCCGCAGGTGACAAGCCCGGCGATGCCGCTTTCGATCTGCCAGTCTATGAGTCTGCCGTAGGCGTCATAGTCGATGGCGCCGGAAGATGTCATCGGGGTGGCAAGCGCCGTGGCGATGCCGCGGAAAAGTGTTTTCTGTTTCATTTGAGCTACCTCCTGTTTCTGTAGGTCGTCAAGTTCTTCTTTCCTGTTTGAGCTTTCGGATGACCGGCGCACTGCCCATGAGATATCCGATGCGCCAGCCCGTCATCACCCACGGCTTTGAAAAGCTCTGGGCGATCAAAAGTCGCTCCCGCAGGCCGGGCAGGGCCGCAGGGTCCGGACAGGGACGCGTGCACAGCCCGCGATAAACGTCGTCGCAGAGTATAAAGATGGGCTTGTCTCCGACTGCGCGGCGGACGGCGGCCTCGCATATGGCTGCGGGCGTGGGAAGATCCGGCTCACCGATGGTGAGCACGATGCAGTCCTCACGCTCTGCGGCGAGGGCGGTATAGCGGCGAATGGCGCTCAAAGAGAGCCCGCCGAGCGATGTGCAGAGCCTGTCTACCATGCCGTTCCTCCCGCGACCGCTTCATAATAGCGAACGCCCGCTTCCAGCACGCGCTCGTCAAAGTCAAACTCCGCCGTGTGCAGCGCCGGTGTGCCGCCGCAGCCCAAAAACAGAAACAGGCCGGGAAGCCGCTGCTGATAGTATGAAAAATCGTCGCTTGCCATGCTCGGCGCGCTCAGCGCCTCGATGGGAAACAGCGCAGAAGCCCCGCGGAGCAGATCGGGCGGATTCACAACAGCGGGGTAGCCCTCGCTGAAATGCACGGCAGCCTCGCAGCCGCTGGTTTGCGCGGCATGGCGGCTGATCGTCTTCAGAGCCTCCCGGATGCTGCAAAACGCAGCATCATCGAGCGCGCGCAGACTGCCCTCCAGCCGTGCGCTTCCGGCGAGCGCGTTGCGGACGCTTCCGGCCTCCATGCGTCCAAAGCCGAGCAGGAGCTCCGGCCTTTGCGGGAGCGACAGCGCCGCCGCCTCGTTGTAAAATGCCACGCAGGCGGCAAGCGCGTCACGGCCGGAGCCGGCGGAGCAGAAATGCGCGCAGCGGCCCTTGGCGGTGAACGTCACCTCGGCCGAGCGCGCCATCATGGCGCCGGGCAAACCGGCGAGCGTACCGGCAGGAAGCCCCGGCCAGAGATGCAGGGCGAAAATGGCTTTGACGCGCAGACGCTCAAAAAGCCCTGTTTCACAGATCCGTCTGGCTCCTCCGGTCGTTTCCTCGGCGGGCTGAAACACCAGCAGGACGTTGTGCGGCAGATTTTCCTTTCCGCGCAGCCTGCGGCCAAGCTCCAGAGCCATCGCCATGTGCCCGTCATGACCGCAGGCATGCATGCGCCCGCTGTGCTGAGAAGAAAACGGCAGACCTGTCTGCTCCGCAATGGGCAGCGCGTCCATTTCTGCGCGAAACGCCAGCGTATCCGCCGCGCCGAAGTCAAAATAGGCGCATACGGCGCTGTCAAGCGGGAAAAACACCTCGCAGCCGAGCGTGCCGAGGACGTTTTGTAAATAGTCCATGGTCTTGGGCAGCTCGTCGCCCAGCTCAGGGATGCGGTGCAGGGCACGCCTGTCCGCTGTCATGGGGGTGAGCGTTTGCATATTTGTAAACCTTCCTTGCTGCTTTTTGAATGTCGTGCGTCCGCGGCTCAAAGCTCCCGCAGGGCGTCCACCAGCGCTGTTTTTGCAGCGGACACATCGCTTTTGTGCTTGATGATGTGCGCGGGGCATCCGGCGACCACGCTCTCAGGCGGTACGTCCGATATGACGACCGCACCTGCGGCGACGACCGCACCGCGGCCGATGCGGCAGCCCTCGAGCACCACGGCATTCGCCCCGATGAGCACCTCATCCTCCACGACGACGGGCGTCGCGCTTGCAGGCTCGATCACCCCGGCCAGCACCGCGCCTGCGCCGATGTGGCAGCGTGCGCCGACCGTTGCGCGGCCTCCAAGCACCGCGCCCATGTCGATCATGGTGCCCGCGCCCACGCTTGCGCCGATGTTGAGGATGGCGCCCATCATGATGACCGCGCCCTCTCCGATCTCGACCTGCTCGCGAATGATGGCGCCCGGCTCGATCCGGGCGTTCAGCCCCTTCGTGTCCAGCAGAGGAACGGCTGAATTGCGGCAGCTGCTCTCGACCACGATATCGGCAATGGCGTCCTGCTGCGCCTCGATGGCGGGGCCGATGTCCCGCCAGTCGCCAAATACGATTTTTGCCCCGTCTCCCGCCGGAAAGACTCTTGCATTCGGAAAGCTCGTGGGCGAGCGTTCCCAGAGGTAGACCTTGACCGGCGTTTTTTTCTCGGCAGTGCGGATATATTCGATCAGTTCCGCTGCATTCATATGTGCGCTCCTTTTCATGCTTATTTACTGTAAATCCATCATATCGGATACTTCGATGCAATACAATGCACAATAATGCGAAGATTATTGCAAAAAATGCTCATTTCGCCGCCATAAAACGCTGAACTGCCAATTTGCCGCCGCCTTCTGCGGCTGGCCAGCAAAAGACCGCTGACCCGCGCTCTGAGCGCAAGGTCAACGGTCTTTTAAGGATTAAAGACACATATCTTTATGGTGAAGACACGGTTTATAGTGCAGAATATGCAATATACCGCTCCGCTTCTGCATCACTCTTTCCGGCTTTATAGGGTAGTATTCCCCTGTGAAAATCCACCTAACTCCTTGAGCGTCGAGCTTTATGCTGTCTGCATTTCGCTGCCGAGAACGTGGAGCAGGGTATTACAATCCCGCCCCACGTTCTGCTATCCCATTTTCTGCTGCTTAAAAGCACCTTGTCATAACTTAACCTGTTCTGCGCTGCTTGGAATCGGAATTTTGAGATGTGCCCGGCACAGTCTCGGACTCCTGACGGGAAAACCAGTCGGTTTTCTTCCCGGTAATATCCCCGGATACTGCATCGACCTTGTAGGAATACGCACACTTGTCCGTGTAGAACTCCAAGATGTAGCAGGGCTTGCCAGAATTGCGGCTCAGCTCCTCTCGGGTGAACACGATTTTCTGCGCTGCCTCATCCAGCCCTGCGTCCTCTAATACGATCTGCTTTGCCTTTTCCAAGCCGATAAACTCCGGGGCAGGGGGAATGATCTTATCGCAGGTCTTATCCATGATCACGCCCAGAACGGCGTTGATTTTGTAAGTCCAACGAGCAGAGGCACTTTCAAAGGCGAAGTAATAGTAGGGCGACTTGATGCCGCCGGCAACCAGCGTTTCCTCGGTAAAGGTGACCTTTTCGCTGACCCCGGCATCGTCCAGTGCGATTTTCTTCGCGTCCGCCAGAAGAATGAAGTGGTAAGCCTCCATGATGCTGCCGTTCTTGGCGTCCACCTTGTAAGAATACTGCTTCTTCGCGGTGTAGAACTCAAGGATATAGCAGGGCTTGCCTGAATTGCGGCTGAGCACCTCCTTGGTGAACACGATTTTTTGTGTGGATTCATCAAGTCCCGCGTCCTCTAATGCGATCTGCTTTGCCTCCTCCAAAGAGATGAAGTCCGTTGTCACAATTTCTTTCTGCTTTTTCTCCAGAACGATGCCCAGCACCGCATCAATGCGGTATGTCCACTGTGTTTTTGCATCGGCAAAGACGAGCCGGTAGTAAGGCGTTTTGATGCCGCCGCTCACAAGGGTTTCCTCGGTAAAGCTGACTTTATCCGTGCATCCGGCATCATCCAGGGCGATTTTCTTCGCTTCGGAAAGAGTGATAAATTTCCCGGCGTAAATAATGCTGCCGCTCTTTGCGTCGATTTGGTAGAAATATTGATTCGTCCCGGTGTAGAACTCCAGCAGGTAGCAGGGCTTGCCCTGATTGCGGTTCAGCTCCTCTCGGGTGAACACGATCTTCTGCGTCAGCTCATCAAGCTTCGCGTCCTTCAGTGCAATCTTCTTTGCTTCCTCCAAGGAGATGAACTTCGACACACTGACAGAAACAATGCCGGAAGCCTCTTGGAATTTAAGAAGCTCGTCCAACGACATGCGGGCAACCTCGTCCGTGGGCAGCCCGGTTTTGTTTGCTGCGGTAAGGATCCAGTCGGCGCGGCCAAGGGAAACGTGGAATTCCTCGGCGATCTTCGCCACTTCAGCGTTTTCCGTCAGTTCGGAGTGGAAAACCAATGTGCCGACGGCATCGGTCTGCTCCAAGGCCTTCCGGATCTCCGCGGAGAGCGAGGCTTTTAGTTCGGCATTCGCATCAAGACGGGAATCAAAAGAGATCAGAACAGTCGCTTCGCCATTTTCCATATATCCGCAGGCTTCGTAGGCGGCGACCGTGCGCGTTAGAGCGGTCTCGACGCTCTGCTTTCCCAGCGCAACATCGCTGAGCGCATTTTCCGCATCGCTGTTCAAGCAGCGTACATTCTTAACGATCCCGCTTTTGGCAATCGTATATTCCACGCTGGGGTTGACATCCATTGTGAAGGTGCCGGCTGTCGCATTGCTTCGGATGGCATTTGCAGCGATGCCGGTGCAGAGAACCAGCGCAAGGCAGGCAACCATGATTCCAAGCTTGGCCCAACCGGGCTTTCTTTTGGTATTTGCTTCGCTTTCCGCGTCAGCAATGAGCTCGTCATTGATCTTTCCGATCGAACGAAGAAGGACTTCGGTTTTCATAGCATAATTCCCTCCTTTTCAAGAAATCGTCTTAATTCGTTTCTCATACGGAAAAGCAAAGACGTCACCTTGCTCTCGCTCATTCCGTATGCGTCCGCAATATCCCGTATTGCGTAGAGATGATAGTATCTGCGGACAAAAATGTTACGGTTTAGTTTGGGCTTTGCATACAGGAAACGGTCAATGGCGGCAGCCAACTCATTTTCTTCGACGGTCTGCTCCACAGTCGTTTCCGAAGGAACGCAGGCTTCCAGCTCAGACAGCGCGAGGACTACTTGTCCGTGTCCGCGTTTTTCGGCAGTATACCGCTTATAACGGTTCAGAGCGAGGTTGCGCGTGATTTTCCCTAAGTAGATCGACAAACGGTTCGGACGCTGCGGCGGAATTGAATTCCATGCGCCGAGGTATGTATCATTGGCACATTCCTCCGCATCCTCGTTGCTACGCAGTATGTTATATGCAATCGTGTGGCAGTAGCTCCCGTACTTTTCTGCGGTGGCGGCAATCGCGCTCTCGTTACGCGCCCAGTACAATTCTATGATCTCATGGTCTCTCATTGCGCCCTCCCTTCTCTCTGCGTAAAGGCCTTTCACCTATATAGACAACAAAAATCGCCGTTCATTGCGTGTATTGCACATAAAGTATGCTTGTAAATTCATTATATCGTGTGGCAGATCTGATTTCCACCGGAATAAGCACTCCGCTTTAAGGAAGCAGGCACAGAAGCTGCGGCGGCGGGGAAGATGAGCCCCGCCGCGCAAAATAAATATATACGATTTTTCCGCTCCCGGCTATTGAGGAATACAAAATGTCTCACGAAATGGCAGACTAAATGGCAGGGTTTGCGCCGATGACACGAAAAAGGCGCTGTGGTATAATCGTATCGTCCCCCAATGGGTCGTGAAACCCGGCATGAATGCCGAATACTGCCCAAAGGAGTGCTGAATATGAAATATTGTCCCTATTGCGGCGCCGATCTTGCTGATGGCGTCGCTTCTTTCTGCATGGAGTGCGGGAAGAGCCTGCCGACTGCGGAAGGTGGTCAGAAAAAGCCAAAAGAGAAACCCGTAAGGTCACAAAAGCGTATGGAAAAGAAACGCAAGCACCCGTCTCCAAAGCCACGGAAAAAGCATGAAAAGCCTGTCGGTGAACACGTGGGAGGAGCTTTTGCTCCAAATCTTGGCTTTTTGAGGGAGCTTTTTTACTGCTGTTTTCTGCCTCCTGGTGTGCATGAATGTCGTGCAAAAAAGCAGCAGAGACTATGTAATAGCATTCCTGCGGCAGAAGGACTTTACCGTATTTGCTGATATGCCAGGCGTCTGGGCGATCTCCCCATAACCATTCCCGGCAGCACGCAGCTTTTTAATCTGTTCTCTCTGATTGTATGTCATAACCCTTCGGCTCCTTCCGAGGGAAGCTCTTTGCTGTATCTCCCTCACTCACTGCCGAAGAATTCACCCCATCGTTATGACATCCAAATTCGGAACACGAAAAAAGCTATTACACTGTATGATTTCTCAAAAATTTAGGGTATATAAAAGTATGTATTATATAGTGAGATGGGAATTTGGTGTTCCAACGTGTTCTCGTGTTCCAATAACCGTGGAAAAACTGCAAAAAATGTCCACCGGTATACCGAGTATTAACTCAATACGCCAGTGGGCTTTATGCATCTTATTTATTTCTTGTTCATTCCGGCAGCTTAGTATAAATGAGCAGTCCTCTGACAGAGAACGATGGTGATAAGCACCTGCGTGAAAATCCAGAATTTCCACATGGTACTGTCAGCCTTGATGATGTCCTTCTTGATTTTCTTGCCTCTATTATAGTTTTCTGCTGCTTTTCAATCAATTAGTATCACGCCTGCCGGGGAGCACTTTTACCGCAAGAGCCTCATCATCCGCAGCGACTTAGAGCAGCTCATCCGCGAGACAAAGCGGTTGGATGCGGATGACAGCTGCGCCCTTCGTCTGGGCTGCTATAAGGGCTACCACGGCGGCGAATTTTCGGAGGCCATTGCAAGGTTTTCCGAAAAATATCCCAAGGTCTTGGTCTGCACGGTGATTACCGGTTTGCGGATTCTCTTCAAGAAGCGCGGCTGATGATCATCACCGGACAGGGCTATCTGCCGGTGGACGTGATCGGAGAGCAGGTGTGGTTTGATTCCGCCGTGAAGCGTATCCCGCTGGTGAGAAGAGGCGAACCGGTGACCAAGACCTACTGCGTATTCTGGAAGAAGGACAATTCCGGGTATTATATCGAGGAGTTTGCGGAGATGCTGAAAGAGGAGTTTGCGTGAAAGCATATTCCTCTGTTGTCTCCATACTAAACAAACTTATCTAAAAAACTGCATCGCACTGTTGTAGTGCGATGCAGTTTTTATTTTACCTGCTCCTTTAATACAGGGTAACAAGACCCTATACCGCATTCATGTCACGCGAAACGCTACGGTTTCCACTGCGCCCGCGAACCGGGCTGCCGCAAAACGCAGCTTGGACTACCGGGTTGCGTAGCACCTACGGTTTACTCCATTGTTCCGAACCGGGCCACCGCAAAATTCAGCAGCGCACTCATGTTACGCGTAGCACCCACGGTTTACTCCATTGTTCCGAACCGGGCTGCCGCAAAACATACCTTGGACTACCGGGTTGCGTAGCACCTACGGTTTCCTCCGCAGTCCCGAACCGGGCCACCGCAAAACTCAGCAGCGCACTCATGTTACGCGTAGCACCTACGGTTTCTTCCGCAGTCCCGAACCGGGACACCGCAAAACTCAGCAGCGCACTCATGTTACGCGTAGCAACCACGGTTTCCTTCATTGTCCCGAACCGGGCAACCGGAGATATATGTATCCGTAGGTGCGTCAATTCGCCACTAAACAGTCTTTTCTTCGATGAGAGGTAGGAAGTCCTTATACTGCGTATCGTAGGCGCAGCTGTACTCGGCGCAGTCGGCGAACTTTGCGACCGCGCGAGTGGATTTGTCGATCGGCTGGAGCGTGCCGGCGCCGGCGACGCAGCCGCCGGGGCACGCCATACCCTCGAGAAGGTAGCCGTCGTACTTGCCGTCACGGGCCATCATCAGCAGCTTGCGGCACTCGTGCAGGCCGGTGGCCTTTGCGATCTTGACCTCGCGCGTCGGGTCGATGGACTTGATAGCGTTGACGACCGCCTGCGCAACGCCGCCGGAAACGGCGAACTTGCGCGCGTCCGAGCCTGCCTGGGAAAGCGTCTGCGCCTCCTCGGCCGGGATGCACTCCTTATCCACGCCCTTGGCGGCGAACATGCCGAGCACCTCCTCAAAGGTGAGGACAAAGTCAACATCGCTGCGCACGGTGCGGCGGCTGGCCTCGAGCTTCTTCGCGTCGCAGGGGCCGACGAAAACGACCTTGCAGCCTGGGTGAGTTTTCTTTACAAAGCGCGCGGTGAGCACCATGGGCGTCATCGCGACGGATATGTTCTCGGCCATGTCGGGGAACATTTTTTTGACCATGTCGCTCCACGAGGGACAGCAGGATGTTACCATGAAGCGGTGCTTGGACGGGACCTCCTCAAGGAAGTCCGCAGCCTCCTCGATGACGCACAGATCAGCGCCGATCGCGGCTTCGTAAACATCGGTGAAGCCGAGGCGCTTGAAGGATGCGGTCATCTTCTCGGGCGTTGCGTCGGGGCCGAACTGGCCGACGAAGGCCGGCGCGAGCACGACATAGACGGGCACGCCGCTTTTTATTGCCATGATGGTCTGGAAGATCTGGCTTTTGTCGCTTATCGCACCGAACGGGCAGTTTACAAGGCACTGTCCGCAGGATGTGCATTTTTTATAATCTATCGCCGCGCGGCCAAGCTCGTCCTTGCCGATGGCCGCAATGCCGCAGGCCTTTTTGCAGGGGCGCTCCTGACGGATGATCGCCGAGAAAGAGCAAGCGTCCATACATCTGCCGCAGCGCACGCACTTGTCGGGGTCGATATGTGCATGTCCGTCTACCTTGCTGATCGCCTTTTTGGGGCATATCTCGATGCAGGGGTGCTCGATGCAGCCCTGACAGCCGTTTGTGACCTTGATGATGTTATCCGGGCAGCGGTTGCACGCGAATTTGATGACGTTTATCAGCGGCGGCTCGTAATACTTCTCGGCAATGACGGTCTCCTCGACTCTGTCGGAAATATTGTTGTGCACGCCGAGCTTGCGCATCGGCAAACCCATTGCGAGGCGCAGTCTTTCTCCGACGACCGCGCGCTCGATGAGCAGATTGTTTCTGAATGGGCCGATCTCATCCGGGTCGCCCGGACAGATCTTGTACGGAAGCTCTTCCAGCCTCTGCGCGTAGTCTCCGCCCTCGTATGCCATGCGCGCGATTTCAGTGAAAACCTCGTGCCTTATCCTGGTTTTGCCGGTCTCCATTCCTCTCATGGGGGTGATCCTCCGATTATACTTCTATTTAGCCAAAAATAATTATACAAAAGTATCAGCTTTTGTCAAGAAATTTGTTATAAAATTAACGCGATTTTCACCTTATAAGCGATACTATAATTAAAGCAGGTATTAAAATTTTTAATACCTGCTTACAGGCTGTCGAAAAACTATGTGCAAAAGAAAGATAATAGAGCAGCAGGGGAGCTCGAGGGGGCAAAGGCCCCACTCGAAATTGGATTAATAGCCATCAAAAACGCCTGATTTATCAGGCTTTTTGACGAGCGTAGCGAGATTTTTCGTGAAAACCTGTTTTCACAAAAAATGTGGCGTTTTTGAAGCGTGCAAAAAAGTCAAAGACTTTTTTGACACGCTGAAAGCAGGTATTAAAATTTTTAATACCTGCTTAGTTGAATTCTATTCTTTGTTGTATTCCTTAATGATCTCCTCGACCTCGTCATCCGCCGATTGCGGTTTAGCCTTTCGGACGGGCGCCTCAATGGTCGGCTCGGGAGCGGCCTCATCGGGGCTCGGCTCGATTACCGTGTCCTCGGCCTCGTCGTCGGATTTGGTCTCCGGCTCGGGAGATGCGATCTTTTCGGTCTCCGGCGGAAGGTCTTCCTTTGCACATCGGTTTTTGATTATAAGCCAGCTGTACATCAGCAGCATACCGACCGTTGCGAGAATAATAAGCTCAAGTCCCATATGGCGGCTGTCGGCCAGCGTTGTTATGCACATGAATGCGCCCAAGAGGCTCAGATAGCAGGCCTTGCGCGGATCGGGTCTGCCGAAGGCGTAGCCTGCGACATAGAACAGCGCAAGTATCGCGCAGCAGATAGCGAGGATCTCGATCGCGAACATCCAGACGTTGGGGTTGTTTGCGTTTGACCGGTAGCTTGCTATGAGCCACACGCAGTACATCAGGATGGGCAGCGCCATGAAAATGCTCACAAGGCTCGGCGAATAGTGACTCCGCGAGGCGCTGCAGATGAGCGGAAAGCTCAGGCCGCTGAGCATGCCCAGAACTGCGACAAGGACATACATCGTGCGCAGACTGTCAAGCGATGTCTCGACAATGGTCATGATGCCGCCGAGCACGGCGAGCGCCGCGATGATCCAAGCGAATATTATGTATAGTATGGAAAGGCCGCGCAGCGCCTCGCTCATCCCGGTCGGGAACACGGTCTGATCGTCTGTGAGCTTCCTTGTCCGCAGCCACAGCACAACGGCGGCGGCGACGATCAAAAGCGGCAGCAGAATGTTGAGGATGCTGGGGTTTATCATGCCCGTTTCCGTGTCGCGCGCGACCTGCATTTGCAGCCATCGGAAAAACGCGCCGAACGCGCCGAACGCACAGGTATAGCACAGCATTATCAGTGCGTCGTTGGCCTTGTTGTTTTTAAGCATAGTATCAATCCTGTTAGAATAAATTTATATCAGATTAATTTTATACTCATTTTCTCAAACAGTCAAGATGAAAGGGTGATGCCGGATGAAAAGAATAGTCTGTGCCGCGCTTTTCATGACGCTTGTCGTCATGGCCTTGCCGCGGCTTTTTCCCGTTCGGGAAACAGCGCCGCAGCCGTCCTCCGTGCCGGACAAGGCTGCCGAAAAGCTCGAGCCCGACGAAAGCCGAAGCATTCGCCTGCTCTCGGGAGATACTGTCGTCGAGATCGGCGTTTTCGACTATCTCACGGGCGTTGTCGCTGCCGAGATGCCGGTGTCGTTCGAGCAGGAGGCGCTCAAGGCGCAGTCTGTCGCGGCGCGCAGCTATCTTCAGCGTGCGCTGGCCTCGCCAAAGCACGAGGGCGCGGATATCTGCGCCGACTCCGCCTGCTGCCAGGCATATCTCACCCCCGAGCAGCTCAAGTCGAGCTGGGGGGACAAGTACGCGCAGTACAGCGAAAAAATAAGCGCCGCGGTCAAGGCGACCGACGGCGAGTACCTCAGCTATGACGGAAAGCCCGCGCTTGCGGCGTTCCACTCATCCTCCGACGGCGCGACCGAGGACGCAGGCGCGATCTGGTCGGATGTGCCGTATCTGAAAAGCGTTTCCTCGCCCGAGACCGGCGACTCCGTGCCGAATTTCCAAAGCACCGTCGTGAACTCCGACCTTGATTTTCGCGACACGATATTATATCTCAAGCCCGAGGCGGACATGACCGGCGACGCAGACTCCTGGCTCGGCGAGACGACTCGCACGGCGTCCGGCAGGGTCGCGAGCATCGTTATCGGCGGCGTTTCGTTCACCGGCAGCGAGCTGCGCTCGCTGTTCAAGCTGCGCTCGACCGATTTTGAGCTTACCCACGCCGACGGCTGCTTCACCTTCACCGTCCACGGCTACGGCCATGGCGTCGGCATGAGCCAGTACGGCGCGAACGCCATGGCGCGCTCCGGCTCCGACTACCGCGAGATCCTCGCCCACTACTACCCCTCCGCTTTTTTAGAGGCGCATTGACGCAGCTACGGATACGGTTATCTCTGGTTGCCCGGTTCGGAACAATGGAGGAAACCGTAGAGTTTCGCGCAACGTTGGTGCGGTGTTAAAGTTTGCAGCGCACCCCATTGTCTTCCCCTGCACCCTTGTAGGGAACGGATTTATCCGTTCCGCCTGTTGTATCCACTGACGCAGTTAATACAATGGTACACAGCCGAAGTTTTGCCCTTTGCCTTCCCCTGCGTAGCTTGAGGGGAAGGTGTCACCTTGGTGACGGATGAGGTGTTATTAAATCTGCGGTGCTAACCGCTACATTTTTTTGGTGGCGCATTTTCAGAGGCGCTTTTTTAGAGGCGCATTTATATTGTGCCGATACGTTTATTGCGGTTGCCCGACCGGTGGATGCCGATGAAACCGCAACAAGCGGAACGGATTTATCCGTTCCCTACGAGCGATAGATTTGAGTTCCGGCAAAACCGCGACACGGGCGATCAATGATCGCCCCTACGGCTATGGATTTTTGTGCCGACAAAGTCACAACAAACGGAACGGGCAAGCCCGTTCCCTACAAGGGTGCGTCCTAAAATTCAGCAACGCACTTACGTTGCGCGAGGCAGCCACAGTTTTCTCCGCGCCCTCGAACCGGGCAACAAAAGCCTTTGCCGCATTCACGTTGTGCGAGGCAGCCATGGTTTTGTACGCACCCTCGACACCGGGCTACCGCAATATATGTATCCGTAGGTGCCCCAATTCGCCTCTAAAAAAACACGAACGACCATAATCGTTCGTGTTTTTTCCATAATTAAAGAAGAGAGGTGTAGATGTGAACAAAAGCTCGCACTGTGTTGATTTTTCCCGACGGCGTCCTGAACCGCCGCCGGGGGCTTATCACATATTGATGGAGGCTTTTTGTGATTTTAATTTACTACTTCCGCGATAGGATTTCAGCTCCAAAACGGCTCTCTCCTGCTCCAAACGGGCGAAGTTACTCCGCCGGGCGCATTTTTTCCATTGCCGAGACATGCTCCTTTATTGCGTGGAACGACTCATCGCTTATAATGTGCTCCATTTTGCACGCATCCTCGGCCGCGGTCTCAGCGCTGACGCCGAGCAGCTCGAGATATCGGGTCAGCAGCGTGTGGCGCTCGTATATCTTCGCGGCGACCTCGACGCCGGCCTCTGTGAGGCTCAGATGCCCCATCTCGTCGGAAACAAGATAGCCGCCGTTTTTGAGCAGCCCGACCGCACGGCTGACGCTCGGCTTGGAATAGCCCATGTACTCGCCGACGTCTATCGCGCGCACATCCTTATATTTTTGGGACAAAACGTAGATCGTTTCAAGATACATTTCGCCCGATTCCTGCAAATTCATTTGATCTTCTCCAATGCTTACAATAATACAATATAAAATATAGCACAACACTTAAATAAATTCAAGGAAAGACTTAATCCCTACAAGATGAGTGGGATATTATGCACAATTTTGACGGTTAGCAGACGCTAACTAATTGTGCAAGTCACCAAACCTTGTGACAGGGGCTTGACAATGGCAAAATAAGTGCTATTATTCATGGCAGTTAGCGAGAGCTAACTTTAGTTTGGCCCCACGGTTAGCAGGCGCTAATCAAAAAGGAGAAAGGATATAGAATGATGCCTTTAACATTAGCGGCAGTCGGCGAGGATAACACCATCCAGCGTATCGCCGGCAAGCCTGAGGTGAAGAAGCACCTCGAAAACCTCGGCTTTGTTGTCGGGGGCGATGTAAAAGTCTTAACTGCCGTTGGCGAGAATGTCATCGTCAAGGTAAAAGAAGCCAGGATCGCTATAAGCGCGGAAATGGCTCAGAAAATATATGTGTGAGGAGCAGAAACATGAAGACTCTGAGAGACGTTAAGATCGGCGAGACCGTGACCGTCAAGAAGCTCCATGGCGAGGGTGCGATAAAGCGCCGCATCATGGATATGGGAATTACCAAAGGCGCCGAGGTCTATGTCCGCAAGGTCGCTCCCCTGGGCGATCCCATTGAGCTCACCGTCCGCGGCTATGAGCTTTCTCTGCGCAAGGCAGATGCAGAAAAGATCGAGGTGGAATAATGGAAAAGAACATCAAAATTGCCCTTGCTGGCAACCCGAACTGTGGTAAGACCACACTGTTCAACGCCCTGACCGGCTCGAACCAGTTCGTCGGCAACTGGCCCGGCGTCACCGTTGAGAAAAAAGAAGGCAAGCTCAAGAAGTTTGACGGCGTAACGGTCGTTGACCTTCCGGGCATCTATTCGCTTTCCCCGTACACCCTTGAGGAGGTCGTCGCGCGTAACTTCCTGCTCGGCGAGCGCCCCGATGCGATACTCAACATCATCGACGGCACCAACCTCGAGCGTAACCTTTATCTGACCACTCAGCTCACCGAGCTTGGCATCCCCGTTGTCGTTGCGGTCAACATGATGGATATCGTGCGCAAGAACGGCGACGTTATAAACATCAAGGAGCTGTCCCGTCAGCTCGGCTGCAAGGTCATGGAGATCTCCGCGCTCAAGGGCGACGGCGTTTCCGAGGCCGCTGCGGCTGCGGTCGATGCCGCGAAAAACGGCAAGACCATCCCCATGCACTCGTTCTCCGGCGTTGTCGAGCACGCAATCGCTCACATCGAGGAGGCCGTCCTGCACGAGCTGCCCGAAGAGCAGCAGCGCTGGTACGCAATCAAGATCTTCGAGCACGATGACAAGGTGCTTGCAAAGCTCGCCATCAAGCCCGAGATCATGCAGCACATCGACGCGGACATCAAGGCCGCCGAGGATGAGCTTGACGACGATGCCGAGAGCATCATCACCAACGAGCGCTACCTCTACATAGCATCCATCATCAAGGCATGCTACAAGAAGAAAAACGCCGGCAAGCTCACCGCTTCCGACAAGATAGATAAGATCGTCACCAACCGTTGGCTGGGCCTGCCGATCTTCGCGGTAGTCATGTTCCTTGTCTACTGGGTCGCAATGGTCGCCGTCGGCGCACCTGCAACCGACTGGGCAAACGACGGCGTGTTCGGCGACGGCTGGCACCTGCTGGGCATCGGCTCTGCCGACTACAACGACGCAAACGACGAATACACCGCAGCTATCCAGGCAGTCAGCGCGTTCCTCGGCGAGGATGTTGACGTTGAAGCAGACGACTTCGACGCAGACGCACTGCTTGCCGATATGAAGGCTTTCCAGACCACCGACAAGACCGCAACCGTTGACGTCGAGGATGAAGAGACCCTCGCGATCAACACCATGACTGCTTATTATGACGCACTTCCCGAAGGCGCTGACAAGATGGACGACGTTGTCCAGATGACCTATGTTGATGCAGTTGCCTACCTCGAGGAAAACGGCTTTGACGCTCCCGATCCTGCTGATTACGGCGTTTGGGTACCGGGCATCCCCGTTCTCGTCGGCAACGGCCTTGACGCTGCAAACGCAGCCCCCTGGCTCAGCGGCCTTATCAACGACGGTATCGTAGCCGGTGTCGGCGCGGTCCTCGGCTTCGTTCCCCAGATGCTCGTCCTGTTCCTCATGCTCGCCTTCCTCGAGGCCTGCGGCTACATGGCGCGTATCGCCTTCGTTCTTGACCGTGTGTTCCGCAAATTCGGCCTCTCCGGCAAGAGCTTCATCCCCATGCTCATCGGCGTCGGCTGCGGCGTTCCGGGTGTCATGGCTTCCCGTACCATCGAAAACGAGCGTGACCGCCGCATGACGATCATGACCACGACCTTTATCCCCTGCGGCGCAAAGGTTCCGTTCATCGCAATGATCGCCGGCGCACTGTTCGGCGGCAGCGCATGGGTATCCACCTCCGCATACTTCATCGGCATGGCGGCTATCATCTGCTCGGGCATCATGCTCAAGAAGACCAGACGCTTTGCAGGCGACCCGGCTCCCTTCGTTATGGAGCTTCCGGCATACCACATGCCCACCCTCGGCAACGTTCTCCGCTCCATGTGGGAGCGCGGCTGGTCCTTCATCAAGAAGGCAGGCACCATCATCCTGCTCTCTACCATCTTCGTATGGTTCACCACCTACTTCGGCTGGGTTGACGGTACGTTCCAGATGCTCTCCGAGGATCAGATCGACTCCTCCATCCTCGCAAAGATCGGCAACGCGATCGCCTGGATCTTCAGCCCGCTCGGCTGGGGCAACTGGCAGGCAACCGTCGCATCCATCACCGGCCTTGTCGCAAAGGAGAACATCGTCGGCACTCTCGGCATCCTCTACGGCGGCGGCGACGGCACCGTTTACCAGAACATCGCAGCAGCATTCACCGGCATAACCGCTTACTCCTTCCTGGTGTTCAACCTCCTGTGCGCTCCCTGCTTTGCAGCGATCGGCGCTATCAAGCGCGAGATGAACAACCGTGGCTGGACCTGGTTTGCCATCGGCTATCAGTGCGGCTTTGCTTACTGCATCGCCCTGATGATCAATCAGTTCGGCAGCGTTTTCGTCGGCAAGACCAACGTCATCGGCCTGATCTTCGCAGTCGCGATCCTGGCACTTATGATCTACATGCTCTTCCGTCCCTACAAGGAAGCTGAGACCCTCAACACCAAGGAAGCCACTGCAAGCGTAAAATAAGCAACATAACATAACGAATAATTTTCAAAGGAGGAATAAGCAATGCTGGAATGGTTAACGGCCAATCTCGGAACGATACTGATAAGCGCCGGACTTATCGTCATCGTGGCGCTCATAATCCGGTCGATCGTCAGGGATAAGAAGGCAGGCATATCCTCCTGCGGCGCAAAATGCGGCGGCTGCGGAGCCTGCGCCATGGCAGGAAAATGCCACGGCGGCTCCGGCTGCGGCGGCAGCGCCCTCAGGGATGTTAAAAACCTGAAGCATCAGAACACCTAAAATTCTGACGGGAGGTGCAGTGATTCCCTTCTGCACCTCCCGGTTTTACAAACAGGAGTAAGCAATGACTAACCCCAAGCTTGCGGTTTCCGCCTCGGTGATCCGATATCTTCTCGCCCTCGATGCGCTCAAGGGCGCCGGCGGAATACGGACGACCGACGTTGCGCGATATCTCAACATCAAAAAACCGAGCGCGCACACGATGCTCAACAATTTAAAAGACGCCGAGATCCTGACGAAGGATGAGCTTGGCATAGCGCACCTGACAGGCTACGGAGTTGAGCTTACGCAGAAGTACAGGCGCTATTACAGCGCCGTTGCCGCGACTCTCGCGCGCACCCTGCCGCCTGCGGCAGACATAAAAAATGCAGCATGCGCCCTTGTGGCGGAGCTTGACGAGCAGGTGCTCGAGGAGCTGTGCGCCCGATGCGGCGCGGAAGGGACACTTAATGTATCTTGAGGTCCGTGATCTTCACAAATCCTTCGGCAGCGGAGACAGCCGCTGCGAGGTACTCCGCGGCATAAGCTGCGGAATTGAAAAAGGACATATATGCGTCTTGCTGGGGCCGTCAGGCTCCGGCAAATCGACGCTTCTGAATATAATCGGCGGCATCGAAACGGCCGACTCTGGCAGCATCGGCATCGGCGGACAGAAGATCGCCGCGATGAGCCAAAGGGAGCTTTCGCTGTATCGCCGCAAGCACCTGGGCTATGTTTTCCAGTCGTATAACCTCATCCCGAACCTGACGGTCAAGGAAAACATCGAGGTCGGCGCGTATCTTGCCGACAAGCCCCTGCCGACGGAGGATATCCTCAAAACGCTCGGCCTGTGGGAGCACCGTGACAAGGTGCCCTCGCAGCTTTCCGGCGGCCAGCAGCAGCGCACCGCAATCGGCAGGGCGATAATCAAAAACCCCGACATCCTGCTGTGCGACGAGCCGACGGGCGCGCTTGACTACAAAACCTCCAAAGAGATACTCGACCTCATCGAGCGCGTGAACAAAAAATACGGCAACACCGTTATCCTTGTTACGCATAACGACGCCATAAAGCGCATGGCCGACCGCGTTATCCGCCTGCGCGACGGTATGATACGCTCGGATGAGGTAAACCGCGAGAAGCTCGGCGCAATGCAGCTTGACTGGTAAGGGGGCGCGGACGCTTGAAAAATCCACTCAGCCGCCGCCTGCTGCGCGAGCTGCGGCAGGATATCGGCAAATACATCGCCCTGTTTCTGTTTTTGACGCTCACAACGGGCTTTATCTCGGGCTTTCTCGTAGCCGACGGCAGCATGGTCAGGGCATATGACGCAAGCTTTGAAAAATACGATATCGAAAGCGGCCACTTCATCCTTGAGGATAAGCTGCCGGACGGGACGAGAGCGAGGCTTGAAGCCGCCGGGGTTTCGGTGCATGAGCTTTTTTACAAGGAAGCAACGCTCGATAACGAAAACACCGTGCGCATTTTCAAAAACCGCAGCGAGGTAAATAAGGCCGACGTGCTCGAGGGCCGCCTGCCCGAGAATAAGGGCGAGATAGCCGCCGACAGGCTGTATCTTGAAAATAACGGCCTTGCGATCGGCGATGAGCTTGCCGGGCTTAAAATAACGGGCGCGGTCGCGCTGTCGGACTATTCGGCGCTGTTTAAAAACAACACCGACATGATGCTCGACGCAAATAAATTCTGCGTTGCCGTCGTAACGCCCGAGACCTTCGACGAAATTGACGAAAACATTCACCTGTGCTACGCATGGCTCAATAACGACAAAACGCTCAGCGATGAGCAGTGCCGCGATAAGTCCGACGAGCTTGGCGAGATCCTCGCCGCCGACTGCGGCATAAGCGATATCGTCGAGAGAAACGAAAACCAGGCTATAAGCTTCACCGGCGAGGATATGGGCGGCGATAAGGCAATGATGACGACTCTTCTGTATGTCGTGATCGTCATTCTCGGCTTTGTGTTTGCGATAACCACGCGCTCGACGATCGAGCAGGAGTCCGGCACTGTCGGAACGCTGCTTGCCTCGGGCTACACAAGGGGCGAGCTTATCCGCCATTACATGACGATGCCAATTATCGTCACGCTCATTGCCGCGGTGATCGGCAACGTGCTCGGCTACACGGTGTTTAAAAACGTGTGCGCGGCGATGTATTACCACAGCTATTCGCTTCCGACCTACGTTACCGTCTGGAGCGCCGAGGCGTTTGTGAAAACAACGCTCGTTCCCTGCGTGCTCATCGCGCTGACGGTTTACCTCGTGCTTTGGCGCGTGATGCGCCTGCCGGTGCAGAGCTTTCTGCGTCATGATCTGCGCGTGCGAAAAAAGCAGTTCGTTCCGCGCCTCAAGGCCGGCGGCATAACCGAGCGCTTCCGCAAGCGCGTGATTTTGCAGAACCGCAGCGCCTACATAACGCTGTTTATCGGCATCCTGTTTGCAAACATCCTGCTGCTGTTCGGCCTTATCATGCCGCCGGTGCTGGATAACTTCAAGACAGAGGTGCTCGAAACAAAGCTTGCCGGCTATCAGTATATCCTCAAGACCCCGACGCTGACGGAAAACGAAAGCGCAGAGCCGTTCTGCCTTGCCTCGCTTGAATACGGCGACAATGAGGAGATCAGCGTTTACGGCATAAAGGCAGACTCAAAATACGCCGGTTTTTCCTATCTCCCGGCGAGCAGCGAAAACATCCTCGTATCCGAGGGCTTTTTGGAAAAGTACGGCCTTTCCGTCGGCGATAAGATAACGCTGCACGAAAAATACGGCGATAAGGAGTATTCCTTCAACGTGTTCGGCGCCGCCGACTACGCCGCCGGGCTTGCCGTTTTCATGGACAAAACGAGCTTTAACGAGACCTTTGACCTCGATCTGCGCTTTTTTAACGGCTATTTTTCAAACGAAAGGCTCACCGATCTCGACCCTGAGGCCGTGTCCACCGTCATAACCGAGCACGATCTCACTGTTATTGCCGATCAGCTGAACGATTCGATGGGCTTCGTGTTCCCACTCATGTGCGGATTTTCGCTTGCGCTGTATATGCTTTTGGTGTATCTGCTCTCAAAAATGATAATCGAGAAAAATGCGCAGAGCATATCCATGCTCAAGATCCTCGGCTACACGCCGCGCGAGATAAGCTCGCTTTATAACTCGGCAACGGCCATCGCCGTCGGCGTGTCGCTCATCGTGACGATCCCGATCTCGGCGCTCATCATGAAGTGGCTGTTTTACTACTACATGCATGAAATGAGCGGCTGGGTCTCGTTCTATATCGCGCCGTGGATATGGCCGGCAATGCTCGGCCTCGGCGCGGCGGCATATTTCATCGTTCATCTTATACAAACAAAACGCCTTGGAAAGATCCCCTTGGCGCAGGCACTGAAGAATATGGAGTGATATTTATGCAATACGTTATTTTCGGTATTATTCTCATAGCTTTTGCCGTGCTTGTGATTAAAAGCTACGCAAAAAAGCTCGCCGCCGGCTGCTGCGGAGCGGGCGGAGACACGGCCAAAAAGGTAAAGGTCGCGGATAAAAACAAGGCGCACTATCCTTACGCGGCGACCCTCACCGTTGACGGCATGATGTGCGCGGCCTGCGAAACGCGCGTTGAAAACGCCTTCAATGCGATCGACGGCGTGTGGGCAAAGGCAAACTCCGGCGCAGGCCGGGTGGATGTTCTCATGAAAGCCCCCGTCGATGAGGACACCCTGCGCAAGGCAATAAACGATCTTGGTGTTTACACTCTTATGAAAGCGGATTTCCACGATGCAAAGCAAAACTGAAGCATATTCCGGCGCCGATGGCAGCTACAGCGTAACAAGCTACAACGTTTTTCCCGGCATCGAGCTTATTTACAACGATATAAGCCTTTATGAGCACGATTTCCGACCCGAGGAGGATAAGACGCTGCTTGAGATCCACCACTGTCGCTCGGGGCGCATGGAGTGCAGGATCGGTGCGGACTTTTTTTACCTCGCGCCGGGCGACCTGTCAATAAGCCTGTCCGACGGGGCGATATCCCATTCAAGCTTCCCGACCGGGAGCTACGAGGGCGTGACGATCCGCATAAACGGTAAGGACGCGCCGCGCTGCCTGTCCTGCCTTCTGGCCGACGTCAATGTTCAGCCGGATGCGCTGCGCGAAAAATTCTGCCCGCAGGGGCAGTGCTTTGTCGCGCGCTCGTCGCAGGCCATTGAGCACATCTTCTCCGAGCTTTACAGTGTGCCCGAGAGCATACGCAAGGGCTATTTCAAGGTCAAGATCCTTGAGCTTCTGTTGTTTTTGAGCGCAATGGAGCTGGACAGCTCCGCCCTTGCCGAGCGCAGGATATCAAACACGCAGGTCGAGCTTGCAAAGCGCATCGGCGCGTATCTTTCCGCGAATATGGACAGGCGCATAACGCTCGAGGAGCTGTCAAACAGCTTCCATATATCGCAGTCGGCGCTGAAGTCCTGCTTCCGCGCGGTTTACGGCGAGTCCGTTTATTCTTACATCCGCGCACAGAAAATGCAGTGCGCCGCGGCCGATCTCCGGCGCTCGGAAATGAGCATCATGGAGATAGCTGGGCGTTACGGCTATGATAACGGCAGCAAGTTTGCCAAGGCGTTCCGCGATACCGTCGGCATGAGCCCGACCGAGTACCGCAACGCCGGGTGAGCTGCAAATAGATAAAAAGATAAAAGGAGACAAAAAATCATGAAGTTCCACATTGAAGACACCGCAAAAATGTTCGGCTACGGCGTGCTGTTCGGCACCGCCGGCATCAAGATCCTCAGAAGCCGCGACGCAAAAACGCTTTACACCCACGTCACCGCCGCCGTTCTTCGCGCAAAGGACTGCGTAATGCAGACCGCCGACGATATCCGCTGCGACTGCCAGGATATCTATGCAGGAGCAAAGAACATCAACGCCCGCCGCGCAGAGGAAGAGGCTGCGGCAGTTATCGAAGCAACCGAGGCAGAGTAATGAAATGCAGAATTCTCAGCGAAATTGACGGCAGAATGCGCGTGCGTCTTTTCATGCCGCGCATGAGCCTAAAGCAGGCCGACATCGTTGAGGAATATCTCGGCGCTGTCGCCGGAGTCAAAAGCGTCAAGGTGTTCGACCGCAACTGCGACGTCGTCGTTGAATACTCCGACCGCGCAGCCGTCGTTTCGGCGCTTTCGGGCTTTTCGTTTGAAACCTGCGGCATAACCGAGCCCAAGCCCAGCGGCCGCGAGCTAAACCGCGAATATCAGGATAAGCTCGCCGGCGTCGTGATGCGCAGGGTACTTAAAAAGGCGCTGCTTCCGGCGCCGTGGCGCGCGGCTATCTGCGTTGCGAAATGCTCGCAGTATTTTGCGCGCGGCGTAAAGTCGCTGTGGCATAAGCGGCTCGACGTTGCCGTCCTCGACGCAACGGCCATAACCGTTTCCGTCCTGCGCGGCGATACCGACACCGCGTCGTCAATAATGTTCATGCTCAAGATCGGCGATATCCTCGAGGAGTGGACGCACAAGAAGTCCGTTGACGATCTTGCGCGCACCATGAGCCTGAATGTTGACAAGGTGTGGGTCAAGCTTGGCGATACCGAGGAGCTTAAAAACATCTCCGACGTCAACGTCGGCGACGATATCATCGTGCGCATGGGCAGCATGATACCGCTTGACGGCAAGCTCGTTTCCGGCTCGGCGGCGGTCAATCAGTCGTCCATGACCGGCGAGAGCATGCCCGTTCGCAAGGAGGTCGGCAGCTATGTCTACGGCGGAACGGTCGTCGAAGAGGGCGAGTGCGTCATAAAGGTCGAAAAAAGCCTCGGCAGCGGCCGCTACGACAGGATCGTCCACATGATCGAGGACTCGGAAAAGCTCAAGAGCGACACCGAGTCGCAGGCGTATCACCTTGCCGACAGGCTCGTGCCGTACAGCCTCGGCGCAACGGCGCTGACATGGCTCATAACGCGCAACCCGACCAAGGCGCTTGCCATACTCATGGTCGATTTCTCCTGCGCGCTGAAGCTTTCCATGCCGATAGCGGTGCTTTCGGCCATGCGCGAGAGCGGCGCAAACGGCATCTCCGTCAAGGGCGGCAAGTTCCTTGAGGCCATCGCCAAGGCCGACACCGTCGTTTTCGACAAAACCGGCACGCTCACCCACGCAAGCCCCGAGGTCGCCGATATCATAACCTTCGGCGGACACGAGCAGAACGAGATGCTCTGCCTCGCCGCCTGCCTTGAGGAGCACTATCCGCACTCGATAGCAAACGCCGTCGTAAACGAAGCGATCCGCCGCGGCCTGAACCACGACGAGCGCCACTCCAAGGTCGAATACGTCGTTGCCCACGGCATCCACAGCACCGTTGACGGTCAAAAGGTCATCCTCGGCAGCCACCATTTCGTTTTCGAGGACGAGGGCTGCACCGTACCGGATGATGAGCGGGATAAATTTGCCTCGCTCCCCACGCAGTATTCGCACCTTTACCTTGCCATAAGCGGCTCTCTGGCGGCGGTCATCTGCATCGCCGATCCTCTGCGCAGCGAGGTGCGCGGCGTTATGGATTCCCTGCGCGCGCTGGGGCTTGATAAGCTTGTCATGATGACCGGCGACAGCGAGCGCACCGCGGCTGCCGTTGCAAAATATGCCGGCGTTGACGAATACTACGCCGAGGTGCTGCCCGAGGACAAGGCCGCGTTCATCCGCGCCGAGCACGAAAAGGGCCGCAAGGTCATCATGATCGGCGACGGCGTGAACGATTCGCCGGCGCTCAGCGAGGCCGACGCAGGCATTGCAATGTCCGACGGCGCGGCCATCGCGCGCGAGATCGCCGACGTCACCATCTGCTCGGACGATCTTGAGAGCCTCGTCACCCTCAAGCGCATTTCCGACGGCCTCATGCAGCGCATCCACGCAAACTATCGCTTCATCATTTCCTTCAACACCGGACTCATCGTCCTCGGCGTCGCCGGCGTTCTTCCACCCTCGACCTCGGCCCTTCTGCACAACATCTCCACATTGGCAATAGGGCTTCGCAGCATGCGCAACCTGCTGCCGTGACGTGTCTTTTGTGTTCATGCATCGTTAAACCCCTTGGAAATACACAAAGTATTCCCATCGGGGTTTGCCTTGCCTGAACGCAAAATCCACAGCCACGGGTGACGTGCTTTTGTGCTCGTGCATCGTTAAACCCCTTGGAAATAAAAAGTATTCCCGCCGGGGCTTGCCTTGCCTGAACGCAAGATCCACAGCCACGGGTGACGTGCTTTTGTGCTGGTGCTGCGTTGAAGCTCTCGGAAATACACAAAGTATTCCCATCGGGGTTTGCCTTTCCTGAACGCAAGATCCATCGCCACGGGTGACCTGCTTTTCCGCTCGTGCAGCGTTAAACCCCTCGGAAATACAAAAAGTATTCCCGTCGGGGTTTGCCTTGCCTGAACGCAAGATCCATCGCCACGGGTGACGTGCTTTTCCGCTCAGGCTGCGTTGAAAATGGGGCAGAAAAGAGCAAAATCAAATATGTCTGTTTGGAGCCTTGTTCATTCCTTTTGGAGCGGATAAGGCTCCGTTTTTTATGGCATAATAAATACACAGTAAAACGATAGGATATGAAATGGAGTTTTGACGAGACATCACAAAGCCGGGGCTTTGTGATGTGGAGGATAAAATGAGCGACGAATTGGTAGTTTCGCAGTGCGCGCCGACGCTTGCGGGACTAAAAACCGCGAATATGTTTTCCGCCGAGTACGAAAGCCGCGAGGAAGTCACGGCCGAGCTGCGGCGGCTCAACGCCGTGCTCGTTCCGAGGGGACTGCGCATCGTGCCCATGCGGTTTATGCAAAGCCGCGTGCTTTTATATCTCTATCGCCCCGAGGCGCTGCGGCGCGATCTTGCCGACAGCGCTGCGCAGGATATCCTGCGCGAGTGCGGCTACGGCAAATGCAGCCGCGCCGAAAGCTGCCTGAGCTGCCTCATAGGCCGGCTCAGAAACAACGCCGATTTTCCCCACGAGGTCGGCCTGTTCCTCGGCTATCCGCCCGAGGACGTGCGCGGCTTCATCGAAAACCGAGCCTCCGGCTTCAAGCTCATCGGCTGCTGGAAGGTCTACGGCGACGTGGACGCGGCAAGAAAAAAGTTTGAAAGCTTCGAGAGCTGCACTCTCCGCAGCCGCGGCAAGGCTCTCGATGAGATCATACAGTGAAAGGACGAATTTAAACATGAAAAAAGCAGTTGTATACTGGAGCGGCACCGGCAACACCGAGGCCATGGCAAAGGCAGTCGCCGAAGCGGCCGGCGCGGAGCTTTTCACCGCGTCCGAGTTCTCTGCGGCAAAGGCCGACGAGTTTGACGCAATAGCCTTCGGCTGCCCGGCAATGGGCGCAGAGGCGCTTGAGGAATCGGAATTCGAGCCTATGTTCGATGGCGTAAAGAGCCACCTTGCCGGCAAAAAGGTCGTGCTTTTCGGCTCCTACGGCTGGGGCGACGGCGACTGGATGCAGATCTGGGAGGACGACTGCCGCGCAGCCGGCATTAACCTCGTTCATGAAAGCGTCATCTGCAACGGCGAGCCCGATGCTCAGGCGCTTGCAAAGTGCAAGGCACTCGGCGCCGCGCTGTAAACACCTATAGATGCAAAAAACTCTAAGGAGAAATCCTTAGAGTTTTTTAATTTTTTGTTAACAAATGCTTCACTCCATGCTGCGCTGAGAGTGGTATAATATAATCGTACATTTGTATGGTTACATGGAGGGACAAAAATGAAGAAGTTCTCTTTTGCTCAGCCGCTGACGCCGGATATGTGCGGCAAGCAGCCGAAAATGCAGCCGCCTGCTGCGTTTATGCTGTTCCAGAATGCCGCCAGCCTGCACGCCGAAGCCATCGGCAACGGCACCGCGGCGCTCGCCGAGCGCGATTGCTACTGGGTGGCGACGCACTCGAAGATCGATTTTTACAACGACGCGAACCTTTTGGATATGCTGACCGTTTCGACTTGGGTAAATCCTGCAAAGCCCAACGCCGTGCGCGGCTACCGAGGCTATGATATTTTTGTCGGCGATAAGCAGATCGCCGAGGGGCTTACCGAGTGGGTTGTATTAAACCGCGAAACGGGCTTTGTACGCTTTTCAGAGTTCGGGTTCCCCGATGACTTTGAATTTCAGGACTATCAGGCCTGCGGCGGCAAGCTCTGCCGCTTCCGCGATGAGTTTACCGATGACGACGAGGTCTATACCTTCACCGTGCGCACATCAAGTATTGATATAGGCCGCCATATGAATAACGTCGCCTATGTCCGTGCGTTCCTCGACTGCTTCACAGCCGACGAGGTCGCGTCCATGCCTGTCAAGACCATGGAGGCGCGCTACATAACCGCCTGCATGGAGGGCGAGGAGCTTAAGATATTCAAAAAGCGCACCGACACGGGCTTTGTTCTCGGCGCTCGCCGCGCCGACGGCAAGTGCGCCGCATTCCTCGGCATAACGCTTAAATAACAGCAAAAAAATCCGCCCCAGGCCGACTGACATAAGAAAACAAACGGTTTTGAAACGATCTTTTTCGCCCCTGCGGCGTCCAAAGTCTTGAGAATACGACAGTATGCTCTGCAACTTTGTCCTTGCAGGAGCAAAAAATCTCAGCTTCAAAACTGCAAAGCACCAAAAATGACGGAGCAAGTGCGAGGTCAAGGCGCGGCGGCGCAGGCATACTTTGTGTATACCAAGCCGTCGCAACGAAGACATTCGTGCTTGCTCCGCCATTTTGGGCGTGTGTTTTCTTGTGTCAGCCGGCCTTCTCGGAGCGGATTTTTTTAATGCACGGCGGCGGTGCTCGGCTCGTCTGCGCGCTGATAGCACAGATAGTGGCCGAGTAGGCACAGCGGCACGGCTGCGAGCACGTCGAGGATCGAGTGCTGCTTCATGAACACCGTGGATGCGCAGATGAGCAGCGCCATGACGCACACGGCAAATTTCACCCACGGCTTTTGCAGCTTCCGGCAGTCGAGCAGGCCGAACATCGCAGCGACCGAGCCGAGAACGTGTATCGACGGGCAGACGTTCGTATTCGTGTCAAAGGTATAGAACCAGCCGATGAACCGTGTCAGCGCGTTGTCGCGCGGAAACACCTCCGGCCGCAGGTTCTGGCATGTCGGGAACAGCAGGTAAATGACCATCGTTATCGTGTAGGTGCAGATGATAAAGCGCATCATCCGCTTAAACGCCGGAATGTCGAAGAAGAAGGTGTACACCAATGTGCCTATCAGGTACACGAACCAAAACAGATATGGTATAAGGAACCATTCGCAGAATGGTATGGCGTCGTCAAACGCGCAGTGCATGACGTAGTACGAGCCGACGTGGTAAAACCGCTCGACGAACGAGAACATTATGCCGAACAGCGGCCAGAACAGCAGCAGCTTGACATGCCGGAACTCGTCGGTATTTATTTTGCTCAATCTAAAATTCCTATAATCCATTTTTTTAGAGGCGAATTGACGCTGCTCCTATACATTTATATTGGTGCCCGGTTCGGAATAATGGTGGAAACCGTGCGTGCCTCGCGACCCAGTAGTGCAAGCTACGTTTTGCGCTTGCCCGGTTCGGGATAATGGTGGAAACCGTATTTGCCTCGCGTAACGCGAGTGCAATGCTGAATTTTGCGCCGCACCCATTGGCTCCTCTGTTAAGGGGAGCAGGCAGCTTTGCTGCCGAGGGGTTGAATTAAAAGCTATTAACTATCAGCTATCAGCTCTCCGCTGCGGCCAACGGCCGCCCGCTTGTACCGGTTTCGTCGGCACCCACCGGTCGTGACACCGCAAAAACCGTATTGGTATTAGCGTAAAGGCGCTATTAAAAAGTGCGCTTGCGCACACAATAATTATTCATCATTCACTATTAATTCTCTGATTTATTAATTCTAATAAATCAGATTTATCGCCTGCGGGCAGTTTTCAAAGCATATATCGCTGTGTGCGCCGCCGTTTTCGCCGTCGAAGGTCCATGTCTCCGGCTCATCGAAGATAAAGCGCGCCTTTTTTGTGTGCTTTATTATTATGTATTCGCTGCTCAGATCGTGGCTGAGCACCTTTGCCGCGAGCGTGGCCATGGCCGCCGCGTTGGGCAGTTTTTTTACGAGCACAAGCTCGTGCAGCCCGTCGCCCAGCTTTATCTCGTCACGCGGCAGGTCGATCAGACCGGCAACGGAGTAGGAGTTTGACATGCTGCCGTACAGAAACTCGCCCTCGATGCAGCCGTCGTCGTACTCGACGGTCACATGGCGGCTTTTGAGCGTTGAAAGGCTCTTGACCGCGCCCAGCAGATACGCCGCCTCGCCCAGCTGCTTTTTCGCCTCCTGCGGAGTTGCGTAGCTGACCTCGGTGAACGCGCCGAAGGCTGCGACATAGTTGAAGTATCCTCCGTCGCGCCGTCCCTCGTCAAACTCGTGGGGTGTGCCGCCTATAAAATGCTGCGCACCGGCAAGAATGTCATTCTTCGGCAGGCCGATGGTGCGCGCAACGTCGTTTGCCGTGCCGATGGGGATATAGCCCACCTTCGGCCGCTCTGCAAGCGGCATAAGCCCGGCGATAGCCTCGGCAAGCGTGCCGTCGCCGCCCAGAACGAGCAGATACGGAAACGCGCCGGCATACTGCGTGGCAAGCTCGGTCGCGTGGCCGCGGCACTCGGTGAAAAACAGGCTCACGGCGTACCCTGTGTCCGACAGCAGCCGCAGCGCATCCGGCAGCGACCTTTTGAAGCCGCCCTTGCCTGCGGCCGGATTTATTATCATCATTAGCGGAGTTTTCATCAAAAAAAGCCGTCCTTTACGGTGGTTAAGCTGACGAGAGTCGAACCCATATCGGTTTTGACGGGCAGATTTTAGCCCATGCTGCGTTAAAGCACTTGACAATACGACAGTATTCTCTTCGTGCTTTGTCTTGCCTGAGCAAAAATCTGCTCCGGCAAAACTGCAAAGCATCTGTCGGCTGTGCTTTTCGAGATATTTTCGGCTTTCTTTGATGCAGATGGGCTGGCGCCCATCAAGACAAAAAAGGCGAAAATAGCCGGAAGGGCGCACTGACAGACGATATGGGTTCGACTCTCGTCAGCTTTATCAATTTTATCACAAAATCTTCCCGGTTTCAACGTCTTATATTTGTTGAAATAATACGCAATGTATGTTATTGTATTGTTAGTATAGATGGGAGAGATTAAATGAATTATGTATTTCTTGGGGCGTTTGCCGCCTTTTCCGCCGTGCACCTGTACGCAAGCTGGAAGTGCGACAAGATCCTGCGCGCCGTAACGAAGGTTTTTCTGCTGCCAACGCTGCTCGGATGGTATCTTACAACGGTTCAGACGCCACTTGATATCGTCATTGCCGCAGTGGCAACGAGCTGGCTGGGCGATGTCCTGCTGATATTTGGCACCGTTGGGTTTGCTGTCGGAGGATTCAGCTTTTTCATATCGCACCTGTGTTTCGCGGCGGCCTACTGCATGCACGTTGATTTTTCGCTCGTGCCCGTGTGGCTGATGATCCTTGCGGCAGCTGTGTACATTGCGGCGGTTGCACTGGTTTTCCGAGGACTTATCGGAAATGTGCGGCCGAAGAGCCTGTATGTCGGTATGATAAGCTACCTTATCATAAACGGGACTATGAACTGCTTTGCGCTGTTCCAGCTCGTGACGCTGCCGTGCTTTGCAACGGCCATAATGTATGCCGGTGCGATAAGCTTTTTCGTATCCGATTCGATTTTGTTTTACGTCCGCTTCCGGAAAGGCAGGCCGTTTAAAACGCACTTCGGAGTCATGCTTACATACCTGCTTGCGGAGTTTCTGATCGTTTCGGGATTTATCCTGCTGGCGGCATAAAAAACCGAATGAAAAACCGGCGTCGAATTTTCGACGCCGGTTTTCTTATACTATTTAATTATATTACTTTTCGGCTGCAACGCTTGTCCTCTTGCCAACGGTTGCACGCAGGATGAACAGAACAACGATGGTCATCACAACGCCGATCGGCAGGCAGATCCATGCGTTCTTAACAAAGCCTGCAATGATAAAGTTTACAAAGCTTATAAGGGCAACGGTCACTGCGTAGGGCAGCTGAGTCTGGACGTGCTCGATGTGGTTGCAGTTTGCGCCGGCAGAGGCCATGATGGTCGTGTCGGAGATGGGGGAGCAGTGGTCGCCGCAGACAGCGCCGGCCAGGCATGCGGAGATGCCGATCATCAGCAGAGGATCGCCGACCTTGAAGATGGGCAGAACGATGGGGATCAGGATGCCGAAGGTGCCCCAGCTCGTGCCGGTCGCGAAAGCGAGCAGGCATGCGACGATGAAGATGATAGCCGGGAGCATGCTGAACAGACCTGCGGAAGCGGCCTTCATGACGCCCTCAACATAGGTTGCAGCGCCGAGCAGACCGGTCATGTTCTTCAGCGAGACCGCGAAGGTGAGGATGAGGATAGCCGGAACCATTGCGTTGAAGCCCTTGACCGCGCAGGCCATTGCGTCCTTGAAGGAGGTAACGCCGCGGCAGATCAGGTAGATGATGGTGAACACCAGTGCAACGAGCGAGCCCCAGGGCAGGCCGACGAATGCGTCCGTGTTGCCGAATGCGCCGACGAAGTCGCCTGCAACGCCGCTTTCGGGATCCCAGAAGCCGCCGACGTACATAAGGCCGATGATGCACATGATGATAAGAACGATGATGGGGATGAGCATATCCCACAGGGTTGCCTTGGTGCTTTCGACCTCCTCGTCGTTGCCGAGGGAGCCGAGGTTGCCCTTGAGTGCTTCAAGCTCGCTCTTTGCCATCGGGCCGTAGTCAAAGCCCATGACTATCATGCCGATGACGAACACGAAGGTCAGCAGAGAGTAGAAGTTGAAGGGGATCGCCTGAATGAAAAGCTGAATGCCGGAGATGCCGGAGTCGAGCTTCTCGGCAACGCCGGAAACTGCTGCCGCCCAGCTCGATACCGGGGCGATCATGCAAACGGGAGCGGCCGTTGCGTCGATGATGTAAGCAAGCTTTGCGCGCGAGACCTTCTGGTTGTCGGTCAGCGGACGCATGACCGAGCCGACGGTCAGGCAGTTGAAGTAGTCGTCGATGAAGATCAGAACGCCGAGGACGAAGGTGGCAAACAGCGTGCCTGCGCGGCTCTTGACGTGGCGCGCGGCCCACTTGCCGAATGCTGCGGCAGCGCCTGTGGAGTTAACAAGCGCGACCATGATGCCGAGGATGACGAGGAACATGAATATGCCCGCGTTATCCGAGATCGCCGGGGTGAAGCCCTCGGTGATCATTGCGTCAAGCGTGCCGACGGGGCTGAAGCCCGATACGAACAGCGCGCCGACGAGGATGCCGATGAACAGTGAGCTGTAGGTCTCCTTGGTGATCAGCGCAAGAACGATCGCGACGATCGGAGGGACCAGAGCCCAAAAGGTGTTTACAAATTCCATGATGTTTCTTCCTTTTTCCTTTGAATTTTGAACAAAAAAATCGAGCCATGACGCGATCATGACTCAACAGGAAAACATCTTGCCGGATCATGACAGCTCTCCGCATAAAGCGACAGTATGCAGAATATTCTCCTGCATCCCAGGCATCCGACCTCGGGAAAGCCGAACCCTTCGGCGATAGCCCCTTTCGCTTAACGCTTCCCGGCGTTTTGACTAAGCTACTGATGGCGACCGCGCCTCTATCATGCCTTGTTCAATTGTACCTCTATTATATATGCATTTCAAACTTTGTCAAGTGTTTTTAGTGGCGATTTGAGGCACATACCAATACGGTTGTTCCGGTTGCCCGGTTCGGGACATTGGAATAAACCGTATTTTTAGAGGCGCATTAAAATTTTACGGATACATTTATTGCAGTGTCCCGATTCGGGACATTTGAATAAACCGTAGTTGCCTCGCGTAACGTTAGTGCGGCGCTGAGTTTTTCGCCGCACCCTTGTAGGGAACGGGCTTGCCCGTTCCGTTGCGATGGTTTCGTCGGCAGTTTCCGGTCGGGCTGACGCAAAAACCGTATCGGTATAATGTGAATTCGCATCTAAAAATGTGGCGGTTAGCACCGCAGATTTAATAACACCTCATCCGTCACCAAAGGTGACACCTTCCCCTCAAGCTCCGCAAGGGGAAGGCAAAAATGGGGCGGTCTGTGACCGCCCCAATGAATAATGAATGATGAAAAATTAATAGTGAATAATTGCGGTGTGCGGCTTTTGCCGCACTTTTTTAGTAGCGTTTTTACGTTTCTCCCATACGCTTATTGCGGTATCCCGACCGGGAGTTGCCGACGAAACCATGGCACGCGGAACGGATAAATCCGTTCCCTACAGGCGACCGTTGGCCGCAGCGGAGAGCTAATAGGTTTTGATTCACCCCCTCGGCAGCAAAGCTGCCTGCTCCCCTTAACAGGTGAGCCAATGCGGTGCGGTGCAAATTTTGCACTAATATAGCACAACCTAATGTAGCGCGAGGCAACTGCGGTTTCCACCGCAGTCTCGAACCGGGACACCAGAGATATGCGTATCAGTGCAAACTCAAAGCGCCTCTAAAAAAGCGCGAAACGCTACGGTTTCCACCGCAGTTCCGAACCGGGCAACAAAACCGTCTGCCACACTCGCGTTACGCGAGGCAGCTATGGTTTCGTCGGTACCCTCGACACCGGGCGACCAGAGATAAATGTATTCGTAGATGTGCCAAAGCGCCTCTAAAAATCCTCTAAAAATTCAAGAGCGTAGGATTTGAAAATTTTTGCGGCGGGTGAGATGACATCGTCTGCGGGGGTGACGGCGCAGATATCAATGACCTCGGGCGGATCGAGCGGCACATAGGCAACGGCGTCGCTCAACTCGTCGGCGATCACGCGGTTTACGAGCGCAACGCCAAGCCCGGCCTTGACCATGCCGCAGGCAACGAAGCTGTCGGGCGTGGAGAAGCTCAAATTCGGCGTTATGCCGCGCTTTTCAAAGCACAGGCTGTTGTCGGTCTGAAGCCCTGCGTTTGCGTCGATGCTCGGCGTCGTGTTCCTCAGCGAGCCGGTCACAGTTCAGGGCGTGTGCGGCGCACTGCTTATACTTGCAAGCCTGTATATTCCGCATCTGCTCGAGCATTTCGGCGTGCGCAGGAAAAAGACCGCATAACGCATAATAAAAAACACAGCATCTCATCATTTCGAGATGCTGTGTTTTTGTATACTTATCAGCTGCGCCAGAGGGTGGGGGGATAGGTGCCGTTTTCGTGAAGCGCGGTGAGCGCTGCGACGGCTCCGGGCTTGTCTTCCTTGTAGGTCAGGCCGAACCAGCGGTCGTTTGTGTTCAAAACGGAGATCTTTATCTGCCCCTTGCCGGTGAGATCGCCCATCATCGTCGGCAGCAGGCACTCGGCCTTCATCTCGTCTGCCGGAAGCGAAGCGAGGAAATCGGCAAAGTACCGCTCCATAACGGGCAGAATATCCTGATGATAGCCCCAGAGATTCATGGAAACAAAGGTGTCGGGCGCGAGGACGGGGCCGTCCTCGGACTCGGACGTGTCGCGGATGCTGCCGTCGGGCATGACTTTTATCTTGTATGTCTCCCTGACGCCGGTGAGCAGCCCGTTATCGACCATGCAAACGCCGCGTGTAACGGTTCCGAATGGGCTGACGGTGTTTTTCAGCCTGTAGGCTACCATGGCGGCGTCCTGAGCCGAGTGCAGCTTTTCAAGCTGCTCGGACATGACGCGGAAGGCCTCGGCGCCGTAGTAATCGTCGGCGTTCATGACGGCAAAGGGCGTTTTTATGCAGTCTGCCGCGCATATGACGGCGTGGACCGTGCCGAAGGGCTTGGTGCGCGATTTGAACTCGGGTCGGCTTTCGGTGAAGCGGTCGAGTGTCTGGAAAGCGTAGTCTATCTTGATACCGGTGCTCTCCTCAATGCGGTTTCCGAACAGCTCGCGGACATCGTTGTATATTTCGGGCTTGATTATGAGCACGATCCTGTTGAAGCCGGCGCGTATCGCGTCGTATATGGCGTATTCCATAAGGATCTCGCCGTCGGGGCCGAGGCGCTCTATCTGCTTAACGCCGCCGTAGCGCGAGCCGAGTCCGGCTGCCATGACAACAATGGTCTTATCCATATTTTTCTCCTTTTCTGTGCGGTTATTTTATTGATTGACGCTCGTAGCTGCCGACGCGGAAAAGATCCTCGGGCGGCGCGGCTCTCAGCCATGCAAGATATGCCTCCGGCCAGTGCTGCTGGAGTATAAACGAGTCACCCCCGTGCTGATATGCGTCGATTATGAGGATAACGAGCTGCTCATAGAAATAGTCCTGCGAGCCGCCGGTGACCTTTGTCGCGGTGTATTTGGCGGCATAGCGGAAGAGTATGCCGATGACCATGAATATGATCTCCGTCGCCGGCGATTTATCGCCGGTTTTGCGCTTTGAGAGCATGATGCCCAGGCGCTGCACTTTTTCGATGCCGCCGAGATCGTGCCAGTTGTCGATAAGCGAGCACAGCTCGTCGGCCATTTCCTCGTTCCCGTCGAGCAGGAAATTGATGAATTTGCGCAGCTCAAAGGTGTCGCCGTGCATTTTGCTGCGCATGTAGTCCATTGCAAGCTGCTGATATCCGTCGTCGCGGTATTTTTCCGGCGTGTCGAGCAGATCGTCGATATAGTCAAACAGAAGATCGAGCGCGCGCTCCTGATCGTCAAGCGGAACATAGGCCGCTTCAACGCCAAGCTCGCCCATTATCTCGGCAAACTGCGCCTGCATCTGGCCGAGAAGGCGCGTGTATTCGCCCAGGCCGCGCCGAGCCTTGCAGGGAACGATCATGTCCGCACCGTATCGGGTAAGCGCCCAGTAGCGCAGCGGCATGCGCGGAACGATGTCCATTTCGGACATGATGTTGAATATATTGTCCGTGAAAAGGCATGCCCTGTCGAACACTGTGACGGGTGTTGCAAAGCTGTAGGCAAAAATGTTGTCCTTGCCGATGCCGCTTTCAAAGGTAAAGCGCGCGCCGAGCAGATTTGTGACAGCGCCTCCGCGGCTGTATCCGCACAGCCAGAGCTTGACCCGGCCGAGGTCGAAGCCGCGGCGATCAAGATAATCCGTCACCGCGTCATAAACGCCGTCTGCTGCCGCCTTGAAGCCCACGGCGTGGTCGGGATATGCCTCCTCGACTGCGTGCGCGTTGCTGACCCACTCGCCGCCGTAGCAGTGGCTGCGGATAACGACGGGGATGAGAAAGGTATCGTCCGGCAGCTTTTTCGCGGCAATGATGTATCCGCAGGAGTCGGCACAGCTTTGCTGATCGTCAAAGCGGAAGCTTTCTATCGTGCGGTCGTCGCAGCCGATCGCGTGCAGCGCCTTGCGCGCATGCTCGTCGCCGTCGTTTTTATAGGTAAATGCGCTCATCGTAAGCCCCAGCGACATTATTGCAAGCTCGTGGTCGTAAGAGCAGGCCGAGTGCAGGAAAAACGAGTCGGAGTACCTGAATTTGAGCTGCCCGATGTCCTTGGGCTTTTCCTCTTTTGATATCATGACGTCGAGCAGCACCTCGCCGCTGACAGGAGTCCCGTTCGTGCCGTCAAAATAAAATCTGAGATCAGTCACACCAAAACCTCCGTGGGAATGTTTTTACTATTTTAGTATATTATTTTTCTTCGTGTAAAGCAAGGATTAAAATTAACAGTCCTGCACTTGACATTGACCGTGCCGGAGGGTATATTAACTGTGCTAATGCAAACCACACAGTTTTGGGCGGAACTTTTTCCGCTTTCAAACGTATTAATATCCGAAAGGAGCTGCTTACATGAAAAGAAAGCTAATCAGAATAATGTATGTCGTAACGCCCGTGATGCTCGTTTTGCTTCTGGCGCTGAACGTGTTTACCATCTTAAAGGTAAAGGCACTTGAAGAGAGCGCCGGAGGCGACAAAACCGAGGACGTTGCGCAGGAAAACGACGTCACCATCGGCGGCGAGTACGTCATAAAAGCAACAACGCAGATATCCGATGCGTACAAGTCGGGCAATACCTCGAACCTTTCCGATAAGGACAAGGAGACGCTCAATATGGCAAAGAGCGTTCTTGACGAGATAATCACCGACGGCATGAGCGACTACGAAAAGGAGCTTGCCGTGTACAAATGGATGACGGCAAATATCGGCTTTGACAGCGGCTCGATGACGGTCGTTCCCGATGATGATAGCAAGCCTGTGGACAATCCCAACGGTGTGCTCAAAAATCACGAGGCCGTCTGCGTCGGCTATGCAACAACGTTCAGGCTGTTCATGCAGATGCTGGGCATCGACTGCATGGTCGTGCACGATTCTTATCTTTCCCACTCCTGGGATCTTGTGAAGCTCGACGGGCAGTGGTACCACACCGATATTTATTCCGATGCCGGTTCCGGCGAAGGAAACTTCTCGCACTTTAACCTCAACGACGAGATGATGAACTCGCAGGAGTGGAATACCGACTTTTTCCCTGCGGCCGACGGCTATAAGTACAACTATGCTTATATGAACAGAACGCAGTGCAAGGATGTTTACACTATTCCCGAGCAGATGCGTGCGGCGCTCGATGCGCGGCAGGGCGTTGTGAGCCTTGATTTCGGCAAGGATGTAAGCGACGATGTCTATAACCTTGCCGATACCATAATGAACAGTGTCGAGAACACGGTCGTGTCTAACGCCGGCTACGGTGTAAGCTTCAGCTGGAGTTGGCTCGAAGCAGGCGACGACAACGTTTTCTGCGTGTACATAAACTATGAGAAAACCGAAGATCCGGATGTCGATCCGGGCGTTACCGACGAGATTCAGCAGAAGATAGACGATGCCGTGAACAAGGCATTCGGCGATATGGGCAGCGGCGATTTTTCAGGCTATAGCGACAATACCTATAGCCACAATACGATAATAGGCGGCACCAGCAGCGTTGCGAGGATAGCATGATGATAAAAAGAATGGTGTGCGCCCTGTGCGCGGTGATGCTTGCTTTTTCGCTGTGCGCATGCGGCGAAAAAACGAAGAGCATCGACATGCAGGCGCTTGAAAACAGCATGGTAAGCGCCGATAAGACCCTGCCGGAGATGAAAGTTAGCGGCAGTTGGGATGAAAATGCCGAAAAGGCCTTTTCATACATATCCGATTTGGAGTATAATAAAATCCACGGCTTTTTCCTCGCATATGCCGCCGACGGCATGGCTTATGAGATCGCCGTTGTGCAGCTCAAGGATAAGTCCGACGCTTCCGCCATGGCCGACAGCCTGCGCGAGCATGTTCAGTCGCGCGTGCAGATGTACAAGACCTATGAGCCGCAGCAGGTGCAGCGCGCCGAAAGCGCAGTTGTAAAAACCGACGGCGACTGCGTTCTGCTTATAATGAGCGACGCGCCGCAGAACGCGGAGACAGCGTTCAAAGAATTCACTAAGTAAACGGAGAGACATACATGGTTTTCAGCAGTACGATATTCCTGTGCGTTTATTTGCCCCTTGTTTTGCTGGGGTACTATATCTGCCCGAAAAAGGGGCGAAACCTGTTTCTGCTGATAGTCAGCCTTGTGTTCTACGCATGGGGCGAGCCGAAGTACGTTTTCCTGATGATATTCTCCATTCTGGTCAACTACATTTTCGGCCGTCTCATGGACAAAAACCGCGGCAGGCAAAAGCGCATGAAGCTGCTGCTCGTTTTGTCGGTCGTCATTGACCTCGGACTGCTGAGCGTGTTTAAGTACACCGACTTTATCATAACGAACGTAAACGCGATATTCGGCTCAAGCTTTGACCTTCTCAATATCGCGCTGCCCATAGGCATTTCATTTTACACCTTCCAGGCGATGAGCTACACCATCGACATTTATCGCAACGATGTCAGGGTGCAGAAAAACCTCATCGACTTCGGCATGTACATCACCATGTTCCCCCAGCTCATAGCAGGCCCCATAGTCCGCTATGCCGACGTGCAGGATCAGCTTGCCGAGCGCAGCGTGACTACGGCCGACTTTTCCGAGGGCGTTATGCGCTTCGTTGTCGGCCTCGGCAAAAAGGTGCTGCTTGCAAACCAGATGGGCGCGGTGTGGTCGGAAATATACGCCCTTGGCGGCGACGTCTCGGCGCTGATGGCGTGGACGGGTGCGATAGCGTATACCTTCCAGATATATTTTGACTTTTCCGGCTATTCGGATATGGCTATCGGTCTCGGCAGGATGTTCGGCTTCAAGTTCCCCGAAAACTTCCGCTATCCGTATCAGTCCGTGTCCATAACAGACTTTTGGCGCAGGTGGCATATCACGCTGAGCACGTGGTTCAAGGAATATCTCTATATTCCACTCGGCGGCAACCGCTGCGGCCTTGCCCGTCAGGCACTGAACCTGCTGATCGTCTGGTCGCTCACCGGCTTCTGGCACGGAGCGGGCTGGAACTTCGTCATGTGGGGCCTGTATTACTTCGTGATCCTGTTTATAGAAAAGCTGTTTCTGCTCAAAGCATTGGATAAGCTGCCGAAGCTTTTCCGCCATGTGTATGCGCTGCTGCTGATCGTCATCGGCTGGGTCATATTCGCAAGCGACGACGTCGGCGTTCTCCTGCCGTACCTCGGCTCGATGTTCGGGGCAAACGGAGCCGTAGGCGGCATGGATGTGTACACGCTTTTTACAAAGGCGGCGCTCCTGATCATCTGCTGCGTTGCCTCCACCGAGCTTCCGAAGAGGCTTTTCCTCTCCGCAACGGGCGCAATGAACGAAAAAGCGGCCTTTACGATCAAAAGCGTTATGACGATAGCACTTCTGGCACTGAGCATGATCCTGCTTATCGGCGACAGCTACAATCCCTTCCTTTACTTTAGATTCTAAGAGGTGAGCGTAATGAAAAAATTCCACATAGCGCTCATCGCGCTGTTCCTTGCCGTCATAATTCTCCCTGCGGCGTTTGTGTTCGCCGGGGAGGACAGGACGTTTTCCGACAACGAAAACCGCATGCTGCAAACCGCGCCCAAGCTCACGTTTGACAGCATCCTCGACGGCAGCTTTCAGAATAAAATAACCGACTATATCTCCGATCAGTTCCCGGCGCGCGACACATGGACGCAGCTCGGCTCGCAGGTCAAAAAGCTTGCAGGCTTCAAGGATGTAGGCGGCGCGTACCTCGGCTCGGACGGATATTACATGGAAAAGATCACGCCCGACAAGGTCGATGAAACAAATCTGCGGCGCAATATCGGGCTTGTTTCCGACTTCGTGCAGTCGTGCGGAGTGAAAACAACGATGCTGCTCGTTCCGGCAACGGGCACGGTCATGAGCGATAAGCTCCCGGCGCACGCGCAGATGTATGACGCCGAAAAGCTTTATAACACGGTCAAAAGCGCAATGCCGGACGTGAGCTTTCCCGACCTGTATACCGCGCTGAGCGAGGCAAAGACCCAGCAGCAGGTGTATTACCGCACCGACCACCACTGGACATGGTACGGCGCGCACACGGCTTATAAAGCGCTGCTGCCGGACGGAAAGTACGAAGCATCCCCCGAGCTTTTCAGTGACAGCTTCCTCGGCACGACCTATTCAAAGACACTCGACCCGGCGGCAAAGTGCGACGGTGTTTACATCTCCCCGGTGTCGGATAACCTGAAGGTCACGGCCGACGGGAAGGAGATACCGCTTTACGATATGTCCGCTGCCGGAGAAAAGGATAAATACAAGGTCTTTCTCGGCGGAAACTACGGCGAGACGACCATAACAGGCGGCTGCAATAACGGCAAAACGCTGCTTATTATAAAAGACTCGTTTGCAAACAGCCTCGTGCCGTTCCTCACGGCCGATTACGAGAATATAATCATGCTCGATCTGCGCTATTACATGGGCTCGGCAAAGCAGCTTGCCGCGGATAAAGGCGCTGACGAGATACTTTTCGTCTGCGAGATGTCAAGCTTTGCAAACGACAAGAATATGGTCAAATTGGGGTTTTAAAATATGAAAAAATTCAGAAAGCTTGCCGCGGCGTTTCTTGCCGTGCTGATGTTAGTGGGAGCTTTGCCGGTATCGGCGAGCGCCGACGGAGATAAGCTCATTGCTCTCACCTTTGACGACGGCCCCTCGAGCAGCAACACCGCCCGGCTCCTTGACGGACTCAAGGCGCGCGGCGCGCACTGCACCTTCTTCCTCGTCGGCCAGATGGCCGAGCGCAGCCCCGGCCTTGTCAAACGCGCCTGGCAGGAGGGTCACGAGATAGCGAGCCACACCTATGATCACCCGGCGATGACGACAAAGACCGATGCGCAGATCCGCCAGGAGCTTCAGAAAACCGACGCGATACTCGACAAGGCCATCGGCCAGAATTTCAGCTACATGCTCCGTCCGCCCTACGGCGACTATAATCAGCGCGTCCTCAAGGCCGCGAACACGCCGTGCTTCTTCTGGTCGATGGACACATACGACTGGAAAAGCCAGAACGCAGACTCCGTTTATCGCGAGTTTATAAAGCAGGCGCGCGACGGCTCAATTGCACTTTTGCACGACACGCACTCGACCTCCGTCACGGCTGCGCTGCGCGCTATCGACACGCTTCAGGCGCAGGGCTATAAATTTGTGACGCTGAGCGAAATGTTCATGCGCCGCGGAATAAGCCTTGAAAACGGCAAGATATACTTTAACGCCTATCCCGGCAAAAACGGCACCGCCGCCGGAATTGCAAAGCCGGCTGTTAGTCTTGAAAAAGGCGAAAGCGGCATGCGCGTTACCCTCTCCGGCGATGCGCGCGGCAGCGTATACTACACGCTCGACGGCAGCATGCCCACGCCGTCAAACGCGAAAAAGTACACGGGTGCGTTTTATGTGCCCGGCGGCACCGTTATTCGCGCGGTGAGCGTCGTGAAGTGGAACGGCATCCGCTCGGACGAGACGAGCATGACCGTTACCGCGCGCGGCAATCTGTTTGCGGATGTTAAGCCCGGCGACTGGTTTTACAATGACGTTGACCGCGTCGCGGCCGAGGGCATATTGAACGGAACGGCAAAAAACGTTTTCTCGCCGAATGTCGGCCTTACTCGCGCAATGCTCGCAACAGCGCTCTACCGCGCGGCAGGGCAGCCCGAGGTCAGCGGTGAGCTTGATTTTTCCGACGCTTCCGAGGTCGGCAGCTGGTGCCGTGACGCGCTGCTGTGGGCGTGCGAAAACGGCATAATGCGAGGCTATGAGGACGGCGCGCTCCGCCCCGGCAGGAGCATAAGCCGCGCCGAGCTTGGCTGCATGATGACAAGGTATCTTGTGCTAAGCGGCAAGGATATAAGCGAGCTTGAGGATGTGCTCTCGGGCTTTTCCGATGCCGGAGCCGTCAACGAGTCCATGCGCACGGAGCTTAACGCCGCATGCGCGCTGGGCATAGTCAAGGGCGTCGGCGGCGGCCTGCTCCTGCCGGACAGCGGCGCGACCCGCGCTCAGGCGGCGGTCATGATATGCCGCATGCTCGATATTGCTGTATGAAAAACGACCCTCTGTGCAGAAAATTGCACAGGGGGTCGGCTTTTGTATATATCAGAGCTCGATTTCTCCGAACTCCTTTTCAAATGCCGCAACGCGGCGCTTTATCATCTGCTCAAGCTCGCGATTTTTCATTCTGCCCTCATATTCGGCTATATAGCCGAATTTCTCAAGCAGATCACGATCTATTCTCATTGTATAACGGGCTTTTTCGTCAAGCGGCATTGGAAAATCCTCCGATTATGTTGTTGACAAAATTATATCTGCATTCTATTATTATGTGTAAATTCGACTCATTTATAAATCAATTATGACTCACAAATGACTCAGTAAACGGAGGAGCGATCATGTATAAAAAGCTGTATTTTATGATGTTTAACCGTATGACGGATGCCGTCAATGCCTTAAAAGAAGGGCGAAGCGATGACGCATTGCAGACGCTTCAAGGCGCGCAGAAAGAAGCAGAGCGGATTTTCGTGGAAAGCGGAGAAGAAAGCAAATAAAAAACGCCCCCTGTGCAGAAAATTGCACAGGGGTTTAACGTGTCACTGAAAAAGCAAAAACCGCCACTCTGCCAAGTGACGGTTTTCAGGTTCGTTTAATTACGATCACATACTGAGCTAAGCGCTTGCCGCAGCACACTTTTTATGCCTGTTACAGCGTCTGCCTTGTTTAATGTCAAGGCGGACGCTTTATTTTTCTTCCGGCCAGGGAACGGGGGTCTGCCCCTTATCGATGATGAGATAGGCCCTCTGAGCGATGCGCGCCATGGGCGTGTCGGACAGAGAGTCGGAGTAAAACGCCTCGGTCACGGCGCCGGGGTGAGCGGCATAGAACCTGCGCACCTTTTCCTCGCCGTGGCAGTTGCGGCCGTACATTTTGCCCGTGCGCTTATCCATCGGCGAGGCGATAAGCTCGATGCCGAGCCTGTCGGTCATGGGCTTTACGACAAATTCGGGAGAGGCCGAGATCACAATGTCGTCCGGCCTGTGCTGCGCGCGGTACCACGGTGCGATCCGGCTCTCGTGCTCGTCCCAATAGACCTTCAAAACGGCGTCGATATCGTCGATGCGGCGCACAAAGCTGAATATGTTCTCCTTGAGCTTTTCCTTGGGGATGAGCTTTAAAAGATAAGCAAGCCCGATCACGGCCATCCTCGGCAGCCAGCACAGCAGCGCAAACGGATGGCGGCGCATATACCACCTGACGAAGGTCACGGATGAATCGGGGTAGAAGATCGTTTTGTCAAAATCATATGTATTCATAGGCCTCATTTCACCTTGTATATCCTGTATGCGCCGGCGACCGTCAGCATAAATGTCAGCGTGTCCGCCGTGACGGCTGCGATCATTCCTATGCTTCCGAGGGCTGCGAGCAGCAGCACCGCAAGCTTTACGACAATGGCGAGCAGCAGACTCAGCCTTACGGTGCGCGATGCCGCTTTGCATATGCGCATGGCCAGCGGCAGCTTGCGTATATCGTCGCTCATAATGAGTATGTCAGACCTCGACGCTGCCGCACGGGGGTTCAATGCGCCGATCGCAACGCCGACGTCGGCCTTTGAGATGACCGATGCGTCGCTCACCGCGTCGCCCACGAACGCGAGCTTGCCTGCATGCTTTTCGCGCAGCAGCTCGCCTACGGCAACCACCTTGTCCTCGGGCAGAAGCTCGGTCATAACATCCGAAACGCCGAGGGCGCGCCCGACGGCCTTGCCGACGCGCTCGGTGTCGCCGGTCAGGAGCACGGCCTTTTCGATGCCTGCGTCGTACAGCTCGCGTACGGCGTCCTTTGCGCCGTCCTTGACCCTGTCGTCGATGATGATATAACCGTAGTAAATGCCGCCGGCGGCGACGTGAACAACGGACAGATGCCTGTCGGTGCGGTCGCACTTAATTCCGTTCGAGTTCATAAGCGCCGTGTTGCCGACGAGAACGCGTCTGCCGTAAACATCGGCTTCAATGCCGCGCCCGGCAAGCTCGCGCACGTTTGTGACATGCTCGGGATCGATGACCGTTGTGCTCGCTCTGCGCAGCGAAAGCGCGATCGGGTGGTTTGAATAGCTCTCGGCCGCGGCTGCGAGGGAAACGAGGTCTGCGCTGCTGATGCCCTTCGGCTCAACGCCGGTGACGGAAAAGCTGCCCTCGGTGACGGTTCCGGTCTTGTCCATGACGACAGTTGCCGAGTCCGCAAGGGCTTCAAGCCCGCTCTTGCCGCGGATGATAATGCCGTGCCCGACCGCAGTGCTCAGTCCGGCAAAATAGGCCATGGACGTGACGATAAGCGGCTGAGCAAACGAAGCGGCGGCGAGGAAGATCAGCGCCCTGTGCGCCCAGTCGAGCCATTCGCCGGTGATGATCGACGGGATGATGACCAGCGCTATTGCAAGGGCGATCACTATGGGGGTGAACAGCTTCGATATGCCGGCAAAGCGCTTTTCACGGCGCGAAACGCTCTTGGGCGCGCTTTCGACCGCCTGCGAGGCGCGAACGAGAGTCGAGTTGTTGTAAAGCCCCGTGACGCGGATCTTCAGCGTGTTTCCGAGGTTTACGCAGCCCGAAACGACCTCGTTGCCCACGCCGACGTCGATCGGCTGCCTGTCGCCGGTGTAGGCCGAGGCATCGACCGAGCTGCTGCCGTCAACCACTATTCCGTCGAGCGGAATAAGCTCGTTTTTTCCGACGGTCATGACCGTTCCCGGACGTATGCGCACGGGGTCGACCATGTTCATCCTGCCGTCCTGCTCGACCGCGACGTATTCGGGCCGCAGAAAGGCGAGATACGGGGTGCGCTTCTGGTTTTTGCCTGCAAAGATGTGCTCAAAGCAGCTGCCGGCGTCGAACGCGACGAGCACGAAAAACGCCTCGTTAAAATTCTGCATGCAGGCCGTTCCAGAGCAGGCGAGAACGATCAGCAGCTCATACGACAGTATCTTGCCGCCGAGAATTTTTCCTAAAGAATTGCGCAGCGGCGTGACTGCGGCAACGACAATGGGCACGATCGCCAAAATGAGCGTTGCCCATTTAGGCAGATTGACATATACGGCGCCAACTGCCGAGGCGGCAATGTACAGCGCAAGCGCTATGCCGAGCCAGAGCAGCTCACGCTCGAGCGCAATGCGGTGCATGTCGCGGCGGATATCCTTATGCTTCATTACTTTCACTCCAAACGCGAGGGTAAATGTTTATACGTCAAAATGATACGCCAATATGGTGCCCCGTGTCAAATCCGCATACACATAATTTTAATAAAATAGCTTATTCCTTGACATAATCTTTGCAGGATGCTATGCTATACTTAATGTAATGTAGGAGGTGTGCTGCTTGAGAGGCTCGATGCTCAAGGAGATACTTCAGGAGCAGGGCATAAGCATCAGCGAGCTTGCCCGGAGGCTGAACGTTTCCGCACAGACGCTTTACAGCATGGTAAAGCGCGATAATCAGAAAGTCGATTTCGACATGATGATGCATATCTGCAAGCTGCTCAATGTTCCGGTCGAGCGGCTGTGCGAGGATAATGCGCTGCCGAAAATGCCGGATCTGCGCGAGTGGCAGTTTATCGGCAAATACAGGCGGCTGAGCGAAAGCGGCAGGGAGCTTGTAAATATGGTCATCGACCATGAGCTGTCGCGCCGCGAGGAAAAGCCGAGCGTAAATTCGCCCGAAAGCAAGATAATACCTCTTTACCTCACACCGGCCGCGGCAGGCTACGCATCGCCCGCCCTCGGCGACGATTATGAGGACTATGCGGTCGAAAAAGGCAGCGCCGCCGATTTTGCCGTGCGCATAGCGGGCGACAGCATGGAGCCGTATATCCACGACGGCGACGTTGCGCTGTGCAAGCGCGGAGCCATTATCCACGACGGCGATATCGGCCTGTTCTTCGTTGACGGCGACATGAAGTGCAAGCAGTATTGCCAGGATTACAGCGGAAACGTCTATCTTTTCTCGGCAAACCGCGATAGGAGCGACGCCGACGTGACGGTTCCGGCAAGCTCGGGCATAACGCTCATGTGCTTTGGCAAGGTGCTGCTCGATAAGAGTATACCGCTGCCGGAAATGCGGTGACGATATGAAGTTTGAAAACAAGCTGCCCTCGGGATACACGACCGAGACGATAGACCTCGACGGCGATAAAAAGCTTGCCGTCCGGCTGTATGCCGCAGCCGCAGCCATCGCCGTTGTGCTCACTGTGGTCTGCTGTCTGCTCAAAGACATAAGCCTGCTGTTTGACGCATCGGGAGCATTTGCGCTGCTGGGGAGATTTATCCTCGTCATGCTGATAACGGCTGTCTGCCTTGTCGGGCAGGAATACTTAAAATGCATTATCATCGGCAAGCTCACCGTCAAGCCTGCGCGCGTCGTGCGCGGCAGGATGAGCGCATATATAGAATACAAGTGCTGGCTGGATAAGCGCAGCTACTTGATAATGAGCCTTGCTCCGGCGGCTGCGGTCTGCCTTGTGCTGCTCATACTTATGATAATCCTGCCGGATAAGCTGTTCTGGCAGTGTTATGTGATATTTATCGTCAGCCTCACCGGTGCGTGCGGCGATGCATATGTTGCGTACAGGCTTAGCAAAGAAAAGCCGGATGTGCGCATTAAAAACGAGGGATACAAGATATCCATTGCAACGGAGAAATAACTAAATGCAGATAAGCGAACAGATACTCAGCATGAAGGACGACTGCGTCAAGATACGCCGCGACCTGCACAGAATACCCGAAATCGGCTTCGATCTTCAAAAAACGCACGAATACGTAAAGCCGATAATCGAAGCGTGCCGCCCCGATGAGCTGAAGGTGCTCGCCGAAGTGGGGTTCAAGGCTGTGTTTTACGCCAAGGACGCAGACCGCACGATAGCATTCCGCGCCGATATGGACGGAATGAAAAACACCGAGGAGAACAAATGCCGCTTCCGCTCGCGCAATAAGGGCGTGATGCACGGCTGCGGCCACGACGGACATATGACGATCCTTTTGCTTCTGGCAAAGTGGATATCGCTCAACCGCGATAAGCTCAAATGCAACGTCGTGCTGCTGTTTCAGCCCGGCGAAGAGGGCTGGGGCGGTGCGCGAAAAATGATCGACGAAGGCGCGCTCGTTTCGCCGAAGGTCGATCGCATCTACGGGCTGCATCTTTGGCCGACCGTGCCGAGCGGCAAGATCGGCATACGCTGGTCAAACCTCATGGCGCAGACAAGCGATTTTGAGATCAAGGTCCACGGCAAAAGCGCCCATGCGTCAACGCCGCAGATGGGCATTGACGCCATCGTTGTCGCCGCTGAGCTTATAACGATGATCCAGTCGGTCATAACGCGCGATGTCGATCCGCATCAGGACGCACTGCTGACCCTCGGCAAGATCGTCGGCGGAACGTCGCACAATGTCATTGCGGAAGAAGTCGTTATGAGCGGAACTCTGCGCGTTTTCAGCAACGAGCTTTACGATAAGCTCATGCGGCAGATAATCGCGCTGCTCAAGGGTCTTGAGATGGCAACCGGCGCCGGCATTTCGATGCAGACGATTGTGCACTATCCGTATGTCGCAAATCCGCGCGCGCTGGTCGAGAAGTTTTACACGGTGCTCGATTCGATGGACGATGTCGTTCTCGTCGAGCCTGTCATGGCGGCGGAGGATTTCGCCGAATATCAGCAGGAAGTCGAAGGTATGTTCATGTTCCTCGGCGTGAACGGCGGCAGAGGAGGAGCCCCTCTGCACAGCAGTAAATTTGATTTCGATGAGGAAGTGCTGCTCGTCGGAGCCGAGGCATTTAAAAGAATATTGGAGAGTGAAAACTATGCATGACGAAGTATCAATTGAGAAAAAACTGCCCAACCGAGTTGATGGTACGCTGCGTAAGTTCGCACTTCGTGTGCCCGAATGCATTTATAAGTGCAGCGGTATAATCGTTTTCGGAAAGCGCATCAAATCGCTCGTGTTCTCGACCGACCTGAGCATCATCAGAAACGTCAACGCCGATGCGATCATGGCGGTGTATCCCTTCACGCCGCAGCCCGTGATAACCCAGGCGCTGCTCACCGCGGCGGATATCCCCGTGTTCTCCGGCGTCGGCGGCGGACTCACGCAGGGGCAGAGGGCGATAAACCTTGCCATGTTTGCCGAGATGCAGGGCGCGACCGGCGTCGTGCTCAATGACCCTACCTCGAACGAGGTGCTGTCGCTTGTGCGCCACACTGTGGATATTCCCGTTGTTGTGACCGTTGCGAGAAAGGAAACGGATTTTGAAGCCCGTTTGAAGGCCGGAGCGGACATCTTCAACGTCTCCGCCGCGGCAGATACGCCGGATCTGGTCCGCAGAATAAAGGACGCACATCCCGACGTTCCCGTCATCGCAACCGGCGGCCCGACGGAAGAGAGCATCATGCAGACCATTGCCGCCGGTGCAAACGCCATCACCTGGACTCCGCCCTCTAACGGCGAGGTTTTCCGCGATATCATGGCAGCCTACCGCGAGGGTAAGCCCCATCCCTGACGAATAGATGAATAAATATAAAAATCCCGAAGGAATTTTCCTTCGGGATTTTTAAATGCGTATTTACATCAAGCGTTTGACGAATAGGTGAAGCTTACGCCGGGATAGCGCGTCTGCGGATCGATCCTCGAGCCGTTTATGTACATCTCAAAATGCAGATGCGGGCCGGTTGACATGCCGGTAGAGCCGACATAGCCGATGGTCTGGCCGCGCGAAACGGTCTGGCCGACGGAGACTGCGCGCGAGGACATGTGCGCGTAAAGCGTCTGCATGCCGTTGCCGTGGTCGATCATGACGTAGTTGCCCCAGCCGCCGTTCCAGCCGTCGGATGAGCGTACTACTGTGCCGGAGTCGGCTGCGTAGATCGCGCTGCCGTAGCTTGCGCCGATGTCGGTGCCGCCGTGGTTTTTATACTCGCCTGTGATGGGGTGGGTGCGCGGACCCTGACGGCTTGTTATGTAGGTGCAGTAGCTCGGCCAAACGAGGTTACCGGTGCCGACGGTGCTTCCGCCGCCGCTGCTTCCGCCGCCCTGCTGTTGCTGCTGCTGTTTGTTCAGCTCGGCGATCTTCGCCTGAATGTCGGCGTTAAGAGCCTTTTCCTGCGCGGAAAGCTCGCTGAGCAGCGAGGAGTTGGAGCTTATATCGCCCTGAAGCGAAGCGATAACAGCATTGGCCTGGGCGATGTCCTTTTCCTGCTGGGCCTTGAGAGTCTCAAGCTCTGCCTTGCTGTCTTCCATCTCGGCCTTGGCCTGCTCATACTCAGCCTTGACGGCCTTGAGGTCGTCAACGGACTGGCGGTAAGCATCCTCAAGCTCCTTGTCGCTTCTCATGATATCGCCGATATCATCAATAAGGCTCAAGAACTCGCCGATGCTGCTTGCGCCGAACAGAACCTCAAAATAATTGTATCTGCCCGATTCCTCCATTGCACGAACGCGAACCTTGTATTTCTCAAGCTGAGCGTCGGCCACCTTCTGAGCTTCGTCCACTTCCGCGGTCTTCTGCTCGATAAGCTCGGTGTGCAGATCTATCTGCTCGTTGAGATTAAGGATCTGCTTTACGGTGATGGCGTTTTTCTCGTCAAGCGCGTTTTTCAGCGCTATCTGGTCACTCTGCTGACTCTGAAGAGAGTTGATCGTAGACTGGAGGCTGCTCTTCTGACTCGAAAGCTGAGACTTCTGAGACTTGAGCGCGTCTATCTCCGACTGCGATACGGCAAAAGCCGAAACGGACATGCACGAGAGCATAACGCTCATCGTCATGACCAGAGCCATCGCGAAAGCAAAAAACTTTTTCATTTTTTTCTTCAGCATAATGATCTCCAATACTTTTGGTTTACCATAATATTATACACCCACTGTCAAGCCGGGAGCCTTCAATATTATGAACTGCGCTTATTATGCCATAAAAACCGCGCTTTTTTGTTAATAAAGTATGATTAAAGTGTAAAAACCGCCCTGCACTCATAGAATGCAGGGCGGTGAGCCTTTTGATTATCAGAACAGGCCGTTTGCAGTGAAGATAGCTGCGAAAACGGTGGAAACGACAGTCATGAGCTTGATGAGGATGTTGATCGACGGGCCGGAGGTATCCTTGAACGGATCGCCTACGGTGTCGCCGACGACGGCTGCCTTGTGAGCATCGCTGCCCTTGCCGCCGTGGTGGCCTTCCTCGATGTACTTCTTTGCGTTATCCCATGCGCCGCCGGCGTTGGACATGAACATTGCCATCATAACACCGGAAACGAGGGAGCCTGCCAGCAGACCTGCAAGAGCGGTCGAGCCGAGGATGAGGCCGACTGCCAGAGGTGCAACGACTGCCATGATGCCGGGAACGAGCATTTCCTTAAGAGCCGCGGTGGTGGAGATAGCAACGCAGGTCTTGTAGTCGGGCTTTGCCTTGCCTTCCATGATGCCGGGGATCTCGTGGAACTGACGGCGAACCTCTTCGATCATGCTGTAAGCTGCCTTGGAAACGGAGTCCATGGTCATTGCCGAGAACACGAACGGGAGCATGCCGCCGATGAGCAGACCGATAACGACGGTGGGGCTGGTCAGTGCGACCTGGTCTGCGGTCAGGCCGGTTGCCTGAGTGAAGGAAACGAACAGAGCAAGTGCGGTCAGAGCTGCAGAGCCGATCGCGAAGCCCTTGCCCATTGCTGCGGTGGTGTTGCCGACTGCGTCGAGCTTGTCGGTGATCTCACGCACGGAGTGGTCAAGGCCGCTCATCTCTGCGATGCCGCCGGCGTTGTCGGCGATGGGGCCGTAAGCGTCAACCGCGACGGTGATGCCGGTGGTGGAGAGCATGCCGACTGCTGCAAGAGCAATGCCGTACAGGCCTGCAAACTTGTAAGCAAGGAAGATGCCTACGCAGATCAGGATGACGGGAACCCAGGTGGACATCATGCCGACTGCGGTGCCGGAGATGATGGTGGTTGCGGAACCTGTCTCGGACTGCTGAGCGATCTTCTTAACGAACTTGTAGTCGCCGGAGGTGTAGACCTCGGTGACGATACCGATGACAAGGCCGACGACCAGACCGGCAACGATCGCAATAGCGGGACCGTAGCTGTTGAGCATGACCTTGCTGAGGATGATGGATGCGATAACAACAAGAAGGGCGGAAACATACGAGCCCATCTTCAGTGCCTTGTGGGGGTTGGAGCCTTCCTTGCCGCGGACAAAGAAAGTAGCGATAACGGATGCGAGAATGCCGCATGCCGCGATGACCAGCGGGAAGATAACGGACAGATCGCCGAACTCGGCAATGACAACTGCGCCGAGGGTCATTGCGGAGATGATAGCGCCGACATAGCTCTCGAACAGGTCAGCGCCCATGCCAGCAACGTCGCCGACGTTGTCGCCGACGTTATCGGCGATAACGGCAGGGTTGCGGGGGTCGTCCTCGGGGATGCCTGCCTCGACCTTGCCGACGAGGTCGGCGCCGACGTCAGCAGCCTTGGTGTAGATACCGCCGCCGACACGGGCAAACAGAGCGATAGAGCTTGCGCCGAGGGAGAAGCCGAACAGAACGTTGGTGTCCTCAAAGATGAGGAACAGAACGGATGCGCCGAGAAGGCCGAGGCCGACAACGCACATGCCCATGACAGAGCCGCCGGAGAATGCGATCGACAGAGCCTTGTTCATGCCGCTTGTGCGTGCTGCGTTTGCGGTGCGGACGTTAGCCTTGGTTGCAACGTTCATGCCGATGTAGCCTGCGAGGATGGAGAACAGAGCACCGAACAGGAAGCACAGTGCGGTGATCCAGCTGCCCAGGCCGAGGCCGATGGCAATAAACAGAACGACTACGAAGATCGCAAGGATCTTGTACTCTGCAAAAAGGAAAGCCTTTGCGCCATCGTTGATGGCCGCTGCGATTTCCTTCATGCGCTCGGTACCTGCGTCCTGCTTGGACACGAATGCTATCTTATAGAAAGCAAACAGCAGAGCGACCACTGCGAGAGCAGGTGCCAGGAACTTAAGGGATTCCATAAAATTCACTCCTATTAAATTAATTACTGAACTGGGAGTCGCAACGGACACGGTGTTTATAAGCCGTTAACAACTCGTTTATGTATTTTATACTATTGTAGGGTAAAAATCAATTTTAAAATGCGTGTCTTTCGTTCAAATTCAACAAATTTATCAATTTTTACGAAAGATGCGCGTTTTTAGCGCTCAAGGTGTGCAAAACACACAAAAATGCATCGAAGAAGATAAAAACACTGATATTTTAATAACAAACACAGCCCGTTTTTGGGCAATCCGTCGGCAAAGACCGAAAATTGTGTTTTTACACGGAAGCGAAAAAGTTAAAAATTATTAAAATGTTCAAAAAATTAATGTTGGAAAATCACGAACTCGTGGTAAAATATAAAAATACCATACAGCGTATACATTTATAATTTTAAGTGGGAGGCTCGTTCATGCTTCTTAGAATATTTGCCGCTATCGGAGCCGCAGGCTCTGTTCTGCACACGCTCATTGCCGGTCAGGCGGGGGGCGCATTGAAGGTCACCGGCGTTATGCTGCTGCGCTTTCTTGAATACTTCTTCGGCGCTCACATCGCCTACGCGCTCATAATGCTGATCTCAACAGAGCTTTTCATAAACAAGAATAAGCCGCAGGAAAAGCCGTCAAAGTTCTGGCTGTGGCATCTGCATGCCGTGGCGGATCTCCTGTGCTTTTATGCGCGCGCGGATGTTTCGATAACGGGAACGGAGCTTATCCCGAAGGATACGCGCTATCTCATGGTGGCAAACCACCGTTCGCTTGCCGACCCTGTGGTCATGGTGCACAGGATGCCCAAGGAGGAGCTTACCTTCATATCAAAGCCGGGCAACCTGAAGATACCCATCATCGGCAAGGTTATGCACAAGTGCGGCTGCCTGCCGCTTGACAGGGAAAATAACCGCGAGGCGCTCAAAACCGTCAAGGCGGCGACCGAGTATATCGACAAGGACTATGCCTCCGTTGTCATTTATCCCGAGGGCACGCGCAGCAAGCAGGAGGATATGCTGCCGTTTCACGCAGGCTCGTTCAAGATCGCGCAGAGAGCGAACGTTCCCGTCGTGTGCGTTGCGCTGCGCAATACCGACAGGGTCATTCACAATTTCCCTCTTAAAAAGACGAATATATACATAGATGTTGTCGGCGTTATCGACGCAGAGTATGTCAAGGAGCACAAAACCAAGGAAACCGCGCAGCTTGCTCAGACGATGATCGAGGAGAAGCTCGATGCGGAAAAGAAAAAGGAGGATGCTGCCGCTAAATGCTGAAGCTGTTGAAACTGTTTAGGTATCTGAGAGCGAAGGAATGGCTGTTTTGCCTGTTCAGCCTCGTTTTTGTGTGCGCTCAGGTCGTTCTTGAGCTGATGATACCCGATTATATGTCCGAGATAACGACGCTTATCGAAACTCCGGGCAGCGCGATGGGCGATGTCTGGAGCGCCGGCGGAATGATGCTGCTGTGTGCGTTCGGAAGTCTTGTCTCATCGATCGCGGTGTGCTTTTTTGCCTCGCGCATCGCGGCAAATTTCTCAAAGCGTCTGAGAAAAGAAATGTTCTACAAGGTCGAGAGCTTCACTCTCGAGGAGATAAACGCTTTTTCAACCGCGAGCCTTATAACCCGTTCGACAAACGACGTTGTTCAGGTGCAGATGCTGGTCGTTTTGTCGCTTCAGGTTGTTGTCAAGGCGCCGCTCATGGCCGTTTGGGCGATAATGAAGATCGCCGGAAAGGCGTGGCAGTGGTCGCTGGCAACGGGCATCGCGGTCGTACTGCTTGTTGTGATACTGAGCTTTGCCATCGTGCGCACGTTTCCGCGCTTTAAGCGCATCCAGTGGCTTCAGGATTCGCTCAACCAGTCCGCGCGCGAAAATCTCACCGGCATCCGCGTCGTGCATGCGTATAATGCCGAGGAGTACCAGGAAAAGAAGTTTGAAAAGGTCAACACCGAGCTTCTTAACAACTCGCTGTTTGCAAACCGCACCATGACGCTTCTAAGCCCGTTCATGAGCCTTGTCATGAACAGCCTTAACATGTCGATCTACTGGATAGGCGCGGTGCTGATAAATGCCGTTGCCATAAACGGCGCGGCCTCGATTGCCTCGCGCGTTGATATCTTTGCGGATATGATCGTTTTCATGTCCTACGCGATGCAGGTCATAATGAGCTTCATAATGATCGTCATGGTCATTATCATCATGCCGCGTGCGCTGGAGGCTGCAAAGCGTATAAGCGAGGTGCTTGCAACCGAGCCTAAGGTCGTAAGCGGCTCTGTCACCGATTCCGGCGACGTGCGAGGCACGGTCGAGTTTAAAAACGTAAGCTTCACCTATCCCGGCGGCAGCGGCAGCGTCATCAGCGACGTGAGCTTCAAGGCCGACAGGGGCGAAACGGTCGCGTTCATCGGCTCCACGGGCTCGGGCAAAACAACGCTCATGAACCTCATACCGAGGTTTTATGACGCAAGCGAGGGCGAGGTGCTCGTTGACGGCGTGAACGTCAAGGAATACGACCTCGAAGCACTTTATGCCAAGATAGGCTACGTCTCGCAGAAGGCGGTCATGTTCACAGGAACCGTCGCCGACAACGTGGCGTTCGGCCAAAATGCTGATAAGAGAATGCTTGCCGACGCGCTGGAGATATCGCACTCGGCGGACTTTGTCTCCGAGCTTGAGGATAAGGAAAACGCGCACATGGCGCGCGGCGGCACAAACTTCTCCGGCGGCCAGAAGCAGCGCCTTTCCATAGCCCGTGCACTCTGCCGCGACTGCGAGATACTCATTTTTGACGACACCTTCTCCGCGCTCGACTTCAAAACCGACCGCGAGCTGAGGGATGCTCTGAAAGACCGCACCGCCGGACAGACAAAGCTCATCGTCGCCCAGCGCATCGGCACCATCATGTCGGCCGACAGGATCGTCGTTCTCGACGAAGGCCGAGTGGTCGGCATCGGAACTCACAGGGAGCTGCTCAAGTCCTGCGAGGTCTATCGCCAGATCGCGCTCAGCCAGCTTTCGGAGGAGGAACTTGCCATATGAGACACGGACCACCGGGAAGAGGCGCCGACGAAAAGCCCAAAAACATCAAAAGCTCGATGCTTGAGCTGCTGCGGTATCTTAAGCCGTGGTACAAGCCCATTGTCATTTCGCTCATCTTCAGTCTCGTCGGCACGCTTCTGACGATAATAGCGCCCGATAAGCTTGCAGATCTGACCAATAATATCAGCGACGGACTGCAAACGGGCATAGATATGGACCTTATCATAAAGTCCATTCTCATCATCCTCGCGATATACATAAGCGCAAACCTTGTCACCTGCGCGGCAAGCTATATCATGATAACCGTCATGCAGAAGCTTGCGTGGAGCATGCGCACGAGCATAAGCCAGAAGATAAATAAGCTTCCGCTTAAATTCTTCGACAAGGTCACAGTCGGCGACGTTCTCAGCCGCATCACGAACGACGTTGACACCATATCCTCGGCGCTCAACTCCAGTATAACGACGCTCGTTCAGGCTGTCGTGCAGTTCGTGGGCGTTACTATAATAATGTTTGCGACCAGCGGCCGCCTTGCACTGACGGCGATCGGCTCGTCGATACTCGGCTTTGTGCTGATGTTCTTTATCGTTTCGCGCTCGCGCAAGTACTTCCGCCAGCAGCAGCAGAATCTCGGCGATATGAACGGCCACGTTGAGGAAATGTATTCCGGCCACAACATCGTAAGAGCCTACGGCGCAACGGCGCAGTCGAAAAAAGAGTTTGACCGCATAAACGATAATCTTTACAACAGTGCGTGGAAGTCGCAGTTTTTCAGCGGAATGCTCATGCCGCTGATGGGCTTTGTCGGCAACCTGGGCTATGTCGCCGTGTGCATCGTCGGCGCAACGCTCACGATGAGCGGAGCCATCCGCTTCGGCACGGTCATTGCGTTTATAAGCTACGTAAAGCTCTTCACCAACCCCCTGAGCCAGATATCTCAGGCTGTCAGCAGCCTCATGTCGGCCGGCGCGGCCGGCGAAAGGGTGTTCGGCTTCCTCGCCGAGGAGGAAATGCCCGACGACAGCGGCTGTACCGCGCACATCGACCATGTTCGCGGCAAGGTCGAGTTTGAAAACGTGCGCTTCGGCTATGACGAGGATAAGCCTATAATCCACGACTTCTCTGCCGATATAGAGCCGGGTCAGAAGGTGGCTATAGTCGGCTACACCGGCGCCGGCAAGACCACGATGGTAAACCTGCTCATGCGCTTTTACGAGCTGTGGAGCGGGCAGATAAAGATCGACGGCGTGCCTGTGTCGGAAATGCGCCGCAGCGACGTGCATGCGATGTTCGGCATGGTGCTTCAGGACACATGGCTGTTTGACGGGACTTATCGCGAGAATATCGCCTATGGCAAGCCCGGCGTCACCGATGAGCAGGTCGAGGCCGCATGCAAGCTCGTGGGTCTTGACCACTACATAAAGACGCTGCCCAAGGGCTACGATACGGAGCTTAACGACCGCAGCAGCCTTTCGGCAGGCCAGCGCCAGCTGCTGACCATCGCGCGCGCAATGGTAGAAAATGCGCCGATGATAATCCTTGACGAGGCCACAAGCTCGGTCGATACGAGAACCGAGGTGCTCGTGCAGAAGGCGATGGATCGCCTAACGCGCGGCAGAACGAGCTTTGTCATTGCCCACCGCCTGTCCACCATCCGCGACGCGGACCTCATCCTTGTCATGGATAAGGGCGATATCGTCGAAAGCGGAACGCACGAGCAGCTGCTCGAAAAGGGCGGACTGTATAAAGAGCTGTACACCAGCCAGTTTGAAAACAAGTGAGGTCGAGCATTGAAAAAGGTTGCACTTATAACCGGCTCCTCGCGCGGCATCGGAAAAGCCTGCGCCGAGACGCTTGCCCGGCGCGGCTACGCCGTGTGCATAAACTATATTGAGAGCCGCGATAAGGCCGAGGAGCTTCGCGATGAGCTGCTTGCCGAGGGACTTGAGGCCATGTGCTTCGGGGCCGACGTTGCCGACAGAGCCGCTGTTCGTGAAATGGTCGGCGCGGTGAAAAGCTGCTTTGGCAATGTAACGCTGCTTGTCAACAATGCAGGCATTGCGCGCCAGAGCCTTTTTCAGGACATCGGCGAGGAATACTGGCACAGGGTATTCGACGTGAACGTAAACGGCGCGTTCAACACGATTCAGGAGGTGCTGCCGAGCATGCTGCATGAGCACTCGGGCTGCATAGTGAACGTGTCGTCGATATGGGGAATGCACGGCGCGTCGTGCGAGGTCGCGTATTCGGCGACAAAGCACGCGATAATCGGTCTTACACGTTCGCTGGCGCAGGAGCTCGCGCCGACTCACATCCGCGTAAACTGCGTTGCGCCCGGCGTTATAAACACCGATATGGTGCAGGTGCTCGGGCAGGAAACGCTTGATATGCTCGCCGAGGACACGCCCCTCGGCAGGCTCGGCAGACCCGAGGACATTGCCGAAGCCGTCGCGTTCTTGGCGTCCGACAGCGCCTCGTTCATAACCGGGCAAATACTCTGCGCCGACGGCGGATTTATAAAATGACATTAGGCGGCCTTTTGCGCGCGTTATATTGTGTCAGGCTAATAAAAAGGGCTTGCTGTCTGCCAAGTGCAGACGGCAAGCCCTCAGTTTGTCGAAAAACTATACTGCAAAAGAAAGATAATAGAGCAGCAGGGGAGCTCGAGGGGGCAAAGGCCCCACTCGAAATTGGATTAATAGCCATCAAAAACGCCTGATTTATCAGGCTTTTTGACGAGCGTAGCGAGATTTTTCGTGAAAACCTGTTTTCACAAAAAATGTGGCGTTTTTGAAGCGTGCAAAAAAGTCAAAGACTTTTTTGACACGCTGAGGGCTTGCTGTCTGCCAAGTGCAGACGGCGAGCCCTTTTGCTTTGATGCGATGCCGCATTCATGTTACGCAAAACGTTAATGTTTCCTCCGCACCCTCGAACCGGGCAACCGCAATAAATGTATCCGTAGCTGCGTCAAATCGCCTCTAAAAAAAGGAGTCTCCGGGGGGCGGAGACTCCATACGATTGGGGGGTGGAGAAGGAGATTTTCATAATGTTGAACGTAAGAAATGCTCCGTTCACTTATAATGACGCGATTTTCAGCGGAATATTGCGCCCACGGTGCAAAAAGCGACAAAAAAGCTCCCACGGCTTGTCCGTGGGAGCTTAAAATTTAAAAATCAGTCGGTCACATAGGGCAGGAGAGCGATCTGACGGGCTCTCTTGATAGCCTCGGTGAGCTGGCGCTGATGCATTGCGCAGGTACCGGTAGTACGACGGGGAAGGATCTTGCTGCGCTCGGAAATGTAGCGGCGAAGCTTTGCAGTATCCTTATAGTCGATGCTGGTGGCCTTATCTACGCAAAACTGGCAGACTTTTCTGCGCTTGCGGTTTTTGGGATTGTTCTTATCGAAAGCCATTAGCTGTATCCTCCTATATTATTTTTAAAACGGCAGTTCGCCGTCATCGTCGCCAAGCTCGGAAAATGCCGACGCGCCCATCGAGGGAGCCGGAGCATCGTAGCTTGAGGAGTGACGGGGCTCACCGCGCATGTCGCCGCCTTCGCGGCGCTTGCTTTCGCCGAAATACATATTGTCAACGACGACCTCGGCGCTGCGGCGCTTACCGCCCTCGCGGTCGGTCCAGTCGCGGATCTGCAGTCTGCCGGAAACGACAGCCATGCTGCCCTTGGCGAAATACTTGCTGACGAACTCAGCAGTCGAACGCCATGCGACGCAGTCGATGAAATCGGTCTGCTTCTCGCCGCCGTCGCGGCCGCCGAAATCGCGGTCAACGGCAAGGGTGAACGATGCGACAGGGGTCTGTGACTGAGTGTATCTCAGCTCAGGGTCACGGGTCAGGCGGCCCATGATCGTGATGTGATTAAGCATAACTCGTCTCCTTACTCAGCACGCAGGGTGATCAGGCGACGCATGATGCCGTCGGTGATGCCGAGGATACGGTCCAGCTCTGCGGGGAAATCCGCGCCGCTGGTGAACTTCATCAGCACATAGTAGCCTTCCGAAATGTAGTTGATCTCGTAAGCGAGCTTGCGCTTACCCATCTCCTCCAGTTCGTCCAGGGTACCATGAGCCTCAACGAGCGCCTTGAACTTCTCGACGACAGCAGCGGTCTGCTCCTCGGTGAAGTTCGGGTTGATGATGTACATTACTTCGTACTTCTCAGTTGCTTTTGCCATGGTTTGCACCTCCTTCTGGTCTTTTGGCCCCCGATTTCTTCGGGAGCAAGGATAGCCTGCGCATATACGCAGACCATAATATTATATCTGATTTTCCTCGTTTGTCAAGTATTTTTAGAGGCGCTTTGACACACCTACGGATACGCTTATTACGGTGGCCCGATCGGAGACAATGGAAGAAGCCGCAGCGTTTTGCTTAAGAGAGCCGAATTGCTATCCGTTCCGAATGCTGCGGTTTGGTCTGTACCGCACTGAAGCAAGTCGCCTCTAAAAAATCGGTACAAGATTATCTAATATTCAATATTAGGTCTTGACAAGCGGCACATTCTGTATTATAGTGCGATTATCGCGCACAACCGACGAAGTTGGTGGGGTTTTAGAGGCGCTTTTACGCTGCTGCCGATACGCATATTGTGGTTGCCCGACCGGAAACAACGGCATAGACCATAGCACTGTGCGTAACTTAAATGCGGCAAAGAATTTTGAGACCCGGTTCGAGCCTGCCGACTAAGCCGCGGTTGCATGCGCAACGCAAAATTGTGCGAAATCAGCACAAAAAAGCGGCTGTATCAAATGTATTCATAGGTGCGCTAATGCGCCCCCGGAAAGGAAAGCAGCCCCGGATTTCTCGGCAGAGTCGATACCGGGCTACCGCAAAAAATGTATTCGCAGGTGCGTTAATGCGCCTCCAAAAAGGAAAACAGCTCCGGATTTCTCGGCAGAGTCGATACCGGGCTACCGCAAAAAATGTATTCGCAGGTGCGTTAATGCGCCTCCAAAAAGGAAAACAGCTCCGGATTTCTCGGCAGAGTCGATACCGGGCTACCGCAAAAAATGTATTCGCAGGTGCGT
>OJJV01000091.1_pt1 | contig 106486 bp, 99 predicted proteins | sample 1596391 | NCBI WGS metagenome assembly OJJV01 (sample SAMEA4350164, study PRJEB24818) | metagenome | biome: human; feature: gut; material: faeces | place: Denmark | collected 2013-09
CCGTCCCTGTCCTCGTCGCCCACGGAAAGGCGGGAGTAAAGGGCTGTAATTTTGCTATAATCAGTCATGTGCATAACCTCCTGTGCGTCCATGTATGTGTCATTTACACTTAAAATTATGCACTCCAACGGGAGGAACCGTACTCTTCATCCCGCCTGTACTTTTTCGCGTTTTTGCTTTTCACATAGATCAGCAGGCGAAAGGCAGCCGCGCCCACAATGCCAACCAGCCAGTCAAAGGGAGCAAGCCCCGGCGCAAAGTCGGCAAAGGCCGGGCCGATAGTCTGGCCCAGCCCCAGGAGCTTGTGGGCGAAGTCTGCGCCAGCGGCCAGCCGGTAGGCCGTCCCCAGCTTTAGGCAGGCCCACAGGATAAACAGATAAGGAATATTGGGTATCACATATTTTTTTACGCTATCTGTCCTCATGCGCCGCCTCCTTTACCCGTTCTTTCTTGTGGGACGGCTGGCGGGCCAGTTCAGCGGCGGCCCGTTTGAGCTGTTCCCGGATGGGAACACGCCTGGACTTTGAACGCTTGAGCAGCCGTTTGGAATACTCTGCGAAACAGGCGGTAATGGCGTCGGCCTGCCCAGCCTTGAAGAAAAGCAGGTGTCTGTCCGGCGCTACCTTGTAAAAGGCATAGTCCACATTCCATTTCCGGGCCACCCGGTCAAAGAGGGCGGGAGCCTCCACCTCAATGCTGTTGGCAGAAGCACCCTGGCCCATAAGCTGGCCCACCGTCTGCCTGCCGTGGGGCGTTTGCTTGGCCCGGTGGTGTTTGGCAATCTTCCGGGCAATCGTTCCCAATACATAGGCAAGCCCTTTTGCCGTCAGCTTGCTTGCCTTGATCGATACCGCTATGGTGCGTCTGGAAACATCCTCGTCAACCAGGCGGATCACCCCCTTTCATACAAAAAACGGCTCCTCTGGACAATGTGTCCAGAAGTGCCGCTATCGGTCATCATGTTCTTTTGCGGTCATCTTGCGATAGCCATCCAGAGAGGAACCGTCAATAATTTCCTTATAGGCGGCCATCTGTTCCCGGATGGAAAGTTGCGGATAGGAGAAAACCCTGTGTTCGGCGGGAATGTCCTCGATCCCGTGGTAGTGCTCAATAAATTTGCCGCCGTTGTTCAGTACATAGCCGCCTGGGGCAAAGTGGCCGTCCTCGTTGAGCCGGATGTCCCGCCCGTATGCCTCATAATCGAAATAGTCTTTCAGTTCTTCCGGGATTGGCAAGTCCTCCGCAGAGTAGCGGCCTAAATCTTCCTCGCTTTCAATGTCGGGATAAAATTCAAAACAATCCAGGTTTTGCGTCAGGTTGATGAGGTCGGCCACGCTAGAAGTATGCTCGCCGCTGTCGATCACCGCCTCGAATTTCTCCAAATCACTTTGATCCAGCTCGGAGAGCAGGCAGGCCAGATGGTTAAGCTCGTCCAGATTTTCATATTCGGTCAGATAGTCATAGAGCCCCAGCACATCACCGTCAAAGCTGGTAATGAAAAACTCCTCGTAACGCACCCCATCCACGCCGATGCGTTTCAGCAGACCTTGCACCTCCTCTTTGGTGGTGGGGAATTTCAGCGTTTCTCCAACCAGCTCACCCTCGTTGTATTTTCCCAGGTTGGTAATGTAGGCTTCAAACAGTGCAGGCATATCAGCGCCGCCCCTGGCCCTTGACGGTCAAAATGCCCTCCAGGGTGGTGGCTGTGATCCCCAGCCGCTGGGCAACGGCGATGTCATTCTTTACCGCCTCGTTGACATAGTTCCCGCACACCACCAACACGCGGGAGCGCCGGAGCAGGTCGCGCCCCATGTCGATGCCGTTCTTATGTTCCTCCGGCACCGCGTCATTGAGGAACAGCGGCAGGAAAAGCATAGGGCAGATGGGGGAATAGCCCGCGTCATAGACAATACGGCAGTATTTAGCCGCCTGTTCCGTAATCTCGCACTCGTCGCCGCGCCATGCGGCGGTCACATACGCAAGGGGTCGTTTCATAGTCAAAACCTCCATTTCTTTCCTTATATATAGTAGATAGCGTCAACCCTATCTCCCCGCCCTTTCCCATTCATGGGAAAGGGGGCGGCTCTGGAGGATATACCCCCGTCGCTTCGCCGGAAATAGCACAGCCGGGCCAGGCCGTCAAGGGCATGGCCGCCGCTATGCGGCGGTGCGCTGCACCCTTGACTGCCTGTACCCGGCTGTGCTGGAAGATACCCGGCGACGGGGGATATATCACCGCAGAGCCCATCCCAAACGGGGAGCGTCTGCCTCTGGACAAAGTGTCCAGAAGCGGGGGCGGTTACTTGTCCAGTTCGTTCTTTTTCTCCGGCTTTGCCAGTTCGGGCGGCTGCTTTTCTTTCCACTCGTCCAGCAAGGCCAAAATCTGCGCTTTCATTTTGGCCGGGGTCACTTCCTTGCCAAAATATTTGTTGAGTTCGTCGGTACTGATGATCACGTTATCAACCTCCCTTTTTTCCTCGCTTAAAATACCATCGATCACGTCACCATTGAGCAAGCCCTCCTGATCCAGCTCCCGGAGCCGCTTTGCCTGCTTGACGGTGGGGGACGCCACCTCCCCATCAATCGACACGGCAATCAGCCGCTGGTTTTCCGGCTTGATGTACGACAGCTCCACGGAGGGCATAAAGCCCATGCTTTTTGCGTCCACCTTTTCCAGAAGCTCCGGGACAAGATGGTTGAGCCGGACATAACGGAGCACCTTTTTATAGTTCATGTCATGCTCCTTGCCCACAATCTCCACCGAGAGCTTACCCAGGGCTTCCGCCTCTTTCTCGTTTTTGGGGCGGGCCCCCTGGCGCTTAATGGCCTCCAGTTCCAAATCCAGGAGCTTTGCAAGCTCGCTGGGGAGCGGTTCACCCCGCTGCTTGTTGCTGTTGCGCATTTCCCGGACAGCTTCCAGGTCGGTCATCTCCCGGACAATACAGGGCATTTCCTCGAGCCCGGCCCGTGTGCCGCCATGGTGTCGGCGGTGTCCGGCGATGATCTCATAGCCCTTGCCGTCCTTTTCCGGGCGGACGGTAGCAGGTGTCATAATGCCATGCTCTTTGATCGTCCCCACCAGATCGTCCATGGCCTTATCGTCCTGTACCTTGTAGGGGTGCTCCCGGAATGTATGGAACGGGTGAAGCTCCGCCATTTTCAGATAGACGATTTTTCCCTCTTCCACCGGGCGGGGCGGGACTTCCGGCATAGGCGGCAGCTTGATCTCCGGGGGCGGCGCCTCCGCCTCCTTGACAGGGGCGGCCTTGCCTTTTGGAGCTTTCACGCCGGGCCCAATCCCCCCGGAGCCCGTTTCCTTGTCCTTATCTTTTTTTCCACCTCTGGACACTTTGTCCAGAACGCCGGGGGCCGGGGACTTGTCAAGGGCCGCCTTGTCAGCCTTAGCTGGGCGGCCCTTGCGGGTGCCCGGCCCCTTTTCCGGCTTGTTGGGCTCCACCTTATCCTTTGCCTTTTTGGGACGGCCCCGGCGCTTTTGTGCGTTTTCCTCCTCCTTGATTTCATCCAGGGATTTTTCCCAGGGTGGTTTTTCCTCGTTCCCGAACAAGTCACGGAACGCCTCATCCCCATGTTTGGGGGAGCCCTCCTCGACAGCCGGGCCTTCCGCTGTTTTTTCCCCGGCGGCCCGCGCCTCCGTCAGATCAATGACCTTTCCAGACGGGGCAGCGGGTGTATTTTCTTCCTGTGGAGCCTCCGGGCCGGGATGTTCCGGCGCGGGCTGTTCTGGTGTGGGAGAGCCGCCCGGCTCGGCAGGGCCGGGGGACTCCGGGACCTGCTGTTCCTCCAGGCCCGTTTTCAGCTTGTCATCCGCCATTCACAAAACCTCCTTTTTTGAAATGAAAAAAGGTCAGACCACACGGCCCGGCCACCTTAAAAAGATTTCCCCCTTTCCTTTTCAAAATATATAATCGGCACCACTCCTTTCTCTCTCCGAGCCATAAAAAAACGTCGCTTTTCACAAAGAAATAGCGACGTTTTCGTGTAGGTTGGCTCGGTTTTTTGGTGTTTTATGATTATGCCATTGTATAAAAACCTAAAGAATAGGGACTTTCCCTTAATACGAGCTGCGTTTTAAGGGAAAGCGCACCAGAAGTAAGGGAAAGTATCTGCGCCCTGCGAGGAAAACGCTGTTGACTTTCATCATAATTTTATCGTGAATATTTTTCGATTGGCACTCAAAGCGAGGACTACCTGTAGATCGGGCCAGACATAATCTTCCCTGCTTGATGCGTAGCACGCGCTCGCTGCTCTGTTTCAAGTGTATCTAAGAGAGCCTGCCAAAGATTCGGATTTGGTTCATGCTCTGCGTAGTCTTCAAGATGCCGTTGGATATCATCGGCAGCCAACGCAAGAAATTTGTCATCCAAAAACCGAAGATGGCGCTTAATATAATTGGAAACTACTGCGGGCATATATGTGTTTCTGCCCATCGCATACCGCATTGCCGATAGCAGGATCAAGCGAAAGTCAGCATCGCAGATAGGGGCGAGCAGGTCCTGAGGGAACAACAGGAGTTCCTTGCCATTATTCATGCATATGCGCAGCGGGTGCTGTTCTTCTGTTACCCGGTCCAGTAAGTTGTTGGTTTGCTCTTTCAGCTCATCAATGGTGATGGATTCATAGTCCTGAAATGTGTCTGATTCGTAATTCATCATCTGACCTCCGTTCACTTTGTCCTCGCTATCAGGTGTTGGCATTGTAGCTCTGACGGAGAGGTTAAGCAACTCCTTTGTGCAGGGATAGGCGGAGCAAAATTTGTATCGCTATAGGCAAAGAATAAAAACTTTCCTTAATTCTGATGGCATCGTAAGGGGCAGCTTGTCAGAATATGGGGAAAAGGCTTGAACACGCGAAATGTAATTGACTTTAATCGTGATTTCAGAATAAATATTTTACGATTGACTCCCAAAGGGCGTTGACTTTTATCATAACTGCAAATATAATATTATTGAATCGTTGTAACCGAGGTGATTGTGTGGATTACATGACTGAGCTCTCCGCTATTGCCAAAACACATGGTGGAATTATCGAGACGAAAATAGCTGCACAGAGAGGTATCTCAAAAGCAATGCTTTACAAACTGTGCAAGGAAAATAGAATTCATCGTATTGTGAAGGGCCAATACATTCTGCCCGATGACATACAGGACGAGCTACTGGCCATCAGCAACCGTTCCAACAAAGTTATTTTTTCGCACGAAACGGCCCTGTACCTTCACGGTATTTCCGACCGCACACCATTTGAACATACGGTCACTGCACCGTCTGACTGTATTCCGTCTGCGGCAATCAAGTCGGAATGTAAGGTGTATTATATCAAGCCTGAATTGTTTGAACTCGGTAAAACAATGCTGAAAACACCTGCCGGAAACGAAGTCCCCACATACGACTTAGAGCGCACGATCTGCGACGTAATTCGCAGCCGCAACAAACTCGGAACAGAAACGTTTCACGCTGCCTTGAAGTTATATGCGGCAGATCCCCAAAAGGATCTAAACAAACTGAACTTTTATGCAAAACAGATGCGGGTGGCCAATGTCCTGCGCCAGTATTTGGAGGTGCTTCTATGAGTAATGCAATGAGCTTGAAAGCGAAAATCCGAAACATTGCAAAAAAGAAGAATATTCCTGCACAGGTCATTTTGCAGAACTATATGTTCGAGCGCCTGTTGGTGCGCCTGTCTGTCTCTGATTACAGGGAAAAGTTGGTGTTGAAGGGCGGTATGCTGGTGGCTGCCATCGTCGGGCTGGATAATCGCGCTACAATGGATCTGGATACCACTCTGAAAAACCTGCCTCTCACACCGGATGCCATCCACAGCGCACTGGAGCAGATCTGCGCAATTCGCTTTGACGATGGTGTCTCTTTTGAGATCGGAACCATTTCACCCATCCGCGAAGATGACATATACGGCGGATACCGGGTTATGTTGAACGCATGGTTTGACACAATTGTTACTCCGCTGAGTATCGATGTGTCCACTGGCGATGCCATCACGCCTCATGCAGTACAGTACAACTTCTCTGAGATTTTCGATGACGAAAAAACCTACGAGCTGTGGGCATATAACATCGAAACTGTCATGGCGGAAAAAGTGGAGACCATCTTGCGGCGCAGCGTGTTCAACACCCGTCCCAGAGATTTTTATGATGCCTATATATTGGCTACAACGCAGAAATTTGATCAAGCAGTATTTGAAAATGCACTACAGGCAACAGCCAATCACCGTGATACGGCTCGACAGATCGAGGATGTTCCCGGCATTCTTCGGAATATCGAAGAAAGCCCAGAGCTCAAGACAATGTGGGAGAGGTACCGCAAACAATTCACCTATGCAGCGGGTATTGAATACGAGCAGATTATAAATGTGCTGAAAACGCTGCTGGGAATAAATGCGATTGCCAAGAGAGAAGCGCCTGTTACAGATAAATGATTCAAATCTGACGGTAGATGTAGGAATGTGGAGATCTAAGGCTGAGTCCCGTTTTTCGTACAGTTTATAGAAATTAGAGGTAGTCTTGCGCCTCGATGGGGTGATGAAATGCTGATTATAGATAACATAAACAAAACAGTTAAAGAAGACTTGCAAGCAGGTATTCAAAAGGGCAGCAAGATGTCTGTCGCGGCGGCCTGCTTTTCAATCTATGCGTATCAGGAACTCAAAAAGCAACTGGAAGGCATAGAGGAACTGCGTTTCATTTTCACCTCTCCGACCTTTATCACTGAGAAAGCCTCCAAAGCGCAACGGGAGTTCTATATCCCTCGCATTTCCAGAGAGCGCAGTCTGTATGGTACGGAGTTTGAAGTAAAACTCCGTAATGAACTGACGCAGAAAGCGATTGCGAAAGAGTGTGCAGACTGGATTCGGCACAAGGTGGTTTTCAAATCGAACGTCACCCAGGAGCAGATGATGGGTTTTATGACGGTTGATGAAAGCACCTATATGCCTATTAACGGGTTTACCACAGTCGATCTCGGCTGTGAGCGCGGCAACAACGCCTATTATCCGGTGCAGAAGACAGAGAGTTTTGAAAACGCCAACTACTTCCTCAAGCTCTTCGAACAGCTCTGGAATGACAAGAAGAAGTTACAGGAAGTCACTGACGTCGTAATCGAGAATATTTCCGCTGCATATCGTGAGAACGCCCCTGAATACATCTACTTTGTTGCGCTCTATAACATTTTCAAGGAGTTTCTTGATGACATTTCCGAAGACGAATTGCCGAATGAGGCAACAGGTTTCAAGGAAAGCAAAATCTGGGGAATGCTTTATAACTTCCAGCGCGATGCAGTTCTTGCCATCATCAGCAAGCTTGAGAAATTCAACGGCTGCATTCTGGCTGACAGTGTTGGTCTCGGCAAGACATTCACTGCGCTTGCGGTGATCAAGTATTATGAAAACCGTAACAAATCTGTGCTTGTTCTCTGCCCGAAAAAGCTCTCTGAGAACTGGAATACATACAAGGGCAACTATGTCAACAATCCCATTGCCACAGACCGCCTGCGCTATGATGTGCTCTATCATACGGACCTTTCCCGTGAGCATGGACAGTCGAATGGCATTGATCTTGACCGTCTAAATTGGGGCAACTATGACCTTGTTGTCATTGATGAGAGCCACAACTTCCGCAATGGCGGGGAGGTGTCCGGCGAGGACGCAAAGGAAAACCGTTATCTGAAACTGCTCAATAAAGTCGTTCGCGCTGGTGTGAAAACAAAGGTGCTGATGCTCTCGGCAACACCGGTCAACAACAAGTTTATCGACCTTAAAAATCAGCTCGCACTTGCCTATGAAGGTGATGCTTCGCAGATGAACAAAAAGCTCGAAACGACCAAAAGTATTGATGAAATTTTCCGTCAGGCGCAGAAATCTTTCAATACATGGAGCAAGCTCCCTGCTGACGAACGAACGACGGACGAGCTTTTACGGACACTTGATTTTGATTTCTTTGAACTGCTGGACAGTGTAACGATTGCGCGGTCAAGAAAGCACATCGAAAAATATTACAACACTTCCGACATCGGTAAATTTCCGGAGCGTCTGCCGCCGATTTCGCTGCGTCCCTGCCTGACAGACCTGAGCGACGCTATCAACTATAACGATATTTATAATTTGCTCATGTCGTTGAGCCTGACGATCTATACGCCGTCGAATTATATCATGCCGTCGAAGTTGGCAAAGTACATCGACATGACGCACCACAAGGGAAACAGCCTTACCCAGCAAGGACGTGAAGCAGGCATTCGGCGTCTTATGAGCATCAACCTTCTCAAACGTCTGGAAAGCTCGGTTGCTTCTTTCCGCTTGACGATTGACCGCATCAAAAAGCTGATTGAAGATACCATTGAAACGATCAAAAGCTATCAGTCCGGGGGTTGCGTCCTGAATCTAACTGAGATTTCCGACGCAGAAGATTTTGATTACGATGACCAGAACACCGACTTCTTCTCCGTCGGCAAGAAAGTCAAAATTGATCTTGCTGATATGGATTATGTTTCATGGATGCTCGAACTGGAAAAGGACGCGGAGAATCTGGAACTCCTGTCCCTCATGATTGCCGACATCACGCCGGAGCATGACACAAAGCTGCAAACGCTGTTTGACTTGACCCGCAAGAAAATTGAGCAGCCAATCAATCCCGGTAATAAGAAGATCATTATCTTCACTGCATTCTCTGATACCGCCGATTACCTCTTTGCAAACGTCAGTAAATTCGCAAAAGAGAACTTCGGACTGGAAACGGCAGAGATTACCGGATCGGTTGACGGAAGAACAACCATTCCGAAGCTCCGAGCCGATCTCAACACGGTGCTGACCTGCTTCTCGCCGGTTTCTAAGGGCAAAGCTGTACTCCTGCCCGGAAGCACCGACGAGCTTGATATTCTGATTGCAACTGACTGTATTTCCGAAGGTCAGAACTTGCAGGACTGCGACTACCTCATCAACTACGACATTCATTGGAATCCTGTTCGCATTATCCAGCGGTTCGGACGAATTGACCGTATCGGCAGTAAAAATGACCATATCCAGCTTGTAAACTTCTGGCCGGATATGGACCTTGATGAATACATCAACCTGAAAAGCCGCGTGGAAACCCGCATGAAGATTTCGGTCATGACCTCCACCGGTGACGATGACCTGATCAATGCCGAGGAAAAAGGCGACCTTGAATATCGTCGTGCGCAGCTCAAGCGGCTGCAAGAAGAAGTTGTGGACATTGAGGATATGACGAGCGGTATTTCTATCATGGATTTGGGACTCAACGAGTTCCGGCTTGATCTGCTCGAATACATGAAACGGCATGAGGACATTGAAACCGCGCCGAAGGGACTGCACACCGTTGTTGCGCAGACAGAAGATTCTCCTGCCGGTGTGATTTTCGTCCTTCGGAACATCAACAACAGTGTAAACATTGATAATCGAAACCGTATTCACCCCTTCTACATGGTCTACATCAGTGAAGAAGGTGAAATCGCCTGCGATTATCTCAATCCGAAGAGATTGCTCGACACCATGCGTCTGCTCTGCCGTGGCAAGGGTGAGCCTTGTGCGGAGCTTTGCAGGCTTTTCAATGACGAGACGGATGACGGACGCAAAATGGGTGAAATCTCTGAGCTGCTGAGCGAGGCGATCAATTCCATTATTGACGCAAAAGAAGAAAACGATATTGACAGTCTGTTCAAGAGCGGCGGCACATCTGCGCTGCTCAGCGCTGTTTCGGGACTGGATGATTTTGAGCTGATTTGCTTCTTGGTTGTGAAATAGCAATCTATCATTGAAAAAGATAGACTTAATTTCGGAAGATGCTCTGGGAGGATTACAACATGTCTAAATTGAATGTTGATCAGAAAACGATAAAAGATTTATTTCAGGATAAAAAAGCTGACTTTCTGATTCCGGACTATCAGCGCCCTTATGCGTGGGGAGAAACAGAATGCCAAACTCTATGGGATGATATTTTTTCATTCGCAATTCCTGACGAGGGCCGGGTAGAATTTGACAGCAATAGCGAATACTTCCTTGGTCCAATTGTTACCTTCAGAAATACAAATTTCAAAATGGAAGTCATTGACGGACAGCAACGGCTTACCACACTAATGCTCCTTCTAAGGGCCTTTTATACGAAGTTTGGTCATATGCAGGACAAGGCTTCCGTCGCAACTAAGCAAAATATCGAAAAATGCATATGGAAAACGGATGAGTTTGGCGAGCCGGATATGGCAACGCTAAAGATAGATTCTGAGGTGGCAACAGACAAAGATAAGAATGAATTTCTTGATATTCTTCGGACAGGTACGGTGAAACCTGAACAAAAAAGTCATTATGCAAATAATTTCAAGTTTTTCCAAGGCTGCATTGATTCCTTCTTGGCAAAATATCCAACATACTTCGCTTATCTCCCAACCAGAATTATGAATAACTGTATTTTGCTGCCAATTGAGGCTGAATCGCAAGATACCGCACTGCGTATTTTTTCAACCTTAAATGATCGCGGTATGCCACTTTCTGATTCCGACATTTTTAAGGCGCAGTTTTATAAATTCTATACCGGCAAGGGGGAAAAAGATGCCTTTATTAAGCGATGGAAGGAACTTGAGGAACTTACTGAAAAAATATTCCATCCGATAAATGGTACGCCAATGGATGAGTTGTTTACCCGCTATATGTACTTTGTTCGTGCCAAAATGGGAATCAAGTCGTCTACAACGGAAGCGTTGCGCAAGTTTTATGAGAAAGACAATTATGCGCTTTTAAAGAAAGACAGTACATTCAACGATATGATTACCCTTGCTCACTTCTGGGAGGATGTTTCCAACCAGGATAGGGATCGGTTCTCCCTGCGGATTTTGCACAGATTATTTGTGCTAAACTATGCGCCAAATGGTATGTGGACGTATTTTGTATCCGTTTATTTTATGAAAAACAAAGATGCCAATGGCATGCTTGACGACGACGCATTTTACCAGTTTCTCAATAGAATTACAGGATTTATCTGGACTTATGCGGTTACTAATCCCGGAGTAAACGCACTTCGTACGCCTGTGTATGCTGAAATGGTCAATATCGTCAATAATCGGCCAGTATCTTTTGACGGTTTCAAATTTGAACCGGCAACCGTAAAAAGCATGTTTGCAAACTTCGCATTTAGCAATACTCGTCCAATCACAAAGTCTATGCTTGCATGGTGGGCTTTCCAAGATGATCTACAGGAATTGATTTCTCTGGAAACAGTTTTGGAAATTGAACACATATATGCTCGCAATCGCTTTGACAAAGACAAATCGCTGTCAGATGTAAAGAATTTGGAGGCGATCGGTAATAAGGCTCTCCTTGAAAAACGAATCAACATTCGTGCTGCCGATTATCGGTTTTCTGATAAGATTAAATACTATCAAGGATTTACGAATAGTCGAAACCAGAAAAAAGAAGGCACAAAGAATCATGAGCTGATTAGTCTGGCCACAGCGGCGGATTTTACAGAGGATGATATCCGCAATCGCACGAGACAGATTATGACTGCATTTTTGACTTTCCTATCAGAAAACAGCCTTACGAAATAGGTAAATAGGAATTACTGGGGAAAGAGGACTTGAGTATGCTTGGCTTCCCTGTATCAACGGAGTTCAACAAAAGAATCCCGAAGCAGAAATTCTATGAAAACCTCGATGTTTCTCCTGCCTTACACCGTATATTTGTTGATCAGATCAAGTTGGTCTACTGGCGAAACAAGCTGGCAGCGTCTACGCTGAACATCGCGGCTGGTGAAACCGTGACCGAGATTGAGGTGTTCGAGGTGCGGCTGAATGATTCGCAGCTTGACGAAGCTGTGCTAAAACAAATCGACAGGGAAATCCCGTACCACATTCTCTTTATTCTGACTTGTGACGGCAAGGCTCAGGCGTGGATCGGCTACAAGGAGGCTGCTGCGTCCGGCAGCAACGCCTTCAAGGTCAGTCGCTATTATCACACGGACTGGATGCCGGAAGACGAACTACATCTCAGCATCGACGGCTTGAATATGGATGCCGTCTATGAAAGCCTTGTTCGTCAGATTGCCGGGGACAAGCTGCAAACAGATTCCGGCGAGAGCCTGAAAGAATCTGTTGAGCGGGATGAAAAGAAGAAGCAGCTCGAAAAGCAGATCGCCGCACTGGAAAACAAAATGCGGCGAGAAAAGCAGCTCAACCGGCAGATGGAAATGAACGCGGAGTTAAAAAAACTCCGAATCGAACTAAAGCAGATAACATGACAAGGAGGTTGTAGTGTGCCAAGCGCAAATACAAAGAGAATAGAAGAATCTGCAACTACAGCCCTTAAAGCTGCATTGCTAAGATGCCCTATACTTGATTCGTACATCGACTCGAATGATAAAACACCTTCATGGGATGGAACAGTATTCGTGTATAAATCTGAGAAGACGAAGAAAGAAAACCTTGCTGGTCGTGTTCCAATCCAGATTAAGGGGACAGAGAAAGTTATTGTATCTGATACTGCAACTTTTTCGTGTAGTGTCACAGATTTGAATAATTATTATAAAGATGGGGGCTGTGTTTTCTTCCTTATAAGTGTCGATTTAAGTTCGGGCAATTCAAGAATATTCTATAAGACTCTGCTTGTCGTTGACCTTGACAAGATAATCAAGGGTGCCGGAAAACAAAAGACCAGCACAATTCACTTGAATCTTTTTCCTACTGAGGCTAATGAAATTTCCAGCATTTTTATGGAGTTCACAGACAATGTGCATAAGCAAATGGGCTTCATCGGAAAAGACATCCCCACTTTTGAATCATTGGAAGCAAATGGTGCAGAGATCACATCCTTAACTTTTACCGCATCGGGTATTGGATTAACTTTGGATGAGATCCCCAAGTTCCTGTCTACACATGACTTTTATCTGTACGCAAAGGTCAAAGGCCTGGATGTGGATGTCCCTATTGATAAGGTCACAAATGCGATTATATCAAAGCCCGTGGACGGAGAAGTGCGGATAAAAGATCGACGTTTCTTTTCCGCCTATCGAGTGGTGTATGAGAACGGAAATCCCATCATTCGCATTGGCAAAGGGATTAGTGTTGCCTTAAAAGCAGAGGAAAACCGGATTACAGTACACACAGACAGACCGGATACTCTGTCCGACTTTATTATTGAAGCAGACTTCTTTATAGAACTGGTTGAACAGGGAGAATTAACACTGAACGGGGTGACTATCCCGCTTAATGGTGCATCGTTGACAGATTTGCAAGAGAGAAAGAAAAACCTTGAATACTGCAAGGATGTTAAAAAGATGCTGGATTATTTAGGTGTGACCGAAGAACTTCTCCTAAACGATTTGTCAGAAAATGATGAGAAGAATCTAAGGAACTTTACAGGAGCGGTGCTATACAACCGGAAAATAGGGTTCCCCAATATGGAACAGGATCAGTTGTATGGTGCGTTCAAAATTGCAAATCTTGTGATTTGGATTTGGGCGAATAGGCAATTAGACGGTATGTATAGCATAGATAGTTTCTTCAAGTTGCATCAGATTGCACTTTTTACAGATGACGATGTTGATTTGAAAAAGCCTATCCAGACATCGCAATTTGTACTGTTTGATAAAAAAGGGCTGGTTCATATCTCTAATATGGACTATGAAATGGTTTACTCGGACATATCCCAGACGCCCCTTTCTCCTGAGTATTGCACGAAGGTTAACTTTTTAGTCCTTGACATGATAGGTGCATACGATGAGCAGACAAGGCACGATGAGAAGTTGCTTAACCTGGCAGAAAAGATATGTGACTGGTTGAGAAGTATCGAGTCCATGATTGACCCGGAGGTTCTGCTTCTTAATAAACTCCAAATCACTAAGCGTCGCAGAACACTTTCTATGAGCGAGATTATTGAACTTGCCAAGCTCACAGAAAATAGTTATCCACCAGCAACAAGATGTGGAGCATACTTGCTCATGGACGCTGATGAAGAGGCACAAAAGTGCTTCGACGAGCTTCCGCTTATAGCACAAGAAGAATTTTTGAAATATCCGATTTGCCACTTTGGTAAACCCACAATGAAGGAGGATAAAACCAATGGATAAACTAAGCATGGAGTCGCCGGATATGACGGCGCAGAACATAGACCGCATTGCCGCCCTGTTTCCGAACTGCATCACGGAGATGCTGGACGAGGAACACAGCACGCCGGAGAAGAAGGTGTACAAGCGGGCGGTCAATTTTGAGCTGCTGAAACAGATGCTCTCGCCGGACGTGGTGGACGGGGACGAGGCATACGAGTTCACATGGGTCGGCAAGAAGGCGGCTATCGTGGAAGCCAACAAGCCGATTCGTAAGACGCTGCGCCCTGTGCTGAAAGATGAGACTATTCCGACTGGAGCCGATAGTGAGGGGAAACCATATTGCAGCAGCGGTAGCAAGGACTGGGACACCACCGAAAACCTCTACATCGAGGGCGATAATCTGGAAGTTCTCAAGCTCTTGCAGGAGAGCTATCTCGGTAAGGTCAAGATGATCTATATCGATCCGCCGTACAACACCGGCAACGATTTTATCTATGCCGACGATTTCATGCGCTCGCAGGAAGAAGAAAACGAGCAGATGGGAATGTACGATGAGGACGAAAACCGCCTGTTCAAGAATACCGACACCAACGGACGTTTTCATTCCGACTGGTGCAGCATGATTTACTCGCGCCTGATGCTGGCAAGAAATCTGCTGATGAACGATGGGGTCATATTTATCAGTATTGATGACGGTGAAGTTGAAAATTTACGGAAAATATGTGATGAAGTCCTGGGTGTGAGCAATTTTGTTGCCTGTTTGGTATATGACAAAAACAGAAAAAACGATGCGAAATACTTCTCAGTTGGACATGAATATATGCTTGTGTATTTTAAAAGTGCACAATACATATACGAGCATAGAATTATTTTTAGAGAGGCAAAGGAGGGAGTTGAAGAAGTAAAGAGCGAGTTCCAGCGGTTGCGGGAACTGTATAACGATGATTGGGATGCAGTAAATGATGGATTAAAAAAGCTATATGCTTCATGGCCTAAAGATGATGCGAGAAAATCGTTGGCACGTTTCACAAAAGTTGATGAATATGGTCCGTATAGGGATGACGGAAACATCAGTTGGCCAGGCGGCGGCGGACCGCGTTACGATGTGATACATCCTGTCACCGGGAAGCCATGCAAAGTTCCTTCCCGCGGATGGGTATATCCAAACATTGAGCGTATGCAGGAAGAGATTCGCCGAGGAAGAGTTGTATTTGGAAAAGATCATACTGTAACTCCCAAAATAAGGACAAATCTTTTTGAACAAAATACGGAAGTTATGCGAAGTGTTCAGTTTAGTTATGCACAAACTGCAACGCAACAGTTTAATAAACTGTTTGATGGGAAAAGAATTTTTGAAAACCCCAAAAATACTGCTGACATTAAAAAGCTGCTGGCCTATATTACAAGTGATGAAGCAGATGGTATCATTCTTGATTTCTTCTCCGGTTCCGCTACCACCGCCCACGCTGTCATGCAACTCAACGCTGAGGACGGCGGACACCGCAAATTCATCATGGTGCAGCTTCCCGAACCCTGTGACAAAAAGAGCGAAGCCTACAAAGCAGGCTACAAGAATATCTGCGAAATCGGCAAGGAACGCATCCGCCGTGCCGGTGAAAAAATTCAGGAAGCGCGTCTGGAAGCGATTGCACTCTCAAAACACGAATGGGATCAGACATGTTATTATGTTGAACACCAGGAAGAGTGCGATAGACTGGGACACCTGCCGGATGAATACTTTGAAAAGGAGCATCCGCCTATCGATACCGGTTTCCGTGTCCTCAAGCTGGACGATACCAACATGAAGGATGTCTACTATGCGCCGGATGATTACGATCAGGGGATGATCGCGGGGCTGGAATCCAACATCAAGGATGACCGCACCGACCTCGACCTGCTGTTCGGCTGTCTGATCGACTGGGGGCTGCCGCTGTCCCTGCCGTACAAGTCCGAGCAGTTGGGCGGCTGCACCGTCCACACCTACAACGACGGTGACCTGATCGCCTGCTTTGACGCGAATATTCCCGAAAGCGTGGTCAAGGAGATCGCACAGCGCCGCCCGCTCCGCGCCGTTTTCCGCGATTCCGGCTTTGCATCCAGCCCGGAGAAGATCAACGTATTCGAGATTTTCAAGCTCTATATGCCAGAGGATGCAAATGACATTTCCAAGCGTGTGAGGGTAATTTGATATGGCTTTTTCAGAAGATATAAAAACGAGGGCAATGGTTGCATGCGGGAGATGTTGTTGCATTTGCCATAAGTTTTGCGGTAATAATATGGAAGTTCACCATATTAGGGCGCGTGCAGATGGCGGTACAGATACATACGACAATGCAATCCCACTTTGCTTTGATTGTCATGCAGAGGTTCGGCAATATGATCCCAAACATCCAAAAGGAATTAGGTTTACAGAAAAAGAACTAATCCAACATCGTGATAATTGGTATAAAACCATAGCGTCAAATGGCGAAAAAGAAGCAACAACTGATGCGGAATATAAATCGATAAAGATATTAAGAGAAAAAGGACATGAGGATATTCTTCTGCAGCGCATATCAACAGGCCAAGAGTTAGTGGCAATTGTGGATGGCTGTTCCGCCATGGAATATTCTTATGACGAACCGAAAACTGCTGAAGAGGCCGAGGAAATTAGTAAATTTATTCAAATTGTAAACGATCAACTTGACTGTTTGGATGAGTATGAGCCAGGTTATCGGGTTGTGATTGCGTTTTCGTTAAATGAATCTATTAGCTCTCTTAATAATGCTGGATTTTTACCATTTATGGCAGTAGAGAAACGAGTATTAACTGGTGGTATTACAAATGCAAAAGAGCCTTTTCCGACCTTGCTGCTTAGAATTGTCCGAAAGGATAATGACGAGATTATTAAGAGGGAGAACACATGAAACTCCAATTCAAACATCAAAAATTTCAAGCGGATGCGGCAAAAGCGGTTGTTGACGTCTTTGCCGGACAGCCGTACCTTACGCCCACCTATATGATGGATCGTGGCCTTGAAGAAGGTGAGCAGCAAGCAATCGCAACGATGGACGATTTTACCGGCTGGCGGAATGAACGCATTGTGCCGGAGCTTTCCGACAAGCTGATTTTGGAGCATCTGCAAAAGGTGCAGCGCACCAATCAGATCAAGCCGTCGGAAAAGCTGGAAGGACGCTACAATTTGACCATTGAGATGGAAACAGGCGTCGGCAAGACCTACACCTACATCAAGACCATGTATGAACTGAACAAGCACTATGGTTGGAGCAAATTCATCGTGGTCGTGCCGAGCATTGCCATCCGCGAAGGCGTTTATAAGTCCTTTCAGGTGACGCAGGAGCATTTTGCGGAGGAATACGGCAAGAAGATCCGATTCTTCATCTATAACTCTGCGCAGCTTACGGAAATTGACCGCTTTGCGTCGGACAGCGCCATCAATGTCATGATCATCAACTCTCAGGCGTTCAATGCCAAGGGTAAGGATGCACGGCGTATTTACATGAAGCTGGATGAGTTCCGCTCCCGCCGTCCAATCGACATTATTGCAAAGACCAACCCGATTCTGATTATTGACGAGCCGCAGTCGGTCGAGGGCAAGCAGACAAAGGAACGGCTGAAAGAGTTTAACCCGCTGCTGACGCTGCGCTACTCCGCAACTCACAAGGCGGACAGCATTTATAACATGGTCTATCGCCTTGACGCGATGGAGGCGTACAACAAGCGGCTAGTTAAGAAAATTGCCGTTAAGGGCATTACCGAATCCGGCAGCACGGCAACCGAGGGATTCGTCTATCTGGAAAGCATCAATCTTTCCAAAGCCGACCCGACGGCAACTATTCAGTTTGATTGCAAGGGTGCGTCCGGTATCCGCAAGAAAACGGCAACAGTCGGAATCGGTTATAATCTTTATGACAATTCCGGCAATCTGGACGAGTACAAAGTCGGCTTTGTGGTCAAGTCCATCGACGGACGCGATAACTCCGTGGAGTTCCTGAACGGTATCAAAATCTTTGCCGGAGATGTGATCGGTAAGGTCAGCGAAGACCAGCTCCGACGCATTCAGATCCGCGAAACGATTCTTTCTCACTTGGAGCGGGAGCGTCAGCTTTTCCATAAGGGCATCAAAGTTCTGTCGCTGTTCTTCATCGACGAGGTTGCAAAGTACAAGCAGTACGACGAGGCTGGACATCCGTTTAACGGCATCTATGCCGATATGTTTGAGGAAGAGTACAACGACATCCTCAGTTCCATGCAGCGGGAAATTGGAGATGAAGACTACATCCGCTATCTGGACGCAATTTCCGCCCATGACACCCACGCCGGTTACTTTTCCGTGGACAAAAAGGGCAAAATGACCGACAGCAAGCTCTCCGACAAGAAGGAGGGCACGTCTGACGATATTGACGCCTATGACCTGATTATGAAGAACAAGGAACTGCTTCTGGATCGTGACCCGAAAAAGTCCCCTGTGCGTTTCATTTTCTCCCATTCTGCGCTGCGTGAAGGTTGGGATAACCCGAACGTGTTCCAGATTTGCACACTGAAACAAAGCAGCAGTGAGGTTCGCAAACGGCAAGAAGTCGGTCGCGGTCTGCGCCTGTGCGTCAATCAGGACGGTGAGCGCATGGATGCCAACGTGCTCGGAAATGATGTGCAGTCCATCAATGTTCTGACCGTCATCGCCAGTGAGAGCTATGACAGCTTTGCAAAGGGCTTGCAGACTGAGCTTGCCGATGCAGTTGCAGGACGCCCTGTGGCGGTTACTGCCGACCTCTTCAAGGGCAAGGTCATTGTGGATGCCAGAGGCAACGAACAGGTTGTGGATGGCGATATTGCTCAGGCAATCTTTGAGGATTTGATCGCCAACGGATATGTCAAGCGCGGTGTACTGACTGACAAATATTATGCCGACAAAGCAAACGGCGCGATTCAGGTTGCGGAAGAAGTGGCGGACAGCCGCGATTCTGTGATCAATATTCTTGATTCCGTCTATGACAGCCGCGCTATGCAGCCGGAGAATGCCCGCGACAAGAATGTCGAGCTGCAAGTTGATCCCGACAAGCTCGCCATGCCGGAGTTCAAAGCTCTCTGGAAACGTATCAGCCCGAAATCTGTGTATGTGGTTGATTTTGATACCGATGAGCTTGTAAACAAGGCGATTGCTTCCATCAACAGGAATCTTCATGTGCCGAAAATCTTCTTCAAAGTTGAAACCGGCGCGATGGATGAGATCAAGTCAAAGGACTCGCTTCTTGACGGAAGTGCATTCTCGAAGTCAAAGTCTTCTGCTTATGACAGCAGCAAGCAAATCCGCGTGGGCAGCAGCGTGAAGTATGATCTGATCGGCAAGCTGGTCGGAGAGACAGGCTTGACGCGAAAGGCAGTCGTTGCAATTCTGACCGGCATTGAGAAATCCGTTTTTGAGCAGTTCAAGTTCAATCCGGAAGAGTTCATTATCAAAGCAGCCGCCCTAATCAATGATGAAAAAGCTACTGCAATTATTCAGCATATTACCTACAACCTGCTGGATGAGCATTACGATACGGACATCTTTACCGAACCGACCATCAAGGGCAAGCTCGGTACAAATGCAATGAAAGCGCAGCGTCATCTATACGATCATATCGTGTACGATTCCACGAACGAGCGCGATTTTGCAACTGATCTGGACACCAACACAGATGTTGCGGTTTACGTAAAGCTGCCGGATAGCTTCTATATCGCAACGCCGGTCGGACATTATAATCCGGACTGGGCGATTGCCTTCTATGAAGGCTCGGTGAAACACATTTATTTTGTTGCTGAAACAAAAGGAACACTGGATTCTATGCATTTTAATCATATCACGCCGGTTGAGCAGGCAAAAATCGACTGTGCCAGAGTGCACTTCAAGGCCATCAGCGACGGAAATGTTGTGTATGATGTGGTGGACAGCTACCAAACACTGCTTGAGAAAGTTATGAAATAAGCCAAGATAGGAAGAGCTGCCTGAAGTGGGGACAAGAGAATTGACTTTGTTTTAGATGACAGAAATTGGGGTGATAGGATGTCTCTTACAATCCAGCTTTTTGAAAATCAGCATATTCGCACGGCGTGGGATGAAGAAAAGGAAGAATGGTATTTCTCCATTGTTGATGTGGTTGGCGTACTGACGGACAGCGTTGATCCCACGGCGTATTGGCGCAAACTCAAACAACGGTTGAAGGTCGAGGGCAATGAAACCGTGACAAATTGTCACGGTTTGAAAATGACGGCTCATGATGGTAAAAAACGCCTGACCGATGTGGCCGATACCGAGCAACTTCTCCGTATCATCCAGTCCATCCCGTCACCCAAAGCAGAACCGTTCAAACTCTGGCTGGCGCAGGTCGGGCGGGATCGCATTGAGGAAACCATCGACCCAGAGCTGACCATCGAGCGGGCATTGGAAACCTATCTCAAAAAGGGCTATACCCGCGAATGGATCAACCAGCGGCTGCAAGCCATTCAGGTTCGCAAGGAACTGACAGACGAGTGGGATGCCCGCGGCGTGCAGAAGGGCGTGGAGTACGCCATCCTCACCGATGAGATCTCCCGCGCATGGTCGGGGATGTCCACCCGGCAGTACAAAAATCTGAAGGGCTTGAAAAAGGAAAACCTTCGTGATAACATGACCACGCTGGAGTTGGTGCTGAATATGCTGGCAGAGGCAACCACCACGGAAATTTCCAAGCAGAAGGCACCGGCAACCCTTTCGGAGAACATCGACGTGGCCCGTGCCGGTGGCAAGGTGGCTGGCGACGCACGGAAGGCCATTGAGACGCAGACCGGCGTTCCTGTCATCACCTCCAAGAACGCCGCGCAGCTCAGCGAAGTGGTTACAAATCTGCTGGAAGACGCGGGAAATAAAGAAAAATAGCATTCAGACCCTACATGGGGCGGTTTAAAATCTGCCTCGCTATAGACAAAGAAAACCGTGTGCGGACCTTTACGGTCAGCACACGGTTTTTTATTTGGATTCCTTCAGCCAGGTCTCCAGTTCCTTCTGAGAGATCAGCCCCTGCTCACATTTATCCTTCTCCGCCCTGGCCCGCTCGCTCCAATCGTAAAACTGCTGGCCGGTGATCCGTCCGGCCTTGATCCACGCAAAGCGCCGTTTGTATTCCTTGCGGTAAGCCTTGAAAGCGTCATTGTTTGCCTGCCGGAGCGTCCACTGCTTCAGAGCGCCGATGTCGCGGCAGCGCTGCTGACCTTTCGGAACAGGACGCTCACAATACTCCGCGCTGACTCGTCCGGTCTGCGGAAACCATCGTCCGCAGTTCTTGCAGCGCCGCACGGTGATGTTCCGCTCCACGCAACTCCGCAGAGAGTAGTCGATCATGTCCCGGATGCCGGAGGAATACAGCACCGGCGAACACCGCCCCGGCTCCACCGGCTCAAAGCTGAGGGGGATAGGGCGGAAACAAAACAGGCCGGGATCTTTCGGCATATCGTAGGTATAATTCCTTGCTGCCTGCGCCTGCGGCTCGCGTCCCGCGCTGTCCACATCCAGCACCAAGTCGAAAAAGTGTTGGATCTGCTGCTGGTACAGCGGAAACTGTTCGGGGAGCTGGCGCAGCTCGTCCAGCATTTGCGCATCCTCCGCACTGCCTCGATCATTCTGGATAAACATTGCCGTCTGACGGTAGTAGCAATGGACATAGAGAAGCTGAAAATAAATGTGTACGGAGGCTAATTCGCCCAGCTTTTTCATGGCACTCTCCAGCGCGCCCCGGTCATCCTCTGCGATAAATCGGCTCCAATCCTCCGCGATGCATTGAAGTAGCGGTGTCACCTCCGCGCAGTCCAATTCCTGAAAGGAGAGAAGGCTCTCCAGAAAGGGAAGCTCCCTCTGGACATCCGGAACGCCCTGCATACCAAGGGAATCATACTGGAAGATCTCCCGGTTCTCGGAGAAATACATTTTGGCGTACCACATGGCAGTATACCTCACAAAATAGACAATTATAATATAGACATACGAGCAGTCTTGACAAGGGGTGAAAAGTGTGTTACCATACGATCACGGAAAGACTGTCAAAAACGGATTGAGATAAGTCTAACATGAAGGCTGTGGATTGTCAATGAAAAAGACGGTCACAAATCCGAAAAAGCACCTTGACAATTGAATACCCATCACCAGAGATGATACTCGCCGGGGAAGTATCGCCACGACACTGTAACCGAGCGGTCGAGCGTACCAAGGCAGAGATATACGCCGCGCAGAAAAAGCGGGGCAGGAACGGGTATGGTGCATGGCAGACCTAAAGCAGAAAGAGGTGAGAGCCGTATATTGTTCTGGCAAAAAGAAAAGCCGCTGAACTGTTGCAGCAGTCCAGCGGCGCGCCGCGTTTCGGAAAACGCAGACTCCATCTGCAAACAGTCTAACAGAGGGACCTCCGAAACGCAAGTATTTTTTCTCTGAATTCTATTGGAGGTAACGATTTTGAAAATATCAACCTATCACAGCTACGATGAGTTGCCGCTGTTCCTCAACGCGGAACTGGTGGCAAAGGTGCTGGGCGTGTCCATCTCCAGTGCCTACGAGTTGATGCACGAAGAAGTATTTCCGTCTGTGCGCATCGGCAGTCGGTTCGTGGTGCCCAAGGATAAATTCCAACAGTGGGTAGAGCGGCAGACTGGAGGTGCCAGATGAGAACTTGGACAAAGCGCGATCCGGTCAAGAATTATTTTCCTCTGCCCAATGAGATCTATCAGTTGGGTTTGTCTCACGGCGCGATCGCTGTCTACGGTTACCTGCTCCGCATCGAAGACCGCAGGACCTATCAGTGCCATCCCAGCTACGCCACCATCGGCAAGGCGGTGGGCATGAGCCGCAACACCGTGCGGAAGTACGTGCAGGAGTTGGAGGAACGCGGACTCATCTGCACCGAGCGCACCAGCATCATCACACGGGGCGGGCGCAAGCAAAACGGAAGTCTGCTCTACACGATCCTGCCCATCCAGTTTTCCATCGACCAGTTTTATCAGCGGCAGTTGGATGCTGCGGAGCGGGCACGGGAACGTCAGCAGGTGGCAAGACGCTTGGAACAACTGGCGCAGAAAGACGGTGCGGAATGCTGATGCGGTGTGCGGATAAGTGCGTGAATTACCCTGCGTTTGCCCCTGTGAGCCGCTGTGTGCGATTACAGAAGCCTAAGAGGGTAACGATAGCGGCCCCAGTTATTTGGAGCGCCTTTAGGCGGGATTTCAAGGCTCTGCGGAGGACGAAAACAGAGGCAGGATAAAGGGTTGGCGTCGGAACCGACGCTCCGCCCGGACACAACTGCCCGCAGTGCGGGCAGTTGACGGGGGTTTCAACGCAGGCGGTTGTGGCGCCTATTCGGAAGAATTTTTGCACGATTGGCGTCTGCCGTCCGTGAAAGGCCGATGAATACAGGCTTTTCGGCGGCGCCTTAGTAAGAAAGAAGGCATTTTATGAGTGATAACAAGGATCGCTTGACCTACCGGCCGGAGCCGGAAACCAAGCAAAAAATAGAGCGGTGGTATCAGGAAGATAACTGCCGCAGCAAAAACGAGTTCATCGAAAAGGCGGTGAACCGCTACGCGGATATGCTCGCCGCAGGCGAAAGCGCCACGCTGCCCCGTGCGGTGCAGACCGCCATCGACGCGCGGCTGAAGCTCTTCGAGGATCGCATCGCGTCGCTGCTCTACAAGCAGGCGGTGGAGATGGACATGGCAATGTCCATCCTGCTGCAAAGCCTCAATGTGAGCGAGGAAGTGCTTCGGCAGGAGCGGGCCAAGAGTATTGCCGCGGTCAAGCGCACCAACGGCCAGCTGCGGTTGGAACAGAAACTCCGTGAACTGGAGAGCGAAGCATGGCAAGGCTGATCGTCAAAAGTCCGTACATCAAGTGCGGCGGCGAGAAAAGCGCCGGTGGGTATCTCAAGTACATCGCCACGCGGGAGCGGGTGGAGATCATCCCAGATGGCCGTCCACCTACACGCAAGCAGGAGCAGCTCATCCAAAAGCTGGTGAAGGATTTCCCTGACGCAAAAGAGTTGATGGAGTACGAAGACTACCTCTCACACCCGACAAAAGCGACGGCGTCCGCGCTCATCACACTGGCGCTGGAATCGAATTGGGATCGGGTACAGGGCATGGAAGGTTACGCCAAGTACATCGCCCTGCGGCCCAGAGCGGAACGGTTAGGCAGTCACGGTCTGTTCGGCGACGCGGATCATGTGTCACTGGACGCGGCCATGGACGAATTGGATCACTACACCGGCAACGTGTGGACGCACATCATCTCCCTCCATCGTGAAGATGCGGAGCGGCTTGGCTACAACCACGCGGAGGCATGGCGCACATTGCTGCGTACCCACCGCAATGATATTGCGGCGGCGATGAAGATCCCGCCGGAGGATTTCCGTTGGTACGCCGCCTTCCATGACGAGGGCGATCATCCTCACGTCCACATGATGGCGTGGTCGGCAAAGCCGAATCAGGCATACCTGTCCAAAGATGGGATACGCCAAATCAAGTCCACGCTGACCAACCAAATTTTCCGACAGGAACTGCTCCATGTCTACGAGCAGAAAAGCAAATCGCGAGACGAGCTGGTGGCGGAAGCACGAAAAGCCATGCTGGAATTGGCGAAGGCGATGCGGGAAATGACCTGCATCCACCCGGAGGCGGAGCAGATGATCTGGGATCTGTCGCAGCAACTCGGTCAGGTCGGCGGCAAGAAAACCTACGGCTATCTGCCGAAGCCGATGAAAATGCTGGTGGACGAGATCGTCGACCAAATGGCGCGGCTGCCCACCGTGGATGCGTGTTACCAGACGTGGTGGGAGCTGCAATGTCAGGTAGAGGATTACTACTCCGAAGAGGAAAAGAGGATACGCCCGCCGCTGTCTCAACAAAAGGAATTCCGGCAGATCAAAAACGCCGTCATCAAAGAAGCGGAGCATCTTCGCATGAACAGATTTTCCTTTGAGGATGAGGAAATGCAGGATGACGGCGAGCAGATCAGCACTTATGATATGAGCTATGAGTGTCAGGATCTGCAAAGCGTGGCCAACGATGACCGCTTCCCTCTGGAGGAGCGTGACGAGGCGGCGGAGCAGTTGGAGCAGCTTGCGGATGCAGGCGACGCCTACGCGCAGTACATCATCGGCACGGCGTACCGTGACGGCGGGCTGCTGATACCGGACACAGCCAAAGCGCAAAAGCTGTTGGAACGCGCCGCCGAACAGGACTTGGACGCGGCGCAATACGCATTGGGCAAGCTGTATCTCTCCGACGATGTTGACGTTCACGATTCCGCCAAAGGCATCTATTGGCTGAAACGCTCGGCGGACAACGGCAACGATTTCGCCGCCTACCGGCTGGGCAAGGAATATCTCAGCGGCAAAAATACGGTAAAAGATGCCGAAACAGCAGTGTCATATTTGCGGCAGGCTGCGAACAACGGAAACGCCTACGCACAGTATCTGTTGGGCAAGCTGACCCTCATGGGCGAGGGCGTTCCCAAAGACATGGATGCCGCCTACGAATGGTTCGCGGCGGCGCGGGATAACGGCCATGCCTACGCGGAATTTTTCATGAAACGCATGGAGCGCGGCGAACAGGAGCCGCCCTCCGTCCTGTTGTCCGCCACCCGGCTGCTGCACCACATGAGTAACATCTTCCGGAACAACGCCCCGGCTCCCGCTGCCAACGGCGTTCAAATCGACCGCAAGCGGCTGGCGCAGCTGCGGCAAAAGCGCGTCGCCCTCGGTCACAAGCCGGACGATCATGAGTTGGAACAGCAACAGGGATTTTCAATGAAATTCCATATGTAAAGCGGGTCGAGGTGTTCAGTTTTTGCGCCGCAATAGTCAAAGAAACATTTGCAAAAACAGTAGCTTTGTGCGCCGGGTTGTGGTATGTGTTGTGGTTGCCAAAAAGGAGGTGCCGCAATGTATGACTACATGAAAGCCCTGCAAAAGCGTTTCGATCGTCAGCCGCATCCAGACTTGGACGCTCAGGTCGAATACGCCCAAGAGGAACTGCGGCGGGACATGGACGCCGCAGGGCGGAAGAAGCTGCTGCGACTGCTGGATGCGCAAAACACATTGCTGGTTGAATCCAAGTTGATGAGCTTCACGGCGGGCTTCAAGCTGGCGTGGGGCATGGCGAAAGAGCTGGAGGCAGACGGGCTCTATTCCTTCGAGCTGGAGGAAGAAGAACGCATCTACCGTCCAGCGGAACAGGAGGACTAAATGGCGAAACGAAGACCGTCCGGTGACGGCATGGTGCGTAAGCGGGAGGACGGCCGCTGGGAGGGCCGTATCGTGGTGGGGCACAAGAAAAACGGTACGCCCATCTTTCAGCACGCCTATGCTCATACACAAAAAGAACTGATGGAAAAGCTCCATCAGAATATCGAACGCTATCAGGACGTGGAGCTGACCGAGGACAGTCGGATGACCTTGGGGGAGTGGCTGGACCGTTGGCTGACGGACTATAAAGAGAACACCGTCCGCCCCGGCACCCTTGCGGGGTATCGAAGCTGCATCGAAAACTACATCAAGCCGCAGCTCGGAGGCAAGCAGGTGTCACTGGTGACATCGCAGGATGTGCAGAAGCTCTATCGGAGGCTGAAAGAGAACGGGCGGATCAGGGAGCATCCGAGGTTGGGTTCCACGCTGTCGGACACCACCATCAACCGCCTCCACGCCATCTTCCATCAGGCGATGGAGGACGCCCTCCATGCGCATATCATCGCTAAAAATCCCACCGTGGGCGCAACGGTGCCAAAGGCAAGCCATGCGCAGAAACGTGTCCTGACCGACAGGGAACTGGACACTTTTCTGGACGCCGTGCGGGAAGACAAGATATGGGGTGACTTCTTCTACGTGGAGCTGACCACGGGCCTGCGGCGGGGCGAAATTTGCGGACTCATGTGGCAGGACTTTGACGCGCGGAACGGCGTCCTTCAAGTGCGCCGCACCCTTCATAACCGAAAGCTGGGTGTCGATATGCTGGGCAAGACCAAGACCCGCAGCGGTGAGCGCACCATCGTCCTGCCCCGCAGCACGGCGGAAATTTTGCGCCGCCGAAAAGAGAATGCGATCACGCAATGGATCTTCCCAGACCCTGTCCGACCGGAGTTGCCGCTGTCTCCGAACTGCGCCTACACGCACATGAAAGCGATTTTGCACAAAGCGGGACTGCCGGACATCCGCTTTCACGATCTGCGGCACACCTTCGCCACACATGCTATCGCCAGCGGTGTGGACGCCAAAACCCTGTCTGGGATTCTGGGGCATACCAACGCCAGCTTCACGCTGGACACCTACACCCACGTCACACCAGATATGCAAAAAGCTGCCAGCGGTATCGTTGGCGGCTTCATGGAAGATCTGCTCGGAAAGGGGCTGAGACCTTGGCAAAGAAACGGAAAAGCGGAACCGGCACCGTAAGACAGCGCGGTGACGGCCGGTGGGAGGGCCGCGTTGTCATCGGCTATGATGACAATGGCCTTCCCAAGACGAAGAATGTTCTCGCCAAAACAAAGCGGGAATGTCAGGAGAAGCTGCGGCAACTCACCGAAGGCATGGTGGGGCGAAATGACCGAAAAATTAGGTCGGATATGCTGTTCGGGGACTGGCTGTGCTACTGGTATGAAACCCACAGCAAGCCGACGCTTCGCGCCTCCACGCAGAACAACTACGAAAACGTCATCCACAACCATGTCCTGCCGGAAATCGGGAAGATCCCGCTGAACAAATTGTCGCAGAATGATTTGCAGCAGTTCTACGGGCGGCTGAAAAAGAATGGCCGCAAGCGTCTGACGGAGCAATACGGCGCGGGCCTTTCCGATCGCATGGTGCGGATGTGCCACGCGGTCTGCCGCTCCGCCTTGGAACGGGCCGTGCGGGATGACCTGCTCCGTACAAACCCCGCCATCGGCTGTAAGCTGCCGCCGAAAAAGGCAAAGGAAATGCAGGTGCTGGATCGGGAGGAATTGCAGAAATTTCTCATTCAGGCGCAGGCGGACGGGTACTACGAGCTATTCCTGCTGGATCTCTGCACCGGCCTGCGGCGGGGTGAATTGATAGCGCTTCAATGGGAGGATCTGAACTTTGAAACCGGCGTGCTGACCGTCAACAAGCAGGCGTACACGGTAAACGGCGAATTGCAGATCATCCCACCGAAAACAAAAGCGTCCGTTCGAAAACTGGTGCTGCCGCCTGCGGTGCTGGCCGTGCTGCGGGAGTACCGCAAAAAGGTGGATTCCCGCTGGATGTTTCCGTCCCCGGTGAAGGCGGACCGACCGATCACACCCGGCGTGGCGCGCAGGCGGCTTCAGACGATACTGGAGCGGGCAGATTGCAAGCGTGTCAGATTTCATGATCTGCGGCACACCTTCGCAACGTTGGCGCTGGAGAACGGCATGGATGTGAAAACCCTCTCCGCCATGCTGGGGCATGTGTCTGCGGTGACAACGCTGGACATCTATACCCACATCACCGGTGATATGCAGCGCGCAGCCGCCGACAGCATCGACCGGAGCATCGGCAAGGCAGAACCGCAGGAAGAAACGGAGCCGGAGCGGAAAGGCATTGTGGATTTCCAGCCCTATGTGGGGAAGAAAAGGAAACCGGGTACCGGCTGCGTCACGGAGATTAATGACCACCTGTTTGAAGGGCGCTATTCTCCCGTATGGCCGGACGGAACGCAGCATTCCCGCAACGTCTACGCCCGCACCCGCGAGGAGTGCGAGGAAAAGCTCAAGACGCTGATCGCGGAGATGAACGAGGAACGCAAAAATCTCAAGGAGCAGCTTGCGGGCATCGCCCCGCCGGAAAAGCTGACAAAGAAACAGCGCAAGCTGTGGGACTATATGCGCCTCCACCCGGAGGTCACAGAGTTCTCGACCCTCGCCAAGCGAACCGGCCTGGCACGGAATACGGTAAAGAAGCATTATGGAATGATGGCGGGGATGCTGAGAAGAGCATAAATGATGAGTAAAGAAAAAGCGACCCCTGAAATCAAATAGTTAAAGGGGCATATCAATGGTTATCATAACTATTGGAACGCCTTAATCTATATTGATTTCAGGGAGAAACATATCTCTGCCGCAAAAAGAAAATCATCGACGATTAGATCTTAAGTAAACAGAGTAATCTGTGCCTCAAGTCTTCGAATCAGTCGTTGCAGCTCCTTTTGAAATTGTGTGAGTGAATTGTGACTATCTATCATTGAAATTAAAAAAGACCTGTACCCACACATGTATTGAACGAATTGAAAGATTGTCTTAAATGGATATGTACGGAGATTTCGATGTTTTAGAGGCAATTTATTTGCTTCTGAAATGAACTTTTCAGGGCCGAACTGCTCGACAAGATAATAATTCTCCTTTGCGAAAGCAACAATGCGTCTAATGTCTGACAGTCGATTTCGTGAAAGACGTATGCCGCAATCTGAAATAACATATCCATTAAGAACGAACTCTTTTTCCCCATATTTGATTTTTGAATAATTAAGCTTCAGCTTTAGTGAACTCAAAATGTATTTTATTTTTTTGATAAACCATTTTTTCTCGGAAAAATCAAATGTATTGCTTGAAAACAACAAATCATCAGCATACCGCGTATAACGTACACCAAAAACCTGACAATATTTTGTTATCCGCTGATCAACCTTTGCCATAATTAAGTTTGAAACCATGGGTGACGTACACGCACCTTGTGGAAGCGTTCCATCTAATGTAACAATATCGCAAACCAAATCAAGCAACTTGCCCTTCTCTTCAGATGAATTGCAAACAAGGAGAGATGAGAGTCCATTTTTGATACAATCATCGGTAATGGATGGAAAAAAAGACTCTATATCAACCCTTAAATAATACTTTGCCCCAATATGTTCCGACAGAAAAGAGTAGTAGCTTTCCCCTTTCCTAAACCCCTTGACACATACTGGAAGATCTTGTTTGTCCAAGAAGTTAATAAGTAGCCGTTGTTGTAGACCCCAGAGTTTCGAATCTTTTTCTAAGTAGTTTATAGTGCGTGTGCCACCTTTTTTTGCGAGAGCAAATTCCTTATAATCGCCTTTAGAGACCCCTTGTAGAACCCTTGAACATGAGGTTTCCCAAATTGAATTACAAAACGATTCGATTGTAAACATGACAACCTCTCCTAAAATAAAAACAGTGGGTAGTATGTAAGTACTTTCTTAATAAATCGCGCAGCGCGTGCTTTATGTAGCACATGGGTAAATAGACATGCGGCATGGCGGCGGGGATACAGCCAAATAGTGACTTCAGTTCCTTGGAATTCAGTTTGCTAAACTGACATCAAGGCCTTGATTGCTCAAGCATTGCTACTTACATACTACCCTACTGTTTATTAACTAATCATATCACATAATCTACCAATAAGCGAGTGTAGTTCAGGAAAAAAGTGCTCAAATTCTTTTTTGGCAGAAGTGACATTCTCGTCCTTTTCTAAATACTTTCGGAAGGCTTTTCCTGAAAAAACGCCGTCTGTAGGAGCAAGCGACTCAAAAAAGGCATCCAAATATTCTGAAACCCACCCCGAAGTCTTGCCCCCAATCATGACTCTTTCAAGAATTAGTTTCTTATCAGGATCTAGTTTTTTGGATACTTCTTTCCATGTTTTTAACAGATCGCTCTTCCCGTTAAAAACTATACGTAATACATTGCTCTGGTCAGTTCTTTGTAGACCGTCCCAGTACTCCTTAAATTCATTAAAAGCTCGTTCGCTTTTCTTTTTCTGCAAAAATTCAAGTGAAAAATCAACCGCATTTTTACTAATTAATGCACCTTCAATGGTGGTGGTAAATGAAAATACGTTGTAAGCCAAGAGATACTGTTGGACAGCAGAAATAAAAACATGGTAATTAGGGTCATCGCAGCTTTGAAATGGCATGTAATAATGGATATGCAACTTGTCACTCATTGCGTTAATGCGTTTACGCTGAGCATACAAATACTCGTTGGATTCATGCTTGTTTCTATATTGAAAACGTTCTTTAACGTTGGATGGAAAGTACTCGTTCTTTAAAAAGAGCTTTTTCCTTTCCTTATCATACCGGATGGCCTTGTCCATATCAATAAGACACATATATGGCGTATGTGTATTCACCAATTTTGGATTCATAATGTTTAATATTGGTTCATCACTCATGGCCTTGAAAACATCAATTTCCTTCAATTTTGGAAATAGAATTTTAATGTAAGGATTTGAGAAAAGTTCTAATTCAGTTTCGCCCTCCACAAAAAGGATTCCGCGGGAGAAGTAAGAATTGATATGGTCATCAGAAACCCGGTATTTAGAAGAAGGGCTATACTGAGGAAACTTTTTCATTCGCTGGATATTGGAATACTTATTAGTTAGTTTGACATTATATAGCGAAACTTTTTCTGCTCCCGTTACAATGTTTTTTGTTAGTCGAGATGAATGGGTTGCTACCACAATGCGCAGTCTTGAATTCACATCTAACATTGCACCTGTTAGCTCGTCCAAATAACTTGAGTGGAGACTTATTTCTGGCTCGTCAAATAACACAATTGGCTCTTTCATTTTTGTCTTGGATATCGCATCAATGGATTTGATTAAAAGCTCAATATATTTTACAGAGTTAGTGCCAGTCGAATAATAGCCAAGCCACTTGCCGCGCTGACGAATAACCTCTCCGGAAAAAAATACTTTGGTTAGATTTTGAGCAAACTCCCTTGACATTGCGGGTTTGACACTTACATCTGCCGCACTAAATATGTCGGTTATTACCTTGAGCTTGCGAGACATTTCTTGATTATCATCTAGTAAAGTTTCATTTATTTTAGATTCGATAGTTTTCCGCTCTGCGTTTGATACTTTACCCAATTCACCCAAAACATCCCACATGTATCCCCATTCTGTTACGTCGAGATTACGAGTATCTATGTAGAAGATGGGAAACAAACTTTTAAATATGAGCCGGTCTTCATATGAGTAGTTCCATCTTATGGGATACCCCTTGATTTGCGATAATTCAACGTAAAGCTGTTTATCCTTTGACTTAGATGCCATAGATATTATCGCTTTATAGTATCCACCATATTTTGTTTTTTCGGTGAGTTGATCATCGAAAAGGTTTGGGAGTTCATCGGAATTCGACTTCGAAATCTTTACAAACTCGGACAAATCATAAACGAGAGTAATTCGTAATTCATTACTGTAATGATTGTTTTCGTCGAAAATACGGTCGCTAGTATTCGATTCTGTTAAATTGCGATAAAAATAGTTTATTGCGTCAAGGATGTTTGTCTTTCCTGTTCCGTTTTCTCCGATTAAAACATTCAATTCAGAAAAGGAAATGTCACAGCTTTTAATGGATTTAAAATTTTTAATACATAAACGTGTGAGAGGCACTGCTTATTCACTCCTTAACTCGTTTGACCGTATTATACCACATGTTTTTTGGAAATACGACATAGAACAACACCAAACCAAGAAGCAAGTACGACAAATGTAGCCTTGCTTGATAAAAATGGTTGGTCTATCCTAAGCGCTAAAAAGTATGCTTCTCGCTATTCGCTTGCACTTTCTCTCAACCATGCCCACAAAAAAGACAATAGCTACTGCGTCAAAAGAAAGACCGCCTGTAACAGCCACGCTCATAGCGAGATTGTCACAGACGGTTTTGCTTTCACCCTGCGAAAAACCGTTGGTATGACACAAAAGCCAACGATTTCAGGGGCTGTGGTCCGAGATGGGAGACTCGAACTCCCGGCCTGATGGTCCCAAACCACCCGCGCTACCAGCTGCGCTAATCCCGGATTTTTGGGTATTCAGTTTTGCTCCAGATGTGGTCAAACATGTGGTCAGGTGGTTTTTTTGACCACCTCGGCTTGCGGGGGAAGTGCCTGTATCGCAGGCGTATCAAGGGATTGCGGACACGGTATGTTCCAGCTTGAAGGGGGAGCGACCCGCTCCCAAACCAGGCGCGATACCAACTTCGCTATACCCGGATACTTTTTCAGTATACCACAGCTGCGGGTGGAAGGGAAGAGAAAATTTTGGTTTACATAAATAAGGTCGTCATCGGCGGGCGCTTGCCTGCCGATGACGACCTTATTCAGATCTGTATAAAACACTTAGCTTGCTGCGCTCTCCGACAGCGGGAAGGTGATATCCGCGCGGAAAAGGTCGGCGTCGATGGCCAGGTCGAAGCGGCCGCCCTGCAGCTGCACCAGGCTCCGTGCGATGGATAGCCCCAGTCCGCTGCCCTCTGTGTGCCGCGAGGCATCGCCGCGCACAAAACGCTCCATCAGCTCATCGGGGGAGATATTCAGTTCGTCCCGCGAGACGTTCTTGAAGCTGATGGTAACGGCCTCCCGGGACAGCGTGGAAACCACATAGACCCGTGTGCTGGGCAGGGCGTACTTGCAGATGTTGGACACCAGATTGTCTATGACGCGGCTCAGCAAACGACTGTCGGCGCGGATGACGGTACCCGGTGCGGGAGGCTGCGTTACCAGCGTCAACTGGCAGGCGGCCAACCGTTCCTGATACTCGCCCTCGATCTGTGAAAACAGCACGTTCACGTCCGTGGGCTGTAGGTCCACATTCAGCACGCCGGAGGAGGCTTTGGACGCCTCCACCAGATCCTCTGTCAGCGTTTTCAGCCGATGGCTCTGCCGGTCCAGCACGGCGATGTACTCCCGGGCCTCTGGGGAGGGGATGTCCTCCTTTTTCAGCAGGTCCACATAGTTGACGATGGAGGTCAGCGGCGTCTTGATGTCGTGGGACACGTTGGTGATGAGCTCTGTCTTCAGGTGCTCGGCTTTCATCTGCTCCTGCACCGCCTGCTCCAGGCCGGACTGCACGTCGTTCAGCTCCTGGCCATAGCGCTTGAAGTCGCCGATGAGGTACTTCGTGTCGATGGGGGAGGAGAAGTCGCCGCGCGCCAGCTTTTCGCCGCCCTTCTGCAGCGTCCGCAGATTGACGGCTACATACAGCACCGCCAGCAGTTCTGCGAGCTTCAGTGCCAGAAACGGCGCGGCGAGGGTGCCGTAGTAGTCCTGCATGAAGAGGACGGATTCAATAAACACCAGTATCAGCCCCGCCAAAGCTGTCTTCCAGATCAGCGGCAGGCTTTTGGCGATGCGCCACAGCCCCAGAAACAGCGAACGGACAATGCGCCAGAGGAACCGGGCTATCCGCGCGATCAGCGCGCTCCGCAGGACGGTGCCCGCCTTGCACTGGGCGGCAAAGGCGCACAGGAACAGTAGTACAAACGGTACCATCGCCGCGCAGAAGAAAACGCGTCCCCACCCGTAATAGAACGCTTCCCAGCCAATGAAAAACGTACACAGCAGTACGATCAGCCATACATCCGCGGGGATCTTGCCCAGCCAGGTCAGATGTATGCCCTCATGCCCCGCCCAATGGCCGGCAGAGGCCATGAGGAAGCAGAAGAAGAACAGTGCCAGCGCCGCGAACAGCACCGTCAGGAACACCGTCAGCGTGGTGTGCTCCACCAGCCACATGTCCAGCAGATAGGAATAAGAGGGCACCTCCTCGGTGCGCAGCAGATCGGCGGCAATGGTGACCATGGCGGTGTTGCCGGTGTTCAGCTGATAGGTGAACGTCTCCTGCGTGGCGTACAGCGGCTTGTCGCCGTCTGTCAGCTCAAAATTTTCAAAGGTACCGACGACCTCCCCATTTCCTCTGACGGTGACGGTCAGGTGACAGTCGGCGGCATCGCGGGAGAACTCCTCCGCAAAAACGCGGGGCAGGTCGCTGATCACCTGAGCCCGCTCCTCCTCGGTGACATCTCCATTTTCAACGGTACTGTAGTCATAGGTGCCGTCACTGACCAGCACGCCCGCATTGGCCAGCGTGCCGCGCAGGAAGCTGTCAGCGGTGTCGATGGATCTGACGCAGTTTCCCTCGTACATCGTCTGGCGCAGGAAGTCGCCGCCGTCCAGAAACACGTCGTAGCTGATAAGGATACCCACACCCACGCCGCCCAGAACGGTCAGCACGCCGAACACCAGCGTCAGCACGAAGGCGGCGGCCTTCGCCCACATCTTGTCTAAAAATCCCTTCATGAGATGCCGCCCTCCATCTTATAGCCCTTGCCCCAGACCACCTTGATGTACCGGGGCTCTGAGGGGTTGATCTCCAGTTTTTCCCGCAGGTGCCGGATGTGTACGGCGATGGCGCCCGCCGCGTTCAGCGGCACGTCCTCCCACACCCGGCGGTAGATCTCATTGGGGGAGAACACCGTCCCCGCGTTCCGCATGAGGAACCGCAGGATGTCGTACTCCTTGGGTGTCAGGGCCACTGGGTCGCCGTCCACGGTGACGGTCTTGGCGTTGTCATCCAGGCAGATGCCGCCGATGATGAGCGTGCTGGCCTGCACCTGCCCGCCGCCCAGCTGCAAATACCGCCGCAGCTGTGAGCGTACCCGGGCCAGCAGCTCCACCGGGTTGAAGGGCTTGGTGATATAGTCGTCCGCGCCCACGTTCAGCCCCAGTACCTTGTCGGTGTCCTCGCCCTTGGCGGTCAGCAGGATCACGGGTACGTTGCTGGTCTGCCGCAGCTGGGCCATGGCGGACAGTCCGTCCATCACGGGCATCATGATATCCATCAGAATGAGGTGCACGTCCTCCCGCGCCGCCGCGGCCAGGGCCTCTTTCCCGTTGCAGGCGGACAGCACCCGGTAGCCCTCGGCCTTGAGATAGATCTCCAGCGCGGAGACGATATCCTTTTCATCATCAACGACCAAAATCGTGTACATAGAGGGACCTCCTGTGGGAGTAATACATCTATCATACCCCTATTCCCGCCTTTGCACAAGGTCAATTCTTCACAGCGGGGGAGGGGAGCGACGTCAGGTTCACGCTGTGGTGGATGGGCTTCCATTCCACCTTCATAAACAGGGCTGCCATGGAGATGGGGAGGTACGTCAGCATGAACAGCGGGAACGTCAGAGTGAAAGCGATCTTTTTCCACGCCGGCGCGTGGATACGCCGCCACTCGCTGGCCACGGTGATGCCGCCCAGCACCAGCAGCGTGGCCAGGATACTGCCCATGCACTCCAGCAGGGAGCGAAGGGCGAACCATACGCCGTCGCCCTGCATAAGGCCCAGCGCCGTCAGCGTCAGGTTGGCCAGCAGACCCAGGGCCGTCAGGATAAACGCCGGCAGGATGGACATGGACATATCGAAGCAGCTCCAGCTGCCCCGGGCCGTGCCCTTCAGCAGGTCCGCGCCGTAGCGGCGGAATACCTGTATGTAGCCCTTGGCCCAGCGCAGCCGCTGGCGCACGGACTGGCGAAAGTCGGTGGGCTGCTCGTCGTACAGCACCGCGTCCTCGCAGATGGCGATCCTCTCGCCCCGCAGAATGTGGTGGATGGAAAACTCAATGTCCTCCGTCAGCAGATAGAACCGCCAGCCATGGCTCTCGTCCAGTATCCGCTGCGAGAACAGAAAGCCTGTCCCGCCCACGGCGGCGCTGCTGCCCAGCCGGTTCCGCGCGCCGTTCAGATAGCGGCTCTCCCGCAGGAACCACAGGGCGTACCCGGCGCTGATCCAGTTGTCGCCGAAATTTTTGCTGTTGCGGTAGCTGGTCACGATCTCGTTTCCGGCGGAGAAGCTCTCGTTCATGCGCTCGAGGTAGTCCGGCGAGAGGATGTTGTCCGCGTCGAACACGAAATAGCCGTCAAAGCCCTCCGGATAGTCTGCGCCGATGTGCTGCAGCAGAAAATCCAGGGCATAGCCCTTACCCACGTTCACGTGATTGAAGCGCTCATACACCACCGCCCCATGTTCCCGCGCGATGGCGGCGGTGCTGTCGGTGCAGTTGTCCGCCGCCACGAACACCGTCACCAGGGACATATCGTAGGTCTGCGCGGCCAGTGAGTCCAGCAGCCCGGCAATGACGTTTTCCTCGTTCCGCGCAGCGATGAGCACCGCGTACCGATGGGACGCGGCAGGGTGGGGAAGGGGCCGGCGCTTTTTCAGCAGCACCAGCGGGATATAGAGAAATTGATAGGTGTAGCAGATAAAAAACAGCGCCGAGATCACGGCATTGATGGTCCGCAGCGTGGGTTCCATAGGGGCACTTCCTTTCTTTCCTTTCTGGCTCCATGGTACCGAAATGCCTCTTAAGAAACAAGCAGGGGGAGGATTAAGACTTTATTAAGGCGAAAAAGTAAACCTGTAAGCTGCCGCGGGCAGTTTGCAGGTTTACCATAATTAAAATTATTGTCAACTTATTACAGCAGCAGCCCGGCCAGATGCCCGGACGACCAGGCCCATTGCAGGTTGAAGCCGCCGCAGTCGCCGTCCACGTCCAGCACCTCGCCGCAGGCGTACAGCCCCGGAACGACGCGGCTTTCCAGCGTTTCCGGGTCAAATTCCTCCGTCCGCAGGCCGCCCGCCGTGACCTGTGCCTGGTCAAAGCCGCAGGTGCCGGTGATGGGGAGCGCAAAGCGCTTCACCTGCCGGGCGATACGCTCCAGATCGCTGTCGGTGAGGTCGGCGGCGCGCTGGCTGGTGAACCCGGCGGCTTTGCAGAGCATCTGCCCCAGCCGGGTGTGGCAGGAGCCTACCAGCAGGGTGGAGGCCTCGTGGGCGCCCATGGTCTCCCGCCGCAGGCGCAGCCAGTCCAGCACCTCCCGCGTCTCCCAGTCAGGGAAGAAGTCCAGCGCGCAGACCAGCCCCTCGCCGCCGGTGGACACCGTCCGGGAGATGTCGAAGATCGCCGGACCGCTGACGCCGTATTCAGTGAACAGCACCTCGCCGTGGTTCGCCGCCACACGCTCGCCGCCCCGGAGGATGGCGATGCTGCACTCGGCTTTGACGCCCTTCAGCGCCCGGGGGTAGGTAGGGTCGGTCTTTAGCTGCACCAGGGAGGGGTACAGCGCGGTGCGGTGGTGCCCCAGCATTTTGGCAAGGCGATAGCCGTCCATGACGCCGCCCACCTTGCTGCCGGCGGCTCCGCCGGCGGCCAGTATGACCTTCCGCGCGGCAAAGACCTCCGTCTCGGTCCTGACGGTGAAGCCCTCCGCTATTCGCTTTACGGCGGTGACCGCCTGCCCGGTGCAGACCCGGATGCCGGGGCGTTCCAGTGCGTAGCGCAGCACGTCCAGCACGCTGCCGGCCATGTTGCTCATGGGATACACCCGGCCGCTGTCCTCGCTGACCGTCAGCAGTCCCAGTGAGGCAAAATACTGCAGCGTTGTGCCTGTGTCAAAGGCGCACAGCGCGTGAGCGCAGAAACTGCTGTCCTCCCCATGGTAATGATCGGGAGATACATGGTAGTTGGTCAGATTGCACCGGCCGTTGCCGGTGGCCAGCAGCTTGCGCCCCACCCGGCTCTGCCGTTCCAGCAGGACGACGCTGCGGCCGTTTTCCGCGGCGGTCAGCGCCGCCATCATGCCGCTGGCGCCGCCGCCGATAACGATAACGTCCGTCATTTCGCGCCCTCCAGCCGCCGGCGGGTCAGATAGCCCTCCAGCATCAGCGCAGCGGCTACCGCGTCCACGGTCTTCTTCCGCTTCTTGGCGTTCTGCCCGTTCTGAAACAGGATGTTGTGGGCATCGATGGTGGTGCGGCGCTCGTCCCAGAGGATGACCTCCAGCCCGGTCGCCTGCCGCAGCAGCGCGCCGAAGGCGGCGCATTTCTTGGCCCGGGGCCCCTCGGTGCCATCCATGTTCCGGGGGTAGCCCAGCACCAGCAGCTGTACGCCGTGCTCGGCGATGAGCCGCTGTATGCCGGAGAGCACCTCCTCCTGTCGGCGGGAGTGGAGGGTGTCGGAGTAGCCCGCCAGCGTCTCGGTATAGTCGGAAATGGCGATGCCGGTGTGGGCGTCGCCGTAGTCGATGGCCATGATCTTCATGGGGATGTACCTCACTTTTCGCGGCGTGCGCCGCCGCGTTTTTTCATATCGGCTCTATCATACACAAAATGACGGCGGGAAGCAACAGAAAATGGGACGAAACCGCGAAAAATACGGGATTTTTCTGCAAAAAGCGGTTGACCGGCGGGGGAAAGTGTGGTATAGTGGGCATTACCTGTGAGTGGGTGCTTTCTTTTTGCGCGCTTTTTCGCTTCGGGGGCGCAGAGGGAGATCATCCGGCAGGGAGGCAAAAGGGCGTTCCGGAACGGAAGCCTAATCTAATAAGGAGGTGCCGTTAATGCGCGTGAAGATCACTTTGAGATGCAACGAGTGCAAGCAGAGAAACTACAACACGATGAAGAACAAGAAGAATACCCCTGACAAGCTTGAGCTGAACAAGTATTGCCCCTTCTGCAGAAAGCACACCGTCCATACCGAGACGAAGTAACCGGAAGGAGATATTGACATGGCTGAAGAGAAGAAGGTCAGTAAAGATCGCGGCAAGTGGTTCCGCGAAATGAGAAGCGAACTGAAGAAGGTCGTTTGGCCTGATGGCAAGACTACCGCCAAGAACACCGGCACCGTCCTGCTGTGCTCCCTGATCGTGGGCGCGGCGATCTGGATCTTTGATGCCGTGGCCGTGCTGGCGGTGGATACCCTCATCGGTCTGTTCTAAGGTACAGGACATGGCTGATAACGCAAAGTGGTATGTAGCACATACCTATTCCGGCTATGAAAACGCGGTAAAGGCCGCCATCGAAAAGTCCGTGGTGAACCGCGGGATGGAGGACATGGTCCTCAAGACCGAGATCCCGATGGAGACGGTCACCGAGGTCACCGAGACCGGCGTGATGAAGGAAGTGCAGCGGAAGGTATTTCCCGGCTACGTCCTCATCAAGATGGTCATGACGGACGATACCTGGCACCTGATCCGCAACATCCGCGGCGTCACCGGCTTCGTGGGCGAGGCCAACAAGGCTATCCCCCTGACCGAGGACGAGGTGGCGGCGCTGGGCATGGAGAAGCGCGAGATCGTCGTGCTCTACCATGTGGGCGACACGGTGCGTATCACCGAAGGCCCGCTGTCCAGCTTCACAGGTACCGTGGAGGAGATCGAGCCGGAGAAGAACCGGGTGCGCGTGGTCGTATCCATGTTCGGACGCGAGACCCCCGTTGATCTCGAACTGGACCAGGTCGAGGTCAGCAGCAACTGAGCGCAGAGCGTCTGCGCGGAAGTCCGGCGCAGGTGTGCCGGCAAAGTGGGAGAGACGCTGCGCGTCTCGCCAAAAGCGGCAAGTATCCCCGCCGCTACCACATTTTATTGAAGGAGGTGCCTACAAATGGCACAGAAAGTAGTTGGATACGTCAAACTGCAGATCCCCGCGGGCAAAGCAACTCCCGCACCCCCCGTTGGCCCGGCCCTGGGTCAGCACGGCATCAACATCGCTGCCTTTACCAAGGAATTCAACGAGCGCACCAAGAATGACATGGGCCTGATCATCCCCGTGGTCATCACCGTGTACGCTGACCGTTCCTTTAGCTTTATCACCAAGACCCCTCCCGCGGCTGTCCTCATCAAGAAGGAGTGCAACATTGAGTCCGGTTCCGGCGTTCCCAACAAGGAGAAGGTCGCCACCATTTCCAAGGCCTCCATTCAGAAGATCGCCGAGCTGAAGATGCGCGACCTGAACGCCGCGTCTCTGGAAGCCGCCATGAGCATGATCGCCGGTACCGCCCGTTCCATGGGCGTCGTGGTCGGCGAGTAAGGAGGGTGTAAGAAATGTTTAGAGGTAAGAAATATCAAGAGAGCGCCAAGCAGATCGACAAGGCTACGCTGTATGATCCCAAGGAGGGTCTGGAGCTGATCTGCAAGACCGCTTCCGCCAAGTTCGACGAGACCGTGGAGCTGCACGTCAAGCTGGGCGTGGACTCCCGTCACGCTGACCAGCAGGTCCGCGGCGCCATCGTGCTGCCCAACGGCACCGGCAAGTCCGTCCGCGTCCTGGTGTTCGCCAAGGGCGACAAGGCCGAGGCTGCCAAGGCCGCCGGCGCCGACTACGTGGGCGAGATGGACCTGGTGGAGAAGATCCAGAAGGAAAACTGGTTCGACTTCGACGTGGTCGTCGCCACTCCCGATATGATGGGCGTCGTTGGCCGTCTGGGTAAGGTCCTGGGCCCCAAGGGCCTGATGCCCTCTCCCAAGTCCGGCACCGTGACTCCCGACGCCGCCAAGGCTGTTCAGGAGGCGAAGGCCGGTAAGGTCGAGTATCGTCTGGACAAGACCAACATCATCCACTGCCCCATCGGCAAGGTGTCCTTCGGCGCTGACAAGCTGTTTGAGAACTATTCCGCCCTCATCGGCGCTATCATCAAGGCCAAGCCCGCCGCTGCCAAGGGTCAGTATATCAAGTCCTGTGTGGCCGCTTCCACCATGGGCCCCGGCGTGAAGATGAACGCCAACAAGCAGCTGTAATTTTGTGAGGGCACCGCGATACCGACTCCACCGCACAGCTCACCGGCAGATTTCCCGCAGGCCTGCGTTGAAGCCTCTTGAAATACACAAAGTATTCCTGCGAGACTTCGCCTTGCCCAGCGAAAAATCTGCGCGGAGATCTGAACGGCGGCTCGGTATCTTGGTACCCGGGGCGCTTTCAGGAAGTGTCCTGAAAATGCCGGAAAATTGTTATCTTTGGCTTGACAAGCTGTGAAGCCTTGGATATAATATTGGTTGCGTTCCAAAGACAGCAGGTGGCGAAAGCCGTAAGTCCTGCCGAGGATGGCAAGTCATTTTGATTGCTTTTACCGTCCTCATGTCCTTTGGCATGAGGACGGTTTCCTTTTTTGAACGTACCGACAATTCTAACGGAGGTGAAATCAAAGAATGCCCAACGCAAAGGTTCTGTCTGAAAAGCAGGCGATCGTGGCGGCGCTGACCGAAAAGCTGCAGAATTCCGCAGCCGGTGTCATCGTTGATTACAAGGGCATCACCGTGGCAGAGGATACCGAGCTGCGCGCGGAGTGCCGTAAGAACAACATTGAGTACGCTGTCATCAAGAATACCCTGCTGCGTTTCGCTTTCAACAACTGCGGTCTGAACGAACTGGACGATCAGCTCAACGGTACCACTTCTCTGGCTATCTGTGTTGACGATCCCGTCGCCCCGGCCCGTGTGATGGCGGACTACGCAAAGAAGCTGAAGGACAAGTTCGAGATCAAGGGCGGTTTTATGGAAGGCAAGGTCGTCTCCATGGAGACCGTGAACGCGCTGGCGTCCATTCCCGCCCTGCCCGTGCTGCAGGCGCAGGTCCTGGGCACCATGCTGGCCCCTATTTCTGGTCTGGCTTGCGTGCTGAAGCAGATTGCCGAGAAGAACGGCGCTGCCGCCGAGTAATTCGGCTCCCTTTCCATCGCAGGCACAGGGCCTGCACAACATCAATTTAAATCTTACAAATAGGAGGCTATCACAATGTCTGAGAAGATTACTGCTATGATCGAAGAGATCAAGGGTTTGACCGTTCTGGAGCTGTCCGAGCTGGTGCACGCTCTGGAGGAGGAGTTCGGCGTTTCCGCCGCCGCTATGGCTGCTCCCGCCGCCGGCGCTGCTGCTCCCGCCGCTGAGGAGAAGACCGAGTTCGACGTGGTCCTGGCTGGCTTCGACGCCGCTCAGAAGATCAAGGTCATCAAGGTCGTCCGCGAAATCACCGGTCTGGGCCTGGCCGAGGCCAAGGCTGCCGTCGAGGGCGTGCCCCACACCCTGAAGGAAGGCCTGTCCAAGGACGATGCCGAGGCTATGAAGAAGCAGGTCGAAGAGGCCGGCGGCAAGGTCGAGCTGAAGTAAGTTCTTTTGCAAGCAAAAAACAGCCACCCATCCGGGTGGCTGTTTTTTCGCGGCCGGAACAGCCAGCTTTTCCCGCTTTACAAAGCCCCGCGGCGAATTGCCGGGTGGTCGTAAAACAGTAAAATCAAAAAATGGTGAAAACCTTGTGTTTTCAAGGGGCGGCGTGACTTCGGTCACGCCGTTTCCTTTTTTATCAGCTCATTCAGAGGGATAAAGCCCAGCCCGTCGTACCTGATATGGATGTGCTGTACCCGCTTGCCGCTGGACTTGTCCGGCGCGTCCACATAGATGGCAGACACCAGCTCACGCAGAGCGTAGCCGTCCAGTTCCTCAATGCCGACATACTTGTGCGCTTTCTGAATGAACTTTTCAATGTTTTCGTTCTGTCGTTCCTGTACTTCAATCTCCTGCTGCAAGGTGATCGCTTCCACTTCCAACTGTTTCTGCTCCGCTTCATAGGTCTGGCTCAGCATATCATAGCGTTCATCCGTCAGCCGCCCGCTGGCGTTATCCTCGTAAATCTTGATGAACAGCCTTTTCAGCTCGGCAATACGGCGTTCGTTGCTTTCCAGACGCTTTCTGCGGATGCGGATTTGCTCATAGCTTTCCACGCGGAGCTGTTCCTCCATGATCGTGCGGAAACAATCCTCGTGCCGCAGGATATACCCCATAACCGCTTGAATGTGCTTGAGAACCAGCCGCTCCAATACCTTGACACGGATGAGCGGATCTCCTGCACCTTTTCAAACACATCATCGTCAATAATGCGCTCGTGGGTATTGGGGAAAATCGCCTGCTTTTCAATGGGATTATCCCTTTGCTTCTTATCCCAGATAGAATTGGTGTAAGTCTTGAAGTTCACCGTGCAGCCTGTGTACTCCCGGCGTTCCAGAATCGCCACAACGGTACTGCGGCAGTCCATCCGGACGCGGGGCGCATTTGCAACACCGCTTCAGAAGCTGCGAGCGCTGCCATCCTATATCGAAATACTGACCGTGCCGATGGCTTTGCGTGTCATCCGCATCGCCGAGACGCTTTCCGCCTCCGCCGAAACACGGGGCATCGACTTAAAGCGCCGCAAGAGCAATTATCTGTCGCTTCGGTTCTCGGCGTGGGATGCTGTGTTCTGTGTCCTGCTGGCGGCATCGGTCTCCGCCGGTCTTATTATTCAACAAAGCCCGTACCAGTTAAACTGATACGGGCTTTGTTATGCTCCGCGTCTATCCGCCTACCTTAACGCTGAACACACGATGCCTGCAAGGAGCAGAGAAGCACCTTGCCGCCTCTCTGCTCCCTCACTTGCTTGTTTATTTTTGGGTATTTTCTTCATCGTTCAGCAGATCGGTCATATTCCGCAGGCTGATGCCCAGGGTGGACCCGTTGTGCAGCAGTGCTGAGGTTGTGGGCGGCAGTACACCCGCCACGCCCAGCGCGATCAGCGTCAGGTTGAAGCCCACGATGAAGCGGTAGCTGCCGTGGATACGCTCCATCAGTGCCTCACCGAGCCTGCGCAGTGTTACCAGCGCGAAGAGATCCTCCGAGGCAACGGTGATGTCGGCAATCTCCCGGGCGATGGCCGCGCCGGTGGAGATGGCGATGCCCGCGTCCGCTTCGGAGAGGGCGGGAGAATCGTTTACCCCGTCGCCCACCATGATAACGGTGTGCCCCTTCGCCTTTTCCTGGCGGATAAACGCGGCCTTGTCCTCCGGCAGCACCTCGGCATACACGGCGTCCACGCCCACCTCGGCGGCCACAGCCTCCGCCGTGCGGCGGTTGTCGCCGGTCATCATCACCACATTGGTAAAGCCGCTCTCGTGCAGCGCCCTTACCGCCTCCCGCGCCTCCCGGCGCAGGGGATCGTGGATGCAGATGACCGCCGCCAGCTCCCCGTCCATGCAGAGGTACAGGTGGGAATACGCGGCGGGCAGCGCGTCAAATTTCGGCTGCTCTCCCGCCGGGATGCGGCAGCCCTCATCCTCAAAGGCAAAGTGGGCGCTGCCGATGATGACCTTCTTGCCCTCCACCATGCTGGAGATGCCGTGGGCCACCACATACTGCACCTGCGAATGATACTCCTCGTGGGTGAGCCCGTGCCGCTTTGCCTCCGCCACCACGGCGTTTGCCATGGAATGGGGGTAATGCTCCTCCAGACAGGCGGCAAGGCGCAGCATTTCCGCCTCGTCGTGTCCGCCGAAGGGGATGACCGCCGCCACGGTGGGCGTCGCATAAGTCAGCGTGCCGGTCTTGTCGAACACAATGGTGTCCGCCTTGGCCACCGCCTCCAAAAAGCGTCCGCCCTTGACGGAGATGTGATAGCCGCTGCTCTCCCGCATGGCGGACAGCACCGCGATGGGGATGGCCAGCTTCAGGGCGCAGGAGAAGTCCACCATCAGCACCGCCAGCATTTTCGTCACGTTCCGGGTCAGAAGATACGTCAGCGCCGTGCCGCCCAGCGTATAGGGCACCAGCCTGTCCGCCATCCGGGACGCCTTGTCCTCGGCGGTGGATTTCAGCTTCTCCGACTCCTCGATCATGCGAACCACCCGGTCATACCGCCCGCTGCCGGAGGATTTCTCCACGGAGATGACACACTCACCCTCCTCCGCCACCGTTCCGGCATAGACGGGACTGCCGGGATGCTTCGCCACAGGCATGGACTCGCCGGTGAGGGAGGACTGGTTCACCATGGCCTCTCCCTCCACCACCCGGCCGTCCAGCGGGATCATGCCGCCGGTGCGGATCACGATACGGTCCCCCGGCTTCACATCGGTGATTTTCGTCAGCACCTCGGTGCCGTTTACCTGCTGCCAGACGCTGTCCACCCGCAGGCTCATGGCGGAGGCAAGGTCGGCCACGGACTTTTTGTGGGTCCACTCCTCCAGAATTTCGCCCAGATGCAGCATGAACATGACAGAGCCGGCGGTGGCAAAATCGCCCCGTGCCATGGATACCGTGACGGCGGTGGCATCCAGCACGGCGACGGACAGTTTGCCGTGCCACAGTGCCGAAAGCCCCTCCCGGATGTACTTTACGGAACGGAACACCGCCAGCGCCGTGGTGATGGGCGCAGGCAGGAACAGCTTGGAGATACACCGCCGCATGACGGCGACCGCCAGCTTGTCCTCAAACTCCCGGTTCAGTGCACGGGAGGTATGCTCCGGCACCAGCTCCATGGCCTCCGCCTTGGCGAAGGAGAATACTGCCAGCGCACGGAGTATGCTTCCACGCTCCGCGTCATAGAGCACCACGGCGTCCTGCGTCCGGTCGTAGACCTTGACCGCCTGTACGCCGTCCTGGGCGCGCAGATAGTATTCCAGCACATCCGCTTGGGATAACGTCATCCGCCCGCAGCACAGGTGTACCCGCAGCCGTCCGGTCATTTCGTGTAGGATCTTGCACTTCATGGCTCACTCCGCCTTGCTTTCCTCCGCAGAAGCGTCCTCCACCACAGCGGCAGCCTCCGCCTCCGCGCGGCATTCGTTGATGGCCTTCGCATCGGCGTAAACATCCTCCGCACCCTCACGCACCGCCGTGACCGTTTTCATCACGCTCTCCTTGGCACGCAGTGCGGCAGCAGTGGTGTGGGCGTAGACCTTCTTGGCATCCCTGCTGCCCAGCAGCTTGATCCCTGCCGTGCCGAACAGCACACCCGCAGCAAATAAACCGATTTTTTTCATAATGATTGTCCTCCTATTATATATGTCAAACCGATGGCCGCGATGGCGGCATCGGAATGATCTTAGTGTTTCTTCTTCCCAAAGCTACTCTCAAAACAACGGTGTAATCAACGCCCATATGTCCCAAGGCATCCCGGTGTATTTCATTACCTGCCGCCGAATTTGATCCTCACGATCTGCATTTTCATCACTCCGTCGCCGACTCTGGCGAGAAAACGGAAAAAACCGCTGACGGATGGATCGTGGAGATCGTTGTAGCCCAGCATATAGCCGCGGCTCGTGACCTGCAAGCGGCTGTCCCACAGGGAAAGCTCACTTTTTGCGTCTGAAACCGCGAAATACGCGCCCACATCCTTGATTTTCGCGCTCTTGAGCCATGTCTTGGCAATTATTTTCACCGCCGTCCGGTTCGCCGCATCAAATACCAGCACGCCACTGGGGAAAGCGTCCGCCATTTTTTGCACCAATGCTTTGACCTGTTCCGTCAGAAAGTAGTAGAACACGCCGGAGGCAAAGAACACCGCGCCGCCGGAGGCATCGATCTTTGCGAACCATTCGGTATCATTTAAGTTGCAAGGGATGTTTTCCTCCCGCTCTCCGGCGGGCAGCAGTTCATTGCGCACGGCGATCACATCCGGGAGATCCAGATTATAAATCTTGCAACTGCCGTTGTCGCAGCTTCTCCCTGTGCTGTCCAGTCCGCAACCCAGATTGACCACCGCCGCGTTGGGGTGAGATTTCAGATAATCCCGTACCTCCCATGCCAGATCGTTCTGCCGCATAGCGACCTCCAGCGAGCCGAAGCGCTGCATCAGACTGCGGGCGTTCTTATCAGCATCCGAAAAGTCATAGTCGATCTCGTTAATCAGCCGCACCGCCGTTTCATCTTGGTAGAGATTCGGATACAGCTCTGAGCAGACCTTCCGCGCATACAACGGAATGATCAGCGTCTCCTGTACGGTGTTTTTCTCGATTTTATATTTCATATAGGTATCTCCTTCAGTGAATAAATACCGACACAATCGCCGCCAGTGCTGCCGAAATGACCGCCATACCAATTGTGCCGAACAGCCACTTTTTGCCCTTATCCTTGGCTGTAATGTAGGGTTTCAGGTCTTCCGTTCCCGGAATTTCCCATGCGTTCGTATGTCCTACCCAATAGCCGTCAACCCAAAATCGGTCTATGAGATTCATAACGGACAGTATGACCAGCAGCTGCCAAAAGCCCTGAACGAAGCCCTTTGCGCCGTTGAGCGCATAGACGCAGACCAGCACATAGGCGATGTATCCGGGGACGCAGACAGCTTTGAAAATCAAAGCATTTCGCTTGATTTTCGCGTGTGTTGTAAGTCCCAGCGTTATACACCTGTTCTGAACTTCCGGGCTGTAAAGATGCACCATCCCCACCGCGCCCTTGCGGATACCGATGGCGCAAACCAAAATGAGCAGAACGCCAAGTCCTATGCCTTCCAAAATCACCTGTAAAAGCATTACCGATTCCTCCTGAAGCCCGCATCGTCTCTGTATTCGGGATGTTCCTTTAAGTATGGGTCTTTATCTCCGCAGATGGTATAATCACATCGGCAGCCGTCCACGCAGGTGGTCGTCCGCACCAGCCTTGCGTGGAGCAGCTCCATAGACGCAAAGTCCACATTACACAGGGCGGGCATAATATCCGTAAGACCGTGCTTGATAGCAAACTCCGCTGCCGGGCACGCCGTAAATTCATAATAAATAGGCTTGTCGGTTTCATAAGGCGCAACCGACATCTCGTAATCGTGCCATTTGTCGCAGCCGCTTTTCGCCCGCACAAACGCTCTGTGCATCAGCTTCTTCCAGAACGGCTTGTTGCAGTTCACAAACCGCAGCCTGCGGAAGATAGGCAGGATCAGGTTTTCCTCCATCTCCTCGATCTCGCGGAAGGATGTGACAGCTTTGCAGGCTACATAGTAGCTCATAATGGCGATGCAGTCGTAGGTGCCGCCTACGCCGTTGTGGAAGTTCTTTTTGCCGCCCAAGTCGGTGCGCCAGTCGGAGAGGAAGTCCGCATACTGCCGCTGTACCTGCTCCCAAACCGTCTCCCGCTCCTCTTCCGGGTAGTGCAGGGCGATTTTCGCCAGGATTTCTTTCTTGCAAGGCTTTGAATACAGCACATGGCTTTTGCGGTCGAATAGGAGCTTCTTGTCTTTCATCTGTTTGTTTTCATCCTTGCTTTCTGTTTTGCGTACGAAATCGTCTCTGGTTTAGTCCGCTTTCCGGCAGACAAACCTCGCCATGCTTTTCAGGTTTCCCATGTCCACATCCGTATACATTCCATCCAGCCGTGCTTTCAGGCTGGAAGCCGTCTCATAGGGCGGTGTGAAAAAACCCGCTTTTTCATAAACGTGCCGGACAAACCAATCCGTCCGCCTATGCTCGCCCTTCACATAAAAGCAGCCGCAGAATGTCCCGCCGGGTCTCAAGACCCGGAAAATCTCCCGATAAGCGGCCTCCTTGTCCGGAAAAGCATGAAAGCCGTTCAGCGACAAAACGATGTCAAAGGTGTCGTCTGCATAGGGAAGCGCACCCACATCGCCCTGCCGGAAGGTTACATTTTTCAGGTGCAGACGGTCAGCCTTTTCCCATGCCTGCCCCATCATATCCGCCGAGTAATCGAGGCAAGTGATGTCCGCTTCGGGCATCGTCTTATAAACCGGCATGGTCAGAATCCCTGTTCCCACCGGCACTTCCAGCAGCTTGCCGGAGAAATGCTCCGGAATCCCGGACAGTGCCTTTTCCAGATAATCGTCGTTTTCCGCCTTGTTCATTGCCCACACCAAACGGCACACCGCTTTTCCGCTCAGGGTGGAGCAGGTGATCATGCCGTCATAAAAGCTGCTTTCGCCTGTCAGTCGGTATGCGCTGCGAATGGCCTCTTTTCGTTCCATGGTTTTCTCTCCGTGTTTCAATCAACACACGACCGTTTCCGGTCTCATTTCTTCAAAAAATCTACAATCTTTACGAAGTCCTCCTTTGCCTCCTTGAAGATCGGCAGCATACAGTAGCAATGCACCATCTTCGGGCGGGCGGACACCGTATAGGGGACATTTGCACGTTTGCAGGCTTCCTCAAAGTCCGGCAAAGCACCGTAGAGCACCTCGTCGGCAGAATAGAAGAAGTGGATATCGCCCACGCCGGTAAAATCTCCCCGGGAGCCGGAGAGCATATAGTCCGGCACATTCTCGCAGCCATGCCGCATGATTTTTTCCACTGTCACCATAAAGGCATAGTCGATGGAAACGTCCCGTTTATTGAGCGCCTGCATCCGCGCCTTTTCCGCGTCGTTCCACGGCACCTCGCCGGGGGATACGGCGACGATGTGCCTTGGCTGCGGCAGCGGCTCGGGCTGCGCGTTGTTGTGCGCCGCGATCCCCAAAGCCAGCGCACCGCCGGAGGAAAAACCACAGGTGCTGACATTTCCGCCGCCGTACAGTGTAATCATTTTTCGATAGCATTCGTACACCATCGCGTAGGTCTCGGTAATACAATGCTCCATGCAGAGCGGGTAAAACGGAAACCACACATCACAGCCTGTTTCGCGGCAGAGCTTGCGCATCACAGGCAGGTCGCCCTTATCGGGGCCGATCACCATGCCGCCGCCAAAGAAATAGAGAATCGCGCGCTCGGACGGCTTCGGATGCTCTCGCACAATCAGGCAGGGAAAGCCGTTTACCGCGATCGTTTCATAATATGCCTTGCGGTCGGTGGGCGTAAAAACGCCACGATGCCGGTTCTGCTTTTCAATTTCCTTTCGCAGTGCATCCTCCGGCAAGGCAAACGCCTTTTTCGCGCCGGAGAGCTTGTATACGCTGCGTAAGATAGATGCAAAGATACTCATGATTTAGCCCCCTCATTTCCGCGCCGTAATGCAGAGCCAACCTTTCTTTTTGTGTATCCGCACCTCGTGAAAGCCCGCCTGCTCCAGATACGTCTTCAGCTCGGCGTCCTTGTAGATGGTCATGCCGCCGATGATCTCCGTCCACTTCTCGTCCTTGTCCGTGTCGCCGCTGCTCTCATTGCAAATGAGAAATGTCCCGCCGACCTTCAGCACCCGATAGACCTCCCGGAAACACCGGGGCAGGTCAGGCCAGAAATAGACGGTTTCAAAGGCCGTTACCGCATCGAACCAGTTGCTTGCAAAGATCATATCCGCCACGCTGCCTTGCAGAACGGCGCAGCGCCCCTCCGCGATGGCGGCATCGTTGACCTTTTTGGATTTCTCCACGCTGACGGGGGAATAGTCAATGCCCTTCACGATACCCTGCGGGCACTTTTTCAGAAGTCTCTTGATGTTCGCACCGCCGCCGCAGCCGCAGTCCAGCACCTTGGCGTCCGGCGCGGCATTCAGAAATTGTAGTCCCCACTGCGCCACAGGGCTGTGCCCCAGGTTCATCATGGCGACCATGATTTTCCCGCCAAGCCCCACAGGCTTTCTGGTGTTCTCAAAAAATGACATCTTATCACACCTCCGATTTCACACATTCCGCATAGGTCAGCGGGAAGGATGCCTTCAGAACAGCGCTTTTCCGCACCGTCCAGCCGTTCTGCCGCAGGAAGCACAGGTATTCCGCGCTCGTCCATCTGCTGTGGAGAGGGAAGCCTGCCAGCTTCATGAAAAATGCCCTGACCTTGCCGGAAAAGGAATTTCCCGCGTGGGTGAAGGTCGGCGCGATGAGCACGCCGTCATCCTTCAGCACCCGCCTGATCTCGGCAAGAGCCTTTTCCGGCTGCGGCACGATATGCAGCGCGTTGGACACGATCACCACATCAAAGGACTGGTTCGCATAGGGCAGATGGAACATATCCTGCGCGGAAAAATGAAGCTTCGCCGAGTGATTGTCCCGTTTCGCTTCTGCGATCATTTCCGCGGAGGCGTCCGTCGCCTCAACAAGAGCCGCCGCGTTCACGATGTGCTTGGCGATCAGCCCCGTGCCGGTGGCAAGCTCCAGCACCGTCTTGTGCCGCACGACTGGCCGGATCATCTCATACATCATTTCGTATGCCGCTCCGTCTTTTCGCATGAAGCGGTCGTAACGTCCGGCATTTCTGTCCCAGAAGTCCTTGTGTTCCTGCATCGCTATCACTCCCCAGTCGTTAGATGTATCTACCCTATGCGCACACATCTTTCGGTTAGATGCAGCTAACTATCGTGTCTTGGAAAAGCCGCATTTCTGCGGCCTTCCGCTTATTCAAATAGCTCCCTGCAAGCGCCGTACACCAGCGTTTCCAGCACCTGCGGGTACAATTCTCCGATTTGCTCCTTGTGTGAGACGGTCAAGATCAGTCCCCGTACTGTCGCGGCGGCAAGTGAAGCCCCCCGTTTAGGAACAAGGTCATATTTTTCCAGAAGCTGACGAATGTGCGCCTCGTCGTCGTGATAATGGACATTTTTGATGTCATCCGGCAATCTCTGTAAAAGCAACTTGGCGTCATGTTCAATGAAAACCATGTCGCCAGTATCAGACAGCCTCCGACAGACGGCCAGAACCGCCTTTGCCGCACGCTCCGACGGCGGCAAGCCGTTTGCTTCGCTCAGTGCATGGTCAGCCACTCCGTAAAGCTCGGAGTGAATGTTCTCCAAAACCGCGAAGAAAAGCATTTCCTTGGATTCGTAGAATTTATAGAACGAGCCCTTCGCAATGCCGACCGCCTTCGTCAGCTGATCCACGGAGGTTTTCTTCATCCCCAGTGTGACGGCGCAATGTCTCGTTTCCTTCAGCAACGCCTTGCGGAGCTGCTCGGTCTCGTAATCGGTAAAAGCCAAGCTCACGCCTCCTTAAATATGACCGATTCGGTTCTTTCGGTCATATTATACCGCGCTTCTTTCTGTTTTGCAAGAGGTGCGGAAAAAAATCACTAATCAAAAGGAGTGCAGTGTTGCAGAAAGAGACGACGGAATTCCGGTAATCGTTGTCGCCGCTGTAAAAGAAACTATATGGGATTTTCAGACTTTGCGGCGGGGACTGTCTGCTGAAAGCAGATTGTTCCCGCTGCAAAGTACGCAGGGATAGCCGCACAGCGGCGCAAGGGGTGCAGCCCCTTGTACGGAAGGAAGTGACACAAAACAGCCCGGACATTCAGGTGTCCGGGCTGTCTGCCTCGCAGAGCGCACATACAGGGCTTGCCCCTGTATAGAAGTGCGCCCTTTGTTCCAAAGGGATTATTTTACGTCAATCGCTCCGTTTATTTGTTCTCACTTAATCATTTCAACGCCTTCATTTGTTGGGTAGAATTGAAGCGCATCTTGGACTGTCATAAACGCTCCGGTATCATTCCAGCTATTTGTCATTCGTTTTTCCATTGCTGTCATTGCAGGATATCCGGCTCTCACCAGATACCCGTTATTTCGTTTCCAATCCTGCCTGACAGATGCTCATTTCGTAATTTCGGTCTAAACCTGTTTTACGAACACCCGTCTAAAGGCGTCCTTTCCTTTTATACACTTTCACATTTCCTGGGCCTGTAATTGGAGACGATCGGCGATCATGGCAATGAATTCGGAGTTTGTGGGCTTGCCCTTCGCGGAATTCACCGTATAGCCAAAGTATTTCTGCAGCGTTTCCAGGTCGCCGCGGTCCCACGCTACCTCGATCGCGTGGCGAATGGCGCGCTCCACCCGGCTGGGCGTCGTCCCGAACCGCTTTGCGATCTCCGGATACAGCACCTTCGTCACCGCGTTGATGACCTCCATGTTCCGCACCGTCAGGATAATACCCTCCCGCAGGTACTGGTAGCCCTTGATGTGCGCCGGCACACCGATCTCGTGGATGATGGCCGTGACCATCATCTCCAACTGCTGCAGCGGCAGGTCGCAGCGCGGGCCTGCCGCGTGGCGGATATGCTCCAGCACTGAGGTGTCGTCCGCCGGCTTGGGCAGGAATACATAGGCGCCGGCATCCCGGATGTCCCGGGCCGCCTCGGCGGTGCGGAATTCCGTCACCACAATGCACCGCGTCTCGGACTTGCCCTTCAACCGCCGCAGGATGCCTGTGCCGTCTAGCCCGGGCAGTACCGTGTCCAGCACCAGCACGGTGGGGTGCTGTGCCTCCACCATCGCCAACGCCTCACGGCCGTCGGCAGTGTCGCCGATCAGACAGATATCCCCCTGCTTCTTCAAGAAATCGCACAGCTCTGTCCGATACGCCTGGTCCGCATCCGCAACGCATACAGTGATCTTGTTCTCCATATTCACTTTCCCCTTTAACATAATTTTAACGGCACGCAATTCCCCATATACACACCACGAACCGCTTTGACGCTATCAAAAATACCACAAACAGACAGCAAATGCAAGAGCAATTTGTCGAAAACCAACATTTTCGTTCGACACCCAGCGACCGCATTCGACAAAAAGTGGTGCTCACGAGATGAAATGTTCCGCTTTACCGATATTCCGCCTCTATAATTGCGCATATATCGGCAGTTGTGCCCGCTAATCGGCATTTCATGTGCAATGTATCGAGTTGCCGTTTCTCCACAGGTCTACGGCTGCCCCAAGGAGATGCAGGGGGTGCCGGTCAGACCGGCGCAAAAGGCAAAACAACTCCGCGCGGAAATGGTTGTGTTGGCGGGAAAATCGGCGTATAATAAATTGAAAACGATCACAAAACGGAGGCTCACCTATGAAACTGATGGTTCTCGACGGCAACAGTATCGTCAACCGCGCCTATTACGGCGTCGGAAAGGCGCGCCTGCTGACCACACGGCAGGGGCTGCACACAAACGCCATTTACGGCTTTGTTACCATGCTGCAGAAGCTGCTGGACCAGGAGAAGCCGGACGCCGTGTGCGCTGCCTTTGACCGGCGGGAGCCAACATTCCGGCACAAGGCCGACGCGGCCTATAAGGCCAACCGAAAGGGTATGCCCGAGGAACTGGCCGAACAGATGCTGCCGCTGAAGCAGGTGCTCGATGCCATGTCCGTGCCCTGTTATGAGCTGTCCGGTTACGAGGCCGATGACCTGATTGGTACCATCAGCCGCAAGTGCGAGGCCGCCGGATGGGACTGCACCATCGCCACCGGCGACCGCGACAGCTTGCAGCTGATCACCGCCCACACCCATGTGCGTCTGTTGACCGGCGGCAAGGGACCGGACGGCGACCGCTGCATGACCGAATCCACTTTCCGGGCGGAGTACGGCTTTGACCCCATCCACATGATCGACCTGAAGGCTCTGGCCGGCGACAGCAGTGACAATATTCCCGGTGTGCCCGGCATTGGTGAAAAGACCGCCATGGCGCTGGTACAGCAATATGGCTCCATTGACGCCGTGTACGCGAACATCGACAGTGTGCCCCTGAAGCCCGTATTTTTATGTAAACTCAAGGAAGGCGAGGCCTCTGCCCGCCACAGCTACTGGCTGGCCACCATTGACACAAATGCGCCGCTGGATTTTGATCCGGAGGACAACCTGCGCCAGCCCTTCAAGCCGGAGCTGTATGACCTGTTTTTGAAGCTGGAATTCCAGAAGCTCATCGATAAATACCAGCTCTCCCCGGCCTGCGTGGCAGAGGAGCTGCCCACATATACCGCGGAAGCGGAAATACTGGAGACGGCCGAGCGTGCCGAGGCGTGCCTGGCCCTGTGGCGCGAGGCGGCATACGTGACCGTATACGGTACACCGGATCTGGCGGCGCTGGCGGTGGAATGCGAGACCGGGGCAGACAGCTCTCTGATGGTTGAAATTTATGTCAACCGATATGCCGGTGATTGGCGGGCGCTGCTGTCCGCCCTGTTTGCGCCGGATATCCGGAAGGTTGGCCACAATGTCAAGGACATGATGCGCGCCCTGCTGGCCCAGGGACTGCCCGCCGATGGTTTCATCTTCGACACGGCGCTGGCCGCCTATCTGGTAGACGCCACCGCCGGCAGCTACGATCTGCAGCGGCTGTTTGTCACCTACTATAACGAGCAGTTGCCCCAGCCCGACCATCTGACGGCGGATGCCTTCAATCCCCTGGCTGGGGAGAACATCGCCGCCCAGACGGCGCTTATCAGCTACACCGCCGCCGTGTCCGCCCTGCACGGGACGCTCGCGCCCAAGCTGCGGGAGCTGGAGATGGAGGAATTGTACTATAGTGTGGAGTTGCCTCTGTGCCGGGTGCTGGCGGATATGGAGACAGCTGGTTTCCTGGTGGACCGGGACGCCCTGGCGGATTTCGGCGCAGCTCTGCAGAAGACCACGGACCGCGTGGAGCAGGCCATCTATGACGCCGCCGGAGAGACTTTCAATATCAACTCCCCCAAGCAGCTGGGGTATATCCTGTTCGAGAAATTGCAGCTGCCCCACGGCAAAAAGACGAAGACCGGCTGGTCCACCAACGCCGATGTGCTGGAAAAGCTGCGTCACGCCTATCCCATCGTGGACGACGTACTGTGCTTCCGCCAGTACACCAAGCTGAAGAGTACCTATGTGGACGGGCTGATGAAGGTCATCGATATGGACGGCCGGATACGCACCAGCTTCCAAATGACCGTCACCGCCACCGGGCGGCTCAGCTCCACGGAGCCAAATTTGCAGAATATCCCCACACGCACCGAGCTGGGCAGCCAGCTGCGGCGGATGTTCACGGCGGCGGAGGGCTGTGTGCTGGTGGATGCGGACTACTCCCAGATCGAGCTGCGCCTACTGGCGCATATGTCCGGAGATAAGGTCATGCAGGCGTCATTCCTGTCCGGTGCGGACTTCCACACTGCCACCGCCGCCAAGGTCTTCCACGTGCCGGAGGAGGATGTGACGCCGGAGCTGCGCCGCCGGGCCAAGGCGGTGAATTTCGGCATTGTGTACGGCATTTCCGCCTTTGCACTGGCCCAGGACATCGGCGTCACCGTGGCAGAGGCCAAGGCGTACATGGACCGCTATTTCGAGACGTACAGCACCCTGCGGCAGTATATGACTGACGTGGTGGCACAGGCGGAGCAGGACGGCTACGTGCAGACCATGATGCACCGCCGCCGCCCCCTGCCGGAGCTGAAGAGCAGCAATTTCAACCTGCGGGAATTCGGCAAGCGGGTGGCGCTGAATATGCCGGTGCAGGGTAGCGCCGCCGATATCATGAAGCTGGCGATGGTGCGTGTGCATGACCGGCTGAAGCGGGAGGGCCTGCGTGCCCGGCTGCTGATGCAGGTCCACGACGAGCTGATCGCCGAGTGCCCGGCGGAGGAGCAGGCGCAGGTGAAGCGCATCCTCACGGAGGAGATGGAACACGCCGCAGCGCTGTCCGTTCCCCTGACGGTGGACACCCACTGCGGAAAAAACTGGCTGGAGGCGAAGGGATAAAGCTATGAAACACATCAAGATCGTACCCATGGCGGCGGAGCATTTGAACGACGTGGCGGAGCTGGAGTTGGCCTGCTTCTCCCGCCCTTGGTCCCGGCAGATGTTGGCCGAGGAGCTGGACAACCAGTGCGCGGCCTTTTTGGTGGCGTTGGAGCCGGAGACGGAGAAAGTTATCGGCTACGCGGGATTGCTGGTAGCCGCCGACGAGGGCTATATCACCAATGTAGCGGTGGACCCCTCCCGTCGCCGGCAGGGCGTGGCGGCCCAGCTTTTGCAGGTATTCGACAACTTTGCCCGCGGCAATCAGTTGGCGTTCCTGACGCTGGAGGTGCGGCCCTCCAACACCGCGGCTATCGCGCTGTATCAGGGCTTCGGCTTCCGCGAGGTGGGCCGCCGCCGCAATTATTACGACCTACCCAAGGAGGATGCCCTGATCCTGACGAAATACTACACGGAGGAGGCGGCGCAATGAACATATTAGCTTTCGAGTCCTCCTGCGACGAGACGGCGGTAGCCGTGGTCCGGGACGGGCGGACGCTGCTGTCCGACGCCATATTGTCCCAGGCGGATATGCACGCCCTCTATGGCGGCGTGGTGCCGGAGATCGCCTCCCGCAAGCACGTACAGGCCATCGCTGCTCTGACGGACAAGGCGTTGGCCGACGCCGGACTGGCCAAAAAGGACATCGATGCCGTGGCCGTCACCTACGCACCGGGGCTCATCGGCGCGGTGCTGGTGGGCGTCAGCTTTGCCAAATCCGCCGCCTACGCGCTGGGTGTGCCCCTGATTCCGGTGCACCATGTGCGGGGGCACATCGCCGCCAACTATCTGGCCTTTCCGGAGCTGGAGCCGCCCTTCGTGGCGCTGGCCATCTCCGGCGGCAATACGCTGATCGTGGATGTGGCGGACTACACCGATATGACCGTGCTGGGGGCCACCCGCGACGACGCCGCCGGTGAGTGCTTCGACAAGGCGGCGCGGGTGCTGGGGCTCCCCTACCCCGGCGGCAGACCTATGGACCAGCTGGCGCAGCAGTCCGCAGGCGGCGTGTACGACCTGCCCAGCGCCCATGTGGCCGGGGCAGAGTTGGACATGAGTTTTTCCGGCCTGAAGACCGCTGTGGTGAATCTGGCGCACAACGCCCAGCAGAAGGGCGATCCGCTGGACGCCCCGGCACTTGCCCGGGACTTTGCCCGCGCCGTGTCCGGGGAACTGGTGCCCCGCGCCATGCGCGCCCTGGAGCTTACCGGACGCAGGACCCTGGTGGCCGCCGGCGGCGTGGCCGCCAACTCCGTTATCCGCGCCGACCTGCATGCCGCCTGCGGCAAGGCGGGCGTCAGGCTGTTTCTCCCCCCGCTGAAGTGGTGCGGCGACAACGGGGCCATGATCGGTGCCCAGGGCTACTATGAGTATCAGGCGGGCCGCACCGCCGGGCTCGACCTCAACGCCTACGCCACCATGGACCTGGGCGCACCCCTACTGTGACCAAGCACCCCCGTTTTCGGGGGTGCTTTTTGTCAACCAACCGCCGGCGGCGGTGTTATGGAAATCATCACGCCTATATCCTTCGTTCTTCTCCATGATATGACATTGATATGACATTATGTTAAGCTAACGGCGTGTGTTTCGCGGGTGAAAGAGGTGTTTTTCGGTACTTACATTTTCTTCCATAACAAGAAAATTCAGCGTATTTAAAAGGATTTTCGCAGTGTGGAAAAAGTGGTGGAAAATGTGGATAACTCATTGTAAAAATTATGTCATGTAGAATTATGTCAAATTAACGTAAAGGCCTCCGGGTTGCTGCCGGCGTGCTGTTTTGTGTGAAAAGTATACCGGAACGGGAAAATATGCAGGGGATTTCCCGTAAGTGCTCGCCGCCGCGCAGCGCACCGCCGGCGGCGTTTTCCTTACTTTTCCGGAAGATCTGCGGCCGTTGTCAGCAATCGATTACATTATGTATTGTCATTCCCGGTACGTACCCACTTTGGAAGTAGGCGGAGCAGAAAAAGGCTCTCTTCGCCGGAAAAGCGGTTGACGGCGCCGGCGAAGTATGCTATACTACCATCTGCGTTGATGCTTGTGTGGCTCAGCTGGCAGAGCAGCTCACTCGTAATGAGCAGGTCGCCGGTTCGAATCCGGCCACAAGCTCCAAAACCCTTGGAATCGCAATGATTTCAAGGGTTTTTTCTTGTTTTCATCAAAATTTTAGACCTCCTGCGTTCCCCACCTAAACTCAGGGACGCAGGAGGTCTAACGATGAACCGCAAAATAAAACGCATACCGCAAACAACGCTGTCCATGAAAAGGGCATTTGACGAATTTGTGGTCGCTCAGACCGCAAAAGGTCTTACCGAACCGACCATCAAAAACTACCATGCACATTTCCACTCCATCAGCAGGCACATTGATATAGAGAAGTCGTTTTCCGACCTGACGCAAACCGACATTGACGGTATGATCGTTTCAATGAGAAAAAGCGGGTTGGCAACAAATTGGACCGTGTTGCATCGATCTACTTGCACAGCTTGTCCCTCGGTATCACGGTGCGGCTGCCGATCTTCAGCACAGGGTGGCCTTTGGTGTATTGCACACAGTTCCAGTTATGCTCCAAGGCTAATGTGATAAAAGACAAGGCGTTGGCTTTCGCATGTCATTCCAGTCTTCGTGTGTCCTTCAGGTCACCTATGAGTCCTTCCGCTTCCTCTGCAAGATCCGCCAGAGTGTAGTCCGGCTGATTCCCAGTTTTTCAGCGACTTTTGTTTGATTCTGCTTGCTCTGCGCAAGCTGTCGGCAGACCACGTCGTAAATAATATCATCCAGCGGCTGGTCGATATTGATGCTCTCTGCTGGAGATGCAGAAAATGTTCCTGCGCCCTCCTGCCGCAGCAGATTCCGCACCATATCCGCCGTTATATACGGTCCTGCAGTCTGTAGGATAAGTTCTTTTACGATGCGCCTGAACTGATTCAGATTCCCTGGCCAGGAGTAACCCATCAGTACATCCAACGCTTCCGGCAAAAAACCGATAACCTGCTTAGTCAGCTGTGTATTGAATTCGCTGGTATACAGGGTCGCTAATGCCGGGATCTCGTGAATGCGGTCCCGCAGCGGAGGAAGGCGCAGATAGACGAACTCCTCCTGGGTGGCATATCGGCAGATAGGAATATCATCCGCTGTTTTTCCGTCCGTTACGACAGAAAAAAGATATTTATTTCCGGAATTCGTGCGTATATGCCGCAGGAGTGCGCTGCATTGGCTTTCGCTCAAACACTCGGCGTTCTGGAAGAAGATGGTCATCCGCTGGGAAAACAGGACAGAATTTGGCTGGTTGGTGAAGGACTGCCAGAATTTTGGTGTGGCCCTGGCGCAGTTTACCACATAAAGCGGCCATTCCTTATAGGGACTGTTGCTGTATAGAGCGTTGGCGACTTTGTTTTTCGACGTACCACTCTCTCCGATAATGAGGATGGGGATGTTGACAAGAGCGTATTGCTCAATTTCGCTGCGCAGAAAGGAGTTTGCATAGTTGGTAAAGTAATGTGGGGAAATATCATTCGCGGTATAGACGGTAAGGATCTGCGATTCGCCGCCATCTGTTTGCAGCGGCTGCGCCGTAAACAGATAGTATTTTTCATTGTGGATATAGCTGTATTCATAGGAGATCGCATACTGTTCGCCTCCTATTTTTCGGGAGAAGTCTCGATTTTCCAAGGCAGATACCGTTGTGATGAAGTTTTTGAAAAACTGCCGCAGCTTATGCTTTTCTTTTAAAGCAGCGTTTTCCCAGCAAAAATTGCCTTTGCTGTCGAGAATCGCATAGTATGTATTTCCGCCCTGCGTGATTTTTCGGAGCAGTCCCTCTTTGGCACCCTGCACAGACAACAGCTCATAGATGTAAAGTGCCTCATTCAGCGTAGACTCCAGGCTTTCGATGCCCGAGGTGATCAGCACAGCATCCAGCGAGCAGCGCTGGGCGTATGCGGTGGTAACTGCATCGCCGATGATCAATGAAAAGCCCTGCGCATTCAAGGACTGTATCAAACCGTGCAGGTGCTGTGCGGAGTCTAACGTATACACCGGAATGTCAGATTGCAACACGCCGCAAATCAGCCGCGCCATCTTGCTGATGCTGGGATACGCAACAATGGCAGACTTGCCCGGATAATTTTCCACCAGGCGGATCGTACTGAGCACATCATAGCTGGACAGAGAAATATCAATGACCGGAATACTTGTCACAGTGCGGATGATCTCGGCTGTGCCACCTCGTGAGATGATAATATCGTAATCCTCCGAAGGGATCGTCTGCACCAGCTTGGCGCCCTCCTCCAAGTCACCGACCAAAGCTGTCAGCTGAATCTCGGGGCGGTCTGCACACAGATTGACAATCAGATTCCGCATACTTTCATAGGGAGCGATGGCAAGTATTCGACACATAGGCGCCTCCAATTGTTCCGTTTTGAAACATCAAAAGTTTGGCTTTGCAGATTATTTACATTTCGTTTCACATATAAACGCGCGGTAGGGGAAATCGCCTTGTAAAACGCAACAATACATGCAATCATAATTATAACTTCGGAACAACGAATGTCAAATTAAAAGTAGGAGCATCGTTATGTCAAAAGCAATATGCAGCGTAAAGACCCCTGGATGCACATATCTGGGAATAAATGCCACAGAAAAAATCAGTGGTATTTTAGAAAAAGAAAATGCCAAAAAAGTCATTGTTTTGACAGACCGCGGCGTTTATGATACAGGCTTATGCACCCGCGTACTGGAGCAGTTGAACGGTGCTGCGTATCACCTGTACACGGATATTAAGCGGGAGCCCAGCTATCTGGATGTTGAGGACGTAGTCCAGACCATTGAAGACCTGCAATGTGACATGATCGTCGCCGTCGGCGGTGGCAGCGTAATGGACACAGCAAAGCTCTGCTCCGTATTGAAAAATGCTCCGTATTCCATAAAGGACCTTCTGCGTGATCCCGCGTTGGCCCATAAGCAGATCAAAACAGTGTTTCTGCCGACCACCTGCGGGACCGGCTCGGAGGCCACCTGCAACGCGATCGTTGCCATTCCAGAGGAAAGCGTAAAAAAAGGAATCGTCAATGACGAAATGATCCCTGATTATGCTATTCTGGACCCTGAAATGATCCGCCATCTGCCGCCTGCTATCGTAGCTGCTACAGGAGTGGATGCGCTGGCCCATGCTGTGGAGTGCTACACATCTTTGAAGGCCACTCCTCTCAGTGACCTCTATGCAAGGGAAGGCGCGCGCCTGATTTTCCACAACATCGTGAAAGCTTACCGCGATCCGGAGGACATGGATGCCAAGAAAGCCATGCTGCTGGCAGCCTATTATGGCGGGATCGCCATTACCGCCAGCGGGACAACGGCCGTTCACGCGTTGTCCTATCCGCTGGGCGGAAAGTTTCATATTGCCCACGGCATTTCCAATGCCATTCTGTTTAGCCCTGTCATGAAGGTGAACCGCAGTGCCTGTGCACAGGAAATGGCACAGCTCTGTGACACTGTATTTCCTGAACAGCGCACGGGAACCATAGAACAGCGATCACTGTATCTGCTCCATGCTATTGAGCAGGTCATCCGCGACACGGACATCCCGACAAATTTGAAACAGTACGGCGTCAAAGGCAGTGACCTGGACTTTTTAGTGGAGGCCGGTGGCCAGCAGCGGCGTCTCCTGGATAATAACAGAAAAGAATTGACGATAGAGGAGATCCGGAACATATACCTCTCTGTTCTGCCGGAGGATGAAAAATGACAAAACGACCCATTATTGGAGTTACCATGGGCGATCCCTGCGGAAATGGCCCTGAAATCACGATAAAGGCCCTATCCGATCCAGAGCTATATCGGAAGTGCCGCCCCATCGTCATTGGTGATGCCGCCTGCATGCAGTACGCGCTGGAAACGGCAGAACGGATTGGTGTTGTGAAAAAGGGGACGCTCGCGGTGCACCTTGTTCATTCAGTAGACGAAGCACTCTTTACTTTCGGCAGCATCGATGTATATGACTTAGGCATTGTGACCGACATTTCTGACAGAAAGTTCGGAATCGCCTGCCCGCTGGGTGGCGAAGCGGCTTTTCAGTATGTAAAAAAGGTCATTGAGCTGGCCATGGAAGGTCAGGTGGATGCCACCGTCACCAATGCGCTGAGCAAAGAGGCTATCAACATGGCGGGGCATCATTTCAGCGGGCATACGGAGATTTACGCCCATTTTACAGGCACTGAAAAGTACACCATGATGCTGGCCCACGAAAATCTGCGGGTGGTGCACGTTTCCACGCACGTCTCGTTGCGGGAGGCTTGCGACAGGGTGAAGAAAGACCGCGTGCTGGATTGCATCCGCATCGCCAACGATGGGTGCAGATCCTTGGGAATCCAGTCCCCCAAAGTCGCTGTTGCGGGTCTGAATCCCCATTGTGGTGAGGATGGCCTGTTCGGCCGGGAGGAAATAGATGAGATCCAACCGGCGATCAATGCGGCGCTGGCCGAGGGCATCTGCATTCCAGACGGAAAACCCACGCCAGCAGACACGGTGTTCAGTAAGGCGATCGGTGGGTGGTACGATATCGTTGTCTGCATGTACCATGATCAGGGCCACATCCCACTGAAGGTAAAAGGCTTTGTGTATAACAGGGAGGCTGGTAAATGGGATGCGGTGGCCGGTGTGAACGTCACACTGGGCCTTCCGATCATCCGTACCTCGGTGGATCACGGAACAGGCTTTGGCCACGCCGGACAGGGCTACGCAAATGAATTGAGTCTGGTGAATGCCATTGACTATGCGATCCGCTTTGCCGCCTATCGTTCGACGGTAAAACAATGAGAGGACACAGCATGTACATAGTATTGGCTGATGATCTTACCGGTGCGATGGACACCGGGATCCAGTTCCGCAAATATGGGATTCAAACCAGTGTGATCGTAAGTGCGGATGACTGTGAGCTGCGCGGCGATTCTTGTGCAGGGGCAGTCTCCATCAACAACAGCTCAAGAGAGCTGTCCGGCTCAGAAGCGTATGAAAAAACACTGCGGGCGGTCCACAGGCTGTCACTGTCTCCGCAGGATATCCTGTATAAAAAAATCGATTCCATGATGCGTGGGAATCCGGTGCAGGAGATCGATGCAGCGCTGGAAGCATCTGGCTGTAGGAAAGCGATCGTGACACCCAGCTTTCCTCAGGAAGGCCGCATTGTCAGGGAGGGAGTCCTGCATTTGCCGGACGGCTCATCTCAGGATCTACTACAGCGGTGGCACAGGGAATCCCGCTTTCCGGTTCGGCCGATCGCAAAGGAAATGCTTCAGGACACGGCGACGGTAAGAGATATGCTGTTTTCGCCGCAGACGGAGGTGGCCCTCTTCGATGCAGAAGATCAGGAAACGCTCCGGCGCATTGCGGATGTTTGCCGGGATATCCCGGGTATCCTGTACTGCGGCTCTGCTGGGCTTGCACGGGAACTGCCTGTCCCGCAGGATGACGCGCCCAAAAGTGCGCCGTGGAACGGCGTAGGAAAGATCTTCGTTGTAACAGGATCCATGAAAATGGAGACAGCTGCTCAAATCAGGCAGCTCAGTCAGAAAGGCTTTCAGATCGTTCCCCTCCGCGTTGCTGCGCTGAACCGCGCGGAAGACAAGGCTGAGGAGATAAGCAATGCCTGCAGGGCGACCGCTGCGGCGCTGCACGGTGACGGTCCGGGCGTGGTGCTCACCTTCGACTATCTGCTGCACGCAGCATCTAAAGGAGAGGCTGCTGAAAGCGAGACTACACCGGAGCAGCGAAAGGCGGCGCTTCATCTTGCAGGCAGCTTGGGAGCGGTAGTTAGGGCGCAGGATGACCGCCTTTATGATGCTATGATCCTTGTCGGCGGCGACACGGCACTGAGTATATGTCAGGCGCTCAACGTGCATCGTATCTGTTTGTGGGACGAGGTCACGCCCGGAATGCCTGCCGGGATATTTGGTGATGGCAACGCGGCTGGGCTTCCGGTCGTAACGAAGTCCGGCGCGTTTGGCGATTGCAAGGCATTGAGCCGCGCAGTAGAATATATCAAAAAAGAGTAAGATCATAAGGAGGGCAAGAGAGGCTATATGGCAAAAGATCGCTATGTGGGAGTTGTACCTCCCATCGTAACGCCCGTTGACGAATTTGAGCGGGTAGATGAGGCTGCCCTGCGCGGAATCGTAAGACGCTGCAAAGATGTGGGGCTTCATGGTGTGTTCGTTGCAGGCTCCAACGGAGAGTGCATGGCTTTGACACAGGCTGAGCGCAACCGCGCGATCCGCATCGTTCTGGACGAGGCCGGACCGGATTACCCGGTCATGAGCGGTGTGATGGACAGCAGTACCCAGCGGGTCATCGACAATATCAAGGCGCTGGAGGACATGGGTGGTGACGTGGCCGTCGTAACGCCGGTATTCTATGCACGCCACGCGACACAGGACGAGACAGTCCGGCATTTCGAGGAGATCCTGCGCCATACGAAGGTCAAGCTGATGATCTACAATATCCCCATGTTCACTGGACTGAATCTCACGCCGGAGACCATCATCCGCATTGCGGAGTTGGACAGTAGGGTGATCGGCTGCAAGGATACATCCGGTAATTTCCCGGGATTCCAGAAGCTGCTCCGCCATTTCAAGGACTCCGATTTCATCCTGCACCAGGGCTCTACAAACCTTGCCGCAGCCAGCATGCTGCTGGGCGCAGACGGCTTTGTCCCGTCGCTGGCGCCGGTATTCCCGAAGGTCCACCTGAAGGTCTACCAGTTCGGCAAGGCTGGTAACATCGCGGAAACCATGAAGTGGAATGAGTTGCTATCGGATGTCTGCACGCTTTATCCGATGGCAAAAAGTCAGACGTCGTCCACCAAATATGCCATGAGCAAGGTATGCCCCATGAGCTATCGGTCCATTCTTCCCACGGAACCCATCACGCAGAGCGAAATGGCACAGATAGACGCGCTCATGGACAAATACCGGGATGCGATGTAATCGGCCGGCTGCGGGAGTATATGTATGAAAAAATTGATTAAAAATGCAAACGACTTCGTCCTGGCTGTGCTGATGCTGGCACTGAGCCTGTTTCTGCTGCTCTACCCGAACATTACATCCAACATCCCATCTGTCTCGATGGGTGGATACTTTACGCGGCCGGATGTGTATATCCGGATGCTGGCGCTGTTTCTGGCAGCAGCCTCACTTGCGCTGTTGATCCGCTCCCTGAACCTGGGAAGGAAGTCCCAGCAGACATCAGGATTTCATTTTACAATCAACAGCACCGTCATCATGACGGTGGCCGCGTTGCTACTGTACTGTGCTTTGCTGCCTGTGGCAGGTTTCTACATCTGCACCGCTGTGATCCTTCTGTTCCTTAACGGCTTGTATGTGTACAAGGAAAATAACAAGAAGCTGAAGGATTACTCAAAAAAGGAGTTGACGAAGTATGCCGTCATTGACGTGGTCTACACCGGATGCATGGTGGCCGTGCTGTGGCTGGTCTTTGCGAAGCTCCTAGGCGTCCGCCTGCCGTAATCGTACCCTCTCGCAGATGTCTGCGAACAAAATAGTAAAACAAAAATCAGAAGAAAACAGGAGGAAAGTATGAAAAAGTTTTTTGGCCTGCTCCTTGCCGCAGTGATGACGTTCAGTCTGGTTGCCTGCGGAGCCCAGAACGTCCCCAGCGATAACACCTCTGATGATTATCCCAGCGGCCCCATCACTTGTATTGTTCCCTACGCCGCAGGCGGCGGCTCCGATGTCCTTACGCGCACCATCATGAAGTACATCTCCTTGCCCAATAATGTCAACATGGTGGCTGTCAACGTAGAAGGTGCCAGCGGCTATACTGGTTGCCTGCAGGCCGCGAAATCGGATCCGGACGGCTACACTATCCTTGCGCACAACCCCATGGACGTGGTGGGCTTCACGTTGAGCGGCTCCACCACCGAGGAACTCTATAAGGAAATGGAGCTGATCTGCTGCGTGGTGAATGACTACGGTGTGGTCATGACCAACACGACCACCGGCTGGACGAGTCTGGACGAGATGGCTGCCTATGCAAAAGAGCATCCGGGCGAGGTAAAGCTGGGTACCACTGGCGTCAACACGGTGAACTATGCCGATACGCTGCGCCTGATGAAGGCTCTTGGCATTGAGAACGATATTACCGTCGTCCCCTTTGATGGCGGTTCCGCCGCCAATACGGCACTTCTGGGCAACCAGATCCAGCTGTTGACCATGTCCGTTTCCGATACGAAGAGCTACGTGGCTTCCGGCGATTTCTATGGTCTGGTCGTCTTCGGTGAGGATCGCGCCAAGGCGCTGCCCGATACGCCCTGCAGCAAGGAACTGGGTATTGACATCACCACCACCAAGCCCCGCGGCTACTATGCGCCCGCCGGCACCAGCCAGGAGGTGTTGGATCTGCTGGCAGACGCCATCGAGGAAGTGACCAAGACCGAGGAATTTGCAACACTGGTCGAGGGCTACGGTTGGGAGATCAACTTTGTCCGCGGCAGTGAGATGCAGCCCAAGATCGAGGCCTGGGCCGAAGAGCTGGCTCCGGTGTTCCAGGAGATCCTGAACGCGAACTGATCGGCACTACACATTCCTGTCTGCGGAGAGCCGTTGTTATGACGGCTCTCCACACTGGACTATGATCATGCAAAGAGGAGTACGCATATGGAAGTAATTACAGCAGGGATCGGTGCAATGCTCTCTGATCCCATGTGCTTTGTGGTACTGCTGTTCGGCGTGTTGATGGGGATCATCTTCGGATGTATCCCCGGTCTTACGGCAACACTAGGCGTGGCGCTTATGATCCCCATCACCTACACAATGACCGCGCATCAAGGCCTGACACTTCTAATTGCCATCTACGTAGGCGGCATCAGCGGCGGCCTGATCACAGCAACGCTGATCAACATACCCGGCACACCGTCCTCGATCTTCACCTGCTACGACGGATACCCCATGACAAAAGCGGGAAAGCCTGGCGAGGCACTGACGATTGGCGTGTTTGCCAGTCTCATTGGCGGTACCGCCTCTGCGCTGGCACTGATCCTGATCGCACCGCAGTTGGCTAAGGTCGTGCTGGCGTTCGGCAGTTGGGAGTACTTCGCAGTCTGCATTCTTGGTTTGGCCGTCGTGATCACCATGTCTTGTGAGGACGTGGTCAAAGGCCTGATCGGCGCACTGCTGGGACTTCTGTTGGGATGTGTCGGCATTGACGCTGTTTCCGGCGTGAGCCGGCTCGACTTTGGCAACTGGCAGCTGCAGGGCGGCATCCAGTCCACAGCGCTGATGATGGGTCTGTTCGCGATCCGCGAGATCCTGCATCAATCTGTGGATCTGAAAGAGCCGAGAATGCACATCAGTATGCAGAAGACCAGCTTTCTGCCGCACCTGAAGGAAATGAAGGGTTGTGCAAAGCCCATCGCACTGGGCTGCCTCATCGGCACCGGCATAGGCATCCTGCCCGGCATCGGCCAGAATGCTGCGACGATGATCACCTACAATCAGTCAAAATCGGTGTCCAAGCACCCAGAGCGCTTTGGACACGGCTCTCCCGAGGGCATCTGCGCATCTGAAACCAGCAACAACGCCGTCAATGGCGGCGCATTAATCCCGCTGGTAACGATGGGCATTCCCGGCGATCTGACGACCTCCGCCCTGCTGGGTGGCCTGACGATACATGGGCTTCAGGCCGGCCCGCTGCTGTTTACGCAGAATCCTGACATCATAGGTACGATCATGGTCGCCTACGCATTGGCAAATTTTGTCATGTATATCATGGAGCTTGGCCTCCTGAAGCTGTTTATCCGCGCCATCGATGTGAAATTCTCCTTCCTGTTCCCGGCGATCTTGATGTTCTGTGTCATGGGCGTACTTGCCCTAAATAATCGGATGTTTGATGTCTGGATGATGATGCTCTTTGGTGTCGTTGCCTATGTGTTGGAGCAACTGGGCGTGGACATGACGCCCATCATCCTCGGCTTTATTCTCGGCCCCATGATTGAGAAGTACTTCCGCTCTGCGATGATCGCATCCTCTGGAATGTTCCTGGATGTATTTACACGCCCGATCTCCTGCGTTTTCATGATCGTTGCAGTGACATTTTTGCTGCTGCCTCTGTTCAAGATGCTTCGATGCAGGCAAAAGGCGCGCAAAGGCTGATGATTTACAGGAGGCTGCTATGGTCAACTGCCGTTATACGGTCACGGCGGATATCTACGAAGACCTCATCGAATTGCAGATACGGTTGAAAAACCGCACACCGTCTCAGCAGTTAAAGTTCTGGGGGCTCAATGTAGGGTTCCTGATAGCTGCCATTCTTTTCCTGCTGCTGGAACGGGACTATTCTATTGTGCTACGCATCCTGCTCTTCGCTGCCGCTGCAGCAGCAGCGGGTCGCGGGGCCTTTCGGATGTTTTTCACGCGGTTGCAGGCAAAACGAACCGTCGGCGGATACCTGAAACAGCTGGACGATGGCTATCTGGGCCCGCACCATCTGTATACGGCGGGACCGAGTCTGCTTTGCCGCTATGGGACCCAGACGAAAAGCGTATCCGGCTCTGCCATACAGAGTATTATCCCGCTGAAAAGCTGTGCTGCACTGGTGGCTGATGGTGTCATTTTCGACGCCATTCCCATTCAGGTAGTGCAGGAGACACATCTGGATGATCTGCTGCTGCGGTTTGCCGCGGACTGCCAGCGACAGGAGTTGGCGGAGCTGGCAGAAAAGCTCCGCCACGATCTGGAAAAGGAAGCTCCCATTCAGCAGGTCTTTTCATGGCCGGACGATGCCGCCACGCTGGAGCGTCAGGTTACTGGCCATCGGCTCTATTATACAACAGTCCGCGCCTGGCGGGGCGGTACGCTGATCCGCCTGCTGATTGGGCTGTACGGCTTAGGGGTCCTGCTCCTGGGTGGCAACATATATCTCGGAGCGGGCTTTTTCCTGCTGGGCTACTTTTTGAGTCGGCAGTTCCTGCTGTGTTTTACGCCTGCGGTACGCCGCATAACAGCTACAGCGCTGGGCCAAGCCTCGCAGGATGCACAGTGTACACTTTTCGTGCAGGCAGAGAAGCTGACCCTGCTTCAGCGCGGTTCGGTGCTGACCATGGAAAAGCCTACATTTGCGGCGAAACGAGCCTCGCGAACGGCACTCTGCTTGTATGGCACAAACGCGGAGATGCTGACACTCCCGCGGGAGTTAGCGGATGAAACGAACATGCAGAAGTTTTTTAGTTGAGGAATACAAACGGTTATGAAAATCATTCGAACGGTTCTGGGAGATATTCCGGCATCTGAGATTGGAAAAACGGACTCGCACGACCATCTGATCCGCAGCGGCGGACCAGAGGTCGTGCGCAACCCTATGTTTTTAATGGACGACACTGCCGCAGCAAAGCGGGAGTTCGGCGCATTTCTCGCATCCGGTGGGAAGACCATGGTTTGTATGGACCCTATCGGCTGCGGCAGAAATGTCGGAAAAATGGCAGAGATAGCGGAGGCTTACCGCGGACAGGGAAATCTGGTCATGGTCACTGGCTTTCACAAGGCGGAGAACTATGATCCCAGAGTATCTTTTCTGGCCACGGTGGATGAGAAAAAGATCGCCGCGCTGATGTGCCTGGAGATCACAGACGGAATGGATCTGCACAGCTATAACGGTCCTGTCGTGGAGCGTACCGCCTACAAAGCCGGACTGATCAAGGCAGGAACAAGTTATAGGCTGATCACACACCTGGAGCAGAAAGCGCTCCGAATCGCGGCCATGACGCAGCGGGAAACGGGGTGTGCCATCTCTATTCATACTGAAAATGGGACGATGGGGCCACAGATACTGGATATACTGGCTGCGGCAGGTGCTGATTTGGAAAAGACCGTCCTTTGCCACGTCCAGCGCGATCCGAACTTGGTGTACTATAAAAAACTACTGGACCGCGGCGCAGTTCTCTGCATCGAAGAGGCAAACAAGCCCCACCTGCGTTCTGATCAGGCGCTTGCGGAGATCCTAAAGCAGCTGGTGGATGCCGGTTATAAACAGCAGCTTCTGCTGGGTATGGACGGCGGCCGGCAGGAAGCGTTGGCGGCTTATATGGCACCGGAAGGGATCGCCAACGGCTTATCCTATCTGTTTGCGGATTTCGCCCCCATGCTGCTTCAGCAGGGGATCTCCGCATCTGCGCTGGAGATGATGCTGGTCCACAATCCGGCACGCGTTTTCTCTATGGAAGTATCATAAGAAGGACGGAAATACCTATGAAATTTGTAATGACGCAGTCCCTTTGTGCCGAGGGATTGGCACTTTTAGATCAGGCACACGTTGACTATATCAGCGCTGATGACGGAGATCCCAATCACTATCCCCAGCTGATGCAGGATGCGGATGCCCTGATCGTCCGCATCGGAAAGTGTGATGCAGCCGCTCTGGCCTGCTGCCCACAGCTGAAGGTCATCGGGCGGCCCGGCATCGGGTATGATTCTGTAGACGTTACGCAGGCAACAAAGCTGGGCATTCCCGTTGTGGTCACTCCGGGCGCAAACGGGCGATCCGTTGCGGAGCACACCGTTGCCATGATGCTGTCGCTGTCCAAAAATCTTGTCGAGGCAAATAACGAGACCCTGCAGGGTCACTGGAGCATACGGGATGCACATAAAGCCTTCCAATGGGAAGGCAAGACTGTCGGCATTATCGGTCTTGGTCCGATCGGTCGCGAAACCGCGAAGATCTGCCTGGGCATCGGCATGAAGGTCATCGGCTTTGATAGTTTCTTCTCAAAAGAACAGATACAGTCGTGGGGGGTCGAATATTGCCAGAACAAAGAAGACCTTCTGCGCACATCAGATATCGTCTCCGTGCATATGCCGCTGGTGGAGGCCACCCGAAATCTGATCTGCGCATCCGAGCTGGCCCTGATGAAAAAGACTGCGCTCCTTATCAATACCAGCCGCGGTGGGATCGTCAACGAGGCGGATCTGCTACAAGCCCTGACGTCCGGCCAAATTACGGCCGCAGGGCTGGATGTCTTTTGCAGCGAGCCTCTGCGTGTGGATGACCCTCTGCTCCAGGCGCCCAATCTTCTGGTCACGCCGCACGCCGCCGCCCAGACGCGGGAAGCGGTCATTCAGATGGCGACCATGTGCGTGGAGGGATGCCTCGCGGTTTGCCGCGGGGAACAATGGCCATACGTGGTGGACAAGAACGTATATGATCACCCGCGCTGGGCAGATTGCAAATAATACAAACAGGAGCGTGCTGTATAAAAGCACACAAAAGCGGTTGGAAGTCATGCAACTTCCGACCGCTTTTCTACATTTCGTAATTTTTCGTATGTTTGAATTTTCTTTATAAATTTGGGGCCACAGGATTCGGTGTTCTGTGGTCGTCTTCTGTCCGTCAGGATCAGAATGTCCGCCCTGCCCGCTCCCGTTCTGCCGCAAGTTCCGCTTTCATTTTCTGAACGAGGTCTTTCAGCTTTTCTTCGCATTCCTCGCGGGTATGGGCGTAGACGTTGCCACTGCGCTTTTTGCCGTCCGGTCCTCTTGGGGAATATTTGCCTCCTCAGCGGTGTTCACCGAGCTGACTGACGCAACCGGTCCCCTGCTTTCACCGCGGTAAAGGTCGTCATATTCTCCAACGCAAGTTTTCGAACAGGAGGCATGATTTGTTCCCTCTTTGCAATGCCGTGGTCAAAGTCTACCGTCGTTTTTACCCGCATATCGTCGGTGATGTGTGCGTAAATGTTCAGCGTTGTTGCCACGGAATTGTGATCGATAATGGTTGAGAGCGTTTTTACATCCATACCGTATTCGAGCAACGTTGTGGCAAAGGTGTGGCGCAGATTGTGGAAGCAGACGTGTTCAGAGACTGCCAGCTCCAGTATTTTGCTCAAGCGCTCGCGCACGACGGCAGGGCCGAGCGGCGCATCCGCTATTTTCGGAGAGGGAAATATCCCGCATGAATGGAAAGTCGTCTTATACATCTCCATGCTCAATAACAAACGAATGACTCGCACAGGCAGGATACTATAACCGTAGAGTTTTTTCACACTGATATCAACTATCAACGGCCTGCCCATACCCGGTATGTCTGTTATATTCCCAGTACGGCTCCACCATATTCCAGCGCTCCATGAGTGGCTTCGACGCATCACGCACATAAAGAAAATCTTTTTGGGACAGACCTGCCGAAATCACACTGGAAGCCATATAATGCCTTAGATATTCACGCAAGATATCGGGTTCCTTTTCTCTTGCCGCCTCGCAGGGCGCGAGATGTTCATGCGTATCATAGATGGGAATGCTGTTGAGATATACGCCCTCTGCTGAGGTCATCCGACTGAACAATGTCATCAATCGAGGCTTGGAGCAGCCGGAGTCCCCAGAAGCAGTCATGATGCTGATCTTACAGGGGGCAGCCGCACGATACGACTGTTGCCCGGACACCATTTGTGGATACGAAAATTCTGACCGCCTGACGAAAGTGAACTGGCGCCGCTTTCACCGGGCGGTTTCTCATATCACCATCACACCGGACGGCGCGGTAAGGCTTACATTTTTGGATGACGAAATGAAGGGAAAGGACGAATGATACATGGAAACAACGGCGACAACTTTGGAACGCCGGGTGCGGGTGATCCCTGCAACCAAGGCACCGGAGACCCTCCGTAAAGCGCAAGACGGCAAAATGCGTGTAGCGGCATACTGCCGCGTCTCCACCGACAGTGAGGAGCAGCTCAACAGCTATGAGGCTCAAAAGAGCTACTATACCCAGAAGATCCAGGATAGCCCGGATTGGGAAATGGCGGGGATCTATGCAGACGAGGGCATCACGGGTACCAGCCTCAAGAAGTGAACAGAGTTCAAAAAGATGATCACTGCCTGTAAACGAGGCCATATCGACCTCATCATCACAAAATCTCTCTCCCGCTTTGCCAGAAACACCGTGGACTGCTTGGAAACAGTGCGCCTGCTGAAAGCCAACGGCATCGGCGTGTACTTCGAAAAAGAGAACATCAATACGCTGACGGAATCCAGCGAGTTCCTGATCACACTGTTCAGCGGTTTCGCCCAGGCGGAATCCGAATCTCTGAGCAAGAATGTCGCTTGGGGCAAAGCAAAAAGTGCGGAAGCCGGAAAAGTGACCTTCCAATACAAAAAGATGCTGGGATACCGCAAGGGTGCGGATGGACAGCCGGAGATCGTCCCGGAGGAAGCCGAGGTCATCAAGCGGATTTATCACCGGTATCTGGACGGCTGTACGCTGGGGCAGATCAAGCGAGAATTGGACGAGGATAATGTCCCGACCGCACAGGGGGTAGAATTCTGGTCGCCCGCCATCATCCACAACATCCTGACGAATGAAAAATATATCGGAGATGCCCTGCTGCAAAAGACCTATGTCACGGACTGTATCTCCAAGAAGGTGAAGAAAAACCAGGGCGAGCGCGCCATGTACTATGTGGAGAACAACCATCCTGCCATCATCTCCAGAGAGATGTTCGATCAGGTACGGAACGAGATGACGCGCCGATCCAGCAAGCGCAAGGTGCTGCAAAAGAGCGGCAAGACAGAGCTTGGGAAATATTCCGGCAAATACGCCCTGACGGAACTGCTGGTATGCGGTGAGTGCGGTTCCCCGTACAAACGAGTGACCTGGGCAAGAAACGGGAAAAAGCGGATCGTATGGCGCTGCGTGTCCAGATTGGAGTTCGGAACGCAATACTGTCACAACTCACCGACACTGGATGAGAGCAAGCTCCACAGCGCGATCCTCGCCTCCATGAACGAGTTTGCCGTCATCCGGCAGGAGGGCTGCCCTGATGTACTGGCGATGGCAGAGGAAGCCAAGCAGGCATTATCGCAGGCTGGTGCAAAGCTGCTGGAACTGAAGAAACACATGGAAACGGTGAGTCGGGAGCAAAGCGATCTGCTGGACCGGCTGCTGGAGAACATGGGCGATGCCGAACTGAATGCCAAAATGAAGGCGCTGACAGACGAGAAAGAATCCCTCAAAGCACAGATTCTGGACGCCCGGCAGATGGAAGTCAGCTTGGAGGAACAGGCCACCCGCCATCAGCAGATGTGGGACAGCATCATGGAGTGCAGCGCAGGCTACACGGAGTTCGCCGATGAGTTCGTCCGTCAGATCATCCAGAAAATCACGGTAGAGGACGAGGAGACCATTCGTATCCACTTCCGGGATTCGGAGATGGTGATCGAACAGGAATAATAAAAGATGTGAATGGACAATCACATAAAGTAGAGGTACCATATAAACAAGAAGTTTTGAGATGGTGAACACTATAAGAGGCAACAACCTTGGTGATGCATCTTTTCTGTCAATACAAGGCAAAAAAGCAACACCCGATAGGGTGTTGTTTTTTTATTGAGCTTGTCCGGAGTCGAAGTTTATCCCCCCTCGCGGGGGAAATCCGGCCACAAGCTCCCAAAAGCAACTCCCGAGAGGGTGTTGCTTTCTTGTTTGAAACGGCAACTCGATACATTGCACATGAAATGCCGATTAGTGGGCACAACTGCCGATCTATGCGCAATTATAGAAGCGGAATATCGGTAAAACGGAGCATTTCATCTCGCGAGCACCACTTTTTGTCGAATGCGGTCGCTGGGTGTCGAACGAAAATGTTGGTTTTCGACAAATTGCCCTTGCATTTGCTGTCTGTTTGTGGTATTTTTGATAGCGTCAAAGCGGTTCGTGGTGTGTATATGGGGAATTGCGTGCCGTTAAAAATATGTTAAAGGGGAAAGTGAATATGGAGAACAAGATCACTGTATGCGTTGCGGATGCGGACCAGGCGTATCGGACGGAGCTATGCGATTTCTTGAAGAAGCAGGGGGATATCTGTCTGATCGGCGACACCGCCGACGGCCGTGAGGCGCTGGCGATGGTGGAGGCACAGCACCCCGCCGTGCTGGTGCTGGACACGGTACTGCCCGGGCTGGACGGCACAGGTATCCTGCGGCGGCTGAAGGGCAAGTCCGAGACGCGGTGCATTGTGGTGACGGAATTCCGCACCGCCGAGGCGGCCCGGGACATCCGGGATGCCGGCGCCTATGCATTCCTGCCCAAGCCGGCGGACGACACCTCAGTGCTGGAGCATATCCGCCACGCGGCAGGCCCGCGCTGCGACCTGCCGCTGCAGCAGTTGGAGATGATGGTCACGGCCATCATCCACGAGATCGGCGTGCCGGCGCACATCAAGGGCTACCAGTACCTGCGGGAAGGCATTATCCTGACGGTGCGGAACATGGAGGTCATCAACGCGGTGACGAAGGTGCTGTATCCGGAGATCGCAAAGCGGTTCGGGACGACACCCAGCCGGGTGGAGCGCGCCATTCGCCACGCGATCGAGGTAGCGTGGGACCGCGGCGACCTGGAAACGCTGCAGAAATACTTTGGCTATACGGTGAACTCCGCGAAGGGCAAGCCCACAAACTCCGAATTCATCGCCATGATCGCCGACCGCCTCCAATTACAGGCTCAGGAAATGTGAACACGATATATCCGGGAAATGTGAACAAACCCATGCAAAAGGGGATACCTTTATGTACGCAAAAAAGGCGCCGAAGGGCGCCTTTTTTATACCTATATGATACTTCCAGTTCACGCTTATGACATCTTCCGATACATTGTGGGCAGACAGCCGTACTGGTCCTTGAAGGCGGCGGTGAATTTGCTCTGGCTTTCATAGCCTACCCGGCGGGCGACCTCCGCCACACTGGCATCCGTCTCACGGAGGAGGCGGGCGGCCTTCTCCATGCGGTGCTCTTTCAGGTGGGCAGCGATGGAGGTGCCGTACACATCCTTGAACACCTCTTTCAATGTGGTCGGGTTGATGGGGTACAGATGGCAGAGGCCCTCGATGGTGATACGCTGGTCCATGTGCGACAGCAGGTAGTCGTGGATCTCCCGGATCAGCCGGACCTGCTCTGCCTCGGCGCGCCACTGGGGACAGGCCACGTCCATGACCTGCTCGATGAGCTCGTGTAGCAGCCGGGCCTGGGCGGTATCGGCGGCGTGGTAATAGACCTCCTTGCCGTCGCGGCGGGTGGTCAGCAGGCCGCTGTCCCGGAGGATGCGGAGGTGGTGGGAGACGGCAGGGCTGGACATATCCATCATGGCGGCGATGTTCACCACGCACTCCTCGCAGTGGCACAACAGCCAGAAAATGCGGATGCGGTTGGCGTCGCCCAGCTGCCGGAAAATATCGGAAAGCTCCTGAAAGGTGTCCTCTTTTTCCAGCATCTGGCGGACGACCTCCGTGTGGGCCGGCTCTTCGCCGTGGTAATGAGGCAGGGACGGGTTTTCCATACGATGACCTCCGTTTCGCCCGAAAAGCAGTGGTTTTCGCCCGGGCGGCAGGGAGTGCCGCCGGACCGTTGACATTTGCGGTCAGGTACATTATACTACGCCCAGAACGATTAAACAAGTACTTAATACTTTAAGTGCTGCGAAAGGAGTCATCACTATGAAAAAGACATACAGCATCGAAGTTGACTGCGCCAACTGCGCCAACCTGATGGAGGAAGCTGCCCAGAAGACTGAGGGCGTGGCCTCCGCCGTGGTGAACTTTATGACGCAGAAGATGATCGTGGAATTTGCGGAGGGCGCAGACCAGAAGGCCACCATGAAGGCGGTGCTGAAGGCCTGCAAGAAGGTGGAGCCGGACTGCGAGATCGAACTGTAAAACCACGCAAAGGCTTCCCGCAGGGAAGCCTTTGACATACGCCTGCGGGCGCGGGGATGGGGCGTTTCGTGCCCCGGCACGAGTAACTTTCTTTTTTTGTAAAAAGAAAGTTACCAAAGAAAACCACTCAAACCTACGGTTTAAGGATCCCTTGGCGCGGGGCGGGTTTCGCCGCCCCGGCGGCGAGTCGGTTTCCCCCTGACGGGGAGGCGGCCTCCGGCGGCCACATTTCTTTCTGCGAAGAAAGAAATGTGGGAAAGAAAGTCGCTTAGACCTACGGTCTAAGGGCCCCTTGGCGCGCTATGGGTTATGCAAAATTGGCGGTGCTGATCTCGCGGAATTGGTGCGGTGGGGGACGTTGTCGGTTCGGGGGATCGCTTGTACCGCTTGCGCCGCTGCCGCTGATGCAGTGAGAGGATAGGGGCTGGTGCGCTGATCGAATGGCGATTATCAAATCGCGCCCATTGCGGCGCGAAGCACCGCAATGGGTAGGTGTGCCCTGCGGGCACGGGGTGTGATATGTTTGTTGTCCCGTAACACGAGAGAACAAAAGAGTTTACCGTAGCAACGGGCAGCGGCAGCGGAAAGCTGTGCTGGCACAGTCGGCGGAACGACAGCGGGTAAGAAAATGCCGATTGCGTGGGGGCGCAGCTTTGCATACTAAGGCGGTATAGCGCGCTGAGGAAGTGCAGAAACGCAGTTTCTGCCGGTGCTTTTGGCTACTTTTGTCACCGCAGACAAAAGTAGCTCGCGCCGGGGCGCGAAACTATCCCCATCGGAGACACGTTCCGGCGCCAGGGGGCGCGAAATAGCCCCTGCGCCGGCTGCGGGCGGGACGGCGGTGCGGATACAGGAAAGGAGAAACGCTATGACGAAAAAACAAAAGAAAATGCTCATACGCATACTCATCACGGCGGCGATGCTGGTCGCGCTGTATATTATCCCGGTGACGGGGTGGCTGCGGCTGGCGCTGTATCTGACAGCGTATCTGGTCATCGGCTACGACATTCTGAAAAAGGCCGGGCAGGGCATCGCCAACGGGCGGGTGTTCGACGAGAACTTCCTGATGGCGGTGGCCACGGTGGGCGCGTTCGCGCTGGCCATCTATGAGAAGAGCGGCGACTATAACGAGGCCATCGCCGTGATGCTGTTCTATCAGATCGGCGAGCTGTTCCAGAGCTACGCGGTGGGCAAGAGCCGGAAGAACATCAGCGCGCTGATGGACATCCGGCCGGACTACGCCAACATTGAGCAGGACGGCCAGCTGGTGCAGGTGGACCCGGACGAGGTGGCCATCGGCACCGTCATCGTGGTGCAGCCGGGCGAGAAGGTGCCCATCGACGGCGTCGTCACCGAGGGCAGCTCCACCCTGAACACCAGCGCCCTGACCGGCGAGAGCCTGCCCCGGGACGCCCGGGAGGGCGACGAGGTCATCAGCGGCTGCATCAACATGACCGGCGTGCTGAATATCCGGACCACCAAGGCCTTTGGCGAGTCCACGGTGTCCAAGATCCTGGAGCTGGTGGAGAACTCCAGCTCCCGCAAGTCCCGCAGTGAGGACTTTATCGCCAAGTTCGCCCGCATTTACACGCCGGTGGTATGCTACAGCGCGCTGGCGCTGGCTATTATCCCGCCGGTGATCCGGCTGGTGGGCGGCATGGACGGCCAGTGGGAGCAGTGGGTATACCGTGCGCTGACGTTCCTGGTGACCAGCTGCCCGTGCGCGCTGGTGGTCAGCATTCCCCTGAGCTTCTTCGCCGGTATCGGCGGCGCCAGCCATGAGGGCATCCTCATCAAGGGCTCCAACTATCTGGAGACGCTGTCCCAGGTAAAGACGGTGGTGTTCGACAAGACCGGCACGCTGACCAAGGGTGTGTTCGAGGTGACGGCGGTACACCACAGCGACATGGACGAGCAGAAGCTGCTGGAATACGCGGCGCTTGCGGAGTGCGCCTCCTCCCATCCCATCAGCAAGAGCCTGCAGAAAGCCTACGGCAAGGCCATCGACCGCAGCCGCGTGACGGACATCCAGGAGAGCAGCGGCCACGGCGTCACCGCCGTGGTGGACGGCCACACGGTGGCCGCCGGCAACAGCAAGCTGATGGTCCAGCTGGGTATTCCCTATCACGACTGCCACAGCGTGGGGACCATCATCCACATGGCGGTGGACGGGCAGTACGCGGGGCACATCGTGATCTCCGACGTGGTGAAGCCCAACGCCAAGGCGGCCATCGCCGCGCTGCATAAGGCGGGCGTGGAAAAGACCGTCATGCTCACCGGCGACACCAAGAAGGTGGCGGACGCGGTGGCGGCGGAGCTGGGCGTGGACGAGGTACACAGCGAGCTGCTGCCCGGGGACAAGGTGGCGCAGGTGGAGCAGCTGCTGTCCCGGCAGCGCGGGAAGGCCAAGCTGGCCTTCGTGGGCGACGGCATCAACGACGCGCCGGTGCTGAGCCGGGCGGATATCGGCATCGCCATGGGCGCCATGGGCAGCGATGCGGCCATCGAGGCGGCGGACGTGGTGCTGATGGACGACGAGCCCATGCAGATCGCCAAAGCCATCCACATCTCCCGGAAGTGCATCGGCATCGTGTATCAGAACATCGTGTTCGCGCTGGCGGTGAAGTTCGCCTGCCTGGTGCTGGTGGCCATCGGCGCGGCCAATATGTGGGCGGCCATCTTCGCCGATGTGGGCGTGATGGTGCTGGCGGTGCTGAACGCCATACGGGCCCTGCGGGTGAAAAATCTGTGAGTGAAAAAAGGACCGGCTCTCGCCGGTCCTTTTTAGCGCCTAACATTTTTGTATGAATTGCGTAAAGTGTGAAAATGGGGGTAGCATTTTCGGGGGGAGGCTGGTATAATGTGCGGGTAACAGTTGTTGATTTATGTTGTCAACATAATATAGCATATTAGATATGCTTGTAAAACTTTCACATTTATATTAGTTGCATAGGAGAAACATATGGAGACCTATAAGAGACGGCGGGGCGATCGGAAGGACGGCCGGCTGCTGCGGGAGCTGGATTCCCTGCACTTCATCACCGGCATCATCTACCCAAACCGGTGCGATAATGAGGCGTACATCTCCGTGAAGGTGGACCTGACCGCCATGAACGCGTATCTGGCCAGGAAGAACGAGGAGGAGAAGGACTTTCCCTACACCATGTTCCACATCGTGGTGGCGGCGCTGGAGAAGACCATCACCCTGCGGCCGAAGCTGAACCGCTTTATTGTGAACAGCAATTTCTATCAGCGGAACGAGGTGTCCGCCGCGTTCGTGGTGAAGAAGCAGTTTTCCGACAAGGGCGCGGAGGCGCTGGCCTTCCTGCACGGAAAGGACGAGCATACCATCGAGGACGTTCACGCGTACATCCGCCAGCAGGTGACGGAGTGCCGCAGCGAGAAGGTGGATGCCTCCACCGCGGGCATGGATATGTTCAATAAGATGCCCCGGTGGATGGGAAAGGCCATCGTGCGGTTCCTGATGTTTCTGGATCGCCACGGCTGGGTGCCGTCCGACCTCATCGCCACCGACCCCTATTACAGCTCTGTGGTCATCTCGAACCTGGGGTCCATCAAGCTGAAGTGCGGCTATCACCACCTGACCAACTGGGGCACCTGCTCCCTGTTCTGCATCATCGGTGAAAAGAAGAAATCGCCGTTTATCAATGAGGACGGCACCGTGACCATGCGGGAGACGCTGGAGTTGGGACTGACCATCGACGAGCGGTTGGCGGACGGCTATTACTACTCCAAGTCTGTGCGGCTGCTGGAGTATCTGCTGACACACCCGGAGGAGCTGGAAAAGCCCATGAGCGAGGAGGTACAATATGAGTGAAGTAAAGACCCCGTGGAAGGACTATATGGGCGATGTGCCCATGCACCTGGATTATTTCCAGGGAAGTATGTTCGAGGCCGTGGAGCGCATGGCCGAGCTGTATCCCAACAACATCGCCTTTGATTTCATGGGCAAGTCCACCACCTATAAAAAGATGGTGCAGGAGATCGAGAAGTGCGCCAAGAGCCTGAAGACCCTGGGCGTGCGGCCCGGCGACAAGGTGACCATCGCCATGCCCAACTGCCCCCAGGCCATCTATATGTTCTACGCGGTGAATCTGGTGGGCGGCATCGCCAACATGATCCACCCCCTGTCGGCGGAGAAGGAGATCGAGTTCTATCTGAATGCCTCCGAGTCCACCACGGCCATCACGCTGGATCAGTTCTACGACAAGTTCGAGCACATCCGGCAGAACACCGGCATCATCAACATCATCATCGCCTCCGTAAAGGACGCGCTGAGCCGCACCATCCGGGCGGGCTATATGCTCACCGAGGGGCGGAAGATCCAGAAGATCCCCGAGGATGCGCCGGTCATCCGGTGGAAGGAATTTATGGATATGTCCCGGTACTGCTTCTACAAGAACTACCGGGTGGAGCGAGGCTACAACGATCCCGCGGTCATTCTGTACTCCGGCGGCACCACCGGCACCACAAAGGGCATCGTGCTGACCAACGGCAACTTCAACGCACTGGGCCAGCAGATCATCGCCACCAACCCCATGTTCCGGCCCGGCGACCGGATGCTGGCGGCCATGCCCCTGTTCCACGGCTTCGGTCTGGGCGTGTGCGTGCACTCCATGCTGAGCCAGGGCGGACGGTGCATCCTCATCCCACGGTTCACCGCCAAGAGCTATGCCAAGCAGATCGTGAAGTACAAGTGCAACTTTATCGCCGGCGTGCCCACGCTGTATGAGGCGCTGCTGCGCCTGCCCAGCATGGACGGCGCGGACCTGAGCAGTCTGAAGGGCGTGTTCTCCGGCGGCGACAGCCTGTCTATCGAGCTGAAGAAGAAATTTGACAAGTTCCTGTATGACCACCACGCGGTCATTCAGGTCCGCGAGGGCTACGGCACCACCGAGACGGTGACGGCCTGCTGCCTGACCCCCACCAATATCTACAAGGAGGGCTCCATCGGCCTGCCCTTCCCCGACACCTATATCAAGATCGTGGAGCCGGACACCGACAAGGAGGTGCCCTACGGCACCGAGGGCGAGATCCTGCTGGCGGGCCCCACCGTCATGAAGGAGTACATGAACAACCCCGAGGAGACGGCCCGCACCCTGCGGAAGCATGACGACGGTTTGACCTGGGTGTACACCGGCGACCTGGGCACCATGGACGACCAGGGCTTCATCTACTTCAAGGGCCGCGCCAAGCGGATGATCATCACCTCCGGCTACAACGTCTATCCCGGCCAGCTGGAGAACATTCTGGACGCCCATGAGGACGTGCAGATGAGCTGCATCATCGGCGTGCCCGATCCCTATAAGATGCAGAAGGTCAAGGCCTTCGTGATGCTCAAGCCCGGCGTGCCCGCCATCGACGCCACCAAGCAGACGCTGCTGGACTACTGCCGCAAGCACGTGGCCAAGTACGCCATGCCCTACGACATCGAGTTCCGGGATGAGCTGCCCAAGACCCTGGTGGGCAAGGTGGCCTACCGGGTGCTGGAGGACGAGGAGAAGGCGAGGATCGCCGCCCAGGCAGCGCAGCCGGAGGCGTGAGCGCCCTCCCCACCGCATAAAACAGAAAAGGAGACTGCCTGCCATGGAAGTGGAGCTGATACGGCAATACACACTGATCGTAGACTTTCTGGGCCACGTGCTGGGCCCTGACTATGAGATCGCCCTGCACGAGCTGGAGGACGACTCCAACCGGATCATCGCCATCGCCAACGGAGAGCTGACCGGACGGCACATCGGCTCCCCTCTCAGCAACAAAATGCTGGAGTTCGTGGCTGGGAACCTGTACGAGACGCAGAACTATGTGCTGAACTTTGAGTCCGTGTCCGCCACGGGCAAGACCATGTGCTCCAACTCCATGTTCATCAAGGGACGGCACGGGGAGCTGTCCGGCCTGCTGTGCATCAACTTTGACGCCAGCCGGTACGAGGAACTGAGCCGCAGGGTCATGGAGCTGTGCGGCGGCGGCGTGAAGCGGGGCGTACCCAGCGGCACGCGGCTCATCGCCGACAGCAACGACCCGGTGGAGACCCCGGTACGCAGCGGCTATCCCACGTCCATCGCCGGCGCCACCGCCAGCATCGTATCCCAGGTGGTGGCCAACTACCCGGTGGAGGTGGACCGGCTGACCCAGGACGAGAAGATGGAGATCATGGACATTCTGAACCGCAAGGGCGTGTTCCTGCTGAAGGGATCCGTGAGCCATGTGGCACAGACGCTGCACAGCAGCGAGGCCAGCATCTACCGGTATCTGGGCAAGCTGAACAACAAGTGAAAAAGGGCGCCCGCGGGCGCCCTTTTTTCCTTTCAAACATTGACCGGAAAACAGAAATGCTATATAATATATAGTCACAAACAAGGACTGGAGGCGACAGGATTGAAAACAAAGACCATCGTCCATAAATCAGCCGCACCCATCTACGCCGCGGCGGTGACGTGGGTGCTGTACGCACTGCTGTTTCCGCTGTATCAGGTGGGACACTTCCTGCTGGCGGCGGCGGCTTCCGCCGTTGTGGCACTGATCGCCCGGATGTTCTGCCGGGATGTGACCGAGACCGTGGAGGTACCGGAGGAGCCGGTGAGCACCGGCAATGTGGACCTGGACAAGGCCATCGCCGAGGGCGACGCGGCCATCAAGGCCATGCGGGCGCTGAACGACCGCATACAGGACGAGACTATCTCCGGCCAGATCGACCGGCTGGAGGAGGTCAGCGGCAAGATATTCGACTATGTGAAGGCGCACCCGGAGAAGCTGCCGCAGATCCGGAAATTCATGTCCTACTACCTGCCCACCACGCTGAAGCTGCTCCGCAGCTACGACGAGCTGAGCCGCCAGGGCGTGTCCGGCCAGAACATCACCGGCACCATGGAGAAGGTAGAGGGCATGATGGCCACCATCGTGCTGGCTTTTGAAAAGCAGCTGGACAGTCTGTTCGGCGACCAGGCCATGGATATATCCACGGACATCACGGTACTGGACAACATGATGGCACGGGAGGGTCTGACCGGCGGCGACGCCGTGCACCAGGCGGCCCAGGAAAACCCGGTGGCCGACCCCCAGCCGGAGTTGGATATCCGCAATGCTGGGGACGCGCAGACACAGCCGCCCCAGGCGGAGGACAGCGTGGACGCCGGGAACGGCATCACGCTGGAGCTGTAAGAACAATGTATATAACTTTGTGAGAATATAACAGAAAGGAAACAACCGCCATGACCGATAACATGATGCCCGAGCTGACCCTGACCCCTGACGATACCGCTACTGCCGCCGCAGTGGAGGTGCCCTCCCTGACGCTGACGCCGGAGGCCCCGGAGGTCCCCAAGGAGGAGGAAAAGAAGATCGAGCCGGTGGAGATGGACGACAAGCTGCTGACCGAGGAGGAAAAGCAGGCGGTGGAGGCCTTCTCCCACAAGATCGACATCCGCGACACCAACCAGGTGCTGCAGTACGGCGCCGCGGCACAGAAGAGCGTGGCGTCCTTCTCTGAGAACGCGCTGAACAACGTCCGCAGCAAGGACATGGGCGAGATCGGCGAGGACCTGAGCCGCCTGGTGGTGGAGCTGAAGGGCTTTGGCGAGGAGGACGAAAAGAAGGGCTTATTCGGCCTGTTCAAGAAGGCCAGCAACAAGCTGGAGACCATGAAGGCCCAGTACAGCAAGGTCGAGGCCAATGTGGACAAGATCGCCCAAAATCTGGAGAACCATCAGATCACGCTGCTGAAGGACGTGGCCATGTTCGACCAGATGTATGAGCTGAACCTGAAGTATTACAAGGAGCTGACCATGTATATCCTGGCCGGCAAGAAGCGCCTGGCCGAGGTGCGCTCCACGGAGCTGGAGGCGCTGCGGAAGAAGGCGGAGCAGTCCGGTCTGGCCGAGGACGCCCAGGCCTACAACGACCTGGTGAACCTGTGCAACCGCTTTGAGAAGAAGCTGCACGATCTGGAGCTGACCCGCATGGTATCCGTGCAGATGGGCCCCCAGACCCGGCTTTTGCAGAACAACGACACGCTGATGATCGAGAAGATCCAGTCCTCCCTGGTGAACACCATCCCCCTGTGGAAGAGCCAGATGGTGCTGGCCCTGGGCATGGAGCACGGCCGTCAGGCTACCGCCGCACAGAATGCCGTCACCGAGATGACCAACGATCTGCTGAAGAAGAACGCCGATACGCTGAAGATGGGCACCATCGCCACCGCCAAGGAGGCCGAGCGCTCCATCATCGATATCGAGACGCTGCAGCACACCAACCAGCAGCTGATCTCCACCCTGGACGAGGTGCTGAACATCCAGAAGGAGGGCGCGGCCAAGCGCAAGGAGGCCGAAGTCGAGCTGGGTAAGATCGAGGGTGAGCTGAAGCAGAAGCTGATGGAGCTGCGGAGCTGATCGAAACACACAAACCGTCAGCCCAGCTCGACCGTGCGGCGAAGCCGCACACGCGCCGGACGGCGCGCACAAGCGTTTCGGCTTGCCGAAACCTTGCCGCAGGACGAATTCATTTCGTCCGAGGATGTCAGATCATACGGGGTCCCCGTTTTGCGCACAGCACAAAATGGGGCGCTGGGTAAGATCGAGGGTGAGCTGAAGCAGAAGCTGATGGAGCTGCGGAGCTGAAAATAAGATCAATCTCCTTCGGAAAGGGGAACAGGTATGAAGTTTTTTGAAAAACGCGGCGTGGCACTGGTGGTGCTGGCGCTGGCTATTGCCGGCGCGGTGTTCATCGGGCAGAGCCGCAAGGACGGCTTTATCGCCAAGAAGCCCACGGAGCTGCTGGACGTGCAGTACCAGGACTGGATCTGTGACGAGGCCGGTCTGCTGAACGGACAGACGGAGCAGCTGATCCGGGACTACAACGACAGCTGGAACAGCAAGTATTACGCCATTACGGCGGTGGCCAGCATCGACCATCTGACCAGTTGGGACGCGGAGGACTATGCCGCCAACCTGGGCGAGAAGTGGGGGCTGGGACGCAACGACATGATACTGCTGCTGGTGAAGGACGGCGACTGGCAGGTCTACTGCGGCGACAATGTGGGCTACACCATGACCGACACCCAGCAAAATCAGCTGCGGCAGGCCATTGAGACCACCTATTACAGCGGCGACTTCGACAGCGCCGTGACGGCCTTCTTCCGGCAGGCGGACGTGTTCTACGCCCAGGCGAAGCTGGACGGCGGCGACAGCAATGACAGCGGCTGGTACGCCCCGGCGGCACCGGCGGCCAGCAGCGGCGGCACGTCCATCGGCAGCGTGGTGGTGCTGATCATCGGTATCTTCTTGGTGTGGATGGTGCTGGATGCTCTGCGGTACAGCCGCTATCGCCGGCGGTATATCGTGGGCGCGCCGGTGAATGTGGTGCGTCCGGTGTACTACCCCATTTTCTGGGGCAGACGGTACGCGCCGCCCCGGCCTCCCAGAGCACCCCGGCCCCCGCGGCCGCCCCACGGCGGAGGACCGCGACCGCCCTACGGCGGTGGTCCCCGGCCTCCCATGGGCGGCGGCCCGAGACCCGGCGCACCGAGGCCGCCCCGGCCCAATAGCCGGCCCGGCGGCGGTCCGAGACCCAGCGCGCCCCGGCCCAGCCGGCCCAGTCGTTCCAGCGGCGGCAGCGGGTTCAGCGGCGGCGGTTTCGGCGGCGGCAAGCGTCGGTAAGCATAGTAAAAACACCCGGCCTGACGGCCGGGTGTTTTTGCGCTGCGGGGCCTTCGACCGGGGGTGTTTACTCCGAAGAGCTGACGGAAGCTACCGCACCTGGGTGATGAACTGCTCCAGGCCCTGCCGCAGCAGGGACGAGGCGGCCTGTCCCTCCCCCGCCTCGATATGGGCGGTGAATTGGGCCAGCCGTTCCAGACAGCGGTCGATGCCGGTAAGCTGGATATACTCCTTCCAGAACTCCAGGTTCACCCGGGTAAAGGCGTTGAACAGCAGCGGTGTGATGGTGTTGCCGCTGAGAAAGGTGATGCCCCGGTGGTAGCGGAACAGGGTCTCGGCCAGCGCATCCGTCCCCTCCTGCGCCGCCTGCTCCGCCTGGCGCTGTAAGGCCTGCAGCGCTGCCATGTCTGCCGGTGTGTGCCGCGCAGCCAGCTCCTCCATGGCGGGGCCCTCCAGATAATAGCGCAGCTGAAGGATACTGCCCGCCGTTTTGGCATCCGGGAGACCGCCATGGAAATCCATGATGGCCCGCAGCGTTTCCAGGCTGCCGGTCTGGGCGTAGTCCGCCACGGTGACGCCGCGGCGGGAGGCGATGTCCAGAAAGCCGAGACGGTGCAGCTCCCGCAACCCCTCATGGACCACGGTCTTGCTGATCTTCATTTCATCCGCCAGCTCACGCTCAGTGGGCAGCCGATCCCCCGGGCGCAGCTCGCCGGAGAGGATCATGCCCTCCAGCTGCTGGATGAACAGCTCCTTGACGGTGGGGGCGACGATCTCACGAAAGGCCATAGCTCATGCTCCTTTGCTTTCTTTTCTGGTCCGACCAGGACCATATAAAAAGTTATCACACCTTTGGCGGAAAAGTCAATAGGATATTGGCAGAAAAGTTGGTATTATAGGTACAATAGAGCTTAAAATCACAACGCTGCTCCCCTATGAGAGAAAAATATCTCTGGTCAGAGCAGCAGATAACGGAGGAGAGAGACGATGCGCGACATCAACGGCAGCAAGCCTACCAGCTTCCCCCTGGACGAGGAAAAGCTCTCGTTCAAGATCCCCTGTCCCGACCGGCCGCCCCGGGAGAAGATCCTGAAGCTGGGCAGCATGATCACCAACCGCATTGGCCTGAAGGCCACCGCTGACGACCCCGAATACTGGGGGCTGGATGCGCTGGTGACCGATGAGATGGCGGACGTGGCACTGAAAATGGGTGTCCGCAAGCCCAAGACCATCGAGCAGCTGATGAAGCTGACGAAGATGGAACGCGAGCCCCTGCAGAAGCTGCTGGACGAAATGGCCTGGCTGGGTCTCATTGAGTACAACTGGGAGAACCTGGACGGCAAAAACCCGAACCACGAGAAGCGGTACATCCTGCCCCTGTTCGTGCCCGGCAGCGCCGAGTTTTTGAATATGCGGCGGAGCCAGATCGACGCGCACCCGGAGGTGGCGGCGTTCTTTGAGCGCATGACCATGCTGCCCCTGGAGAAGATCACGCCGATGGTGCCCCCCGGAGGCGCGGGCATCGGTATGCACGTGATCCCGGTGGAGAAGGCCATCGAGACGGAGCAGGAGGCCATCGGGCTGGAGAAGATCTCCTACTGGCTGCACAAGTATGAAGGCAAGTACGCCAAGAGTATGTGCTCCTGCCGCGCCAGCCGCGACAAGCTGGGCGAGGGCTGCGGCGACGATGTGGAGAACTGGTGCATCGCCGTGGGCGACATGGCCGACTATGTGGTGCAGACCCAGCGGGGCGAGTACATCACCTATGACGAGGCGATGGCCATATTCAAGCAGGCGGAGGACAACGGCTTCGTCCACCAGATCACCAACATCGACGGCGAGCAGAAGATCTTTGGTATCTGCAACTGCAACGTCAACGTGTGCAACGCCCTGCGGACCAGCCAGATGTTCAACACGCCCAATATGTCCCGCAGCGCCTATGTGGCCGCGGTGGAGACGGAGAAGTGCGTGGCCTGTGGGCGCTGCGTGGAGAACTGTCCCGCCGGCGCGGTGAAGCTGGGCCAGAAGCTGTGCACCAAGGACGGCTATATCGAGTATCCCCGGGCCGAGCTGCCCGACGAGGTGAAGTGGGGCCCGGAGAAGTGGAGCGTCGACTATCGGGACCGCAACCGCATCAACTGCTACGACACCGGCACCGCACCCTGCAAGACCGCCTGCCCCGCCCACATCGCCGTGCAGGGCTATCTGAAGCTGGCGGCACAGGGCAAGTACCGGGAGGCTTTGCAGCTCATCAAGCGGGAGAACCCATTTCCTGCCGTGTGCGGCCGCATCTGCAACCGCCGGTGCGAGGACGCCTGCACCCGCGGCACCGTGGACGAGGCCGTGGCCATCGACGAGGTCAAGCGCTTTATCGCCCAGCAGGATCTGGACGCGGAGACGCGCTTCATCCCGGAGAAGGTCATTCCCAAGGTGGACGGCGAATTCAGCGAAAAGATCGCCATCATCGGTGGAGGCCCCGCCGGCATGAGCTGCGCCTACTACCTGGCGGAAAAGGGCTATCGCCCCACGGTGTTTGAAAAGGAGAGCCGTCCCGGCGGTATGCTGATGAACGCCATTCCCTCCTTCCGTCTGGAGAAGGACGTGGTGGAGGCGGAGATCGACGTGCTGCGCGCGCTGGGCGTGGAGTTCCGCTGCGGCGTGGAGGTGGGTAAGGACATCACCATTGCCCAGCTCCGTGAGGAGGGCTACAAGGGCTTCTATGTAGCTGTCGGATTACAGCACGGCGGCGCCCTGGCCGTGCCCGGCGGCGACGTGGAGAACGTGATCTCCGGCATCGACTTCATCCGCGGCGTGCATCTGCGGGACGAAAAGACGCTGAAGGGCCGGGTGGTGGTCATCGGCGGCGGCAACATCGCGGCCGACGTGGCCCGCACCGCCGTGCGCTGCGGCGCGGAGAGCGTGAGCCTGTACTGCCTGGAGGGCTATGAGGAGATGCCCATGGGCGAGGAGGACCGCAGCGAGTGCGAGCGCGAGGGTATCGCCATTTACGCCGGATGGGGTCCCAAGGAGGTCCAGACCGAGAACGGCAAGGCCGCCAACATCGCCTTTGTCAAGTGCCTGAGCGTCAAGGACGAAAGCGGGCGCTTCGCGCCGGTGTACGATGAGAACACCGTGCAGATGGCCCCCTGCGGCACGGTGCTGTACTGCATCGGCCAGAAGGCGGAATGGAAGACGCTTCTCGCGGGCACCCAGGTGGAATTCAACCCCAACGGCACCGCCAAGGCCGATCCCGTCACCTATCAGACGGCTGAACCGGACATCTTCGTGGGCGGCGATGCCTATACCGGCCAGAAGTTCGCCATCGATGCCATTGCCGCCGGCAAGCAGGGCGCGATCAGCCTGCACCGCTATGTGCAGGGCGCCACGCTGACCATCGGCCGCGACCGCCGGCAGTTCATCGAGCTGGACAAGAAAAACGCGCTGATCGCCGTGGACAGCTACGACAACACGCCGCGCCAGCGCATCGGCTACAACGACGCCCTGCGTAAGACCTTCCGGGACGAGCGCGTGGCCTTCACCGCCGAGCAGGTGAAGGCGGAGACAGCCCGATGCCTGGGCTGCGGCGCCAGCATCGTGGACCCCAATAAGTGCATCGGCTGCGGCGTGTGCACCACCAAGTGCGCCTTTGACGCCATCCACCTGCACCGAGAGCGTCCGGAGTGCAGCACCATGTACGCCTGCGAGGACAAGATGAAGGCCATCCTGCCCTATATGATCAAGCGGAACATCAAGATCAAGAAGGCGGAGCGCAGGGCCAAGAAAGCGGCCAAGTGATATGCACGAGCTGGGCATTGTTTTCCACGTGATCAAGACCGTGGAGCGCGTGGGCGCGGAAAACGATCTCACCCGCGCGGCGAGTGTGACACTGGAGCTTGGCGAGGTGTGCGGCGCCATCCCAAGGGAGCTGATCAGCTGCTGGGACTGGGCCGTGCAGAGATCCGACCTGCTGCGGGGCGCGCAGCTGCACATCGACACGCTGCCCGCCGTGACACACTGCGGCGGCTGCGGTGCGGACTACCCCACTGTGGCCCACGGGCGGGTCTGCCCCCACTGCGGCAGCGAGGATACTTGGCTGCTGCGGGGCAGCGAGATCAGCATTAAAGAGATAGAGGGTGCGTAGTATGGATACCTATAAGATCATCGAAGTAAAAGAGAGCGTGTTTGCCGACAACGACCGGGAGGCGGCACGGGTACGGGAGGCGCTGAAGCAAAAGGGAACGTTCCTGCTGAACCTGATGTCCTCCCCCGGCAGCGGCAAGACCACAACGCTGCTGCGGACCATCGAGGCGCTGAAGGACGAGCTGCGGATGGGCGTGATGGAGGCGGACATCGACTCGGATGTGGATGCCGCCGCCATCGCCGGCGCTGGGGTGCGGTCTATCCAGCTGCACACCGGCGGGATGTGCCACCTGGACGCTGGTATGACGGAACAGGGCCTGCGGGAGATCGGCACGGACGATCTGGACCTGGTGGTGCTGGAAAATGTGGGGAACCTGGTGTGTCCGGCGGAGTTTGACACCGGCGCGGTGAAGAACGCCATGATCCTCTCCGTACCGGAGGGCCACGACAAGCCCTTGAAGTACCCCCTGATCTTCACCGTGTGCGATGTGCTGCTCATCAACAAGACCGACGTGCTGCCCTATTTCGACTTCGACATGGAGAAGGTGATCGAATACGCCCACCGGCGCAATCCGAAGCTGGAGATTTTCCCTGTCTCCGCCAAGACCGGCGAGGGTATGGACGCCTGGTGCGACTGGCTGCGTAAGCAGGTGAAGGACTGGCAGGCATGACAAAAGGCCCCGCGGCGAAAGCTACGGGGCCTTTTCTTTTTATGAACGGCGTCTGCAGGTCAAAAGTCGGCCTTGTAAATCCCGGCGCGTTGGTTTATAATATAATGTACTGTCAAAACGGCTGCGGAATGCAACGCAGAAGAACATAGAAAAGGTGAGAATGATATGGAACGAATGAGAATTGCCGCGATCTTCGCCGATCAGGAGTCCCTGGGCGGCAAGGACGTGACCGTGTGCGGCTGGGCACGCACCATCCGCGACATGAAGACCTTTGGCTTCATCGAGCTGAACGACGGCTCCTGCTTCAAAAATCTGCAGGTGGTCATGTCCGCCGAGGAGCTGGCCAACTATAAGGACATCGCGGCGCAGAACGTGGGCGCGGCGCTGATCGTCAAGGGCACCGTGGTGCTGACGCCGGATGCCAAGCAGCCCCTGGAGGTGAAGGCCCACAGCATCGAGGTAGAGGGCAAGTCCACGCCGGATTACCCCCTGCAGAAGAAGCGCCACAGCGTGGAGTTCCTGCGGACCATCCAGCACCTGCGGCCCCGTACCAACCTGTTCTCCGCCACGTTCCGGGTACGCTCCGCGGCGGCCTATGCGGTGCATGAGTTTTTCCAGAGCCGGGGTTTTGTGTATGTACAGACCCCCATCATTACCGGCAGCGACTGCGAGGGTGCCGGCGAGATGTTCCAGGTGACCACCCTCGACCTGAACAACGTCCCCAAGACCGAGGACGGGCAGGTGGATTACACCCAGGACTTCTTCGGTAAGAAAACCAGCCTGACGGTGTCCGGCCAGTTGAATGCAGAGAACTTCGCCATGGCCTTCGGCGATGTGTATACCTTCGGCCCCACCTTCCGTGCCGAGAACTCCAACACCCAGCGCCATGCCGCCGAGTTCTGGATGATAGAGCCGGAGATGGCCTTCTGCGACCTGGCCGGCGATATGGACGTGGCCGAGGCCATGATCAAGCACATCATCCGCCGGGTGCTGGAGCGTTGCCCCGACGAGATCGACTTCTTCAACAGCTTCGTGGATAAGGGGCTGAAGGAGCGGCTGGAGCACGTGATGACCAGCGACTTTGGCCGCGTCAGCTACACCGACGCGGTGGAGATCCTGAAGAAGAACAATGACAGGTTCGACTACAAGGTGGAGTGGGGCACCGACCTCCAGACCGAGCACGAGCGGTATCTTACCGAGCAGGTATTCAAGAAGCCTGTGTTCGTCACTGACTATCCCAAGGAGATCAAGGCGTTCTATATGCGGTTGAACGATGACGGAAAGACCGTGGCCGCGGCAGACTGCCTGGTGCCCGGTATCGGCGAGATCATCGGCGGCAGCCAGCGCGAGGAGCGTCTGGAGCTGCTGGAGAGCCGTATCAGGGAGCTGGGCATGAACCCGGAGGACTACTGGTGGTACTGCGACCTGCGTCGCTACGGTTCCTGCCGCCACGCGGGCTTCGGCCTGGGCTTCGAGCGCATGGTGATGTACCTCACCGGTGTCAGCAACATCCGCGACGTGGAGCTGCACCCCCGCACGGTGGGAAACGCGGAATTTTAAGCGAAAGCCAAAAGAGCACCCATGGGGTGCTCTTTTTATCTGTACGAATAAATATCCCCCGGCTAGGCCGGGGGATATTTATTTATTTTGTCGTGCTCTGCGCCTATGCCAACTTCCGCACCTCATACAAGCGCATTGATGGCATTAGTTACACCATCTACCCCGGCGAATGGATCATGTCTGTGGAGGAATTGTCCCGGTATTTCCGCACTCGCTTCCGCCGCCAGACCTTGGCCGCTTTGGAGGGACTGCAAAAGAAAGGGCTTATCAGTTTTCTTGTTCTCGGACATGGTAAGCTGGTCAAATTCAAGATTCGCGGCTGGCGGCGTCACAACACGATTCTCGACTACAATGCGCCCTGTCAGAAGGATAAGGAGGCCGAACGATGAAAAAGACTGCACAAGAACCCAAAGTGACCGAGAATCCTCTGTACCATGATAAGCCAGCACTTTCAGACCGGTAGAAATCGCCGCTCCCGCATGATATGATAAGCTTGAAGAAAAGTTTTCCTGTCCACGCAATGAATGGCTATTTTTGTTGTCTATATAAGTGAAAGGCCTTTACGCAGAAAGAAGGGAGGGCGCAATGAAAGACCATGAGATCATAGAATTGTACTGGGCGCGTAACGAGAGCGCGATTACCGCCACCACAGAAAAGTACGGGAACTACTGCCATACGATTGCATATAACATACTGCGTAACAAAGAGGATGCGGAGGAATGTGCCAACGACACATATCTCGGCGCATGGAATTCGATCCCGCCGCAGCGTCCGAGCCGTTTGTCGATCTACTTAGGGAAAATCACGCGCAACCTCACTCTGAACCGTTATAAGCGGTATACTGCCGAAAAACGCGGACACGGACAAGTAGTCCTCGCGCTGTCTGAGTTGGAAGCCTGCGTTCCTTCGGAAACGACTGTGGAGCAGACCATAGAAGAAAATGAGTTGGCTGCCGCCATTGACCGCTTCCTGTATGCAAAGCCCAAGCTGAACCGTAACATTTTTGTCCGCAGATACTATCATCTCTATGCAATACGGGATATTGCGGACGCATACGGAATGAGCGAGAGCAAGGTGACGTCTTTGCTTTTCCGTATGAGAAACGAACTAAGACGATTTCTTGAAAAGGAGGGAATTATGCTATGAAAACCGAAGTTCTTCTTCGTTCGATCGGAAAGATCAATGACGAGCTTATCGCTGACGCGGAAAGCGAAGCAAATACCAAAAGAAAGCCCGGCTGGGCCAAGCTTGGAACAATGGCTGCCTGCCTTGCACTGGTTTTCTGCACCGGCATCGCCACACATGCCATCCGAAGCAATGCGACAGCAGGCACCTTCACAATGGATGTCAACCCCAGCGTGGAATATACGATTGCCAAAAGCGGGAGCGTTAAGAATGTCCGCAGTCTGAACAGCGATGCGGAAAATGCGCTCAGCGATGTTGCGCTGGGAAAGCAGAGTGTCGAGACCGCTCTAACGCGCACGGTCGCTGCCTATGAGGCCTGCGGATATATGGAAAACGGTGAAGCGACGGTTCTGATCTCTTTTGATTCCCGTCTTGATGCGAACGCCGAGCTAAAGGCATCGCTCTCCGCGGAGATCCAGCAGGCCCTGGAGCAGACCGATGCCGTCGGCACGCTGGTTTTCCACTCCGAACTGACGGAAAACGCCGAAGCAGCAAAGATCGCCGAGGAATTCCATGTCTCCCTTGGCCGCGCCGACTGGATCCTCACCGCAGCAAACAAAACCGGTCTGCCCACGGACGAGGTTGCCCGCATGTCGTTGGACGAGCTTCTTAAATTCCAAGAGGCCTCCGGCATTGCTTCTGTCAGTGTATCGAAGTTCATCTCCTTGGAGGAAGCGAAGAAGATTGCACTGAGGGACGCGAAGCTTGATGAGCTGACGCAGAAGATCGTGTTCACCAGAGAGGAGCTGAACCGCAATCAGGGCAAACCCTGCTACCTGCTGGAGTTTTACACCGGGACGAATCAATATTTCTACCAAATCGACGCAAAGAGCGGCAGCATTATTTACGCCGGGAAGTATATCACGCTTTCCGAAGCGAAAAAAATCGCCCTGGATGATGCCGGATGCGAGGATAAAGTCAGCTTTACCGAGGAAACCCTTGTGAGCGGCGGCATCAAAACGCCTTACTACCAGCTCGTCTTTGCCGATGCAAAAACACAGTGGACATACCGCATTGATGCGGTGCTGGGCACTGTGTTGGAGAAACAACAGAAAGAGATCGTGACAACGGACTTCATCTCTTTGGAGGAGGCGAAGGAGATCGCCTTGAAGGATGCCGGACTTAATGAAGCTACACAAAAGATCGTGTTCACCAGAGAGGAGCTGAACCGCAATTCTGGCAAGCCCTGCTACATCTTAGAGTTCTACACCGCGAAGAAGCAGTATTCCTACAAGGTGGACGCCAAGAACGGCAGCATCATCGAGGCTTACCACTTCATTCTTCTGGCGGACGCGAAGAAAATCGCACTGGACGACGCCGGGGTTAATGTGAAGGTGGTCTTCACGACAGAGGAGCTGGTTGCCGGCGGCATCAAGTCACCCTACTATTACTTCGTCTTTGAAAGTGACTCAGCTCGCTGGACTTACAAAATTGACGCCGTTCTGGGCGTGATCATGGATAAGACCTGCGATAAGATCATTCCCCTTGCTCCGGAGTTTATCGGCTTGGAAAAGGCAAAGCAGATCGCATTAGAGGACGCGGGACTTGATGAAGCTACCCAAAAAATCGTGTTCACCCGAGAGGAGCTGAGCCGCAATCAGGGCAAGCCTTGCTACATTCTGGAGTTCTACACGGACAGGTGTGCGTATTCCTACAAGGTCGATGCAGTATCCGGAGACATCCTCGAAAAGAACATCGAGTGGCGTTCCCGTCAGGAGAGCGAGCCTGTTTCGGAAACAGTTCAGAGTTCCGATTCCAATCAGCGCAGAATAGGTTAACCCACGATAAGGGCCTTTTGAGAAAGTGCGTACCCGCAGTGGGCGAGGATATGCCCGGCGGCGTTCCAGCTATGGCAGCCCGTTCGATGCCGCAGCCATGCTGGGAGAAGATGGCTTCCATTCGCTCATGGACTCATTGGCTGCGATACAGAAGCCGTGAAAGCGGCAGGTGATCATATAGACCATACATCGGCATACATAAATTGCCAGGAGCCGGACTGCGCGTATCACGCAGTCCGGCTCCTGACCTGTAAGGAGACAATGGTCGAAAGTAGCCTAAATTGGAAGTAAGATGAAGACTTTTTATTTGGCGATACGCTCCAGGATTTCGATCAGCAGCTCGGTGGTGATCTTGACGTCCTCGATCTTGCAGGTTTCATTGGGCGTATGCACGTCAAGAAGCGTCGGACCAACGGAGATCATGTCCAGGTGGGGATTCTTCTCCGCGAAAGCACCGCACTCCACACCGGCGTGTACCGGCTCCACGATCATATCCGTGCCGGTCAGATGCTTGTAGGCCTCGTAAGCGATATGGGTCAGCTTGCTGTTGGGATTGACCGCCCAGCCGGGAACATGACCCTCGCTGTCGAAGGTGAAACCGAAGCTATTGGCCAGTGCGCTGCAGATCACACCGATCTGAGTGGCCTGATAGGCAACGCTGCTGCGGGCAAACACTGTGAAGCGCACCATATCCTCGTCCACGGACACCACACCCAAGTTGGCGGAGCTCTCCACCAGCCCGTCAATGAACGGACTCATGGTATGTACGTTATTGGGAACCGTGGTCATCAGCCCTACCATACCATAACCAACCTCCCCTGTCAGTACGCGGTCGGGCGCGGTATCACCGAAGGTGGTGGTGAACACCATATCCGATTCGATGTTGCCAAAAGCCTCCACGAACTCTGCGCGGAAGGTCTCAATGATAGCCTTGGCCCTGTCCTCCTCAGTGGCAGACAGAACAATGGTGGCGGTGCCAAATGCGGGGATGGCGTTCTTCGCCTGACCGCCGCTGAAGGAGACCACGCGGTAGCTGACGCCGCCCTGTCGCAGCATAGCCAGCAACGTAGCGATGCTGACCAGCGCGTTGGCGTGACCCTTGTTGATCCCCACGCCGGAGTGATCGCCCAGCAGACCACTGAGGGAAATGGTCAGCGTCTTGCAGCCCACAATAGGCTTTTCCCACTCGGCCTTGTGGCTGTAGTTAAAGAAGTCGCCGCCGGCACAGGAATTGCACAGTGAGCCCAGCGTTTCCCAATCCAAATTGACCAGATAGCCGCCGTCAAGATACTTGGGGTCAATGGCGATGGAGTCCATGCCGTCTTCCTCGTTGGTGGTGAAGATGGCGCGGATGGGGCCGTGACGCAGGGTGTCGTCCTGCAGCAGGTACAGGCACATCGCCACGCCGATACCGTCATCGGCACCCAGGCTGGTGCCGTCTGCGGTCAGAGTCACATCATCGTTGATGACCTTGATAGGGTCGTTCATAGGATCGTAGGTGACGCCCTCTTCGCATACGCAGACCATATCCATGTGTGCCTGAAAGATCACACGGGGTACATTCTCGCAGCCGGGGGTGGCGGGCTTGTCAATGATGATCTCATTCATGTTGTCCTTTTCCACGGCCAGACCATGGCGCTTGGCCCACTGGAACAGGTACTCGCTGACACGCTCCTCGTGATGGGAGGGGCGGGGCACCTTTGCCAGCTCCAGAAATTCGGACAATACAATATCTAACGCTTTGTCTTTACTCATAGCAAACACTCCTTACTGTGCGACAGAGCAGGCTTCTTCGATAGTCATATCGCCGGAGCCGGCCAACTTGGTATTCTTCAGCAGGGAATAGAGGATCCAGTAGGCCACGAAGGCGATGATCACGCCGTCCAGTGCGGAGGAGAACACCGTCACCACGCCCAGCGTCTCCAGCAGTGCGAAGCCGCCGCCGATGACCCACGCGATGATGCCGATCCAGTTGATGCCGCGCACGGGAGACCAGTTCTCCGTCTTGGCCTTGCAGATGACCCAGTAGTCGCAGATAACGACGCCCATGATGGGAGGCACCACCGCGCCCAGAATGCTGATATAGGTGTTCAGGAAATCCGCCAGACCGGCAATCGCCATAATGACGCCCAGTACGCCGCATATCATGGTGACCAGAGGACGCTTGCTGTCCTTGATGGAGAACATCTTGCAGGCGGCCAGACCGGACATATAGGCGTTGCCGGTATTGGTGGTCCAAGTGGCGAGAATCAGCACCAGCATGGCAACGATGGGGGGAATATCCATGGAACTTGAAAAGAAGTATGTGCCGGTGACGGTGCATTTTGACGCCAACGGGAAGATGCGTCCTATCTAGATCGAGTTTGACGAAATGCGCAGATATCATATCGACAAGATACTGGACATGCGCCGCGCAGCCTGCCAAAGTGTAGGCGGCGTGGGAGAGAGATATACCTGCCGCATACGGGGCAGGGAGAGTTATCTCTGGTTTAAAAAAGGCCGCTGGTTCGTAGCAGCGAAGGATGGAAAATAAGAAGGAGGCTGCCGGCGTTGCCGGCAGCCTCCCTTGCGTAGAGAAAACTACTTACCAATACTTGGGGTACTTGCTGGTGCTTTGCTGATGCTTTGCATACTCCCACCAGGGAACTTGGGTGGCAAAGTCCGTCAGCTTGTCCCAGAACTGATCGGCCAGCGTTCCCTTGTCCACGTAGACCGTGACAGTATAGGTCTTGCTGCTGCCATCCTCCATGGCGGCGGTGTAGGTCACGGCATTGGTGAAGTCCACCGTTTCACCGCTGCCAGGTGTCAGGGACTTGACACCGTTTGTGGCGATAACCGGGGTCAGCTTCGTCACATCTGTGCCGCGGGGCAGTGTGATGGTAATGGTATTGGTGGTGTTGTTCACCGCACCGACCACACCGCTGATGGAGAAGCTGGTGATGCCCTTGGCCGTCGTGGTGGCCGTCTCCCACTTGCAGGTGATGGTCACATTGCCTGCAGGCATGGTAAAGCGGTTGCCTGTGATCTTGACCGTTTCACCACCTGCCACCGCCAGCGAGTAGGTCAGAGAGCCTTCTGCCATCTGATAGCCGCTGTCGGGCGTTATGGTTTCACAGTACCCGTATGAGGTATATGTATCACTGCCAGCAGCAAATAGCTGACAACACGGCATGAGCGCAATGCCCTCAAACCGGCATTAAAATGGATGCGGCCGCGAATTCATTGTGCTCGGTATGTATTATTACCCCAAGAAGAGAAGCGTAAGGTAAAACTATAGGAAATGACCGCATATTCATCATAGTCACTAAAGACAAAAGACGCAGGGACGAGAGCTATCAGCACTCGTCCCTGCGTCTTTTGTTTCATGGTCTGGCTCCGGTATAGTCTATGTTGAATATATGCGAGCGTTGTCTGAGGCAAATGATAAGACATCCACTTTCTGCCTGCAAACAGTGTTCACAGCGCAAAGGGCGTTGGCACTTTTTCGTTTCCGCAACCGGTGTGTGCGCTGAAATGTCCACTCGCAGCGAAGGTCTTTTCTATTTGTAGATCGCATCAGGCACGGCGAAAGCCCCCTTACCTTGACGCCGTGCAATGCGGATAGTCCCGCAGCCGTCCGGCGTACAGCCGGGTGTGGGGCAGCTTTAGGAAGTGGATGGGCTGGACGACACGGGCGCGCAACTCACCTGCGCCGCGCACCTCTGCGTGCAGCAGCATATCCTCCACAAATTCCGAGCAGTAGTAGCGGTTCGAGCGCTTCCAGAGGATGTGGAAATACGCCAGGAGCAGGCCGCCCAAATTATAGGAAAACTGCTCCCGCCGCGCCCACATAGTCTCCAGCGTCGCCTCCAGCGCCGCGTACCGCTCCTCGGTGATCTCCACCGCAAGGATGATGGCGGTGGTATCGGAGAAGCGGCGGAACGTCCCCGCGTGGGGGGATTCGATGACGAAGCCGCCCCAAAAGGGGTTATAGGGGTGCCTGCGCCCGAAGGAATACATCCTCGTCAGATCCTGGGACAGACTGAGGGAGGCATGGTTGTACTCCGCGCCGGTGATACGCTTCAGAATACGGGACAGCATCGTACCCGTCTGTGTGATGACGATAAAAATCTGCTTGTGCATTCCGTTCAGAAGGCTCCTTCGCATGCCGGACGGCCTGTGCGCCGCCGCGATGTGTGGGTCATTTGCGGCTCTTTCCGACGGCTCTCCCGTCAGAAAGGTGCGTCTATCTTATCAATCACAGCGATGGATGTCAAGGCGGTTCTATGTCAAGGCCGCCTTGAAAAGTGGCGGCATACCGACTTTGTGACAGTTTTGTGACACTTTCTCCGCACTTTTGCGGGGGAAGTCAGAGACTTCTTCTGATATGATACAGACAAGGTTGATACACGACCTGAATATTTCAAAGAAGGAGCGTAACATACCATGAAAAAGAAAACAGTTTGGAGCCTTTTACTGGCACTGGCAATGACGGTAACGGCCATCGGAGCATCGACTGCGGCATTTGCCGCTGCGCCCAATCAGGCAGAGCCGCAGACCCTCATCGCTACCGAAAACGAGGATGCCATTTGGGATCAGATCGAGGCACTGGAGGAAAAAAGCGATGCCGTATTCCAGAGAAATGAAGCACTGTGGGACAAGGTAGACGAGGCCTGCAATGCCCTGCCTGATGACTACGATTTCGAGAACTTTGACGAGGCAGCGTTCATCCGCGGCATGACTACGCTGACGGAGGCGGAGAAGGAAACCCTTTTGAATGACATCAAGGAGCTGAACGAACTGGATGCCCAGATGGAGAAGCTGTATGGGCAGCTGCCCGCCTGCGACAATATGCCGCTTTACGAGAAGGCACTGGAAAAGGCCGATCCCAAGGTGCTGGACGAGATCGACACGCTGGAGCAGGAGTATGACCGCCTCTGCGAGAAGAACGCCGACCTGTGGGACAAGGTGGACGAGGCTTACTTCAACCTGCCGGACGACTACGACTTCGACAACTACGATGAGGCCGCCTTCATCCGCAGCCTGAGCTTCCTGACCGACGCGGAAAAGGACGCGCTGATCGCTGACTACAACCGTCTGGTAGAGCTTGATAACCAGCTGTGCAAGCTGTACGACACCATTTGGGGCAATACCGGCTGCGAAAGCGGCATCTGCCCCTTTTGACGGCAAAGAGTTTTTCTGATATGATTAACTAAATACGACGCCGATGCTGCGCCTGTGCGCAGCATTTGGCGCTGCTTTCTAGGAGGTCACCATGGGACATTCCATCTATTTGGCGGACGATGAAAAGAGCATCCGGGAACTGCTCCATAGCTTTTTGGCAAGTGACGGATATACCGTGCGCTCCTTTGAAAACGGCGACGCGCTGCTGGAGGCATTCCGTCAGGAGCCTGCGGAGCTGGTCATACTGGATATTATGATGCCCGGCACGGACGGCCTTACCGTGTGCCGGGAGCTTCGCTCTGTTTCCGATATTCCCATCATCCTGCTTACGGCCAAGGACAGCGAGCTGGACTACGTTATGGGCATCAGTCAGGGCAGTGACGATTATCTCACCAAGCCCTTTCGCCCCACCATACTGCTCATGAAGGTGAGAGCCCTGCTGCGCCGGGTGGAGATGGACAGGGGGAAACCAGCGGCGGCAGTAGATGAATTGCGCTATGGAGATCTCCGCTATTCCGCCACGGAAAATGCCGTCCTTTGCGGGAATACACCTGTTGCGCTGACCCAAACCGAGCTGCGGCTGCTCAGCTATATGCTGAAGCAGCCGGAGAAAGCCTATTCCCGTGAGGAGTTACTTAACGCAGTATGGGGCTTCGACTCGGAGGTGGAGACCCGCGTGACCGATGAAACACTGCGCCGTATTCGGAAAAAGCTGCTGCAAGCAGGCAGCACTGTCAGCGTAAGCACCATATGGGGCTTTGGGTATAAGCTAAAGGAGGCGGAGCGCACATGAAGAACATCAAGCTGCGGATCGTGTATCTGATCCTCGGTGCGGCACTGCTGCTCTTTGCCCTTTTCATGCTGGCGGTGAACGTAGTGATCCCCGCCCACTTTGTAAGCGAGGCGGAAAAGGCGCTGCGCAACGAGGCGCAGTATGAGAATCGCACCATTCCTTACACCTATGAGGGCGAGGTGTATGATGACGATTGGGACGACGGGGCGGAGGAGCATTTCTTCACGCCCAGCATTGTGTTTCTTGAGCTGGAGAACGGCTACCAGCCCAACACATGGAGCCAGGACACCTATCGGCTGGAGAAAAAGCTGCTGGCGTATTGCAGTGAACGGTCTGTTGTGCCCAATCGATGCCACGACTTCAAGGCAGACAAGCACCACCTGATCTTCATGCCTGTGCAGGAGGACTACGGCAATTCGGAAGAACCGTATTCCTATATCATGTACATAGATATCGGGCCCATCACCCGCTATATCGTGACGCTGAACTGGGCGTTCTTTGGGGTGCTGCTGGCAATTTCCTCCGTCATGTGTCTGCTGGGGTTCCGGTTTGGCCGTGATATTGAGAAGGAGGCGGAGCGGCAGCAGACCTTCTTCCAGAATGCCTCCCACGAGATGAAAACGCCGCTTATGGCGATACAGGGCTATGCGGAGGGCATACAGGCGGGCGTGATGGACACAGGCAGCGCGGCGGAGGTGATCCTGGAGGAAAGCGACCGCATGACGGAGCTGGTGGAGGAGCTCTTGGACATCTCAAAAATCGATATGGGGCGGCAGCAGCTTACCCTTTCCGAAACGGATATTCGGGAGCTGCTATACGACAGCATACGCGCCGTGGAACCGGCAGCCGCTGCCAGCGGCATTACCATCGCGCCGGACTTCCCTGAAGAACCCGTCATGGTCAAATGCGATGACACGCAGATCCGCAGGGCGGTCACGAATATCCTGACCAACGGATTGCGGTATGCCCACAGCCAGCTGTGCCTGACCTGCCGGCCCGACAAACGGAATGTGATAATCCGGATACAGGACGATGGAGATGGCATTGCCGAGGGAGATCTGCCCCACATCTTTGAGCGCTTCTACATGGGGAAAAGCGGCAAATCCGGCATCGGCCTTGCCTTGACGAAGGAGATCATTCACCTGCATAAAGGTACGATCCGCGCCTACAACGGGGACACCGGCGCTGTTTTCGAGATATCCTTTCCGGTGAGCAGATAAGAAGATCACCGCGCCGTCTTCGAGCGTCCCTCTTGCAAAAAGGACGGGCCTGGAAAGAATCTTTGCTGGTGCCGGGCGGAGAGTTTCCCGTGATTTCCTCTTGTGCCCACATTGTCAGAATGGAGTACATCTATGGACTGCAAAACAAAAAAATATCTGCATATTTATGACTGGAACTACTGGTGGGGGTACTACCGCTGCGGCAAGGACTGGGACCCTTTCGACGCGGCTGAGTTTTCTCTTTCCGAGGACGAGGCGGGAGAGACGCCCTTTTTCCACTTTGATTTCCATAACCTCTCCGCACTTCACCAGACCATTCGGGACGGTGAGTTTGTGGAGCCGGATAACCCGGATCATCCGTACTTTCTGGAGCAGGCAAGGCGGCTCAGAAGCGGTGAACAGGACTGGTTCGTCGGGGCGCTGTACTATCCGCTTTTTTCACAGGAGATGCATTTCTGCAACGCCTCCGTCCGGAGCGGCGTCCCGCTGACACAGCTGCTTTCCCCATCTGTACCGCCCTATTACGGGGTGATCTTTCTCCGGGAGGAGCGCCCCCTCACTCCGGAGGTGCTGACGCATTGGGCGGAGACACTGTCCCAACCCCTGTTCGGCCAGCCGTTTTCCTGTACGCTTGCACAAGTCCCCAGCCGGCAGGAGGCCATGGAGCAGTTTGAGAATGAGATGCGGCTGATGCGATGAACGAGCGCCCGCCGCGCTGTCCGGCGGCAGCTGCAAGGCCCCCAACGCCCTGCGGTTGCAGAATTACTTATAACGGAGAATACACATGACTTTTGAAATTCACAGTGATATCACAAATCGATCTATGACCATAGCCGCCCGCGCGATGCGCAGGGTGCTGCGGCGAAAGAGGAACATTATGTGGGCCATCTTCGGCTGGAGCGTCTTTTTATTCAACGCATTGCTGCTGATCCCATTCGATGGAGAGCCTTTTGTGCTTGATGTCAGAACGGTGACTTCCATGCTGGTAGAGGTGATGCTGCTGTCCGTTCTGCTGTTTCAGGACCGATTCAATGGCATGATCGCCCGCAAAAACGCGCTGGCGGGCACAAAGGAATATCATGTCGCATTCGGCGAGGATTTCTATTCCGTCGTTACGGCGGCCACCACCTCCACGTTCCGCTACGAGCTGATCGACGCACTGGCTGAGTCACAGGACTACATCATTCTTCTGATGAAGAAACGCTATGTGCAGCCTCTGGACAAGCGTACTCTTACCGGCGGGACGGTGGAGGAATTCAAACGATTTCTTGAGGAGAAGACCGGAAAGGACTTCCGGCATGTGAAATGAATGGATTTTCTATAACGTCCTTTCGCGGGCTGCATTTGCTTCTGCTTTTGCTTACGAATACGCTCAAGGTCGAACAATTGCAGTTGTATACGCAAAGGGCGTTTCGCTGACTGTGGTTTTTCAAAAAAGGAGCCGGCGAACCTCAGACGGAAAAATAGTTGAAAGAAATATTCTTCGATCTTTGTAACTTTTTGGCTTGCTGGGAGTCTAATATATAGATTTGAAGAGATGGGAGGGATCTGTGTGGACGGATTTGAGGTCATCTATTCTAAATACAGCCCTCTGGTTTTTCGATATCTGCTTTCCCTTGGCGTGGATTTTCTGAGTGCTGAAGAACTAACAGCAGAAACCTTTTATCGAGCGTACATCAATTTCGACAAATATAAGGGAGAGAGCAAAATTGAAACCTGGCTCTGTGCAATCGCAAAAAATGAGTATCGTAAGGATTGTAAAAGAAGAGAAAAGGTAACCGCTACGGAAGAAATAGACCGAGCCGCAGAACAGACAGATTTGGTTGACCGCCTGCTGGATAGGGATCAGGCGATTGACATATATAAAACAGTTCACAGCATGGCTGAGCCGTACAAAGAGGTTTTCCTGCTTCGGGTTTTAGGGGAACTCAGCTTCAAGGAAATATCACATATTTTTGGGAAGTCTGAATCATGGGCGAAGGTCACTTTTTTCAGAGCAAAGATCAAAGTAGTAGAAAAGAGGGAGAAATCTATATGAATAATGTCACTTGCAGTATTGTAGAGGATCTGCTTCCTCTTTATATGGACGGCTGCTGCTCTAAGGATAGCCAACAGGCGGTTGTCGAACATATGAAAACCTGCGAAAAATGCAGGGAAACGTATCGCCATTTGCAGAGTGATTTGCCCACTATCGCAAATGAAACGACCGATATGCGCTCTGAGGAAATTGCGCGTTCACTTTCAAAAAGAATCAAGAATCGCAAAGCGGCGGCTGCGGTGTTTGCGGTAATATTCTTTATGTTTGCAATGCTCTCTCTCTTCTTCGTAGGCAAGGCAATCATGATAATGAGAGGGCAGGGTTCACAGGTATCTCTTGGCAGCCTGGAAAGCGCGGTAAATCTCTCTGAGGGCGATTTCTCCTGTTCCGCCCAAGATATAGGTGCTTACAGCTTTTTTACCAATACAACGAGAATCATTATTAGAACCGACGCTCCCTTAGATGAGACGGTGACGGTTCGTCTTTGGAATACAGAAAATATGAGCGAGAACATTCTGTTGGCCCGCCTTGACAAAAAGCAGAAAATCTGCACCTTTACGCATCTATCCAGCCGGAACCGCTATGCGATTACTGTAGACAATATGCCCGATATAAGCATATCTGTCAGTAGCCGTCTTACATTTTGGGAGGCACTATCCCGGGCCTTGCAAAATGAATAAACGTTTTGGGGCCGGGTATGGGTCGCGGAGCCACGCAAAGCCAACAGCG
>OJJV01000094.1_pt1 | contig 103312 bp, 79 predicted proteins | sample 1596391 | NCBI WGS metagenome assembly OJJV01 (sample SAMEA4350164, study PRJEB24818) | metagenome | biome: human; feature: gut; material: faeces | place: Denmark | collected 2013-09
TCATAAGCTATAAAACCGCCGTACCCTACATGCTCCGACAGATATGCAGACCTTTGCGAGGCAGGGAGCTTAAGGACATTCTCCCGGAGAATAACAATGGCATGAATGTGATACCGCAGCTTCTGACAAATGACAGTGAGGCATTTCTCAAGACAGCGAGATTTCTTAAGGGCTATGGCTATGATGAGGTAAATCTTAATCTTGGATGCCCTTCCGGTACAGTGGTGAGCAAGAACCGGGGCTCGGGACAGCTTTATGATACAGATAAGCTGGACAGATTTCTCTACGAGATATTTGCCGCAGATGTTGTAAAGATCTCCATAAAGACCAGAGTGGGAAAGGACAGCCACAGCGAGTGGCAGGACATCCTTGACATATATAATAAATATCCCATCACAGAGCTGATAGTCCATCCAAGGATACAAAAGGAATATTACAAGGGCAGGGCAGCAGTGGAGGACTATCTGTATGCACAGGAGAATTATCCGGGAAAGCTGTGCTATAATGGGGATATAAATTCTGTAGAAGACTATCAACGGCTGGCTGATACGTTAGGGACTCAAATTGTGGATGGCCATACTAATGATAGAAGCAATACAGTGGATATAAATAATGTTGTGAATAAAGCTTCGAATGATAAAGAATTAGTAGTAATGCTGGGGCGGGGCTTGATCGCGGATCCGTATCTTCCGCGAAGACTTAAAAAGGCGGAGGAGTTAAGGGAAGACAAAGGATTTAGCCCGGAAGGGGTGCTAAAGGCGGAGAATATATCGACTTCAGGAAAAGTAGTTAAAGACGTAAAAATATTAAAGGGTTTTCATGATGAACTTTATGACAGATATTGCTCGGAGCTTGGGGCAGGAAATACCTCGTTCAAGATGAAGGAACTCTGGGCATATATGGGAAGGCTTTTTGATGAAGGTGACAGCAGCCGTAAAGCATTAAAGAAGATAATGAAAGCCAGGAATGAAAATGAGTACAGAGTTGCAGTGAACGCTTTATTTGATATAAAAGAAAAGCACGCTGGCATTTAGTGAGATGTGAAGATCGATAAAACTTGACATGTAGCGTCAGCCCTCGCCGTAGGCGATTTATTATGGGCTGATGTTCAAAATGCGGGGGGGTAAATTATGAAGATTTCAATAGCACATACCATCAGAAATTATAATAAGAAAAATCTCCTTCCGGACATAATTGCCGGAATAATAATTGCGGCAGTTTCCATACCTATATCCATGGGATATGCCCAGATAGCGGGTTTGCCGGCGGTATACGGACTGTATGGTTCCGTGTTCCCAATATTGATATTTGCACTGTTTTCAACATCACCACAGTTCATATTCGGTGTGGATGCGGCACCGGCAGCTTTGGTAGGGGCGGCACTTCTCACCATGGGTGTTGAGGCAGGAAGTGAACAGGCTATGGAGATCGTGCCAATAATCACCTTCTTTACGGCATTGTGGCTTATCCTGTTCTTTGTATTTAAAGCAGGTAAACTGGTGAATTATATATCCACACCGGTTATGGGCGGATTCATATCAGGAATATGCTGCACCATAATCCTTATGCAGGTGCCGAAGCTGTTTGGTGGTACAGCGGGAACAGGTGAGGGCATAGAGCTTGTGATACATATAGTTAACTCATTAAGAAATATAAACGTAGTTTCCCTTTTTCTCGGCTGTGTGGCTCTTGTGATACTTATAGTTTCCAAAAAGCTTATGCCGAAATTCCCTATGGCTATAGTTATAATGATTGCGGGGGCGGTAATGTCAAAGCTGCTACCCTTAGGGGAGTATGGTGTTACAATGTTAGCTGCCGTGGAGCCCGGGGCACCACATCTGGTTATACCACAGATATATTCTTATAACGTGACAAATATTATCGGTGTGAGCCTTACGGTTGCCGTGGTTATCATGGCGGAAACATTGCTGGCAGAGAATTCATTTGCCCAGAAGAACGGATACAGACTTAACGATAATCAGGAGATACTGGCGTTTGCCCTTGGAAATCTGGCAGGAGCGTTTACAGGCTGCTGTCCTATAAACGGCTCTGTATCGAGAACCACCATGAGCGAGCAGTATGGTGGGAAGACACAGCTTACAAGTATAATTGCCGGATTTGCCATGTTGATGTTATTGCTGTTCGGCACAGGCTTTATAGGGTATCTTCCTGTGCCTGTACTTACTGCAATAGTGATCTCAGCCCTTATGAGTGCAGTGGAGTTTCATCTTGCGGTGAGACTCTTTAAGGTGAACAAGGCAGAATTTTATATATTTGTGGGAGCATTTGCAGGGGTACTGCTGCTGGGTACTATCTACGGAGTTGTCATTGGCATTATTCTTTCGTTTGTAAATGTTATTAAGCTGGCGGCAGATCCTCCAAGATGCTTCTTGGGTGTATTGCCGGGAAATGATACGTTTGTGGATATATCCAGGTTTAAGCATATATATCCTATCAGAAACGTGGTAGTATACAGGTTCAGCAGTAACCTGTTCTTCGCGAATATTGCTATATTTCAGAAGGACATAGAGGACGGAATAAAGGAAGATACGGAAGCCGTGATACTTGATGCGTCAGGAATAGGCAGCATAGATGTGACGGCGGCAGAACGCCTTGACACCATATACAGAAAACTGAAGAGTAAGGGGATAAAGTTCTACATGACTGAGCATATCGCAGATGTGAACAGACAGCTCAGAAAATATGGACTTACAGATATGTTCGAGGATGGGGCGGTGAGAAAGACACTGGTGATCGCTTTGAAGGATCTGGGAATAGAGCCTCCATATCCAGTAGAAGGAAACCACAGCACCAATCATTCGCTGGTTCGAAGGAGAGTGGAGAACAGCGTAGAGGAATATGTATGGGCATATGGTGACGAGGCTTTTAGTGCCATAGAAAGCCAGATAGAAAAGGAAATAGAGAAGCTTAAGCTTACAAAGGATTTTGACAGCCTTATAAGCGGTAACTGGAACGAGCTGGCTACCATTGATGAGGAAGAGTGGCTGGAACATCTGGAGGCACATATCGCAGAAATCGGAAGAATATCAGGAGAGGATGAGGAGAACATTGCCAGAAGGATTGAGATCCGTCGTAAGAAGATCTACGATAAGCTTAAGGCAGATCATCCGGAACTCCTTGGACGAATGGAGCAACGCCATAAAAACTTTGATGAACAGTTAAAGAAACACCACCCGGAGGTCTATGAGAAGCTCAGGGAGTTGAGGAAAAATATAAATGCACAGTAAATGTAAGCTGAGTGCGTAATAGACATATGCTGTATAGATGGCATAAACAGAAAAATGAGCGTGTATTCAGTTATATTATATTCACGGTAATGGACACTTGACAATATCAACCACCTGGACTATAATTTATGGGTGATTTTGGCAGAATATATAAGGCAATGACGGAGACAAGTAATATCAGTTATCGCTTACAGCGAGCCGGAGATGGTGTAAGTCCGGCAGAGTGAATTGATACGAATAACACTCTAACAGCCGTGAACTGAAATCTGTGATCAGAGAGTAGGGGAGCCGTTGCTGTGCGTTAAGCAGCATATTAAGGGACCGGAGAGAGATCAGACCGAGAAGCTATAGTGATCGGTGGCATTTTAATATGCATTTGAATTCCCGGTAATGCAGGTGGCACCGCGGACAGTAGAGAGCTTATGTTCGTCCTGAGTATTCGCAATATGAGTATTCAGGATAAACATAAGCTCTTTAATTTTTTAATAACAGAAAAAATCAGGAGGAAAGCAATGACAATCAAAAACATTTATCGTGACAGAGTATTAAATGAGATCACAGAAGCAGATGTAACGTCAACAGTCAGAGTTGCCGGATGGGTAGAGAATATCCGTGACCACGGTGGAGTTTCGTTTATCGATCTTCGTGACATGTATGGTGTGCTTCAGGTAGTTATGCGTGATACATCACTTCTTGACGGCATCACAAAGGAAGACTGTATATCAATAGAAGGTGTTATAGAGCACAGAGACGAGGAGACATACAATCCTAAGATCCCTACAGGAACAATAGAGCTTGAGGCTCATAAGGTTGATATCCTCGGAAAGGTGTATAAGCAGATTCCGTTTGAGATCATGACATCCAAGGAGACAAGAGAGGATGTAAGATTAAAGTACAGATATCTTGACCTGAGAAATAAAAAGGTAAAGGATAACATGATATTCAGAAGTCAGGTTATAAGCTACCTTCGTTCAAAGATGACAGAGATGGGCTTCATGGAGATCCAGACCCCTATCCTTTGCGCATCATCACCTGAGGGAGCAAGAGATTATATCGTTCCATCAAGAAAGTTTAAGGGCAAGTTCTACGCACTTCCACAGGCACCACAGCAGTATAAGCAGTTACTTATGGTGGCCGGATTTGACAAATATTTCCAGATCGCTCCTTGCTTCAGAGACGAGGATGCAAGAGCAGACCGTTCACCTGGAGAGTTTTATCAGCTTGACTTTGAGATGAGCTTTGCTACCCAGGAGGATGTATTTAAGGTAGGAGAAGAAGTTCTCTCAGCGACATTTGAGAAATTTGCACCTGAAGGTGCAGTTGTAACACAGGCTCCATATCCTATCATCAGCTACAAGCAGGCTATGCTTGAGTTCGGTACAGATAAGCCTGACCTCAGAAACCCACTTAGAATAATCGATCTTACGGATTTCTTCCAGAGATGTACATTCAAGCCATTCCACGGCAAGACCGTAAGGGCTATAAATGTTCATGCAAAGCTTTCAAAGGGACAGCACGAGAAGCTTCTTAAGTATGCACAGAGCATAGGTATGGGCGGACTCGGATACCTTGAGGTTCTTGAAGACGGAAGCTATAAGGGACCTATCGACAAGTTCATTCCGGATGACATGAAGTCAGAGATCGCTGATACAGCTAAGCTTTCAGCAGGAGATACAATATTCTTTATCGCAGATGTAGAGGAGCTTGCAGCATCATTTGCAGGTCAGCTTCGTACAGAGATTGGTAACAGACTTGATCTTCTTGAGAAAAATGCTTTCAGATTTTGTTATATTAACGATTTCCCAATGTATGAGTACGACAAGGAAGAGAAGAAGATTATATTCACCCATAATCCATTCTCAATGCCACAGGGGGGCCTTGAAGCACTTAATACAAAGGATCCTCTTGATATACTTGCTTACCAGTATGATATCGTATGTAATGGTATTGAGCTTTCATCAGGTGCCGTAAGAAACCATGACATGCAGATTATGGTTAAGGCATTTGAAATAGCAGGCTATACAGAGGAAGATCTTAAGACAAAGTTCGGCGCACTGTACAATGCATTCCAGTTCGGAGCCCCACCACATGCAGGTATGGCACCGGGCGTAGACCGTATGATAATGCTCTTAAGAAATGAAGAGAATATTCGTGAGATCATCCCATTCCCTATGAACGGAAATGCCCAGGATCTTATGTGCGGTGCACCCGGGGAGGTTACAGAGCAGCAGCTTCGAGAGGTTCATATTAAGGTAAGACAGTAACTAAAATGTATTATAAATTTTGATATGTAAAAGGTGGCAAGAGGAAATGAAGAGAATTATAAGCATAAAATCAGTGTCACTTTGCCTGTTGATGTGTATGGCAGCATTTTCATTTGCCGGCTGCAGTTCTGAGGATGAGGACAAGCCGGGCGGAAATAATGTAAAGGTTGCCAGTGAGGATAATACAGAAGCAACAGACACTGAAGCAGGAGAGTATCAGCAGGGAGATATAGAATATACTTCCGGAGATAAATGGCAGCTAAGCAGTACCTATGCCGATACCATGATATTTGATGATTCAGAGAACCATGAGCAGTGCAATATAACTGTTACTGCCACAGAAACCACCTATCTCAAGAAGCTTGAGAAGGAATATATTGCCTCTATGGAGGATACTTACGGTACAGATTATGTATCTGCAAATAAAAAGTTTGGGGAGTTTTCTTATGATGTATATTCGTATACAGGTAAGAATAAGAAAGATACCAGGTATGGCTACGATATATATATACACATAGATGAGAAACGGGTTATATATATTGAAAATGTATATGATATGTCAAGAGAGAAAGCTTCCGGTGACGTATTTGAACTGCTTAATACGGTAAGAATCGTTGCAGAAGATACCCAGGCTGCCTCAGAGGAGTAGACTGGAGTTGTATCGGGGATATAGAAACTCAATAGAGAAAAATAGAACGTAAGGAAAGAAAAAACCTTCAGTTGGATTAAGTATGAGTATCAACTGAAGGTTTTTTTAGTATTACAGAAAAATGAACCGGATTAAAATTATATTCTGAAGCCTATCCTCAAACCATTGCCGGTAGGAAGCTTAAGCTTTTCTAACATGATCTCTCCGTTGTTTCTGGTTATTATATAGTTAAGGTTTGAAAGCCCTATTCCATGCTGGGGTTTGTTGAATACCTTTGTAGTAAATCCCGGCTTGAAGAGCTTATCCATAAAGTTATCAGGAAGAGGATTGCATGGGTTCGACACTGAGAATTCCACCTTGCCGTCCCGATGTTTTATTACGATATCAATGTTATAATTCTGACCGTCAGGTAGTGCAGGCATAGCACTCACAGCCTCTATGGCATTATCAATCAGGATTCCGGCGCATCGTGATAATTCATACTCGGGAAGAGTACTGGTGAGATTCTGTGACATCGGATTTATATTTATTGTAATTCCTTCTTTTTCTGCCGCTTTCTGCTTGCTGAACAGCATTGCTGCAAATATCTTCATGTTGATCTTAAGCAGCTTGGAACTTTCAATATCCACGGACATGCTCGAATATCCTTCATTGATGGCATATGCCAGCTCGTCATATGTTTTGTACAGACATGGCAGAGCCTTTATATTCTGCAGCTTGTTATCATAATCATGCTGACGTCTTATCACATCTTTGATCAGGTCTTCAATAATAGGCTGATACTGTATGTAGCTGGCGAGCTTGCTGTTTTCCTCGATGATCGTTTGGTTTTGCTTGGCCATAAATATAGACATTGTGGCAAAAACAAGGAGAATTACAACCATATATGGAAGTATTTTTATATTCATTAACGGAAATGATTTGGACATGGCTATATCCCCGGTAACTATCAGATAAACAAGCAATACGGAAGACTTTACCATCATGTTGCTGTTGCACAGTTTGTCAAATAATTTTTTGACAGGAAGTACCAGTACAATTATCAAGGTTAATAATGTTATAATTCCAAGACCTAACGCTTGTGTTTTATAATTATCAAGGGAAGCTGTTGCTGTAGTCACAGGCATTACAGCCATGGCTGCGTTTTCTGCAATATCAAGGTAGACATTATAGATGGCGGTCAACATAAGACCATTTAACAGTGTCAGCCTGAAGCAAATTATCTGAAGTAATACGGATATGCAGTAACCCAGTAACCAACCGGTTAGTTCGTTGGGTATAAGCCCACATAAAGGTGGGATAAAAATGGAAGCCAGCCATACGAGAAATATTGGGAGCTTTTTCTTTCCCTTGATACCAGACAGCCCCGAAAAAATTATGAGCATGGTGGTTGCTTCGCCGACACAGCCGGGAAGACTACCTAATATGTCTTTTATCATTGAATGCCTCCCTTATTTCCGAAATATACACCCTTCCCATGGGAAGAGATATAACATTGCCGTTTTCTATTGCATCAGTATGGCACATTCTTGTGGTATAGTCAACATTTGTCACATGATTTAGGTTGACAATATAACACTTGTGACACCTGAGCATGTATCCCGGAAGTGTAGGCATCAGGCGGCTGAGCCGCCATGTACTTGAGGATATGCAATCATCCTCGGTTTTTATCTTTATTACACCTTTTATGGAAGAAATATATACTATTTTGTTAGGGTCTATGGGAACTGCTATGCCATTTTCCGTCCTGAGGATTATGTTGTCATTTTTCTTTGTGTTTTGTCTTGCCAGGGAATCAATAGTATCAATGAGAAGACTTTCGTCCACAGGCTTTGGTATGAAAGAGTAGCAATGGACATCATTCACAGCCTCGTATATTCTTGACTCATAGGATGTTATGAATATGACAGGGGTATTAGTATATTTTGTCAGTTCTTTTATGTGTACACCAAGGGACACACCATCTGGATCGTCTTCGGTGTCTGTCAGCATTATATCCAGGACAAATATATCTATATATGCCGCAGTGTCTATTATATTCATGGCTTCTTTGTATGTACTTGATGTAGTTACAGATATATCAGGAAAACTGTCTTCAATCAATACCTTTAGATATTTCAGTTGGATCGGATCATCCTCAACTAGTAAAAGTCTCATATTTTTTCTCTCTCTATTGAATAGCGGTCCATTAAAAATTTGGCTTTAGTTATAGCACCTCTTATTACGGATGCATCCCCTCACTAAGGGGACAGGCATACCGATAAGGATATGTACAAACATACAGTAATTATATCATTTATAACATTTTTTTAAAAGGATAATTCGGGAGAATCGAAAAAAGTTACGAAAAGAATCGAAAAAAGTTATAAAAAAAAATAAACGGAATATTTACAAACAATAATCCATATGAGAAAATAATGTCAGAACATAAAGTGACATAAATATAACCGTTATACATTGGGTAAAGGGGAAAAAGACATAAAGATATGGATATTAATGCGACATTGTGTAACAAAATAGTTGATAATATGGTGAAATATGTCGAAAACGACAAGGAAACACAAAAGGAGAAGCTTAATTATTATATCAGGGTTATTATGGACGGCGTGGGGAATTTTGCGATAATGCTTCTGGTGTTCCTGCTATCAGGCTTTGGTATAGAATATATTGCCTGTTATATAGCATTAAGTGTTACAAGAACATTCCTTGGAGGTTTTCACTTAAAGACAGGTGATCAGTGCCTCATGATGACCTTTGGGGTGTTTTATGTATGTATTGTGCTTGGACATATATGTGATGTGGCAATACCGGCGAAGCTTTTAGTTCTTGTATGCTGGATACTTGTAGTGTGGCTTTATGGACCTTTTAAATCGCCTCAGAGACCAAGGTATAGTGATGCAAAGAAGCAGAGGTTCAGGATAATGGCCACTACAGGAGGCTGCATAGTGGTAATATGCAGTATTATATTTGGTAAATATGTGTTTTCCGGATGCATTATGTGGGTAATGATCTACCAGCTTACGGAGAGCATATTATTTATAGCACATGAAAGGATAAATAACTTGAATGCGCACAAGACGTTTAAGGGAAAGGAGGGATAACCATGAAGAACGAGACAAAGATCAAGGCAGTAAAGGTTGTTAGTGATGTTCTCGAAGACATCATCGGTGATGTTATGAACCTTACAGGCTCAAACATTAAGTGGGGCGAGGTTGAGATGCCTGACTGTGTAAGAAAGACTCTTGAAGAGGAGTAGGCATTTGTATTCAATTTCAAACAGGAGAAAATATTTATGCATTAAGGGATTTGCGTAGATGTTTTCAAAAGAACATAAGGCATACAGGATCGAGTAGTACCTGTATGCCTTATGCTTTTTCTATATCTGTATTTTTAATATATCTAAATCAAGTTGATCTTACTTTCTGTTTGCTCTGTAACGGGCAGTATGATCAAGGATCTTCTTTCTGATTCTGAAGGTCTTTGGTGTGATCTCAAGAAGCTCATCTGTATCAATGAAGTCAAGAGCCTGCTCAAGAGACATGATCTTAGGAGGAGATAACTTCAATGCGTCGTCTGATCCTGAAGCTCGTGTATTTGTAAGCTGCTTCTTCTTACATACATTTACCTCGATGTCCTCGGCACGAGGGTTCTCACCTACAACCATTCCTGCGTATACTTCCTCACCCGGTCCGATGAAGAGAGTACCACGCTCCTGGGCATTGAAGAGACCGTATGTGATAGAGGTTCCTGACTCGAATGCGATAAGTGATCCCTTCTGACGGTAGCTCATATCACCCTTGTATGGCATATAATCATCAAATATTGTGTTGATGATACCATTTCCCTTTGTGGCAGTCATGAAATCACCACGGAAACCGATAAGGCCTCTTGAAGGAACAAGGAACTCGAGCTTTGTCGTGCCATTTCCTGTAGGAGCCATTCCCTGAAGCTCACCCTTTCTAAGATTCAACATACTGATAACCGTACCGCAGAACTCATCAGGTACATCAATATATGCGATCTCAAACGGCTCAAGCTTCTTGCCTCTTTCGTCTTCCTTGTAGATAACCTCAGCCTTACTAACGGCAAATTCATATCCTTCACGACGCATGTTCTCAATAAGAACCGACAGATGAAGCTCGCCACGGCCGCTTACCTTAAATGCTTCTGTAGTTTCTGTTTCTTCAACACGAAGGCTGACATCAGTGTTTAACTCACGGAACAGTCTTTCACGAAGATGTCTTGATGTAACGAACTTACCATCCTTTCCTGCAAGAGGGGAGTCATTTACCATGAAGGTCATGGCGATGGTTGGCTCGGAAATCTTCTGGAACGGGATCGGTTCAGGACTTTCAGGAGAGCAGAGTGTATCACCGATCTGAACATCTGCGATACCTGATACGGCTACGATAGAACCGATCTGTGCTTCCTTGACCTCTATCTTGTCAAGACCTTCATACTCGAAGAGCTTACCAATCTTAACCTTTACCAGCTTGTCAGGATCGTGCTCATTTACAATTACAAGGTCCTCATTTATACGGAGAACTCCGTTATCTACCTTACCTACACCTATTCTTCCGACATACTCGTTGTAATCTATTGTGCTTACAAGCATCTGTACGCCGGCGTCCGGATCACCGGTAGGAGCAGGGATATAATCAATTATAGTATCGAAGAGCGGTTTCATGTCTGTTCCCGGCTCATTCATGTCAAGGCTTGCAACACCTGTCTTTGCTGAGGCAAATACAAATGGGCAGTCAAGCTGTTCGTCATTTGCATCAAGCTCAAGAAGAAGCTCAAGTACCTCGTCAACAACCTCTGCTGGTCTTGCCTCTGGACGGTCACACTTGTTGACACAGACAATAACTGAGAGATTAAGCTCCAGTGCCTTCTTAAGAACGAACTTTGTCTGAGGCATTGCACCCTCAAAAGCGTCTACCACAAGGATAACACCATTTACCATCTTGAGAACTCGCTCAACCTCGCCACCGAAGTCGGCATGTCCCGGAGTATCGATAATATTGATCTTTGTGTTGCCGTAGGTTACGGCTGTGTTCTTGGAAAGGATAGTGATACCTCTTTCACGCTCGATATCATTGGAGTCCATTACTCGTTCTGCAACCTCCTGGTTGTCACGGAATACTCCACTCTGTTTTAAAAGCTCATCAACTAATGTTGTCTTGCCATGATCTACATGGGCGATAATGGCAACATTTCTAACATCATCTCTGGTGATTTTCATAATTATGCACCTTTTTCTCTTTCAAAAAAAATTTATTTTTTCACAACGCTTCAATTCTAGCACAGTGAAATTATCATTTCAATTATTATAATAAACAAAAAATTGAATATTAATTGTAATTCCTGCAAACATTTCCCTAATATATTTGTTTTTTCATTTTCAACAGAAGAGAAATACGATATAATGAAGTTTGATGTTTAAGGTCGAGAAATCACAAGGAGGACCAACAGATGGGATACGATGACGGGAATAATGGAACTGTTGAATATGACGGCGAGGATTCCACTACCGTACTTACAGCAGGAATGAATAATAACAATAATAGTAATAACAGCAATAATGGCAACACCGGAACAACTGTGAACCAGTACAGCGTAAACCTGGCAGACATGAATGAAGGATTTGCAGGTCAGAGCGGTTATGGGACACAGAACAGTGGTTTTGTGAACCAGAGCAATTATGGCAATCAGACTGAGGGCTTTATGAACCAGAGCAATTATGGCAATCAGACTGAGGGCTTCATGAACCAGAGCAATTATGGCAATCAGACCGAGGGCTTCATGAACCAGAATAATTATGGTGCGCAGACAGGTTATGGTGCACAAAATGGTGGTTATCCGGGCGGCGAATATAATGGTGCAGCAAATGGCTACAATAATTATTATGGTAATCAAGGCTATAACAACTACAATGATCCGCAGAAGGGATTCGCAGGGCAGCCGGGATACGGGGCTCCGGGTAATTTCGGCAGCCGGAACGATTTTGGCACACCGGATAATTTTAATGCACAAAATTACACGGAAGCAGGAAAATCCGGGGAAGGGAAAAAGGCTTCCAAGGCAGAAAAGAAAGCTGCAGGGAAGGCTTTGAAGGCTTCAGTAAACAATGGTAATGGAGGAAAGGCCCATAAGAAGACAGGCCTTATCGTCACTCTTGTGGTGGTGGTTCTGCTTCTTGCTGCGGCAGCAGGTGCTTATTTCATGTTCTTCACTCCAGAGAAGCGGCTTGACAGAGCTATGGAGAAGGCCAAGAAAGCCATGGAAGAGCAGAGATACGATGACGCTGAGAAGTACTACAGGGACGCTCTCGATATTGATGATAAGAATATGGAGGCTGTAAATGGCTGCATGGATGCCCTCATAAAGGCAGAGAAGAACGATGATGCAAAGGCACAGTACAATAAGTTCAGGGAAGAGATAAAGAAGTACAGCGATAAAGATGTAAAGAGCAATGGCAAGCTGCTTGATGAATTCTATGCCAAGGCAGGAGATATGTATGAAGAAGGCTGCGATGAATATGTAACCATAGTTGAGGAAGGCTATGATTTAGTTGCTTCTGACACCATAAGGGATGAGCTTGTTACTGCATACATAAAGAATGCAGATGACTTTGTCACATACACTGATTACGATGCAAGAATAGAGGTATACAACAAGGCACTGGAGCTTGTTCCTGATAACCAGGATGCCCTTGACAAGAGAGCGGGCTGTGCAAAGGACGCCTTGGAGGGAATGATCAACAACGGCGATTATGATGGTGCCGAGGCATTTATAGATAAGTACAAGGATATAGTTACAGGTGTAGATTATGATATATACGAAAGCCAGATAGAGACCTTCAGGAAAAATCAGGCAATGATTAAGGAGACCATGGAGAATGCTGAGGAGTATATGTCCGGCAAGGACTACGAGTCAATGCTTTCCGTGGATAACAGTGAAGGGGCAGAACTCATATACAGCACAATGCAGGGAGACCAGTACATCTATGCAGCAGGCGAAGATACCACAGGCTATACAGGAACAGCCGTGGCACTGTGCAAGTATGAGGACGGATATTATTTCTATTACGGCTCATTTGAGGATGGAATAAGATCCGGAGAAGGAAGCAGCTTCGCAGCAACAGGAAGCAGTACTTACAGAGCCTATGAGGGTTCATGGGCAGATGGTGCTCCTAACGGATCCGGCAAGGCTATAGAAAGCAGCGCCAGCGATAATTCCGGAGAATCATATGTGTGCTATTACACAGGAAACCTTGTGAATGGACTTTTTGATGGTGCCGTAAGTGCCAGCCTTGAGTCTGGTGGAAGCACATACACAGGTTCATTTACTGCCAGCAACGGCGTTGTATCAGATGTGTCAGATAATTACCCAAACTATACTTTTAGTGGAAGCTACAGCAAGATATATGTTGTTATGGAAAATGGTACAAGCCAGTACTGGTATGATGGATTTGATGATGGAGACAAGATAGGTGTTCTGGGATACGGCAAGTAAGCAGCCGGGACATAAATGATGGTGATCAGACATGGAGAGATATATGGATTGCTATAATAGTTTCGCCAGGGTGTATGATGAGCTTATGGACAATATCCCTTACAGGGAGTGGGTCTGCTACATTCTGGAGCTTTTAAAGGAATATGGCATTGAGGACGGACTGGTGGCAGAGCTTGGCTGTGGCACAGGAAATATAACTGAGCTGTTAAGTGAGGCAGGCTATGACATGATAGGTATCGACAACTCAGAGGATATGCTTGAGGTGGCAAATGAAAAGAAGCAGCTTCACGGAAATGACAGCATACTGTACCTTCTGCAGGATATGGAGGAATTTGAGCTCTTCGGAACAGTGAATGCCATAATATGCGTCTGCGACAGTATCAATTATGTTACGGACAAGGCAGGGATCACCGAGGTATTCCGCCTTGCAAATAATTATCTGGAGGCAGGCAGTATCTTCATCTGTGATTTCAAGACAAAGCATTACTTCCGTGATGTGGTAGGCGAGTCGGTGATCGCAGAGGACAGAGACGACATAAGCTTCATCTGGGACAATTACTATGATGAAGAGCAGGATATAAATGAGCTGGCACTGAGCCTTTTTGTAAGAGAAGATGTTCTTAAAAGAACCGCGGCTGGTGAGGAAAAAGCAGAAAAAGGCTGCGGCAGTGATGATTATACCGGTGCAGACGGTGGAGCAATATACAGAAAGTATCAGGAATACCATTATCAGATAGGCCTTGATATTGAGGAAATGAAAAAATGTGTGGAGGAGTCCGGTATGGAGCTTGTTGCCATGTATGACGCATTTACCCATGAGCCGGCAACCCATGACAGCGAGAGAGTATATGTTATTGCAAGAGAGACAAAGCAGAGCAACAAATTCTACTGTTAAAGGCAAGGAGTTGGAAATATTGATAAAAACAGAGAAATAGGCTCAGGTATTGTGTCAGGGTTAATAAAAAATCGGAGGAACATATAATGAGTGACTATATAATAAGAGGAATGGCGGCAAATAATCAGGTGAGATTTTTCGCAGCCACCACAAGAGACATTGTTGAGACAGCAAGGAGTATAAGCAACACAAGTCCTGTGGCTACAGCAGCCCTTGGACGTCTGCTTACTGCCGGAGCACTTATGGGTGCCCAGTGTAAGAATGATTCGGATATGCTCACATTACAGATACAGTGCAGCGGTCCTATAGGAGGACTTACAGTGACGGCGGACGCCCATTGTAACGTAAAGGGATATGTGAATAATCCTGACGTGATAATCCCTGCAAATGAAAAAGGAAAGCTGGATGTGGCTAAAGCACTGGATCTGGGTGTCCTTTCTGTTATAAAGGATATCGGTTTAAAGGAACCCTATTGTGGACAGACACAGCTTGTGTCAGGAGAGATAGCAGAGGATTTAACATACTACTTTGCAACCTCAGAGCAGATACCTACATCAGTTGCCCTGGGAGTTCTTATGAACAGGGACAATACAGTTAAGCAGGCAGGAGGATTTATAATCCAGCTTATGCCATTTGCCAGTGATGAGGTTATAGACATGCTGGAGAAGCGGCTTGGGGAGTTCACATCCATAACCTCATGCCTTGACAAGGGACAGACACCGCTTGACATAGTTAAGGAAATATTCGAGGGATATGACGTAGAGGTGACAGACGAGATCCCTGCAAAGTGGCACTGCAACTGCAGCAAGGATAGATACTACCGTGGAGTCATGAGCCTCGGAAGAAAAGAGATCGCAGCCATGGTGGCAGAGGATAAGCCTATCGAGGTATGCTGCAGCTTCTGCAAGTCAAAATATAGTTTTTCTGTTGATGAGCTTAAGGAAATGCTTGCAAAAGCTAAATGAAAGTGATTGTAAGAGTATGATAAAAGATATTTGACAATGATAGCAAATATGATAAAATACTGACGATAATGCCGTCTTGATCAATGAAGCCGGTAATATACAAATAAGGAGGTACTAGAAAAATGGCAGCAACATACAATCATAAAGTTGTTGAGAAAAAATGGCAGCAGATCTGGGATGATAACAAGGCATTTGCTGCAACAAATGATTATACCAAGCCAAAGTACTATGCATTGGTTGAGTTCCCATACCCATCAGGACAGGGACTTCATGTAGGTCATCCAAGACCATATACAGCACTTGATATAGTTGCAAGAAAAAGAAGAATGCAGGGATATAATGTACTTTATCCTATGGGTTGGGATGCTTTCGGTCTTCCTACAGAGAATTATGCTATCAAGAATCATATCCATCCAAAGGAAGTAACCAAGAACAATGTTGCAAGATTTAAGCAGCAGCTTCATTCTCTTGGATATTCATTTGACTGGGATAGAGAGATAAATACAACAGATCCTGGATATTATCACTGGACACAGTGGATATTCCTTAAGTTATTCAATGCCGGACTTGCGTACAAGAAGGAGATGCCAATCAACTGGTGTACTTCATGTAAGGTAGGACTTGCAAACGAGGAAGTTGTAAATGGTGTCTGTGAGCGTTGCGGTTCACCTGTAGTCCGTAAGGTTAAGTCAGAGTGGATGCTTAAGATCACAGAGTATGCAGACAAGCTCATCGATGGTCTTGATTCTGTAGATTACATTGAGAGAGTAAAGGTTTCACAGAAGAACTGGATAGGACGTTCAACAGGAGCAGAGGTTGACTTTTCAGTAAAGGGAAAGGAAGACAAGCTCCGTATATATACTACAAGATGTGATACACTCTTCGGAGTAACATACATGGTTGTTTCACCGGAGCATCCGATACTTGACAAGTATAAGGATGAGATTGCTAACTGGGATGCTATTGCCGAGTATCGTGAGCAGGCAGCAAGAAAGTCGGATTTTGAGAGATCAGAGCTGGCAAAGGATAAGACAGGTGTACAGATAGACGGACTTACAGCCATCAATCCTGTAAATGGCAAGGAAGTACCGATCTGGGTTTCAGATTATGTGCTTATGTCATACGGTACAGGTGCCATCATGGCGGTTCCTGCCCATGATGAGAGAGACTGGGAATTTGCAAAGAAATTCAACCTTCCTATTATTCAGGTTGTAGCCAAGAACGGTGAAGAGGTTGATGTAAATGAAGCAGCATTTACAGATGTTGCTACAGGTGTTCTTGTCAACTCAGGCTTCCTTAACGGACTTGAGGTAAAGGATGCCAAGGAAAAGATGATCAGTTTCCTTGAGGAGAATGGAATCGGTGCTGCAAAGGTTAATTATAAGCTTCGTGACTGGGTATTCTCACGTCAGAGATACTGGGGCGAGCCTATTCCTATAATACATTGTGACAAGTGTGGTTATGTTCCGCTTAAGGAGGAGGAGCTTCCGCTTCTCTTACCTGAGGTTGAGAGCTATGAGCCTACAGACAACGGCGAGTCACCACTGGCAGCCATGACTGACTGGGTAAATGTCAAGTGTCCATGCTGTGGCGGTCCTGCTAAGAGAGAGACAGATACAATGCCTCAGTGGGCAGGTTCATCATGGTACTTCTTAAGATATACAGATCCTAAGAATGACAAGGCTCTTGCAAGCCCTGAAGCTCTTAAGTACTGGCTCCCTGTAGACTGGTACAATGGTGGTATGGAGCATACAACACTCCACCTTCTCTACTCAAGATTCTGGCACAAGTTCCTGTATGATCAGGGGGTTGTACCTACTCCGGAACCATATCAGAAGAGAACTTCTCACGGTATGATCCTCGGTGAGAACGGCGAGAAGATGAGTAAGTCAAGAGGAAATGTAGTAAATCCTGATGATATTGTAAATGTTTACGGTGCAGATACACTCCGTACCTACGAGATGTTCATCGGTGCCTTCGATCTCTCTGCTTCATGGTCAGAGGATGGCGTTAAGGGCTGTAGAAGATTCCTTGACAGAGTATGGAAGCTTCAGGATATTCTTGTGGATGGTGATGAGTACTCCAAGGATATGGAGACAAAGATGCACCAGACCATCAAGAAGGTTTCATCAGATTTCGAGAACCTCAAGTACAACACAGCTATTGCAGCTATGATGGCTCTCTTAAATGACTTCTACAAGAAGAACCAAATCACAAAGGGTGAGCTTAAGACTCTTCTTGTACTCTTAAATCCGGTAGCACCGCACATTACAGAGGAGATCTGGAGCATTGTTGGATTTGACGGATTCATCTATCAGCACACATGGCCAGAATATGATGAGAGTAAGACTGTTGAGTCAACAGTTGAGATTGCTGTTCAGATCAATGGCAAGATGAAGTCTGCTCTTGTTATCGGCAAGGACGATCCAAAGGATCAGGTAATTGCTAAGGCTAAGGAAGCTATAGCTGACAAGCTTACAGGAAATATCGTAAAGGAAATCTATGTTCCGGGAAGAATTGTAAATATTGTAATGAAGTAAAAATAAAAGCCTGATGAGCCGTTATGGAGTATATTTAATATTCCATAGCGGCTTATTTTATGGTAAGATTTTAATAGTTTCTTACAGATATCAGAGGTGAACAAAATAGTGATCATGTTCATTATCTGATGGACATCATGAAGGCTGATCAATTCGGTTTTAAATGACTTTGATGTGAAAAAAGGGAGGTTACAAAAAATGAGAAACAGATTAGTAAAAGGGGCTAAGAAGCTTGTGGCTGCGGTGGCAGCATTTGCAATGCTCTCAGCTACGGTATTTGCCGGGGCAGGAAGTACATATGCAGCGGCGGAAAAGGATAACGATGGCAGTGCCTACGGACAGGAGACAGAGGTGGCAGCCTACAGTCAGACAGAGTCAACACCCCTTGCAGATCACGGAAAGCTGCATGTTGATTCGTCCACATTAAAGCTTACGGATTCACATGGCAATCCCTTCACACTCCGGGGTGTAAGCACCCATGGAATAAACTGGGATGTGGGATATCCGTTTATAGATAAGGATGCCTTCAGGTTCGCAAGAGATACCCTGGGAGCAAATGCAGTAAGGCTTGCATGCTATACAACAGAGTACTACGGATATGCAGATCCGGGACAGGCAACCCAGTGGGAGTCGGCAGATCAGATAAGAAAGACCCTTGAGCAGAGGATAGACAATGGCGTGAACTATGCTTCAAGCCTTGGGATGTACTGTATAATCGACTGGCATGTATTAAACGATGCCAATCCCCTTAAGTATCAGTCCTACGCAGAGAGCTTCTTCACCAAGATGGCACAGAAGTACAAGGACAAGACAAATGTAATATACGAGATATGTAATGAGCCATGTAACGGAACTACATGGAATGATATTAAGACATATGCCAGGAAGATCATTCCCATCATAAGAAAGTATGACTCAGACGCTATCATAATCGTTGGAACACCAAACTGGTCCCAGGATGTTGACGTGGTTGCGGGAAGTCCTCTTAAGAACAGTGATATCGGCGGAAGAGGCTCAGCCCTTGCAACAAATGTAATGTACACCATTCATTTCTACGCGGCAACCCATGGGGATTATTACATCAATAAAGTAAAGGCTGCAAATGGAAAGATTCCGATGATGTGTACTGAATTTGGCGTGTCGGCAGCAGATGGAAATGGCGGACTGAATACTTCTATGGGTGCCAGGTGGCTTGACTACTTCGACTCAGTGGGCATAAGCTATTTCATGTGGAGCTTCTCAGGAAAGAACGAAAGCTCGGCCATGTTCTATTCAGGAACAAAACTGCCACTGTCCACATCAAAGCTTTCAGAGGCAGGAAGATGGCTTATGAACCAGTACACCACCAGAAACAAGAACACCGTGAAGAATGGTCTCTACAAGGAAAATGGCGTGTGGTACTACTATGTAAATGACAAGATCGCTACAAATGTATCAGGTCTCATCAAGACAAACGGTGCATGGTATGTGATCGAAAAGGGTATAATGCAGCAAAACTATAACGGCCTCTACAGACATACCTCAGGAAGCTGGTACTATATCGTATCCGGAAGAATGCAGGATAAGTTCGAAGGACTTGTAAAGCATAACGGAAGCTTCTGGTACATAAAGGGAGGCAAGCTCCAGTCCACCTACAAAGGAATGGCGAAGCACACCTCAGGTGCATGGTACTATATCGAAAAGGGTAAGGCAATGACCGGCTACACAGGTCTTGCAAGACACTCAACAGGTGTGTGGTACTATGTTGTAAATGGTAAGATGAATTCATCATTTGCAGGAATAGTCAAGTATGGCAATTCATCCTTCTACGTTAGGGGCGGAAGAATGCAGTCGGGCTTTACCGGAAAGATAACATTAAACGGAAAGACCTACAATATATCAAAGGGTAAGGTTATAGGTTAAAAAGAGATATCACAGGAACCGGAAGGCTGTGACCGGGCAGCGGTGGTGTAAGTGAATATTTCAAATACAGTAAATCCCCACGGAATGAGGCAGCAGCTTCAGCTCGTGGGGATTTTGTTATGTATTTATTATTTTGTTTTATAGTTGGTGCAATAACAACGGGTAAAGATGTGTATGTCTGTATTAGCATGTTTCATAAAAATGACTTTAACATCTGTATCTTCTGCTTCTCGGCAGGGGAGGCGTTCTCCATCATAATATCAATGATGAGCTGGGATTCTTCTCTGGTAAATGACAGCTTACGTTTATTCAACTCATTATTGATCTTCATTATCTCAGGCAGCATGGTCTCCATTGAAGCATTTGACTTGCCTGTCATGATTTCTCCTATTATTGCACGCTTTATAGGAGACATATTCTTAAGCCGTGGATCATTTTCAAAGTTACGCATATAAGCTCCTTACATAATATTTAGTCTGGTGATGGATGTTCTCTGTCATAATCATTCAGGATATCCATGATATTGTCAAAGACTGAGCCGCCTTCATTTTTGGAACTGTCATAATTATTCTCTTCCGGGATATCTTCGGCGGCGGTATCATATTGATCATTTTCATACTGCTTGCTATCATGTTGTCCGGTATCATATTGATCATCTTTATATGGCTCGTTAGGCTGACTATGTGTGTTGTTCATGCGCTGCATCATGTCCATGGCGGACTTCATCCGCATTGCCTGTTCAATATCCTCGGCCATGCCCATATCCTTAAGGGAGGAGAGCACTGCATCGTAGTTATTTATGTCCTTGTGGAAGCAACAGCGTCTCATATAATCCTGATTGTTTATGTTGTTTAGAATGATCATCATTTCCGTGAATTTTATGTATATAGCCATAGGTTTCATGATCTGTGGATCCAGAAAAGGGAGCATAGCTTCCATCATAAACAGGCTGTCGTCCTGAATAAATATATCCAGCGGATGTGAAAATGGTCTGCGAAGCATTGTGATCCCTCCCATATGGCTGCTGTTCCGCTTAAATGGGAAACGGCAATTTGTGTTAATAAAATATATGAAAACAGGGAGAAAATAAGAACACTAACATAAAATGCGTAGAAGGGGATTGGCTCCGGGGCTTCTACGCATGTACTGGTATCTGTCCGGAGAAGCTTATTCCCCGGACTTTGAAGCGTCTGATGTGGTTGCCGGATCAGTTGGATGCCTTAGCAGCATCCGCAGTCACAACCACAGCCGTTGTTGTTGCCGTTACCGCAGCAGCAGCAGAGAAGAAGGATGATCCAGATGCAGTCGCATCCTGAACCACAATCATTTCCAAATGAATTGCCGCCACAGCAGCAGAGAAGAAGCAGAATGATAATAATGCAGGAACATCCGGAACCGCCATTGCCAAAGTTGAACAGTCCGTTTCTGCCGCACTGTGTTGCTGATAAATCGCTCATTTATACTAGCCTCCATTTTTTTCTTCATGGTATATGCTATGCCCCTTGAAAAAAAGTGTTACAGATTTTAGAAAACTTTAATTTTACTTTGGATTTTTGATGGGGATTTTATTTTTTTAACGGCACACAGGGCATTTGCTTGACCGGTGGTCAAAAAACATATAAAATCTTACATAGAAGTGTGTCGATATATGTTCGGAATGTTTACGTATGAAGATACATACTAATGGATGGTGATTGACATGCAGTGTCAGCCCCTTGCCGAAGGCAATTTGAAATGGCTGACGTCCAGGAAATGATTGGGAGGGAAAAAGATGATTTACAGATGTAAAAATTGTGGCGGCAATGTTCTGTACGATCCGGCTTCAAAGCAGATGAAATGCCCAAGCTGTGACAGTATAGAAAGCCAGGAGATAGTTCCGTCACAGGAGCCAATGGCGTGTCCTAACTGTAATTCTCCGATAGAATACAGGAATTTCGGCTCCGCGGCAAGATGTGGTGCCTGTGGCACCTGGGTACTTAATGATGTGATGGTAAGTCCCCCACATAAGATAAATGTGAGCATACCATTTAAGATCACGAAATATCAGGCAGAGGATAAGCTTAAGAATGAATTTGGACAGAAGCTGTTTCTTCCGGCAGACTTCTTGTCAGCCAAGACACTGGAGCAGCTTAAGGGATTATACATTCCGTTCTGGATGTATGATTACGATACAACAGTGGATTACACAGGTGTGGGAACCAGGACCAGACACTGGACCAGCGGTGATTACAGATACACAGAGACCTCCTTCTTCAATATAAGAAGAAGCATGGATATCATGTACAGAGGAATACCGGCAGACGCGTCCATCGCCATGCCTGATGAGACAATGGATCTGGTAGAGCCGTACAACTACAATGATCTGGTTGAACATGACAACAAATATCTGTCGGGCTTTGAGGCTGAGGCATGTAATATGCCGGCGACAGAGATAGAGGACAGAGCCATAGCCAAGGCAAATGAGGATTCCCGGGGATGGATCAGAAGCGATCTTACCCAGTACGACAGCCTGACAATGGAGCATTACAATTATAACAACAGACCTGTGGGCGGACGTTCTGCACTTCTTCCTATATGGAATTACGAGTACCGTTACAATGGTAAGAATTATACCTTCTATGTAAACGGTCAGACCGGCAAATGTGTGGGAACATCACCTATAAGTAAGAAAAGGGCATTTGCTTTGTCAGGAATTTTATTTGCAGCCCTGAGTACCGCCATATGCGGAATAATGATGTTCTTGGGGGTGTTTTAAATGAAGAAATACAGAATTACGGTAATAGCCTTATTTATAATCGGAATTGCAGCATTTACTGTAGCCTTTATATCAAGAAGTAAGGTGAATTCCTTTGGTGAAAGGACGAATACAGAGTGCAGCACCACAGAACGAATATTTGATTACTACGGATTGCTTTCATCCTCTGAAACAGATGAGTTGATGGATATGATAGACAAATACCAGGAAGAATATGGTATGGATATCGCCGTTGTTACTTATGATGAGAATACTGACTTTTCTGACATAGGTGTTTATGACAATTCGGACAATACATATCTCACAGAGATGTTCTGTGACTATTACAGGTTCGGATGGGAAAAATGGGAGCCTGTAACAGGAGAAAGTTATAGAGAAAAGTCAGGAACAAGTATCGTTCTTGCAATAAAATGGTCAGACATACCGGGACAGGGTGACATATGGCTCTGTACATCAGGTCGCGCACAGGACAGGATATCAGACAGCAAGGCTGAGGATATTGTAAATGATGGTGGCGAGTATTTAAGGGACGATCCTCTTAAGGGAATAAAAGTCATAATCAATGAGTCAGCGGATGCCATGGTAGGTGTAATGAGCGGAAGTCTGCCGGGATTTGTGAAGATCCTTATAGGCATAGGAGCTGCATTGGTCATCACTATTATATTTTACGCTGTAAATGCTTCAAAGAAGGAAGCAAGGGACACTACCACCAAGAATACATACGTTGCCAAAAATGCAGTGAGAATAACCCAGCAGTCGGATATATTCTCCCATAAGCAGGTTACAAAGACCAAGATCAGCAGCGAGAGCAGCGGTGGCGGCGGCGGTGGTGGAAGCCACAGCGGCGGCGGAAGTCATGGCGGTGGCGGCGGCCATTTCTAAAATAATTGATAAATCTATATCAATAAAACACAGGAAAATAGGGGTAAATATAAACAAATTCTTAAATGAATTAAGAAAGGATTAAAAGCCTTGATTTTATATTTTTAAGTGATATTATGTGCATTGTAGAGTTTTTCATATTTACTGACGTTAAACAAACCATATGTTTATCGTCGGATTGAATCCTCTTTCCCCCCTCATTTTTATGACCGGATATCTTCCCAGATATCCGGTCGTTTTGCGTTATGTAATGATGTCTGTGACATCGTTAAATAACGCAACCACTGCCGTAGGAAGCACAAAGCGGCGCAGACACATTTGGAATGGTGCTGACAATACCAAACAGGCAATTTCAAATGGTTGCTGCTCTATTTTTATGAGATATATTTTGCGGATATTTTACTTTTTACTTGCGGCTGCGAAAGTCATATAGTATAATACATATATGTTCTGAGATGTATTAAGATTCTTGTTATTTTGAACCTACATTTGAATAAAAGGGATTCTTATATATCACCTGAGATGTCAAGCCTCATGTATTAGTTGGTGGTAGGCAGATTTGGGATTGCGGTTGCCCACCTAGCGTTGCTAGGACTCAAAATGCAGGAACGCATTTCAGACTTTTACACAAGATAAAGCAGCAGTTATTGCTGCTTTTCTTTTTTGTTATAGCAACGAGTCAAGCGCAACACGCTTGCGTGTTTGCATTTGACGACTGCTAATCAGCGGATAAAACTCGCAAAGCGTGTTTTATCGCTGTGCAATAAGCCTTCATGCAGAAATTATGTTTGCATAAATTTCTATATGAAGGCCAATGTTCATCGAGCCGATAGGCGAGATGACATATATTGCACGGATCGAGTAGGAGAAGCCTACTCGATTGCAATATTAAACACAAACGGATATTCAAATCGAAAGGGTATGAGAATGAAGAAATGGAGAAAGCCCTACATAATGGGCACATTATTGATCCTCATACTAATGATAACCGGTGTCATATATGCTCCAAGCATTGGAAGCTATCTGGCACAGAAAAACACACCAAAGGAAAACAAAGCCGACAATATGGTATACATAGTAAGCTATGATGAGACGGGAGATAAGGAGACCGGAGCTTCGGGAAGCTCATCACCAGACAATGCAGCCGGTGAACAAGGAAGCTCGTCCATCAACGGTACTACCGGAACGGATGGTAAAATTCCGACAGGGGTGCCTGAGGATACTCCCATTGATTATGCAAATGAGCGGCAGGTGGCTGTGGCAATCACATACTCAGGCGGTGGAAGGACACACCCATTTGTCAGGCTTACAGCAGGGGGAGACTGCTCCGTAAATAATGGAAGCTGTATCCGTTACATGGAGTCCGGCGAGACCATGGAGCTTGCGGCAGCCGGCATAGAAAACGGTGTGGACATGTACATTTCCCCCAATGACGAGTCGGGAAGGGTGCGGCTTGACAGCGTAGACAAGTCAGGCGGCAATCCGTCTTATCGTGGAACTCTCCATATATACTCAACAGATTATGGATACAAGATAATAAATATCCTGCCCCTGGAGCAGTACCTCTATGCCGTTGTGTCAAGCGAGGTGCCGGAGTCCTTCTGCATGGAGGCGTTAAAGGCTCAGGCAATATGTGCCAGAGGCTATGTGGTCAGTCTTCTTGAGAAAGGAGAAGCGGATGACGATGGGGCAGATCTTGATGATACTGCGGTCTATCAGGTATACAATAATTTCCCGGAAACGGAGGCTTCCATAGCAGCAGTTGATTCTACCAGAAGCGAGGTGGCAACCTACGATGGGGAGATAATAGAGACATTTTATTTCTCTACGTCCTGCGGAACCACCTGCTCCAACAGCGAGGTGTGGGGCGGGGAGGCAAGAGCATATCTCAATGCAAATATAGAGACTGCCGTGGAGACTCTGGCCACTGATTATGACCTGACAAATGAGGGGAATTTCAGAAGCTTTATAGATACAGGCGGAAGGTACGATACTGTTGAGAAAAACGAACCGTTTTTCCGTTGGAGGGTGGAGTATACCAACAGTGAGATCGGAGACACCATAAATGAAGTGCTGTACAACGTTATGCAGGGAAATCTTGGAAGCTTTTACGTTCTTGACAGTATGGGAGAATATCAGCCTGCAACACAGGCATTTACCACACTGGGATATATTGTGGGAGTGACGGTTGCCAAGCGGAGCGAAAGCGGAATGGTACAGGCTCTTGTCATCAAGGGCACCGAGCATACCATAAAGGTTACAGGGCAGAGTAATATAAGGGCGGTTCTGTCTCCGAAGCATGTTAGTATAGTCAAACAGGACGGAACCGGCCTTACAGGATGGAGCAACCTTCCGAGTGCTTTTTTCTATGTGGACATGGATGAAAATGGAAATGTTACCGTGAAGGGAGGCGGCTTCGGCCATGGCGTTGGCATGAGTCAGAACGGTTCCAACTGCCTTGCAGCCATAGGCTTCACCGCCGATGAGATCATAAAACACTATTATAATGGAGTAGAGATCGTGAAAATGAAATGATAGTTAATGCAGTTCAAAAAACCGGTTGACTAAATAATGAATTGTGCTATATTGTATTAGTACAGTTTAATAATCTACTATGACGATGCAAAAGAACATCTGCTTCTTCCAGAGAGGATGGGTCATTGGCTGGGAGCCCAACTAAGTTCAGCACATGTTTTAATTTCACATCTGAGTATTCAGTTCTGAAGAGATTGTAACTTGGTAGGGATTGACGTGAGGTGCGCGTTAAGCAGCTAATGAGTGTCGGATGTCAGATGATGATCGGGTTTTAATGAAGCGGGTCAACAGGTGTCCGGAATCAGGGTGGTATCGCGGAATATATCCGTCCCTATGTTTTTAATGTAGGGACGGTTTTTTTTATTTAATCAACTGATATTTGCAAATTATAAAAAAGGAGAACTACAATGAAAGAGAAATTGGAGGCTATCAAAGCCGAGGCACTTTCAAAGATTGAAAATGCCCATGAACTTACACTGCTCAATGATGTAAAGGTAGCAGTTCTTGGAAAGAAGGGTGAACTTACCCAGGTATTAAAGGGTATGAAGGATGTAGCACCTGAGGACAGACCAAAGGTTGGTCAGTTCGTAAATGAAGCAAGAGCAGCCATTGAGTCAGCACTGGAGGCTAAGTCAAAGGAGATCAATCGCGAACTTCGTACAGAGAAGATGAAGAGAGAGACCATAGACGTTACTCTTCCGGGTGTCAAGAAGGTAATAGGTCACAGACATCCAAACCAGATCGCCCTTGAGGATCTTGAGAGAGTATTCATAGGTATGGGTTATGAGATTGTTGAAGGACCTGAGGTTGAGTACGATAAGTACAATTTCGAGCTTTTAAATATCCCTGCAAATCACCCTGCAAAGGATGAGCAGGACACATTTTATGTAACAAAGGATATCCTTTTAAGAACCCAGACATCACCTGTACAGGCAAGAATAATGGAGAAGGGCAAGCTTCCTATCAGAATACTTTCACCGGGACGAGTATTCAGAGCAGATGAGGTTGACGCAACCCATTCACCATCATTCCATCAGGTTGAAGGTCTTGTAATCGACAAGGGAATTACAATGGCTGACCTTAAGGGAACATTGCAGCAGTGGGCAAATGAGTTCTTCGGCGAAGGAACAAAGGTTAAATTCAGACCACATCATTTCCCATTTACAGAGCCATCGGCAGAGGTTGATGTAAGCTGCTTCAAGTGTGGCGGCAAGGGCTGTCGTGTATGTAAGGGAAGTGGCTGGATAGAGATCCTTGGATGTGGAATGGTTCATCCAAAGGTACTTAAGGATTGTGGTATTGACCCTGAGGTTTATTCAGGATTTGCATTTGGTATCGGTCTTGAGAGAGTTACACTTCTCAAGTACGAGATCGATGACATGAGACTTCTTTATGAAAATGATACAAGATTCCTTGAGCAGTTCTAGGAAAAGGTAATGATTGATTTAGATAGAATATAAGGAGAGTAAATAATGAATACACCAATTTCATGGTTAAAGGCTTATGTTCCTGACCTTGATGTAACAGCAGAAGAATTTGTTGACGCCATCACACTGTCAGGCTCACATGTAGAAGGTTATGAGAGAAAAGATAAAAATCTTGAGAAGATCGTAGTAGGAAAGATCCTTACAATGGAGAAACACCCTGATGCAGACAAGTTAGTTGTATGTCAGGTGGATATAGGAGCAGAGGAGCCTGTACAGATAGTAACAGGTGCCAAGAACGTAAAGGTGGGAGATGTTATCCCTGTAGTTCTTGACGGTGGTAAAGTAGCCGCTGCCCATGGCGATGATAACACATATCCTGACGGAATAAAGATAAAGAAGGGCAAGCTTCGTGGCGTTCTTTCAAATGGTATGATGTGCGGTATTGAGGAGCTTGGCTCTTCAAGAGACTTCTATCCGGAAGCACCTGAGGACGGAGTTTATGTATTCCCTGAGACATCAGGAGTTAAGCCGGGGGATAACGCAGTTAAGGCACTTGGTCTTGACGATGTGGTAGTAGAGTATGAGATCACCTCAAACAGAGTTGACTGCTTCTCCATCATCGGTATGGCAAGAGAGGCAGCAGCAACATTTGACAAGCCATTCTACCCACCTGTTGTAAAGGAAACCGGAAATGACGAAGATGTAAATGATTATATAAAGGTTGAGGTTCAGGATACTGACCTGTGTCCAAGATACACAGCAAGAGTAGTAAAGAACCTTAAGATAGGACCATCACCTAAGTGGATGCAGGAGAGACTTGCTTCACAGGGTATCCGTTCAATAAACAACCTTGTTGATATTACAAACTATGTAATGGAGGAGTACGGTCAGCCAATGCATGCTTATGACTTAAGTACCATAGCAGGCAACAAGATCGTGGTACGCCGTGCAAAGGACGGAGACAAGTTCACTACCCTTGACGGACAGGAGAGAACTCTTGACAACAACGTGCTTATGATCTGCGACGGCGAGAAGGAGATTGGTATTGCAGGTATCATGGGTGGAGAGAACTCCATGGTTACAGACGAGATCAGCACACTTTTGTTTGAAGCAGCATGCTTCGACGGAACAAATATCAGACTTTCATCCAGAAGACTGAACCTTGCCACAGACGCAGCTTTCAAGTTCACCAAGGGACTTGATCCAAATCTTGCTCTTGAGGCTATGAACAGGGCCTGCCAGCTCATTGAGGAAATGGGTGCAGGTGAGGTAGTAGGAGGAGTTGTGGATGTATATCCTGATCCTGTTATGCCAAAGGTTCTTCCATTTGAGCCTGATAAGATGAACGCACTTCTTGGCACAGATGTTAAGCCTGAAGAAATGCTTTACTACTTCGACAGATTAGGTCTTACCTATAACAAAGAAGCCAATACCCTTACAGTTCCTACATTCAGACAGGATCTTAACTGTATGGCAGACCTTGCAGAGGAAGTTGCAAGATTTTACGGTTATGACAAGATCCCTGTATCACTTCCAAAGGGTGAGGCTACAGTAGGTAAGCTTCCATATAACCAGAGGATAGAAGCTATCTGCAGAGATATACTTGAGGGAAATGGTTTCTCAGGAGGTATGTGTTACTCATTTGAAAGTCCAAAGGTATTTGATAAGCTGCTTCTTCCTGCTGACTCAGATTACAGAAAGACAGTAACAATTTCAAATCCTCTTGGTGAAGATTTCAGTATCATGAGAACCATCTCATTAAACGGAATGTTGACATCTCTTGCTACAAATGCCAACAGAAAGAACAAGGTTGCCAAGCTTTATGAATTTGGAAACGTATATCTTCCAAAGGCACTTCCTCTTACGGAGCTTCCTGAGGAGAGAATGAAGCTCACCATCGGCATGTACGGTGACGGAGATTTCTTCGATCTCAAGGGTGTTCTTGAGGAGCTTACAGACAAGCTTGGATTAAAGGGTCAGTGCACATATGTGCCTACAACAGAGTATCCATTCCTTCATCCGGGACGTCAGGCTAAGATCGTTAAGGGGGATGAGCTTATCGGTGTGATCGGTCAGGTTCATCCTGAGGTATGTGACAACTACAGCTTCAAGGCTGAGGCTTATGTGGCTATCATCGATATGCCAACTCTTGTAGAGCTTTCAAGCTTTGATATTAAGTACGAAGGAATTGCCAAGTTCCCTGGAAGTACAAGAGACTTAAGTCTTGTTATGGACAAGTCAATATTTGTAGGTCAGATAGAGGAAGTTATCAAGAAGTGTGGCGGCAAGCTTCTTGAGAGCTACAAGCTCTTCGATGTATACGAGGGTGAGCAGATCGCTAAGGGTAAGAAGTCTGTAGCTTACACAATGACCTTCCGTGCAAAGGACAGAACTCTTGAGACAGCAGAGGTTGATAAGATAATCGATAAGATCCTTAAGGAGCTTTCAAAGCTTGGAATAGAGATCAGAGCTTAATCTATAAGGAATGACAATATGATGAAATTAACTGATTTTTATTATGACCTGCCACAGGAGCTGATCGCCCAGGATCCGCTTTTAAAGAGAAGTGAATCAAGGCTTATGGTTCTTGACAGACAGGAAAATACAATTGAACATAAACATTTCTATGACATAATAGATTATTTAAACCCGGGGGACTGCCTGGTAATAAATGATACCAAGGTGCTCCCGGCAAGACTCATGGGTGTCAAGGAGGACACAGGAGCTTCCATAGAGGTGCTGCTTCTTAAGCGTAAGGATGACTGCACCTGGGAGACACTGGTGAAGCCCGGAAAGAAGTGCCGTATCGGTGCCCGTATAGTATTCGGGGCAGAATCAGGCGAGCCTGATCCGGAGACAGGACTTATAAAAGGCAAGCTTGTAGGTGAGGTCGTGGATATAGTTGAGGAGGGCAACCGTCTTATAAGATTTGAGTATGAGGGAATATTCGAAGAGATCCTTGATGAACTGGGACAGATGCCGCTTCCACCTTACATCACTCACAAGCTTAAGGACAAGAACAGATACCAGACTGTTTATGCTGAGCACGACGGATCGGCCGCAGCACCTACAGCAGGACTTCATTTTACAACAGAGCTTCTTGATCAGATAAAGGAAAAGGGCATAAAGATCGCCCATGTTACCCTTCATGTGGGACTTGGAACCTTCCGTCCCGTAAAGGAGGAGAATATCCTGGATCATCACATGCACTCAGAATTCTGCATTATAGAGCAGGACGCAGCAGATATGATCAATGCCACTAAGGCAGCAGGCGGCAGGATAGTATCGGTTGGAACCACCAGTACAAGAACTCTTGAATCCATGGCAGATGATGACGGAACTGTAAATGCAGGCAGCAGATGGACAGATATATTTATCTACCCGGGATACAAATTCAAGGTAATAGACGCACTTATCACAAACTTCCACCTGCCGGAGTCAACCCTTCTCATGCTGGTATCAGCCCTCTATGACAGGGAACATATACTTGAGGCTTATAAGGTGGCTGTGGAAGAGAAGTACAGATTTTTCTCATTTGGGGATGCTATGTTGATCAAGTAAAAGCTTTTTGATATATGTATTCTTGATTTGTTAAAAATAATCAGTAATGCCGTATGGTGAACTTACAGGTTTACCATGCGGCATTATTTATTGTAATGATGTCTGTGACATTGTTACAATACGTGAATAAAATGAGGGCTTTGACTTTTAACCGGGAAGAAAATATGGTAATATATCTGTATATGTCGGTTTCGGGAGGAGATTTACTTGCAGAGTATACAGAACATAAAATTAAAGGGGGCAGGCAATGTCCGGGATTTCGGAGGCCTTAAAAATAAACATGGAAAGATGATAAATCCGCATATGTTCTTAAGGGGAAGTGTCTTAAATGACATAAGCTACGGCGACGCCGATACGTTGACCCACACATATGAGGTGAAGCATATAATAGATCTCAGAACCCATACTGAGATCAGGGAAAAGCCTGACAGGGAGATAGACGGAGTGGAGTGGACACATATTCCGCTGCTTACCAGTGCAATGCTTGGTATAACCCACGAGAAGGATCTTGATAACAAAAATGTTGAGATACCCGAGTTGTCTGCCATATACAGGAAGATAGTTTCTAATCCATTTTCCATTGAGAAGCTCAAGGAGGTATTTGAGGTAATATGCGATGACAAGAGAGAGGGAGCTCTTCTCTGGCATTGCACCGAGGGAAAGGACAGATGTGGGCTGGTGTCTGCACTGTTTTTATATATGCTGGATGTGGATATGGACACTATATTTGACGATTATGTATATACAAATACAGTGTCGGCGGCAAAGGGCAAGAAGGCGTATTGGAAGGTGCTTCTTTCCACAGGAGACAAATCCCGTGCCGAGGCGGCGAGGGATGCCTATATTGCCGACAGGAAATATCTTGAGGCAGCATTTGAAGAGATAGAAATGAGATACGGAACGCTGGACAACTTCATGGAGCAGGAGCTGCTCATAACTCCGCAGGTTAAACAGAAGATGTTGAAGCGGGCAACCAGATAAATAATAATTATTGTGTCAGGTTTTATATGAAAACCTGACATGCAGTGTCGGCACATTTTAATGGGTTGATGATCAATATAAGGAGGCTGGAATTATGAAATTTACTAAAATGCAGGGTCTTGGAAATGATTACGTGTACGTTAATTGCTTTGAGGAAAAGATTGAAAATCCATCAGAGCTTGCAGTAAAGGTAAGTGACAGACATTTTGGAATAGGCTCAGACGGACTTATCCTGATACGTCCAAGTGAGGTGGCAGATTTCAGAATGACTATGTTCAATGCAGACGGATCCGAGTCGGAGATGTGCGGAAACGGAATCCGCTGCGTAGGCAAATACGTTTATGATTATGGTCTCACTGACAAGACCGAGGTTTCTGTTGAGACCCTTGCCGGAATAAAGTACCTTAAGTTCCTCATAAAGGACGGCAAGGTTGATATGGTAACTGTAAATATGGGTGAGCCTATCCTTAAGCCGGAGCTTGTACCGGTAGTTGGTGAGGGTGACGCAGTTATAGACAGTCCTATAGAGGTGGATGGCAAGGAATACAAAATGACCTGCGTATCCATGGGAAATCCCCATAGTGTAGTATTCGTAGATGACGTTGATAACTTTCCGCTTCATGAGGTGGGACCATTGTTTGAGCACCACAAGGCATTTCCAAGAAGGGTAAATGCGGAATTCTGCCAGGTTATAGACAGAACCCATGCCAAGATGAGAGTGTGGGAGCGGGGAACCGGAGAGACCCTTGCCTGCGGAACAGGAACCTGTGCCACGGCGGTTGCATGTATCTTAAACGGCAAGACAGAGGACGAAGTGACTATCACACTGCTTGGCGGTGATCTTATCATCAGATGGGACAGGGAGAAAAATGTTATATACATGACAGGCCCTGCAAGAGTTGTGTTTGATGGGGAGATAGATGTTACTGCTTTATAAGATGTAAGCTTAAAGAAAAGTCCGTATGCAATAGATTGTTAAAAGCATTGATCAGAAGAAAATGCAATAAAAGGAGAGGAATTTGTTTTCCTCTCCTTTTTTCTACAATCATATCAATATTGCTGTATCCGGTTTTGTCAGGTACATTAATACTGACTTATATCGTTTGGATTTCTTTGTATTACTTCTGCAAATTTTCAAGATCCCTGTAGAAATCAGGATATGAGATATTCACACAGTTGGCGTCCAGGATTTCCGTTTCGCCCTCTGCACACATGGCGGCAACGGCAAAGCTCATGGCTATACGGTGATCCTTCTTGCTGTGGATGACTGCACTGTGAAGGGGCTTGCCACCTCTGATGATCATGCCGTCATCAGTTCCTGTTATGTCAGCACCCATGGCTGAAAGGTTGTTCACCATAACGTCGATACGGTTGGATTCCTTAACCTTTAATTCTGCGGCGTCCTTTATTACGGTTTCACCCTCTGCGAAGCAGGCAAGGATCGCAATAACAGGAATTTCATCTATGAGCTTTGGAATGATGTCGCCCGCGATCACGCAGCCCTTAAGACTGCTGGTCTTTACAGTGATGTCTGCGGTAGGCTCCCCTGAGTCTGCATTGACATTTGCAAATGTTATATCGCCACCCATCATCTTTATCACATCTATAATTCCGTCTCGGGTAGGATTGATACCCACATTCTTAATGGTGATCTCTGAGTTCTCTGCAATAAGACCAGCCACCAGGAAGTATGCAGCAGAAGAGATATCTCCCGGAACAACGATCTTCTGACCTGTGAGAACAGGATCAGAAGTTACAGTGGCAGTGGTGCCAAGGGTGGTACATGAGCCGCCGAAGGCATTAAGCATAAGCTCTGTGTGGTTTCTTGACACATACGGTTCGGTTACGCTGGTTTCACCGTCAGCATAGAGACCCGCAAGGAGCACACAGGATTTAACCTGGGCTGAAGCTACAGGAGAATCATAATGTATGCCCTTAAGCTTCCTTCCGTTTATGATAAGCGGGGCACAGTCATTTCCCCGTTCGCTGGTTATGTCAGCTCCCATCATGGCAAGGGGAGTTATGATCCTCTTCATTGGACGTCTGCATATGGAGTCATCACCGATAACCCTTGAAGAGAAATTCTGGGCAGCCAGGATACCTGACATAAGCCTTGTGGTGGTTCCGCTGTTTCCCACATCCAGAGTGTCGGCAGGAGCCTTAAGACCGTGGAGCCCGTTTCCGTGGATTGTGACAATGCTGCCGTCGTAATCAATGTCCACACCCATCTGCCTGAAACAGTTCATGGATGAGATACAGTCGGCACCGTTTAAGAAGCCGTGAACCTCGGTTACTCCCGAAGCTATGGAACCAAGCATTATGCTTCTGTGAGAGATGGATTTATCTCCGGGTACAGTTATTTCCCCTTTTAAATGTTTTGTTTTCTTAAAAATCATATGTTTAACCTCAGGCTGTATATTTTAAGATCCATATAGATTATGGTTAGTGTCTGTTATCTATTATAGATTTTGTAGCCACATTTATCAAGCAGAGTTCTGGCCTCACTGAGGGCGGTTTTGTCGTAGAAGGATATTCGGAGAACACCCTCCTCGTCCTCCCTGTTGTGGGAGATACCCAGATTCTTCAGGTTGATATTGTGCTCTGCAAGTATAGCGGTGATCTTGGCAATAGCTCCCGGCTCGTCGGGGATATCTACGAATAATTCATGGAACATCCTGATGACACCACTGGTGTTATTCGGGATTGAATCTCTGTATTCCCTTGAAGAGGCGAAGAAGCTGTTGATGGCAGCACCGTCGTTGTTTTCGATGTCTGTGATGATCTGGTTTATGAGATCTATGTACTCCTTCAAGCCATTTATCACATTCTTAGGATTGCTTAACAGTATGTGTTCCCACACCACTGGATTTGATGAGGCAATACGGGTTATATCCTTGAAGCCGCCGGCTGCAAGGGACTTGAAGATACCATTTGCAGAGTCGGCATTGCGGGCAAGGTTCACCAGAGCTGCCGCTATTACATGGGGAACATGACTTATATAGGAAGTGATCCGGTCATGCATGGCAGGGGAGTACTGGATAGGAATAGCCCCCAGGTCGCTTATAAATGTGGTGAATTCCTCCACCCTTGAGTCCTCAACTGTGTCTGATGGGGTGATGAAATAATATGCATTTTCAATGAGACGGTCGGAAGCCGCATCGTAGCCTGAACGCTCGGAACCCACCATAGGATGACCACCGATGAAATAGTCCGTAAGACCAAGCTCTATAACGGCGTCGTAAATGTCGGTTTTCACGCTTCCCACGTCTGTGAGAATGGTATGTGCCTTAAGATAAGGCTTCAACTGTTTAAGATATTCTATATTATAGTGGACCGGAGCACATAGGAATATGTAGTCGCAGTCTGTTATGTCAGGCACAATGTTATCTGCGATCACATCAAGAGTATGATCCTTAAGGGCAACGGTTAATGTTTTCTTGTCGGTGTCGTAGCCGACGATTTTATAACCCGGGAAGATCCTTTTTATTGATTTGGCAACTGAACCGCCGATTAATCCCAGACCTATGAATCCGATTTTAAAATTTTTCATAATGGACTACGCCCTCCTTCTAAGTTCGTTCTAATAGTTTAAAGTACTAAAGTATTATAAACCATATTTCCAATATCTGCAAATAGTATTATAATATTTAACTGTTCAGTGCGAAACATTTTGGAGGTTGGCTCTGAACAGTTATTGAAATATATTATGATATTTTAAGAATTGGAGATGAGATTATGGAAGAAAATAGATTGATGGATTACCTTGGGGAGGGAGTGACCCAGTTCCACGTTACTGATATGTGTGAGAAAACATTACTGGAAGAGGGTTTTCACAAGCTGGCATATGGCAAGGCCTTTGGCAGGCTGACACCGGGAAGATACTTCACAGTTCCCTTTAATTCGATGCTGATCGCATGGACTGTAGGTGAGAAGATTGAAAATCTCAGGATAGGAGCAGCCCATACGGATTTCCCTATGCTTAAGCTTAAGAGCAATCCGGATATGGTGAAGGCCGGTTACACAACCCTGAATGTGGAGCCATACGGTGGACTCATCAAGGAGACCTGGTTTGACAGACCTCTTGGCATAGCAGGAAAGGTTGTAGTTGAAGGAGATGATTGCTTCAAGCCCTGCAGTTTGTTGTATGACTCAAAGAGACCTGTAGCCGTGATACCTAATCTTGCGCCTCACTTAAAACGTGGAGATAAAGAGGGCAGTATTGATGTTGCCAAGGAGATGGTTCCTGTGACAGGTGTTGCAGGAGAAGAGATGGGAGAGGCAGCCATACTTAATATGATAGCAGACGAAATGGATATAGCCGTAGACTCCGTCCTGGACTATGATCTTTACCTTTACAATACAGATGACGCAGAGATGGTAGGAGTATCAGGCTCCATGATATCGTCACCCCGTATTGATAATGTATCATCTGTAGCGGCATTGATAGATACTATGGTAGCTGTTGATGTGAAGAACAGCAGTAATATAAACGTCATAGCATTATTTGACAATGAGGAGATCGGAAGCCGTTCAAAGCAGGGGGCTGATTCCGTTCTGTTCAGGGAATGCATAGACAGGATAATAGAAGCTGCCGGAGTGGGCAGTAACGAGGCGGCACTTACCCAGTCTGCATTTATGGTGTCTCTTGATGTGGCACACGGAACCCATCCGAATTATTCAGACAAGAGCGACCCTACAAATAAGGTGGTCCTCGGAGCAGGACCTGTATTAAAGAGCAGTGCAAGCCAGAGATATGTGTCAGACAGTGAGGCTTCCGCAGTGATCACCGCAATTTCAAGAAAGTATGGTATCAAGCTTCAGAAGACAGTGAACAAATCCGGTATGCCGGGCGGTCAGACACTGGGTCCTATCATGTCCTCATACATCCCGGTAAGTGCTGTTGACATGGGAATACCTGTACTTGCCATGCACTCCGCAAGGGAGCTGGCAGATGAAAGGGATTATAAGGAGCTGGTGGAGTTATTGGGTCATATTTTCCTCTGATTTAGGGATTTGATGTTAAAAATCGACGAAAAAATGCCCAAAAAGGAGTTGAAAACATAAAATACTTGCTATTGTAGTGAATTGTTGGTATAATTGGTTGAATTTAAAAAATTACATATTTGTATTGTTCAAGAAGGATTGTGAACGCTATGAAGAATAAGACAAGAAAATTGTTTCTCCTTACGCTGCTTACAGTATTTGCCCTGTCCCTTGTGGGATGTGGCAAGAAAGCTGAACGGGCAAATAAGGACACAGGCACTGAAACCAGCACAGCCGAGATTACCACAGAGGAAGTAACTACAGAAGAGGTTACAACGGAGGCACAGATCGACGCAGATGGCTTTACTGTTGTAAATGATACGGTAAAGACCACTGATTATGTGAATGTGAGAACTTCCCCTGACACAGAGGGTACACCTGCCATGCAGATCGCAACTGACACAGAGCTTACAAGAACCGGCTACAACGATGAGTGGAGCAGGGTTAAGGTTCAGGGAAATACATATTATGTGTATTCGGAGTATGTTGTGAAGGTGGGATATGATGACAGCAGTTCCACAGAGGAAGATCCGTTGTTATACAATGACAATGCAGAGAGTAATGGCAAGAAGGTCTGCATAGACGCAGGCCATCAGGCAGTAGCCAACAATGACATGGAGCCGATAGGACCGGGAGCTACAGAGACCAAGCCAAAGAGCTCAGCAGGTAACACAGGTGTCAGCACAGGTGCCAAGGAATACGAAATAAACCTTCAGATCGCCAAGAAGCTTCAGTCGGAGCTTACAAAGCGAGGATATGAGGTTATAATGGTCAGAAACTCAAATGATGTTGATATAAGCAACTCATCAAGAGCAAGCATTGCAAACGACGCAAATGTGGACGCATTTATAAGGATACATGTAAATGCTTCAACCGACAGTCTTGCGTCAGGCTGTATGACAGTATGCCAGACCGCGTCAAATAAATACAACGGTGATCTCTATGATGATTGCAAGCTGCTTTCCCAGTCAGTTCTTGGGGGACTTACCAAGGCAACAGGTGCTAACAGTGAGGGAGTTCTTGAGACTGACAACATGAGCGGAATAAACTGGTGCACAGTCCCGGTAACTATGGTTGAGGTCGGATACATGACAAATGTAGAAGAGGACAAGCTGTTGGTTACTGATGATTACCAGAACAAGATCGCCGGCGGAATAGCAGATGGAATAGATGTGTATTTCCATACAAAGTCAGTAAACGGTAACTAGGAAATTCAAATTTAAAAAATACAGATAATTAAGAAACAAATACAAATATAAAAGAAAAGGGTATTGCGGATCGTGGTTTTGATATGCAATACCCTTTTCTTTTTCGTATTAACAGGTTCCGGTTTAAAAGTAAATTACTTTTTCTGTGTTCTGTTGTTTAGCCCGTTTAAATTCTATCTTTATTAAGTTATCCCGGATCTGACATTACTTTGACCTTAGAGAATTAAGTTCATCCTCTGTCAGGCGGCGGTATTCTCCCGGGGAAAGTGCCGGATCAAGAACAAGACTTCCCATGGATAGCCGCTTAAGGAACAGCACATCCATTCCTATGGCATTTGCCATTCGTTTGATCTGGTGGAATTTCCCTTCGGTTATGGTTATATATACCCGGCTGTGCCCCTTATTTTCATCAACATCCACAACCTTAAGAGTGGCAGGCTTGCATAATTTCTCTTCACCGATATCCACACCTGTCTTGAACATGGTTATGTCTTCATCGGTTACTATGCCGTCAAGGATTGCCTCGTAGGTTTTTGCCACATGCTTTGCAGGAGACAGAAGATCGTGGGACAGGGCACCATCATTTGTAATAAGAAGAAGTCCCACCGTATCTATATCAAGACGTCCCACCGGGAACAGATCTCTGGTATTCTCACCGGACAACAGATCAATGACGGTCTTGTGGAGATTGTCATTGGTGGCACTTACATAGCCCTCCGGTTTGTTCAGCATATAGTATACATACTTCTCATAAGAAAGAGTTTTTCCATCCATAGTTACTGCTGATGAGGTTTCATCTATCTTCATATCAGGGCTTTTGGCCGGAACACCGTCCACTGTAACAAGTCCCTTTTTCACTAAAGCCTTCACCTGGCTTCTGGTTTTTCCTGTACATTCTGACAAATATTTGTCTAGTCTCATTTTTATCACCATATTGTCTTACAATTTAATAATTTACACTAATACTTTACAATAGCCGGCAGAAAAAAGCAATAAAATCGAACAGCAATTCTATTGACATGTGTAACAAATTGAGTTACTATTTTAACAGAAATGTAACAATTATAGAGTTTATTTGTAAAGATTGTATCCGGTTTTTAATTAAATCGGTACTTAAAGAATATAGAGGCATAAAATGAGATTTAGCAGAATTAGAAAAGAGAGCAGACGTTATGCTTATATCAAGCACAACATCCTTTCATATAAATATAAGAAAAGAAATATCCTTGTGGCAACATCAGTAGTATGTGTGTGTGCCCTTATAGGAATTGTGGTGAAGTATGGTGAGGCTGTTGATAACAGCAGCATGAACCAGGTGACAGCATACAGTGCACAGGCAGATAGTTCATATGCAGATGACACTATTGAGGACGCATATGTAAGCAGTACGGAAGCTGCCCGGAACAATACATATTCAGGATACAGTGTAGATATAAACGAGGCGGAATTTGCCATGACAGAGGGGCTTGATATGAGCTCGTCAACAGGTTCAGAATTTGACGGCAAGTTCATTGTTGATTCAGATCAGGTACTTAATGTAAGAAAAGAAGCCTCAAAGGATTCTGAAATTGTAGGTAAGATGTATGACGGAGCCGCAGGAGAGATATTATCATCTGACGGTATATGGACCCAGATAAAGTCCGGTGACGTTACAGGATATGTAATGACCACATATATTCTCACAGGTGATAAGGCGGCAGCATATGCCAAGGATTATGGCAAGCTGGTGGGAACCGTAAATTATGAGACAGTTAAGGTCAGGGCGGATAAGTCAGCAGATTCAGCAGCACTGGGACTGGTTGCAGGTGGAACAGTGTTAAGCGTTATAGAGGATGACGATCAGTGGGTTAAGGTAGTTACTGACGAAGCTATCGAAGGCTATATCTCCGCGGACTACATAGACGTTACCTGCCAGTATGAGACAGCCCTTACTCTTGACCAGTATGCAGCAGTAAAGGATACAAGAGACAATACAGCAACAGCTAAGAAGGATGACAGTGGCGATGGTGTTGTGACAGTAGCACAACAGTAAATTAGCTCCCTCAATTATATAATATATGTAAAAGGCATGAAATGTAATGATACTGAGCCGTGTTACGGTAAGGTGTCAGGAGTTTCATGCTTTTTCATTTGCAGGGGAAATGAGAGTGTGGTGAGTCACCGGGGAATCAGGACGGTAAGAGGCTGTGAAGAATGTTGACACACAAAAAGATGTGATATAAAATAATTGAGACGACATGTCTCAAAACTTGTTGAAAAAATATCTAGGAGGGATTTATATGAAGAAGAAAATTCTAAGTTTCTTGATGGCAGTGTTTTTAGTAGTGACTCTTGTGCCAATAACAACATCGGCAACAGAGAACAAGGAGACCACTTGGGGAGATCTGGCTGATACAAGCTGGTATGATGGGAATGAAGAGGCAACAGAGTACCATATTACAACAGTTGAACAGTTAGCTGGTCTGGCTAAGATAGTAAATGCCGATCCTGGCAAAACAACATTTGCAGGTAAATATATTTATCTGGATAATGATCTGGATCTGGCAGGACATGAGTGGGTATCTATAGGTACCGGTAATGGTGGTTTGAATAGCAGTGATTATGGTTTTAATGGTGTGTTTGATGGACAGGGACATGTAATATCGAATTTATATTCCCATGACTCTTATATTGATAAAGATAATGAAAACAATCTCTATAGAAATGCACTTTTTGGAAATGTATGTAATGGGGAAGTTAGAAATCTGGGAGTTAAGGATGCCGAGATATGGATAGATCCTAATGATGGAAGTGCTGCAGGAAAGGGAATTCTTGTGGATATACTTAGAGGATCAAAGATTACAAATTGCTGGACATCAGGATCTGTCACAGGCGGCTCTAGTATTGAGAAGAATATTGGCGGTATCGTTGGAGTGGCGTTGAGAGGATGTACTATATCCGGATGTTATTCAAGTGCGGTGCTTACAGGAAACTATACTAATTCCACCGGGTACTATAAAAATGATTATGACGCATTTGATACCATAGGAGGAATTGTTGGTGCGAAGTTTGACGACGAGCTTACAATATCAGATTGCTGGTTTGACGGACAGATAATTGTTAATTCACTGTATGCAGGTGTAGGTGGAATTCTTGGATATACAGAGGGCGGTACAACCATAAAGAATTGTATGGTTGCAACTACCGATATAGGTTCAGATAAAGATGTAGACACCGGATGGGTAGCTTATGCATTGGCAGGAACATTTGAGAATAATTATATTCCGGCAGATGATAAGTATACAGCATATGCTATAGTTGAAGAACCGGGTATGGCAGTTGCGGATTTTAATTCGGAGGATGTGCTTGAGGGACTCAGGAAGTATCAGGGAGAAAGCGTTGAATGGGTGGCAGGAATTAATCATCCTACATTTAAATGGGATGGCGAAAACATATCTGCAGATTACAGTGCTGTTGAGGCAGCCATTGCAAAGGCAAATGCATTAAACAGAAATGATTATAAGGACTTCTCCGGTGTGGATGCTGCTGTTAAGGCTGTTGTGTATGGCAAGAGCATTAATCATCAGACAGAGGTAGACGCAATGGCTAAGGCTATTGAATCTGCTATTGCTGCTCTTGAGAAGAAGCAGGCAAGTGCAGAGACCCTTAAGAAGATAAACGGTAAGTGGTATTACATAAAGGATGGCAAGCAGGATCTTACTGTTACTAAGCTTGTTAAGTATGGAACAAAGTGGTACTACGTTAAGAATGGTGTGGTAGACTTCACCGCGACGACTCTTGTCAAGCAGAACACAAAGTGGTATTACGTTAAGAACGGTGTTATAGATTTCTCATTTACAGGTCTTACAAAATACAACAATACCTGGTTCTATGTATATAAGGGTGTTGTGAATTTCAATTCCGAAACATTGGTTAAGTACAATACAAGATGGTACTATGTTAAGAATGGAAGGGTTGACTTCAAGTACACAGGTAATGTAACATATAAGGGCTCTGTATACTATGTGAAGAACGGAGTAATGCAGAAAAAAGTAAAGTAAAATATAATAAATCAAGTATAAAGGCAGCAGCTACAGAATGATAAATTTGTGTCTGCTGCTTTTGCTATATTTGTACATGGTTGACATACAAAAAGATGTGATATAAAATAATTGAGACGGCATGTCTCAAAACTTGCCGAAAAATGTTAAAAGTGTCAAATGACACAAAAAAAGAAAGCACGTCATCACTTTGTGAGCCGTGCCAATATTCTAGGAGGGATTTATATGAAGAAGAAAATTCTAAGTTTTCTGCTGGCAGTGTGCCTTGTGATCACACTGGTGCCAATGGTGGCGTTTGCAGCAGAAGCACCATTGTTTGGTGGTGGGACAGGTACACAGGAAGACCCGTGGCTGATTGCTTCGCAAGAGGATTTGACTGCTTTGGCAGAGTTCCTGAACTCTGGCAATGCAGAACAGTTTGATGCGGATGCCGCTGGTGTTGGAAACTGCCATGGCTATTACTTTAAGCAAACGGCTGATATTGACCTGACCGGGGTAACATGGGAGCCGATCGGTTATTCTGGTAGTTACTATTTTGCAGGAAACTATGATGGTGGCGGGCACAGCATCACAAATGCGGTTTCTACCGGAAAAGTTGACCCGGACGGTTTTGCTACAGCTGGCATTTTCGGGTGGGTCGCTTTCGGTTCGGTTGAAAATCTTCATGTAAAAAACGCAAACTTTGTGGCAACCGGTCAGAATAATTACAGTTATGTGGGCGGTATTGCAGGTGTGTGTTATGGTTCATCCATCAAAAACTGCTCGGTGGTGATTTCTTCCTTGGAGAGCAAGCGCAACAACAATAATAACTGTGCAGGAAGTATTGTGGGTTATTCCACCGGCGGAACATTTGAAAAATGTGCTGCCGAAAACAATCAGGTTAAAACTATGGCTTATGGTGGTGGTTTTGTTGGTGAAGTAGACGATGATTATGGAGTAGGTAAGTCTACATTCACAAACTGCTATACTGCAAACTGTTCTGTAAGCTCTAAAACCGATGATGCTCAGGGTGTGAGTTTAGTAGGCGGTTTTGCTGGCGAGATGACGGATTCATTATTGACCATTCAAAATTGCTATGTATATCAGGCAACGCTTTCTACCGAGGGAACTGCTGTGCCCGGAATCAAGGCCACTGGTGTTTTCGCAGGTCAGCTGTGGGGGGGCAGTACGATTGGGTGCTACAAACTGCTACTACGGAGCGTGCGGAATAACGGAAAACGCAGGTACAGCCGGTGAAAAGACGGAAGAAGATTTTACAAATGGCACAGTGGCAGGTTTGCTGGGCGACGCGTTTGCGCAGGCACGCAATTATCCGAGGTTTGCGGATAGCCCGGCAGATTACAGTGCAGTAGACGCAGCCATTGCCAAGGCAAACGCTTTGAAGAAGGATGACTACAAGGACTTCTCTGCTGTAGAAGCTGCCGTCAACGCTGTTGTCCGTGACAAGAATATCACTGAACAGAGCGAAGTGGATGCAATGGCACAGGCGATCGAAGATGCGATTACTGCCCTGCAATACAAGGATGCCGACTACACCAAAGTTGATGAAGCCATTGCCAAGGCAAAGGCTCTGAACAAGGATGACTACAAGGACTTCTCTGCTGTAGAAGCTGCCGTCAACGCTGTTGTCCGTGACAAGAATATCACTGAACAGAGCGAAGTGGATGCAATGGCACAGGCGATCGAAGATGCCATTGCCGCTCTTGAGAAGAAGCAGGCAAGCGTAGAGACCCTTAAGAAGATAAACGGTAAGTGGTATTACATAAAGGATGGCAAGCAGGATCTTACTGTTACTAAGCTTGTTAAGTATGGAACAAAGTGGTACTACGTTAAGAATGGTGTGGTAGACTTCACCGCGACGACTCTTGTCAAGCAGAACACAAAGTGGTATTACGTTAAGAACGGTGTTATAGATTTCTCATTTACAGGTCTTACAAAATACAACAATACCTGGTTCTATGTATATAAGGGTGTTGTGAATTTCAATTCCGAAACATTGGTTAAGTACAATACAAGATGGTATTATGTTAAGAATGGAAGGGTTGACTTCAAGTACACAGGTAATGTAACATATAAGGGTTCTGTATACTATGTGAAGAACGGAGTAATGCAAAAGAAGGTAAGTTAAGAAGTGAGTAAGTCAGAGCATCAGCTTGCAAAGGAGCACGCACGTAATAAGAAGATCATTGATACAGCCTTTAAGGTATTTGTTGAGAAGAAGATCGAAGCAGTAAGCATGGGAGAGATAGCCCAGGCGGCAGGTATAGGCAGGGCGACATTGTTCCGCTGTTATGCCGGCAAGACAGAGCTGGTTATCGCAGTCTGTGCTGCCAAGTGGAAGGAATATCTGGATGAACTGGACGAGAGAAGACCAATATCATCAGTAGGAGATATACCTGCCATCGGACGATTTATATTTACACTGGACAGTTATATCGACATGTACAGAAACCACAAGGAGCTTCTGGTGTACAATGATAACTTTAATTATTACGTCACTCACGAGGGTGTTTCTGATGACGAATTGAAGGAATTCCGTGCCTCTCTTATTTCGGCAGATACGAGATTTGATATGATGTATGAGAAGGCAAAGGAAGATAAAACCTTTCGCACAGATATACCCCAGGATGAATTTATGCGTGTGACAGTGCATACAATGATGGCGGCATGTACTCATTATGCAGGAGGCTTCATATGGGGAGCAGAATGGAATAAAGATTACACCCCGGAGCTTCTGCTGCTTAAAGAAATGATATTGAATTATGTAAAATGTTAAAAAGATACCCTCAGGAAGTCGGAGGAAGCCCTGACAACCTGAGGGTATTTTTATAAATTCTTATAATAAAAACATGCAAGCTGTGTCCTGTCACGAAGCTCCAGCTTGTCAAGGATATTGCTTATATAATTTCTTATGGTACCTTCACCAAGAAAGAGCTTCTCTGCGATCTCCCGGTTGTTAAGGCCGTCCGCAATAAGGGTGATGATATCGTACTCCTTGTCAGACAGACCGAAGTCGGCAGGGGAGTGGTGTTTTTTCCCATTATCTGACATAAGGGAGGGTATCCTTGTCATTACCTCACCACCGAATACTGTCTGGCCATTGTATACGGCATTAATGGCAGGGGCAATGCTTTCAAAATCCTGTTTTAGTATGTAGCCCTTAGCTCCCATCTGTATTGCTTTTACGATGTATTCATCGTCAGAGAAGGTGGTTAAAAGCAGTATCTTTGCTGCAGGAAATTCTTTCATGATAAGCCTGCCGGCCTCAAGTCCTGTCATGCCCTCCATCCTTATATCCATAAGAAGAACGTCAGGCTTATATTCTCTGTACAGCTCTATGGCTTCCAGCCCACTTTTTCCCACCGCCGATATATTTATGTCAGTGGTGGCTTCAAGAATTGTCTTTATGGACAGTGACACCAACTGGTCATCATCTACGATCAATATATTCATATAATGTTTCAGATCCTTTCACATTTACTTTGCCACCGTAATAAGAAGCTTAAAACCATTGTCGGTGGATATCTTAAGGGTGCCCTTCATGGCATTTACCCTGTCGGTTATATTGGCAAGTCCTATACCGGTATTGTTTATCTTAATGTCAGTTCCGTTATCCTTTACAATAAGCTGATAGAAGCCCGGATGTTCCCGGAGAAGTATGTCCAGGGTATCTCCCTTGCTGTGCTTTACGGCATTACTCACAGCCTCCTTGGTTATGGCTATGAATGAATACTTTATATCCTTTGGAATGGTGTTGCTCATGTCGTAGTCCACATGTATATCAAGGGCTGAGATCCCTTCTGTAAGCTGTTTTATGGAGCTTTCAAGATCTATGGATTCGTCATGGAGATCGTGGACACTTTTTCTTATATTTGTCATGGCGTCACCCAGGGAGCTATGGAGATCGTCCAGAGGCTTCTTAAGGACAGGCTCCGTATTTATCGCCTTTATGGCTCCAAGCTGCAGGATGGAGCGGGTCAGGGTGTGTCCCACATTGTCGTGTATCTCTCTTGCAATCCGGTTTCGCTCTTTAAGGGTTGCCATGTATATCATGTTATTCTGATTTTCCATGAGCATACGATTGTGCTCCTTCTGTATCATGTCCTTCTCCGTCTGGTCGTCGTGAAGTACCTTAAGCTCTTCCTTAAGCTGCAGTTTCTGTCTGTCCCCATGCTCCAGATGGACAGCCAGTGCCACAAGAAGGGCTACCGCCACCGGGGTAAATATTGATGGAGCAGTACCGGCAGCCTGAGATATGCCTGTGAATATATCTGCAAATGAATATACATATACAACTCCTGCCATCACCATAGGAACCTTAAGTCTGTATCTTATACAATCGTATAGCATCACCGGCAGGAAGAAGACCACACAGGAAAGCTTAATAGCTGATAGAAATATCAGGGAGATAATAAGACTGCACCACATTTTATACCTGTGTCTGTTTTTCATATCAAGGTCGGTAATGGGGTCTTTTTTTGTCAGAATATCCTCCAGTATGACGTAGGAGATATTTGCCCCGATAATACCTAAGAGACAGGAAGCAACCATAGGAAGGTCATAGCTTTCCCGGCATAACACCGGCAGAAATCCGGATATATAAAGAAATAATTTAGACCAGATAATCCCCATAATGCTCCTCCTGTTTATAGTCTTCCCCCGAGTCCTCCTAAGCCCGGCTGTAATTGATATATTCCTGTTGATAAGTATACAGGCAGCCTCAAGGAAAAGCAATAATGACAAATGTCACATAATTTAATGACCTTACTCACTATGAGAAGACGGAGAAAAATTGTAATATATAAATATAAGATAAGCACTACACGTCATCACTTTGTGAGCCGTGTCAACAGTATAAGGAGGGATTGAAAATGGAATATGCCATAGAGGTAAATAATCTGGTGAAGCGGTATAAGGATATGCTGGCACTGGATCATTTTAATATGAGTGTTAAAGAGGGAGAGGTATTCGGTCTTCTGGGACCGAATGGATCAGGAAAGACCACCACCATAAATTGTATCCTTTCTCTGCTTTCATATGATAAGGGCGACATTAAGGTGTTCGGAAAGAAGATGACTTCCGGAAGCTATGACCTTAAGCGGGACATAGGAGTGGTAATGCAGAATGTGGCGGTATTTGACGAGCTTAACGTATATGATAATATAGATTACTTCTGCGGACTGTACATAAAGGACAAGAAACTTCGTGCCGGATATGTGGAGGAAGCAATGGAATTTGTTGATATAGCAGACTACAGGAAGTTTGTTCCAAAGAAGCTGTCGGGAGGTCTGTTAAGAAGACTTAACATAGCCTGCGGGATTGCCCACAAGCCAAAGCTCATTTTCTTCGATGAACCGACTGTGGCAGTTGATCCCCAGAGCAGAAACAATATCCTTGAGGGGATAAAGAGGCTTAACAGGGAAGGGGCAACTATAGTTTATACGTCTCATTATATGGAGGAGGTGGAGCAGCTCTGCGACCGTATCCTCATTATGGATAAGGGCAAGAGTGTGGCTTTGGGAACCAAGGAAGAGCTTAAGCGGATGATCAAGAATACGGAGACCATTACAGTTGAGATCGCTGACGTTACAGAGGAGCTTCTTGCTTCCATAAAGGCTGTCCCTCATGTGTATGACGTTGTAATGAGGGATGAAAGCGTCAAGGTTTATTTCTCCGGCGGAAGCCATAATATCATAAGACTTATGGAGCTTCTTAAGGACAGGAACATAACCTACGGAAGAGTATACACAGAGCTTCCAACCTTAAATGATGTATTCCTTGAGATCACCGGAAAGGAACTTAGGGATTAGAGGAGGCACCCATGCGTTGAAAACGCATATAAAAATGGTGCCGACGAAATGCCGCCTAGTGTAAGCGAGGGGGCGATACGATTAGAGGAGGCACCCATGCGTTGAAAACGCATATAAAAATGGTGCCGACGAAATGCCGCCGAGTGTAAACGAGGGGGCGATACAATTTAAGGAGGAAAAAGGTTATGTTTTTTCACAATTTTAAATATTGCATAAAAACAATGATAAATGGAAAGGTGACGCTCTTCTGGACCCTGATATTCCCCATAGCTCTGGCAACCTTTATGTATATGGCCATGGGCAATCTCATGGAGAAGGATGAGATGTTTAAGGACGTGAAGGTGGCTCTGGTGGAGCAGGAGACGGATAATTCCTTAATGCTCACCACTTTATTTTCTTCCATAAAGGGAGAGAATGATGAGGCACTTATTGAGCCGGAAGTAATGGATGAGCAGGAGGCACAGGCCGCTTTAAACAATGATGAGGTGTGTGCGGTCATATATTCCGGGGACTGTCATATGGATACAAGGGATGAGAACTACAAAACATCAACGGTCAAGAATATATTGGATCAGTATCTACAGAACAGCTACATGTATAAGAAGATTGCAGAGGATGATCCGGATAAGCTGTCGGAGATTCTGGGTTCTATGTGGGGGGATACGGTATTCTACACTGAGGAGGCGACCACCGACGGCTCCCAGGATCGGTATAATAATTATTTCTTTGCTATATTTGCCATGAGCTGTCTCTTCGCCTCATTTTCATCCCTGTATACAACTCACAACATCCAGGGAAATGTAAGTGCCCTGGGAATGAGGAGAAACATATCAGCCACCGGAAAGCTGATGATAGTATGTGCGGAATATGCGGCAATGCTGTTGGTACATTTCGTTGTTGAGCTTATAACCCTTCTGTATATGAAACTGCTTGGGGTGGATATCGGACACAAATATCCGGCTGTCATCCTTACATTATTTGTAGGCTGCATGATAGGACTTGCCATGGGCGTCATAATCGGAAGCATAAGAAATATCGGTGTCGGTGGTAAGCTAGGTATAGCAGTGGGAGTGTCCATGGTACTTTCTGTTATGGCAGATCTGTGTGTGTCGGGACTTAAGAACATGATAGAAATGAAGTGCCCGGTAATCAATAGGATAAACCCGGCGGCACTTATCACAGACTGCTTCTATACGTTAAATGTATATGATAACTACAACAGATTTACAAAGGATATAGTGACCCTTGTAATAGAGTCGGTGCTCCTTGTGGCTGTGAGTATCCTGATAGTAAGGAGGAATAAATATGCAAGTGTTTAAGTCTTATTTTAAGATACTCCGAAGATATGTAGGGCAGGTTTTAATGTGGCTTGGAATATTCATAGGAATGATGATGATCATATTGAATGTCAGCAGTGAGGAGGAAACGGAGTACACGGACAAGCAGTGTTTATTTGCATGTGTGGACCATGATGGGAGTGACATATCAAAGGAACTTACAGCATACCTGAGTGAACACCATGAAAGGGTGGCTGGCATTGATGAGGATAAGGAGTCTGTCCAGGATGCCCTTTACAACAGGAACATACACTGTTATCTGGTGATACCGGAGGGCTTCGGTGAGGCAGTTAAGGCGGGAAATGCTGATGGGATGTTAAAGCTCATGACAATTCCAGGAACCGACACCGCAAGCTTATTTGAGGGAGACATGAACGGCTTTATGCAGAAGCTTTCTACTCTGATGGCGGCAGGCTATGATGAGGGGGAGGCAGCAGATATCATAGGAGACTCCCTTAAGGAACATGCGGAGGTTGAGCTTAAGGGAAATAAAAGTTATTTCTCCAAACAGGAGCGGCTTTATTCCTATATACCGTGGATACTGCTTATGCAGCTTGTAAATGTTATAACGCCGATACTTATGATCTATAACAAAAAGGAGCTTAGAAACAGAATCGAGTGTTCATCATACAAATATGTGAATATCAATAAGGAGCTGCTTCTTGCGGTTATCATTACAGGACTTGGGGTCTGTGTGCCGTATGTTATGATGGATGGAATAATGCTCCGGGACAATCTGCTTACTGTCCAGAGCGGTCTTTACATGGCCAATATGCTTGTGTACATGTTAGTGGCAGTGAATATCGCGTTCCTGTTCAGTAAGGTGGCTGCAAATGACCAGGTGGTTTCAATGTTATCTAATATAGTGGGACTTGGAATGGCGTTCTTATCCGGCGTATTTGTACCTATGCAGTATCTTGGAGCAGGAGTCATAAGGGTGGCACATTTTCTTCCGGCATACTGGTATGTGATCGCCTGCGAGAACATATATAAGAACGGCAGTGGAAGGCTTGTAGTGACACTACAGGCAATGGGAGTCCAGGTATTATTTGCCGGGGCGATCTTTATGATAACCTTGGTGGTGGGAAAGAACAAAAAGAGTATACAGAACTGAAAAAAGGGGCTGTACAATCTGTGATGACTGTGTGTCATCAAGACTGTATAGCCCCTGTATTTTATCTACGAAAAAATATTATTTTTCTTCCTTCTTCTCACGCTCAGCCTTAAGCATTGCACGAACCTTCATTGAAAGACCAAAGAGGTTGATGAAGCCTGAAGCGTCCTTGTGATCATAGAGATCACCGGTTGTGAATGAAGCAAGGCTCTCTGAGTAAAGTGAGTATGGAGAGGTTGTTCCCTGCTTGATGATGTTACCCTTGTAGAGCTTCATCTTAGCTGTACCTGTAACAGTCTTGTCTGTCTCATCAACGAATGCAGAAAGGCTCTCACGGAGTGGGGTGAACCATTTTCCTTCGTATACAAGATCTGCAAATCTTGTTGAAACAATTTTCTTGAATGCAAGAGTCTCGCGGTCAAGACAGATCTCCTCAAGCTGCTTGTGAGCTTCCATAAGGATTGTTCCGCCGGGAGTCTCGTAAACACCTCTTGACTTCATACCGACAACACGGTTTTCAACGATATCAATGATACCAATACCATGCTTGCCGCCGAGAGCGTTAAGTTCTCTGATGATGTCAGAGGTCTTCATCTTCTTGCCGTTTATTGCAACAGGCATACCTGCTTCGAACTCAAGCTCAACATCCTCAGCCTCATCGGGAGCGTTCTGTGGAGTTACGCTTAATACAAGAAGGTCATCATAGTTAGGAGCACATGCAGGGTTCTCAAGCTCAAGACCCTCATGGCTTATATGCCAGATGTTTCTGTCACGGCTGTATGAATGGCTTGCGTCAAATGGAAGATCAATGCCATGAGCCTTACAGAATGCGATCTCATCATCTCTTGACTGAAGTGTCCACTTTGGATCACGCCATACAGCGATAACCTTGATGTCCGGTGCAAGGGCTTTAATAGAAAGCTCGAAACGGAGCTGGTCATTTCCCTTACCTGTAGCACCGTGGCAGATAGCAACAGCACCCTCTTCACGGGCTATACGAACAAGCTCCTTAGCAATAAGAGGTCTTGCAAATGATGTGCCGAGAAGATACTTGTTCTCGTAAACTGCGTCAGCCTTAACAGTAGGCATTATGTAATTATCACATAATTCATCAACAACATCACAGATATATAACTTAGAAGCACCTGATTCCTTTGCTCTCTTATCAAGACCGTCAAGCTCGCTTTCCTGACCTACATCTATACATGCACAGATAACTTCGTAGTCATAGAAATCCTTTAACCAAGGTATGATAGCAGTGGTATCAAGACCACCTGAATAAGCAAGGACAACTTTTTCTTTTGCCATTTTATAAATCCTCCTGAATAAAAATTCTCTTTTCGTCTAATATACAACTACTATGAATAATATGCAAGCCTAAAAAAGAAAATATACAAAAAAATATACATGAAAATATTATAATATGCATTGAGAAAAAGACTGGAAACCCACTTGCAAACACTTAGAAAATGCCACGGAACAGCCACGCTTGCAGAAGAATAGCGGCAATAGAAAATATAATCGAAAAACATCTTGCATATTATGCACAGAAAATGTATAATTATAAACCGAGCGGAGCCTGGGATAAGAGGTTTGTATAACTGAATACAACCGCAGGTTCGTATCTTGTTTGTATGTATGGTGATAAGACAGAGTATATACCATCACATACGAAGCAAAAAATTTGACTATGTGGATAAATAAGAGTACTATATAATCTGTATGCACACTGATAAAACGATGGCGTACAAGGATGTATTTGCAGTGTTAGAATGATTTTATAAAATTCACACAAGAATAGGAATGGAAGGACACAAGGTATGATTAAAGCAGGTATCATAGGTTCTACAGGATATGCAGGACAGGAAATCGTAAGAATACTTCTGGGACATAAGGACGCAGAGATAGTGTGGTATGGCTCAAGAAGTTATATTGATAAGAAGTATTATGAAGTATACGGCAACATGTTCCAGATCGTAGATGACAAGTGCATGGACGATAATATGGAAGAGCTTGCAGAGAAGGTTGATGTAATATTCACCGCTACACCACAGGGACTCTGTGCCTCACTGGTGAATGAGAAGATACTTAGCAAGGTTAAGATCATCGACCTTAGTGCTGACTTCAGGATAAAGGATGTTGCTACATATGAGAAGTGGTACAAGATAGAGCACAAGAGCCCTGAGTTCATAGACGAAGCTGTGTATGGTCTTTGTGAGATCAACAGGGATAAGGTTAAGAACTGCCGTCTCCTGGCAAATCCGGGCTGCTACACCACATGCTCAATCCTTACCTTATATCCGTTAGTTAAGGAAGGGCTTATCGATCCTAATTCAATTATAATAGATGCTAAGTCAGGAACCTCAGGAGCAGGAAGAAGTGCCAAGCTTGCAAATCTCTTTTGCGAGGTAAATGAAAGCATAAAGGCATACGGCGTTACAACCCACAGACACACTCCTGAGATCGAGGAGCAGCTTGGTTACGCCTGTGGCGAGAAGATACTTATAAACTTCACACCGCACCTTGTTCCAATGAACAGAGGTATCCTTGTAACAGCTTACGGCAACCTCAAGGAGAAGGTAACATACGAGCAGGTAAAGGCAGTTTACGACAAGTACTATGCTGCCGAGAGATTTGTGAGAGTCCTTGATAAGGATGTATGCCCTGAGACCAGATGGGTAGAGGGAAGCAATTACGTTGATGTGAACTTCAAGATAGATGAAAGAACCAACAGGATAGTGGCAATGGGAGCCCTTGACAACATAGTAAAGGGTGCCGCCGGCCAGGCAGTCCAGAACATGAACCTTATGTTTGGACTGCCTGAGGAAGAGGGGCTCATGATGGCTCCTATATTCCCATAAAGAAATAAAAATCGGAGAAAGACATGGAGATAATCTCAGGTGGAGTAACAGCACCGAAGGGATTTCGTGCAGGCGGCGTACATGCAGGTGTAAGAAAGAACAAGCTCAAGAAGGATATGGCACTGCTGGTCAGTGACGTTCCGGCAGTTACGGTTGGAACCTACACCTTAAATGTAGTGAAAGCGGCTCCTGTTATGTGGGATCGCAGTTTGACCGACGGGAAGAATAAATGTCAGGCACTGGTGGTAAACAGCGGCGTGGCAAATACCTGTACCGGCGATGCGGGATATCATGACGTGGTGGAAACGGCGGAATACCTTGGAAGAAAACTAAATATAGACAGAGAAAGCATTGCGATAGCCTCCACAGGAGTAATAGGTCTCAGACTTCCGATGGATACCATCAAGCATGGCATAGATATGCTGGTCGAGGATTACGACTATGACATAGCCCACGGTACCGATGCCAGTCATGCCATAATGACCACTGATCTCTATAACAAGGAGATAGCGGTTAAGATAAAGATAAAGGGCAGGGACATAACCATCGGTGGAATGTGCAAGGGCTCAGGAATGATAAATCCCAACCTTGGCACGGTACTGAGCTTTATCACAACAGATCTTAATGTGGAATATGAGCTTCTTCACAGGCTTCTTAAGGAGGATGTGGACGAGACCTACAACATGGTATCTGTGGACGGAGATATGTCTACAAATGATACGGTAATGATATTTGCAAATGGAATGGCGGGAAACCCGGTGCTTACAGAAGCTGATACCGAGGACGTTAAGGTATTTGCAGAGGCATTAAAATATATAAACACATACTTTGCCAAGGCTATAGCGGCAGATGGTGAGGGAGCCACCAGGATGTTCCAGGTGGACGTGGTAAATGCACCGAACCTCATAAATGCCAGAAAGCTTGCAAAGGCTATTGTGTGTTCAAACCTTATAAAGTGTGCCATATACGGCTCAGATGCTAACTGGGGCAGATTTATAAGTGCCATGGGACAGAGTGGGGCACATTTTGATCCCTACAGGACAGACCTCCATATTGCCAGCAGTGTGGGAGAGCTGTTGATAGTTGAAAATGGTATGGCAACGGAATATGATGAGGAATACGCAACCAGGATCCTTTCGGAGAAGAGTGTTACCTGCACTGTTGACCTGAAGCTTGGAAAGGCTAAGGCAACTGCCTGGGGCTGTGATCTCACATATGATTACATCAAGATAAATGCAGAATACAGAAAGTAGATTGTTACATAGTGGAAAGCGAGGAGTAAGATAAAATGGTAAAAGGCGATTATTCAGTAGAACAGATCATTTCAAAGGCACAGACCCTTATAGAGGCACTTCCTTTTATACAGAAGTTCCAGGGCAAGACAGTAGTTGTAAAGTATGGTGGAAGTGCAATGCTTGATGAGAAGCTTAAATACAATGTTATCAAGGATGTTGCCCTCTTAAAGCTTGTGGGTATGAAGCCTGTCATCGTTCATGGCGGCGGCAAGGAGATCAGCAAGTGGGTAGAGAAGGTTGGCAAGGAGGCTGAGTTCATAAACGGTCTTCGTGTTACCGACGCAGAGACCATGGAGATCGCAGAGATGGTTCTCTCAAAGGTAAATAAGAGCCTTGTAAGCCTTATGCAGCAGGTTGGTCTTAAGGCAGTTGGTATAAGCGGCAAGGACGGCGGACTCTTAAAGGTTAAGAAGCGTTTCCCTGGCGGCAAGGATATAGGTTATGTAGGTGAGGTCACAGAGGTTGACACAGAGATCCTCAACACCCTGATTGAGCATGACTTCATTCCTGTTGTAGCCCCTATTGGTGTAAGTGATGAATTTGAAGATTATAACATAAATGCAGATGACGCAGCATGTGCGGTTGCAACAGCCTTAAATGCAGAGAAGCTGGTATTCCTTACAGATATCGAGGGAGTATTCATCGATCCTACAGACAAGTCAACTCTTATTTCGGAGATGAACCTGGACGAGGCCAGAGAGCTTATTGACAATGGGGTAGTTGGCGGCGGTATGCTTCCAAAGCTTAACAACTGTATTGCGGCAATGGATAACGGCGTAGCAAGAGTCCATATCCTTGACGGACGTCTTGAACACTGCCTGCTTCTTGAGTTCTTTACTGAGAAGGGTATTGGTACTGCTATTCTTAAGACACCGTTGTTTTAATTACATGGCAGATTACAGTTCATAATAGTTTAATAGAGTGGGGCAAGGGTTAAGCTTGACCATGCCGTACGGAAAAATAAGGAATATATAGTATTAGTGACCCCTTTCACTATGGTCACTGCAGACTATATATTCCTTTTATTTTTCTGATTTACATGAAAGAAATATTTTATTAATAGTTTGAAAATAATATTGTAAAAAAGTTGAAACTTGGTTAAAATTATAGTGTGTGCGTTTAGCGTCCTGATATTGCAATGAAACGGGTTCATTACCCAATGGGTGTATGCAATGACAGGAGGTAGACTATTTGAATAAAATTAATAAGCAGGTATTTGTAAGGGCATTTCTTGTATGGATGTTGATATTCATGGGAACTGTCTCACTTTCGGGATGCGGGGAAACCATTTCCTACAATTCCGGTGACAGCAGTGAGACCACCGGGACAGAAGCTGTTTCGGAAAGTGGCGGTTCGAAGGACGATTCCGGTGAAGAGGACATATCAGGTGATAGTTCAAAGGATGTACAGGATGAAGCTGCTGCAGTAGATGGTGGCTCAGAAGGAAGATCCGGCAATGGATCAACAGATGGTCATGGTGATGATGTTACATCTGACGGCGCGTTGTGTGTATTTGTCTGCGGAGCAGTTAAGACCGAGGGCTTGTATTATATTCCGGCAGGCAGCAGATACAACGACGCACTTATTGCGGCAGGGGGATTTGCAGAGGACGCCGATACATCAGGAATAAATCTTGCAGCATTTGTAACGGATGGTGAGAAGATTTATTTTCCCCATGAGGGCGAAGTGGTTCCCGGAGATGGTGGCTATCCCTCAACCGGGGGTGGACTGAGTGCCGGAAGCGAAGGAACGTCTGCCGGTGGGAACAGCGGTGGCTCCGGGAATGGGTCAGATAGCAGAGTGAATATAAATACCGCGTCAGAAGAGGAACTGACAGCTATTTCCGGTATCGGGCAGAAGAAAGCCCGGGCGATAGTGGAATACAGAAGCCAAAACGGAGCCTTCAGTTCAATAGATGAGATTAAGAATGTAAATGGCATAGGTGATGCCCTTTACGAGAAGATAAAAGACAGTATTTGCATATAGAAGAAACAACAGGGTACATGCAGCAGACTGACAGGATTTTGTGCCGGAGGATGGTGAAGGCAGAAGGTTTTGGACAGGCCTGGCAGGAATCCTAATCTGGGAGGAAAGTTAATAATGAAGAGAGTTCTTGTGGTAGATGATGAGAAATTAATAGTTAAGGGATTGAAATTTAGTCTTGAGCAGGATGATATGGAGGTTGACGTTGCCTACGATGGTGGCGAGGCCTTTGAGAAGATAAAAAATAATAATTACGATATTGTATTGTTGGACATCATGCTTCCTGTTTATACAGGAATAGAGGTGTGTCAGCTTGTCAGGGAATTTTCCAATGTTCCTATTATCATGCTTACAGCAAAGGGTGATGATATGGACAAGATCATGGGTCTGGAGTATGGGGCTGATGATTACATTACCAAGCCATTTAATATCCTTGAGGTTAAGGCAAGAATCAAGGCAATATTAAGAAGAAGCGGAAGAAAGACAGAGCCTGTTAAGCCTGCCAATATCATGGAGATCAACGGCATGAAAGTTGAGATTGACAGCAGAAGAGTGTTTGTCCAGGGGGCTGAGCTTAATCTTACCGCTAAGGAATTTGACCTGCTGGAGCTTCTTATGGCACATCCTAACAAGGTTTATTCCAGAAATGAACTCCTTGATACCATATGGGGCAGCACATATCCGGGAGACGCAAGAACAGTGGATGTACATGTCAGGAGATTGAGAGAGAAGATAGAGAAAAATCCGGGTGAGCCTGTGTATATTCATACCAAATGGGGAGTAGGATATTTCTTTAAAGGTTAATTGTGAGTGATGGCAGTTATGGAGAATAAGGCAGTAAGTACGGAAACAGAAAAAGCAGAACAGCAGCCGCAGACAGGGGGGCAGTCCCAGAAGGAGGGAAGCTTCAGATTAAGCCAAAAGCTTACCATTACCTTTCTGATACTGTTACTGGTGTGTACATTTGTATTTGCAGCTCTGGTGTTTACATGCCTGTATACAAAGAGAAGATTAAGGGACGATCTGGAGCATAGGCTGGCTAAAGGGGCTGAGCAGCTTGATGAAATGCTCATTGGAGGAAGCCTCCGGGAGATGGATTACTATTATTGCAATGATGATATTGCTACTCTTGCCAGTGCATTTGCAGGCAGGATAATAGTGCTTGATGATAATTACAGAGTTGCTGTGGATACATACCACAAGCTGGACGGACGCATATTGCTGGATTCGGATATTTATAAGGTTATGACCGGCAAATTGGATAAATATGCGGAGTATTCAGATCAATATGTGCATTATGTAAGTCCGGTTACCTCGGGGGATAATAATATTTCAGGTGTTGCGGTGATCGTTGCCGCTACAGACAGCATAGATACGCTGCTTAGATATCAGAGAAAGCTTTCGTATGTAATCCTTGTGCTGATAGGATTATTTACAGTGATCCTGGCATTTCTTATTGCGAGACTTTCCGTCCGTGATATCATGAAGCTCAGAAAACATGTGGAGAACATGAAGGACGGTTTCCTCAGCCACATTGACATAAAAGGTGGGTTTAGGGAGACGTGTATACTGACAAATGACATAAATAAAGTATTTGCACAGGCACAGGTTCTTGAGGAATCCCGCCAGGAATTTGTTTCAAACGTATCCCATGAATTAAAAACGCCAATAACATCAATGAAGGTTCTGTCTGAGTCACTTCTTATGCAGGAGAATGTGCCTGCGGACATGTACCGTGAATTTATGAAGGATATTGTGTCTGAGATAGACCGCGAGAGCCAGATAATCACAGATCTTCTTACCCTTGTTAAGACAGAGAAGGATTCGGGCAATCTGAACTTTGAGAGAACAGATATAAATGAACTTATGGATGTTATACTAAAGAGACTTAATCCTTTGGCAAGAAAGAGGAATATAGATATATCCTATGAAAGCTTCCGTGATGTTGAAGCAGATATAGATAAGGTGAAGTTTGCGCTTGCCATATCCAATCTTATTGAAAACGGAATTAAGTACAACATAGAAGGTGGTTCCATCAGAGTATCTCTTAATGCGGATTACAACAATCTGTACATTAAAGTGGCAGATACCGGTGTTGGAATACCTGATGACTGCGTAGATCATATATTTGAGAGATTTTACAGAGTAGATAAGGCGAGAAGCCGTGATACGGGAGGAACCGGTCTTGGTCTGTCTATTTCAAAAAATATAATAACGCTTCATAGAGGCACCATTAATGTATATAGTGAGCCCGGTAAGGGAACCACATTTACGGTGAGAGTTCCTATGAACAGGGAAAAGGATGGTGAATAGACATGGGGCTTTTTAAGAAAAACAGTAAACTGGTTTTTATTATTTTGCTGGCAGGTCTTTTTCTTTCATCGTGTGGAAAAGGTGCTGATGATGAGAAGAATACAATAGTCATGGATAATAACAGCGAGGCAAGTACTGTAATCGTGGATGATAATGAAGGAGACGGCGAAGCAGCAAATGCCCTTAAGACCATGACTGTAAGCTATGTTGACCGTGACTGGACAGACTTAAGCAACGCAGAAATTAATGTGGATCCCCTTGCCTCAACTGAGAGCAAGATTGATGCAGTTATGAATGCCATCATAACCGAACCGGAGGATGACGCGAAGGCTGTCCCGGTGGCCCAGGGAATGGAGTATCAGCGATATAGCTTTGATGGTGAGGGAACGGTGACGGTTATCTTCAATATCGATAGTTCAAGGACAGACGCATATACCCTTAATCTTTCAAAAAAGGCATTTACCTTGAGCCTGTGCAGGATAGAGGGAGTGAATTCCGTCACCTTTGAAATGCACAATATCGTTACCGGTGATGATGCCATATATCATGGCTACAATGAAAATTCATTTGCAAATATAGACGATGCTAATCTTGAGGCAGAATACAATGTAATGGTGTACTACGGAACCCTGGACGGAGCAGGACTGGTGGGACGGGAGATAAATGTAGATCTGTCTGATGCAATATCTGTAGAGAAGCAGATCATAGAAGCACTGAAGGTAAGTTCCGGTGATGATACTGAACCGACGCTTCCGTCAGACACATATATTGTAAGTCTCAGTGTAAATGATGGTGTGTGTTATATTGAGTTTAGCCGGGAGTTTTTGAGCAATGCTGTTACCAAAACGGATATTGCCATGTACTCGGTAATTAATTCACTGACATCTCTTTCGTATATAGACAATGTTAACATCATGGTAGAAGGTGTCACAGACAATAATATCAGCGAGAAGGTACAGCTTGCCGTAACCTACGGACCGGATTATACACTGTGCCGATAAGATGATGAGAAATCGAAAGGTAATTAAAAACTGCAAAGCCGGTAATTAACAGGCTTTCAGTAGAAAGGAATAGAAAATAAAAAGACCAATATTCTTTGTTGCATTATGCATGTTGCTTGGAGAGGCCGCGGTAATCACAGAGAATTATTTTTGGTGCGTGATAATATTATTAACAACCATACTCTGGATAGTAAGAAATAAGAATATCCGGAGTATGGTTGCTTTATTTTTCATGTTCATTTTTTTTGTAATGGGCGTGTTGAACATTATGAGTACCGGAAAAAAGGAAAAGCTCTGTACGGAAATCGGAGACCGTGAGCTGCCCTGTACAGTTTCCGGTAAGATAAAGGAAATAAAAACGGACGGTCTCAGCGATACTTACTATATTACGGCGGACAGTATAGTAAGCTCTGAATTTGCCTATAAAGGAAAAATCGGAATTGTTATATATACTTCTGCAGGGAAGGAACAGAAGAACAATCCCGGTAATACAGATCATATTTATTTAGATTATATTAATGGAGATTATATCTGTATGTCGGGGACTGTAAGCGTTCCTGATTCCGCTACAAATCCGGGAACCTTTGATCAATACATATATCTGAGAAATAAGGGATATTATCTTTGTATTTCAAATGGGACTATAGAAAGCGGGAACCACAGACCATACAGCATTGAAGGCTTTCTTTATGGAATAAAGAACAGGTGCACAAAAATAATAGATAATTCATTTGACTCCGAGTCTGCCGGTATAGTAAAGGCAATGCTCGTTGCAGACAAATCCACATTGGACAAAAATATAAAAAAGCTCTATAGCGAAAATGGAATTGCCCATATCATGGCCATATCGGGTGTTCATGTTGCTATTATTGGCATGACTTTGTATGGCTTTTTGAGAAAATTAAGGATTGGCAGGCTTATATCAGGAACATTTTCAATTGCTATAATAATCCTATATGGAATTATGACAGGTATGTCGTCTTCTACGGAACGGGCGGTGATAATGCTTATATTATCCATAGCTGCCGAGTATTTCGGAAGAAAGACCGACGCACCAACATCCATGGGATTTGCAATGATAATAATGGTCTTGGGAAATCCTTATGTAATATTGGATGCCGGATTTCAGCTTTCGTTTGCAGCAATAACAGGAGTGACAGTTGTTGCCCCCCAATTGCGTAAATTGTTGAGGATGTTTAAGCGGTTCATCAAAGAGGCGGATGAAAAGAAAAAACAAAAGCATAAAAAGATTATGAGCTTAAGGAAAATGATAATAAAATTAATTGATGCTCTCGTGGTGGGAATTGCGTCATTTATTACTACAACACCTGTTATCATTTACTATTACTATCAATTTCCGCCGTACTCGATCTTGATTAACCTGATAGTGATTCCGCTGGTGTCACTAATTGTAGGTGGAAGTATCCTGGTTGTATTGACCGGTTTGTTCTTTACGGGGGCTGCAGTTGTCATGACATATCCTGTCAGACTTATTCTTTTTGGCTATAAGTATTTATGTATATTTGCCTCCGGACTTTCAGGTGCTTCCGTGCTTGTGGGACACATAAGTATTGGAATGGTATTTGTATATTATCTCTCGGTTGTTTTGATATTTGCCATATTGCGGATGATCCGGATTGGAAAAACAGAGAGGGGAGGACCGATTTTGTATTTGATGCTGGCTACAGTACTTTTTTTGACTGTAGTATATGAAGTATATTCGTATGATAAATCGCTCAAGGTTGTCTATATGGACGTAGGTCAGGGGGACGGAGTGCTGCTTCGTACATCCGGTCATGGGGGAATACTTATTGATGGGGGTTCTTCCTCCAACAAAAGAGTCGGAGAGTATGTTATGGTACCTGTTTTGAAATATTATGGGGTTTCGGAGGTGGAATATGCGTTTGTCTCTCATGGTGACGTAGATCATGTGTCCGGTCTGGAATATTTGTTAAATGAGGAACAGAGCGGCGTGCATGTGGTCAATCTGGTGCTGCCTGAGTACGGGGATCAGGATGCCCTTCAAGAATTGAAGTCAGAGGCAACAGCAAATAACGTGAACATAATATACATGAAGCCCGGTGATAACATTACATACAATCACCAACATGCTGAGACCATAAATATAGAATGTCTGTATCCGGATGAAGAAGCCGGACAGGGTGTCTTGGATACAAACAACCTGTCCATGATCTTGAAAACAACAATTACATGGGACGTAAGAGAAGCGGATATAGAAAATTTAAATAAATCAAGTGACCCAGATGCTTCTTTTAGTCTGTTGTTTGTGGGGGACGCAGGTATTGCTGCGGAAAAAAGACTTATTGAATTGTATGGAAAAAATAGTCTGGGGGAGATTTCCGATAGTATAGCCTGCGATATTCTGAAGGTGGGACATCATGGAAGCAGAAATAGCAGCGGCAGTGATTTCTTAAAAAGAGTGTCGGCAATGTATGGAATTATATCCTGTGGAAAAGACAATAGATATGGACATCCACATGCAGAGACGCTGGAGAGGTTGAAGATGGCAGATACAAAATATATGACAACAAAGGAGCACGGAGCAATCATATTATCTATAGAAAGAGGTGATTGGAGCTTGTCGGGATATATAGATTAAGCAGGTTTTTCTGCGTCAGGTGGAAGATTAAAGAAAAATGATATTTCACGTAATAAATCACGGGACATTTTAAAGAAAAAAGCTTATAATTGCACTGATATAAATTACGAAAAATGAAGGCCGGTGTACAAAATGAAACAGGAAGACAAAGACAGGATAATAAAAAAGCTGATTGAAACACATACAACTATTTCCACAATGGAGAGCTGTACCTCTGGTATGATAGCTTCCATGATAACGGATACCGAAGGGGCATCTGGTATATTTCCGGGGGGATATGTTACTTACCTGAATGAGACTAAAGTACTTATTGGGGTGAATGAGAAGATCATAAAAAAATATGGAGTATATTCAAGCGAATGTGCTGCTGAAATGGCGCGTACAGTTAAGGATAAGTTAAAGACGGACATTGCCATCGGGATAACCGGGACGACCGGTAATATAGATCCAAATAATCCGGATAGTGTTCAAGGACAGGTATATTTTTGTATTATTGCAGATGGCAGGGAAAATACATTTCGGTTTAGTTCAGATGTGGCTGGCATGACGAGACATAACATAAAGCAACTGTATGCAGACAGGGTGTTTATGGAACTGGAGAAACTTATTTGATATACAGAAGATGTGATATTGTCAGACACTGCCAAAGGTTCCCGCAGCAGTATATGTTGACAGAAATATCCAATAATATTTTTGCAAATACCACTGGGGATGTGTTACAATTAAAAGCGTATTGTGAATATTTGTTTGGAGCGGCTTAAGGCTGCGGAATGGAGTATATATGTTTAATGATATAAATATAGGCCCGTTGACCCTTCACATGTACGGACTTATGATCGCTGTAGGGTTTCTTGCGGCATTATTCCTGTCAGAGTACTGGACTAAGAAGAAGGGGCTTGATCGGGATATTCTGTATGGAATACTGGTGTGTGCCATAGTCGGCGGAATAGTTGGCTGTAAGCTTTTGTATTATATAGTAGAGCTTCCGCAGATAATAAAGGATCCGTCTATACTCTTGGATTTCAAGAATGGTTTCGTGGTATACGGAGGTATAATCGGCGGAGTGCTTGCCAGCATGCTATATATCAAGAAGATAAAGAAAACCGCATTTTTACCATATCTTGATATAGTAATGCCGGGAGTTGCCGTTGGACAGGGATTCGGACGTATAGGATGTTTCTTTGCAGGCTGCTGCTACGGTGCAAGAACAGAGTCGGCATTTTCCATTGTATTTAAACATTCGGATTATGCACCGAATAATGTAAAGCTTATACCTACACAGCTCATATCTTCAGCGGGAGATTTTGTGATAGCTGCTGTTTTGTATTTCTACTTAAGCAGGAAACATGCAGATGGAAGAGTAGGTGCACTCTATTTTATATTGTATGGAATCGGAAGATTTGCCATAGAATTTTTAAGGGATGATTACAGGGGAAGTATTGGAGTATTTTCAACATCCCAGATTATTTCACTTGCAGTTGTTGTACTTGGAGCGGTGTTGTTTGTGAGGACTGGAAAGAGGTAGGACATGAGTGTAGTGACCAAAGAAAAAATATATGAAGTGATAAACGGATTGCCCGATGATGTGTCTGATCACAATCAGGTAAATAAGCATATCAGCATCGCAATAGAGGATGTATGTAAAAAGCTTAATGTCGGATGTATGACAGTAAGCATTGAGTCTCCGGTGCACAATCCCCTGACCCAGGGAGAGCGGTTAAACTTTAATCTGGTTGAGTCGGAGGCTGGCTATGATGAAGAATGTGCTTACAGAAAGAAGTATGTGACACCTCAGAAGTGTGTTGTGACCATCACCTCATACCCTGTCAGAAATACAGTGTTTTCAGATGAGGAGATATCGGATATAGACGAGATCTCCAGGCTTATATTCTTTTACGGAACAAGAAGCAGAGCATACAGGTTTCTGGACAAGGCTATAAATTATGATACCCTTACAGGTGTTTTAAACCAGCATGGTATGGTCATGAACGTTATGAAGATGGGGGATAAGGATGCATTTAAAGACTACAATGCAGTTTTCTTTAACATAAGGAATTTCAAGTATATTAATAGCCGTGTGGGTTCAAGACGCGGTGATGAGGCACTTATAGCCTATGCAAATACTATAAAGACGCATCTTGCAGATCATGGAATGGTATGCCGCCTTGGCGGAGATAATTTCTTTGTTCTGGTAAAGAAGGAATTTGCACCGGATTTCATAAGCTTCCTTAAGCAGGTGACTATCACAGTGAATACCAGATACGAGAATGTAAATTTTGACGTGTCTGCCAGAATTGGAATGTATGAGATAGAGGACGGAGATTCATTTCCATCGGCTATTAACAAGGCATCCATCGCATACAGTGCAACGAGACGCAGCGGCGCAGATTCCTTTCACGTGTACAGATCAGAGATGATGAAGAGGGATACAGAGAACAAGAAGGTGTCCATGACCTTTAAGAAGGCTTTAGACGATGAGAATATTGTTGTTTACTATCAGCCTAAGGTAAATATACTTACAAATGAGATCGTCGGTGCAGAGGCTTTAGTAAGATGGAAGCGTGAGGGAAGAGTTGATTCTCCTTCCGTGTTCATTCCTATACTTGAAGCAGATGGAAATGTCAGGGAGCTCGACATATATGTATTTGAAAAGGTATGTCAGAATATAAGAGAACAGATTGACGCAGGCATAGAGCCTGTAAAGGTTTCGGTCAATTTCTCAAGGGTTCATTTGTTCAATGAGGCACTTACAGAGAAGATTATTGGTATTGTTGAGAGATACAATGTGCCAAGACGGTATATTGAGATTGAAATAACAGAGTCTGCATATTACAGCGATACAGAGTCGCAGGATTACTTTATAAAGGTAATGCATGAAGCAGGCTTTACCGTGGCTATAGATGATTTTGGAACAGGACTTTCATCCCTCAGTATCCTTACAAATGGTAATATTGACGTGATAAAGCTTGATAAGTCCCTGGTTGATAACGTGGCGTCGGCAGAGGGCAAGGATGCAGTGCTCTTTAAATGTATCGTAAGGATGATCTACAGTATGGGAATAGATATGATTGCCGAAGGCGTGGAGACAAAGGAACAGCTTGAGTTCCTTAAGACAGAAAAGTGCAATAACGTTCAGGGATTTTTATATGACAGACCGCTGGAGTATAGAGTATTCAGGGGACGTCTTGTAAATTCCAGAACATATGCAGTATAAAGAACTTATATACAGCGTCAGAGGTTAGGATATGGCAGCTAAGAAAACAGAAAAAAAGAATCCGATGACCATAATCAACAGCCATATAAAGGCAGGGGAGTTCAAAAGAGTTTACCTGTTATTCGGAGATGAGACGTATCTTGTACAGCAGTACAAGGATAAACTGGTAAATGCTCTTACAGATGTGGAGGACACTTTAAACTTCTCAAAGTTTGTAGGAGAAGAATCAGATCCGGCGGAGATGATAAGCTTCTGCCAGACAATGCCGTTTTTCGCAGACAGAAGAGTGGTGCTGGTAAGCGGAAGCGGGTTATTTGCCAAGAGTAATGATTATCTTGCGGATAACATACCGGGGCTTCCGGATACCGCCGTTATGGTATTTGTGGAGAAGGATGTAGACAAGCGGAGCAGAACCTATAAGGCGGTGGACAGATACGGCGAGACACTGGAATTTGTCACACCTGATGAGAGGACGCTCACCATCTGGATAACAGCCCAGGTTAAGGCTGTATCGAAGGAGATAGAGCAGAGCGCGGTATTCAAGCTTATAGAGAATGCAGGGAGTGACATGAATGTCATAAGGAATGAACTGGATAAGCTTATTGCTTATTGTATGGATGTGCCGAGGATCACTCTTAAGGATGTAAATGAGATATGTATTTCAAACCCGGAGGATGATGTATTCCAGATGATCGAGTGCATAGCCAGAGGCCAGAAGTCGAAAGCAATACATCTGTACCACGGACTTCTTGACAGAAAGGAGCCGGCGTTAAAGATACTGTTCCTTATAGCAAGACAGTTTGATATCCTTCTTAAGATAAAGCTGTGTGTCAGAGAGGGAAAGACTGACGAGCAGACTGCAGAGATCACGGGAATACGTTCCTGGCTTGTGAAGAAGTACAGGGAACAGAGCGACAGATATTCCTACGAGCAGCTTAGGACTATCGTCGACAAATGCCAGGAGATGGATTATAAATTCAAGACCGGTCAGATATCAGACACCATCGCGGTAGAATTGCTGATAGTAGAGATATCCGGCGGATATAAGATGTCAGATATGTAAAAAATACGAGGCATACAAAATAGGAAGCATGTGAAATAGGAAACATGTGAAAAAGAAAATATATAAAATAAAAAATCGCCTTGGGTTGAGGCGATTTTTTAATGCTCATATGTGCAGCCAACATATGATATACAATATATAAAAATTAATAAAATGATTTAAGCTTAAGCCATCTTGCTTACAGCAGCGCTGAGACGAGCTACCTTACGAGCGGCATTGTTCTTGTGGTAGATACCCTTTGAAGCAGCCTTACCGATCTCTGATGTAGCAACCTTTAAGCTTGCCTGTGCAGCAGCCTTATCACCTGAAGCGATGTCAGCCTCTACCTTCTTAATTACAGTCTTAATCTTAGACTTGATCATCTTATTTCTTAATGTCTTTGTTTCGATTACAGAAATTCTCTTCTTTGCTGATTTAATATTAGCCAAAACCTTTACCTCCATTCGTAATAATTATAATAATGGTTTTACATTAAAACCGGACACGGACAATTCAATGTAAACATACTATTCAATAATAGTAGAAAGGCATATGGTTGTCAAGGGTAAATTTAACTTTTTTCGTCAGGAAATAAGCGACTTTTAATAGGCGGCTGTTTATTTACATTACCCCTGTAAAATGGTAAAATAAACAAGTATGGTGAGTTTTTTGCCAACAATATAAATTTACGAACAGGGTAATGGCAGCATGGCTGCCTGTTAATATAGAAAGATGAAATCAAGATACAGGATACACCAGATCATTATGGGTTTTGCCATAATGATAATGATATTGTCTGCGGCAGTAAGTGCTGCATTTATGTTCAGGGATGTTCCCTTTGACAAGTACACATCCAATGTGACCAGAGGTCAGTCAGATATAGTGAATGAAACCACAGGAGAGAATCTTACGTCATACGAGGCGTGGCTGCAGTACAGCATAATGTCTGACAGCTTCAGTGCCAGAAACCGTGAGGGCTTCGACTCGGCAACCATCAAGCTGAGTGATTTCAACAGCAAAAGGATAGAGAAGCTTGACAGGGTATACAGGGCTTCAAGGGTGCTTATATTTGTGTCCGTGATTCTTCTGGTATTTGGTTTTCTGGTGGTACGGAGAAGAAGGATGTACGACTGTGTGGTCTGGGGCGGCCTCGCAGGAACCGTGATTGGGATTATCTTTATATTGCTGGTATGGATCGGAAAGGGAGATTTCTTCGGCGGTATAAAGGCAATGGCATTTAAACATGATTATTCGGTCTTCTTCAACGGGGACGATTATCTGCGGGATATCCTTCCTGACAGGATGGGAATAAACATGTTTACAGCATTTGCCGTGGTATTGATAGTGGGATTTCTAGTTACTCTTATCGTAAGGATAGTGAGTATGAGAAAGTCAGAACCTCACAGATTCAGATAAATATTCAAAATGGAGGTATATATGAACAAGAAGGTAGAAGATTGGGTTAATTGGGTATTATATGATGAGCTTACCGCAGGGAAGATAAATGCACCAAAGCATCTTCTGGGTAATCATGATTACGGAGAGGGGCAGGTGATCACGGTATACCGTCCTCACGCAGAGAAGGTGGTCGTAACATCTGCGACAGGTAAGCGTGCAAAGGAGCTTGACAGGATCACAGATGCAGGCTTGTTCGGTGCGTATTTTCCAAAGAAACAGTACGATGGTACAAAGTATCGTGTGGAGACCACATATGAGGATGGTTCTGTAGTTAAATGTGCTGATGCGTATGCATTTCCTTCAATGATATCAGATTTTGATATATATCTTTTTGCAGAGGGCAAGCATTACGATATATATGAGAAGCTGGGAGCACATCCTATGACTGTGGACGGTGTGAAGGGTACATATTTTGCGGTATGGGCACCTCATGCAAGACGTGTAAGCGTTGTAGGTGATTTCAACATGTGGGACGGAGCACTTAATCCTATGCAGATCACTCAAAACGGCGGTATATATGAGTTGTTCATTCCGGGAGTTATGCCGGGCGCTATCTACAAATACCAGATACTCACCAGATATGATGAGATCCTTTACAAGAGTGATCCATATGGCAATCAGTCACAGATGAGACCGGAGAACGCTTCTGTGGTAGCCGATCTTTCATACAAGTGGAATGATGACGCATGGATGAAGGAGAGAGAGACCTACAGCAGAACCGACAGAATGGCAAAGCCTATGTCTATATATGAAATGCACCTGGGTTCCTGGAAGAAGAAGGTTGAGGAGGCGGATGACGGCTTCTTCAGTTACAGAGAGCTGGCACCTCAGATCGCTTCATACATTAAGGAGATGGGTTATACCCATATAGAGCTTATGGGTATTGCAGAGTATCCGTTTGACGGCTCCTGGGGCTATCAGGTTACAAATTACTACGCACCTACCAGCAGATACGGCGCACCTGCCGATTTCATGTATTTCGTGGATTACATGCATAAGAACGGTATCAGCGTTATCCTTGACTGGGTACCTGCTCATTTCCCAAGAGACGCCCATGGCCTTGGACGTTTCGACGGTATGCCTTTGTATGAGCACCCGGATCCAAGAAGAGGAGAGCACCCTGACTGGGGAACATATATATTCGATTACGGCAGATGTGAGGTGGCTAACTTCCTTATTGCAAATGCTCTTTTCTGGGTTGAGAAGTTCCATATTGACGGTCTCCGTGTGGATGCCGTTGCTTCAATGCTCTACCTTGATTACGGTAAGCAGGATGGCCAGTGGCTTCCTAACAAGGACGGTGGAAATGAAAACTACGAGGCGATAACACTGCTTCAGAACATAAACAGGATAATGGAAGAGAGAAATCCGGGAGCGTATCTTATAGCAGAGGAGTCAACTGCATGGGCAGGTGTTACTGCACCGGCTTCAATGAACGGTCTTGGCTTCCTGTTTAAGTGGAATATGGGCTGGATGAATGACTTCCTTGAGTACATGAAGATGGATCCGTACTTCAGACAGAACAACCAGAACATGCTTACCTTCAGTATATCCTATGCTTATGCGGAGAATTATGTGCTTGTGCTGTCCCATGATGAGGTGGTACACCTTAAGTGCTCAATGATAAATAAAATGCCGGGACTTGAAGGAGATAAATTCGCGAATCTCCGTGTGGCATACGGTTATATGTATGGACATCCGGGTAAGAAGCTTCTGTTCATGGGTCAGGAATTTGCCCAGCCTAGGGAGTGGAGTGAGGCCAGAAGCCTTGACTGGTTTGTACTTGACAATCCGCTTAACCAGGGTATACAGAGATATGTTAAGGCTCTTAATAAGCTCTATTCAGAAAATGACGCCTTATATGCAAATGACAGCAACCCTATGGGCTTTGAGTGGACAGATTGTGATCATCCTGATACAAGCATAATTTCATTTGTAAGAAGAGGTTCAACAGCTAAGAAGCAGCTTCTGTTCATCTGTAACTTCACACCGGTTGACAGACAGAACTACAAGATACCTGTTCCATGCTACACAAAGTACAAGGAGATACTTAACTCAGATGATATAAGCTTCGGGGGTTCAGGCAGACTTAATCCAAAGCCGATAATGGCAGAGGCCCTTAAGAACCAGAGAACAGATTATACCATTACTCTGGATGTGCCTCCACTTTCGACAGTTATACTTGAATATGACTACACCGACGCAAAGCCGGTAGTTAAGAAGACAGTGAAAAAGCCTGTGGCAGCAGCTAAAAGAAGAACTGTAACAGAGAAGAAAACCACAGGAACCAAAACCACAGGAACCAAAGCTGCAGGAACTAAAGCTGCGGCAGCAAAGGCTCCATCAACTACAGCTAAAGAAAAAACTGTGACGGAAAAGAAGACTGCTGCAACCGGAAAGCGCAGTACCAGATAAAACAGTAACGGCAGCTAAGAAAAACAAGTAAAAACACTGAAAACTGTTTTTAAAACATAAAATCACAAAAACACTGAAAAAACACAAAAAATATCTTGCATTATGGATAAATAGGAAATATAATGCATATATGGAATGCAAAGGGGCATAGAACATAGTGGTTCTGTGTCCTTTTGTTGTTTTCTGTTCGAATGTGTGTTGGGTTTTCTGTGAAGATTCGGCATGCAGCGTCATCCTAATGAGATTATTAGTGGGTTGATGTTAAATGTAAGGAGGTATATGTAATGAAAACAGGAACAGTAAAATGGTTTAATGCAAAGAAGGGCTATGGCTTCATCAGCGATGAGAACGGAACAGATATTTTCGTTCATTTCTCAGCACTTAACATGGATGGCTTCAAGGTTCTTGAAGAAGGCGACAAGGTTGAGTATGAAGTTATAGATGGCGAGAAGGGTCCACAGGCAGCAAACGTAACAAAGCTGTAAGGTCATTGGCTCTGCTCTATATATAGAGATTTACGAGAAATACCGGAAAAGTTAGCTGTTAGTTTGAAGCTGAAAAAATCCTGCGATATCACCTGATGATTGGAATTCCAATACATAACAGGTCTGATACGCAGGATTTTTATTTTATGATTACAGCAACCCTTGCTGTGGCAATTAAAATGATTGTTGTATCTTATTTATTACTTAATTCACTTAATTCTTAGAACATCTGAAGAGGAGCTCTTCCCATCTTCTGTCTACCTCTTCCTGATACTGAACAAGAAGGTTCTCGTTCTCAGGCTTGAAGAGGTGCTTGAATCTTCCCTGGGTTCTTAAGAAGTCCTCAATAGGGAGCTTTTTCTTAGGAGAGTAGGAGAGGATCCATTTGCCCTCAATAACCTCAAACAGTGGCCAGTAGCAGGTCTCAACAGCAAGCTTGCAGATATCCATGATCTTTTCTGTAGGATATCTCCAGCCTCTAGGACATGGAGCCATAACATTAAGGAAGGCAGCACCCGGTGTATAGATGGCTTTTTCTGACTTCTCGTAGAGATCACGCATATTTCCTATAAGGGTCGTCTGACCCACATATGGAATGTCATGGGCAGCCATAACCTGTGCAAGATCCTTACGGTTCTGCATTTTACCGTTTGACTGGGTACCTACAGGAGTTGTGGTTGTATCAGCATACATAGGAGTAGCTGATGAACGCTGGATACCAGTGTTCATGTATGCACCGTTGTCGTAGCATACATATACCATGTCGTGATTTCGTTCCATGGCACCTGACAGTGACTGGAGACCGATATCGTATGTACCGCCGTCGCCTCCAAAGGTTATGAATTTATAAGTATCGTCTATTTTGCCCTTCTTTTTAAGGACGTGATATGCAGTTTCAACACCTGAAAGGGTAGCACCTGCATTTTCAAATGCATTGTGGATGTAGCTGTCCTCATAAGCTGTGTAAGGATACATGAAGGTTGAAACCTCAAGACATCCTGTGGCATTACCTATAACAGCCTTATCACCCTCGTGAAGGGCACGGAGTACATTTCTTACTGTGATGGTACCGCCGCAACCTGCACACATTCTATGACCTGGAGCAAGACGCTCAGGCTTATTCATTACTTCTTTAAAATTATATGCCATTTCATCTTACCTCCTATTTTCTAAGTCCTATATACCGATACTGTGGAAGCTTGGTTCCGTTCTCGATCATATCTTCAAGTTCAGCGTATACCTGCTTAGCTTCATCTACAGTGTAATCACGACCGCCCAGACCGTATATATAGCTGACAGCCTTTGTGGTAAGTCCTGCGTCGTAGAAATGCTCCTTAATCTCTGCTGAGAGAGGGCCGCCACCGGCTCTGAAGCCTTCTGATCTGTCTAATATGGCAACTGCTTTTGTGTGGGACAGTGCCTTGGCAATCTCATCGCCAGGGAATGGTCTGAATACACGAAGCTTAAGAAGACCAACCTTCTTGCCCTGATTTCTAAGTTCATCTATGGCATCCTTTGTGGTACCTGCTGCAGAACCTATCATGACAATGGCATAATCAGCGTCCTCAAGTCTGTATTCCTCGAAGAAGCCGTACTGTCTTCCTGTCATCCGGGCAAATTCATCTGCCACATCAAGAATGACCTTCTTGGCATTCTTCATTGCCTCGTTCTGTGCCATCTTGGTCTCCATGTAGAATGGGGAAGTGGCATAAGGTCCCATAGCCATAGGCATTTTAGGATTTAAGAGATACTGCTCAGGCTCATATTCGCCTACGAACTTCTTGACCTGGTCTGTTTCAATAAGCTCAATATTCTCTACAGCATGGCTTGTGATGAATCCATCCTGGCATACCATGATAGGAAGTCTTACATCCTTATGTTCTGCGATTCTGTAAGCCTGGACGAAGTTATCATATACCTCCTGATTGTTCTCTGCATATATCTGGATCCATCCTGTATCCCTTGCACCCATACTGTCTGAGTGATCACAGTTGATATTGATAGGACCGGATAAGGCTCTGTTTACGAGTGCAAGAGCCAGAGGAAGTCTGTTGGAAGCTGCCACATAAAGCTCCTCCCACATAAGAGCCATACCACATGAGGATGTGGCTGTAAGAGTACGGCAGCCGGCAGCCTCTGCACCGATGGCAGCACTCATGGCACTGTGTTCACTCTCCACAGGAATAAATTCTGTATCGATCTCTCCGTTGGAGATAAAAGTAGAAACAAACTGAGGTATCTCAGTTGAAGGAGTGATAGGGAATGCAGGCATTACATCAGGGTTGATCTGCTTGATAGCATGTGCAACCGCCTCATTTCCGGATAAGCGTTCTCTGATACCCATATTATTTGCCCTCCTTCATTGTGATGGCACCGAACTTACACTGGTATGCACATATACCACAGCCCTTGCAGTGGTCAAGGTCAAATGCAAGCCTTTTGCCGCTTATTACAGGTATACAACTGTCAGGACACACAGGCGCACATAAAAGACAGTGTACACATTTGCTTTCATCTATAACAGGGGTTGCAGTTCTCCATTCGCCGGTATTAAAAGCCTTTGAAGTTCCGCCGCCATATACCTGATTACCGGGAGTGATATCCTGATATCTGGTTTTTTCATGGATTTTGCTGATATCTGTTCTCATTATTTTGTTACCTCCGCAAATGCAAGCTCAAGTGCCTTCATGTTGCCTTCGATAACTTCAGGCTTCTTGGCGAATTTGTGCTTGTATGAAACTCTCATGTCTGCAAGAAAGGCATCCTTCTCCATGATACCGCTGACTGCAACGATGGCAGCAAGCATAGGAGAGTTAGGGAAGTTCTTTCCCAGAGTCTGCATCGAGATCTCCCTTGCATCAAGTGTATATACTTTACCCTTATATCCGTTAAGGTGAGGGCGTATCTCGTCGGCACTCTTTGGAGTATTTACAACGATAGCACCATCCTCCTTAAGACCGGCAGTAACGTCAACAGATTCAATAAGTGATTCATCTACAACAACTACATACAGTGGAGTGTAGATATTAGAATGAACCCTGATAGGGTCGCTGCTTATTCTGTTATAAGCTGTGATTGGGGCACCCATACGCTCCGGACCATACTCAGGAAATCCCTGAACATATTTGCCTGTTTTAAAGGCAACGTCTGCAAGCAAAAGGGCTGCTGTCTTGGCACCTTGACCGCCACGGCCGTGCCATCTTATTTCGATTGTGTCCTTCACTTTCGCATCTCCTTGTGTAATACAAATATGACAAATATGACGAAAAAACATTGATAACCGCCATATAAACCCGATTATTGATAAAAAATCATAATCTATACAATTATATCATGTGTAAGAAATCTGTAAAGTGGGAAGTTTACAGGGAGACTTGGATATATTTTATATGAAAGAACAGTAATTCCTGCGATTAAGACAGGTAAGAATTCATAAATCATGATTTAATGGAGGAGGCACCCTGTAATTTGTATATTTTCCAGGGGGAATATATGTGATAAAATAGACGTGTATATTCGGAATTAAGGCAAATGTTAAATGAGCCGATATTAAATGGGAGGAGAAATTAAAAATGAAGCTGACAGGAAGGAAGAAAAAGAGCAAGCGCAGACTTGTCATAGAGATCATAGTCCTTGTTATAATCGCATACAACATTATACTTAGGGCTATTCCGGTATCATTTGGAGTTATTTCCAATGATGACGATGCAAATGATGCGGTGGTAAGAGGTGCACTGAGATATAGTAATTCATTTTCAATTAAGACTGAAAGTGATCCGTATCTTGACTACCAATGGATCCTTGATGGCATCATGGAGAAGAACATGTATGCCGGCGGTGAGTTCTATGCATTCAGTTATACCACAAGAGACAAGGGAGATTATTGCAACGTAAAGATAAATATAAGGCGCATGAGTAGAGTGAAGAGCATGCTTGTGAATTTAAGGACAACTCTCATTGCGAATAAGATCAAAGGTCTTTCCGATTATGAAAAGGTAAAGGCGGTCCATGACTATATTATATTACATAATGAGTACGATATAGCTGCCGGAGGATCCTTTAATGCACTGTATATCGGCGGTTCAAGCTGTAACGGCTATGCCCTTTCCTTCTACATGATAATGAAGAAAGCGGGAGTTCCCGTTACCTGTGAATATGGATATGGAAATGGTGGCGAACATCTGTGGAACAGGGTAAAGGTAGATGGTTACTGGTATAACATAGACCTTACCTGGGACGACCATGGCGGCAACCGGGTAGTCTATGATTATTTTCTTAAGACTGACGCGGATTTTGGTGATCATGAAACTGAAAATACCCGTGAGAACCAGGACGGACCGGACGCAACGGAGTCCCATCCGGTAACAGGAAAGTCGGCTGAGGAATACGCAGACATGTTCCCGAACTATAATCTCATAATGATAGTGATCATAGTGGTTATCATAGCAGGATCATTTGCACTGTATTTATGGCTTCTTGACAGAAAGATGAAGAGAGAAAAAATAGAAAAGCAGAAGATAGAAGAGTATGAGGAACAGTTAAGGCGGGAGAATATGCAGGAACGCTTGAAGAACATGTCCATAGGAGAAGATGTGTTCAGCAGCGGAGAGGAAGCCAATCCTTATGGTGATATATCAGGTGACTATGAAAATTTATCGAAAGTATCTGGGGCTGATGAAGATAATGCCCATAATAAGACAGTAGATGATGGTCGGAAGAATACAATGGGTGATGCGAGTTCCGGGGACGCTCAAAGTAATACGCGCTCCAGTGAGGCGGATTTAGGTAATAAGAATGAACCGCCTTCAACCGGCAGTAAGTTCAGGCTTAAAGATTAATTCTTGACGATAATTTTTGTTCACAAGTATATGATATTGTGATAAAATATATCAGGCCTTTCATGAAAATGGATAGGGGATATTACAAAACAGATTCAGATAACATCGGTCCCGTGCAGTCTGATGTTTGAGATTAGGAGGAACAGACATGATTAACTTATTTGAACATGGTGCTTATCTTTTAAACGGTAAGGAACTTGTGGAAGATAATGCAGACGCTGCAGCAATACTTTCATCCAAGCTCGGAAGTGCACCATCAAAGGAAGAAGCCTCAAAGAATACCATGGCATATGGAATCCTTGAGAAGCATAATACTTCAGGCAATATGGAGAACCTCAAGATAAAGTTTGATAAGATGACTTCCCACGATATAACATTTGTAGGAATCATCCAGACTGCAAGAGCGTCAGGACTTAAGGAATTTCCTATTCCATATGTACTTACAAACTGTCACAACTCACTTTGTGCGGTAGGTGGAACCATCAATGAGGATGACCACATGTTTGGACTTTCCTGTGCCAAGAAATTCGGTGGTGTATATGTACCACCTCATCAGGCAGTAATACATCAGTACGCAAGAGAAATGCTTGCAGAGTGCGGAGCAATGATACTTGGTTCTGATTCACATACACGTTATGGAGCCTTAGGTACAATGGCTATCGGTGAAGGCGGCGGAGAGCTGGCAAAGCAGCTTCTCTGTAAGACCTATGATGTTGCAAGACCGGGCGTAGTAGCTATTTACCTTGACGGCGAGGTTGCCAGGGGCGTAGGTCCTCAGGATGTGGCTCTTGCCATAATCGGTGCAACATTTGGCTGTGGTTATGTTAAGAATAAGGTAATGGAATTTGTGGGACCTGGTGTTGATAAGCTTTCGGCAGACTTCCGTATCGGTATAGACGTAATGACAACAGAGACCACATGTCTGTCATCAATCTGGAAGACTGATGAGAAGATCAAGGAGTGGTACGATGTTCACTACAGACCGGAAGCATATAAGGAAATGAATCCCGGTGACGTGACATATTACGATGGCGTTGTATATGTAGATCTTTCAAAGATCAAGCCAATGATCGCCATGCCATTCCATCCAAGTAATACATACACTATCGAGGACGTAAATGCCAATCTTGCAGATGTTCTTGCAGATGTTGAGAAGAGAGCACTTGTAAGCCTTGACGGTAAGGTCGATTACTCATTAAAGGATAAGGTAAGAAACGGTAAGCTTTATGTAGATCAGGGTATCATCGCAGGCTGTGCCGGTGGTGGCTTTGAGAATATCTGTGAGGCTGCCGATATAATAAGAGGAAAGAGCATAGGTGATGATGAGTTCACATTATCAGTATACCCTGCTTCAACTCCTATATATATGGAGCTTGCTAAGAATGGTGTTCTTGCAGACCTCATTGAGACAGGTGCCATTGTCAAGACTGCATTCTGTGGACCATGTTTCGGTGCAGGAGATACTCCGGCAAATAATGCATTTTCAATCAGACATTCAACACGTAACTTCCCTAACAGAGAGGGCTCAAAGATACAGAATGGTCAGATATCATCAGTTGCTCTTATGGACGCACGTTCTATTGCAGCAACAGCGGCAAATAAGGGATATCTTACACCTGCAACTGATCTTGATGTTGAGTACAAAGGACAGAAGTATTTCTTCGACAGAAATATCTACGACAGAAGAGTATATAACGGAGTAGGAAAGGCAGACCCAAGTGTAGAGATCAAGTTTGGTCCGAATATCAAGGACTGGCCTGAGATGGTTGCCCTTACAGACAATCTTGTCCTCAAGGTTGCGTCAGTTATACATGACCCAGTAACCACAACAGACGAGCTTATCCCATCAGGTGAGACTTCATCATACAGATCAAATCCTCTTGGACTTGCAGAGTTCACCCTTTCAAGAAAGGATCCTGAATATGTAGGCCGTGCAAAGGCAGTTCAGGCAGTAGAGAAGGTGAGAGAGTCCGGTGAGTGCATGGGTAAGGCTTATCCATGGATGAAGGATATCATGCACACTATCAAAGATAGATACCCTGATGTATGCGGATCAAATACAGGCGTAGGAAGCACAATATTCGCAGTTAAGCCGGGAGACGGTTCGGCCCGTGAGCAGGCTGCTTCATGCCAGAAGGTATTAGGCGGCTGGGCGAATATCGCCAAGGAGTACGCAACCAAGAGATATCGTTCAAACCTTATCAACTGGGGTATGCTTCCGTTTGTAATTGAGAAGGACTTTGATTTTGAAAATGATGACTGTATCTTCATTCCTGGCATTAGACAGGCAGTGATAAACAAGGACGAGGTTATCAAGGCATATGTGGTCAACAAGGATTTCGCAGAGCTTGAGCTTAAGCTTGGTTCTCTCACAGACGACGAGAGACAGATAATCGTTGACGGATGTCTCATCAACTACTACAAGCACAACTAAAACATAATATAAAAGATGATCTATCAGCCCATTTGGAATTTCAAAAATTGAATTTTAAATGGGCTGAAATTAGATTATTGTAATGATGTCGGAGACATGTTGCTCCCATACCCAAGCGGGGCATAGGATTAAGAATATGATGTAAGAAGGGGGCGTAGAATGAAAGCGGTATGTAAAACCTGTGGCAAGAAATTTGATCCGGATAAGACGGATTTTCTCTGCCCGAAATGCGGTGCCTGGTATATAACAGGAAATCATTACGACATTGGAAATGAAAACAACCAGGGCACTATCTATGATTGTGATGACTGTGATCATGAGAACAAGATGGCGTCTAAAGAACCAAAGTGTCATGACACGTTTTCAGGAGACGGCGGCCAGACCTGGGATAGTAACGGAAGTGACAGCACAGACCGGACATTCAACAGTTCTGCCAATAGTGGCACAGGTCAAACATGGGGCGGCAACGGAAGCAATGGCACCAGCCGGACTTGGAGCACCACCGGCGACAATGGCAGCAAAAAAGTCATCGTCGGTCCGAATGGAGACATGACCAAAGCGGCAAAGAAGATGATCGGACTGGCAGCTGTGATAATAATAATCGTCAGCATAGGAATTGTTGCGGTATCTGTTTTTATGGCAATGACCGGAGATTATGATGATGAGTATTATGATAACGAATATTACGATGACGGATATTACGGCGATGAAAACCATGACGATGGGTACTATGACTCTGATGATGAAGATATAGCATCAGATGACCGTGTGGAAGGCGATGAATTTGGCAGTAACGATTACATTGATTCCGATTACTATGACTCCGTAAATATATATGACAAGGGCAGTGATCTTAATGTTATGGACTATTCCTACGGAGAGGCTATAGCCGGACTTAATGGTGATATGGGCATCCTTTTGACCGTAGATGAGCCGGTGATTGTTGATTCAGGGAATCTTGATATCCCTGAAGGGTGTATACTTTACAGGGTTCATTATAGCTATATTTATCCAAGTGGATACAATTCTGATTCTGATTATGGTTATGGGGATTCTGTGGGCGTACCGGAGCTTTATATGTATACAAAGTCGGGAACCTTTCTCAAACCTCTTGATGCGGTGGAAAGACTTGAATTATTTTCCTATGATCAGGACAAATATGTGGAGATTGGTGACAGTAGAAGTGGCATATATGCAGGAGATGGAAATTTGTTTTTTATTACCACAAATGTAGATTATGATTACCTTGTGGTGTACGATATGGTGGATGAAACGGAAACCGAAAATCAGACTGAAGAAATGATATGTCTGGTGGGCAGTCCTCTTCAGGAGATGGAGTGGCCAGGTATACCGGAGAATGCTTCCAATACATCAGGATTTATGTTTGATTTGTACAGTCTTCCATACATTGAGAAGATAGAGCCGGGTACTGTAGTGGATCTGCCTGTATACAAGGATTTTGACCTGACAGAGTATGCCGCTGACAATGATCTGCCGGATGTAGATGAGTATGACTGCTATGTGGTAGGAATGAATTGGGTGAACTATACAGACAGGACTCTGAGTTTCCCTTACATCACCGGTATAAATTTTGACTCCGGAGACGGTGTGAGTGTAAGCCGGATAAAGTACTACGAAAATGAAGACCAGTATATCCCACCTGCTTCCATGGCTGCAAGATACTATCTGGTATTCATGCCGAAGGACGCAGAGCCAACGCTGACAGTTACCTTCTATAATAGTAAGGCGGACGATTTGAGTATAAGCTTAATGAATGAGCATACCTTCACTCTTAAGTAAAAAAGAAGAAGCAAAAGAAAATCCCGGGTGGCGGAGGACATACGAATATGTCATAACCGCTACACGGGATTTTTCAAATATACTTTTAAAATCAATTCAAACAGGATCAATAATATCAAATTACAAGTATAAATCATCGACATCAGGTCATTCATATCAAACAATTAATATCAATGCCTGTGTCGGTTTTATGATCGTTAGATCTCTGTTAGTTATCCTTCTTGGCAACCTCAACAAGTGATGAAGCAAGACCTGCGATTCCCTGTATTTCTGATGGAATGATGATCTTTGTTGACTTGCCGTCTGCAGCCTTGGCAAATGCTTCAAGACTCTTGATGGTAAGAACCTGATTAGAAGGAGCTGACTCGTTCAATGCTCTGATACCATCGGCGTTAGCCTGCTGTACTGCAAGTATAGCCTGGGCCTGACCTTCGGCTTCCTTAATAGTTGCTTCCTTCTTAGCTTCTGCACGAAGTATCTGTGATTCCTTCTCGGCCTCAGCCTCAAGGATAAGTGACTGCTTATTACCTTCTGCAATAAGGATCTTTGACTTCTTCTCACCTTCTGCACGGAGGATCTGCTCACGTCTTTCACGCTCTGCTTTCATCTGCTTCTCCATTGCATCCTGAATGGCAGCAGGTGGAATAATGTTCTTTAACTCAACACGGTTTACCTTTATTCCCCAAGGATCAGTAGCCTCGTCAAGAGTAGATCTCATTTTGGTGTTGATTGTCTCTCTCGATGTAAGCGTCTGGTCAAGCTCAAGATCACCGATGATGTTACGAAGAGTAGTAGCCGTAAGATTTTCTATAGCCATGATAGGATTTTCAACACCATAGCAGAAAAGCTTAGGATCTGTGATCTGGAAGAATACGACTGTATCAATTCGCATTGTAACGTTATCCTTTGTGATAACCGGCTGTGGAGCGAAGTCAACAACCTGCTCCTTTAAGGTTACCCTTCTGGCAACCTTGTCGATAATAGGTGCTTTCATGTGAAGACCAACTGACCATGTACCATTATAGGTGCCAAGTCTTTCTATTACGTATGCATGTGCCTGTGGCACGATTTTGATTGTACTAAGAATGATTACTATTACTACAAATACGAGAATGGTTAGAATAACTCCGATAGCTCCGTCCATTTTAAATACCTCCTAAGTTTAAAACTAAATTTTTTTTGTATAAATTACTAATGGGTTAAAATCAGTTTCCTTTTCTGACTATAGCCTTCACACCGGAAATGGCTGTGATTTCAACCTCAGTTCCCATTGGTATGGGTTCGTCATCAACTGAACGGGCCGTCCATTCCAGACCATTAATTTTTATCTGCCCCTTTGAATTTACGTTATCAATGTCGGCAGTGACCAGTGCTTTTTTGCCTATCAACCCGTCTATATTGGTTTTTGCCAGCTTTTTCTGGTTAAGGAATCTCCTGGCAAATGGTCTTGTTACTGCAAGCAGTACAAGCGATGTAATGGCGAATACAAGAATCTGGATAGTATAATCCACCTTGAACAGGGAAAGTATTCCTGCAATCAGTGCACCGCCGGCAAACCATATTGATGTAAGACCAAGAGTCATAATTTCTGCTATAGTACAGAATATAAATATTGCAGACCAGAAAATGAGTTGAGCTAACATAATAAACACCCCCTTTGTAAATGTCAGTTTATCTGCAGTGCAGATTTAAAATTGCAACTCATGGCTATATTTTACTATGTAATATATATATGTACAATGATTTTTTGTGAAACGAAAAAATGCTTTAAAGGGTAAATACAGCACTTTAAAAATTCCGGCAGCCCAACACAGAAGCATTGTATCCTGTTAATATAAATTCTATGTAATGATCAGTTAAAAAAGGGATAAAGACATGTCATTTCTTAAAAATAAATAATATAAAATTGACAGTTCACTATTGCTATAAAAATAAAATAATATTATAATTCCTGTGTATACAGAGACGAAAATCAGAGAAAAGCATAAAAGTATTTTAGTTGTGGGAGTGAAAAGATGTCAGAAGAAAGAAAAAAGAGGATATTCAGGGTGGCATTTACTGTTCTTGGAATCATAGTTGCTGCACTTGTTATTAACAAATTGCTGGATTCCTGGACGGGAGTAAAGGCGGTCGGAAGTAAGATCACCAGTGCTGCTGCACCTATAATAGTGGGTGCGGTTATTGCTTTTTTGATGAATCCTGTACTGGTGTTTTTTGACAGGTTGTTTCTTACTTTGTTTGAGGACAGACTCATAAAAACAAGAAAGAAAGCTAAGAAAGCTTCAAGGACATGTTCTGTAATAATTACTGTAATACTATTCCTGGGTATAATAGCTGGACTTCTGTGGATGGTTATCCCACAGTTATATGAGAGTATAAAATTACTTATCAGTAACATGGATACATACTATGACAACATAATGAAAAATATTGATATGTTGTACGCCAAGTTCAAAAAAACGAATATACCTGAGAGTGATCTTAAGAAGGTCGTAAATACCATATATGGGAAGATGAATACCTGGATAAACAAAGATTTTCTTCCGAATCTTGATCAGATAGCACTTAAGCTTGGAACGGGACTTATGGGCGGTCTTAAGTTCGTGTACAACTTCTTCCTTGGAATAATTGCTTCTATATATATTATGTTCAACAAAGAATATCTTTCCACAAGAATGAAGAAGATCATTTATGCAACCTTCAGTGTTAAGAAAGCAAATCTTGTTATGGACGGCGTTGAGTGTACAAGCAGGATATTCAGCCAGTTTATCGGCGGCAAGATTCTGGATTCCATAATAATAGGACTTATAACATTTATTGTCACTACTATCGTGAAGATACCTTATGCACTTCTGGTCAGTGCCATAGTCGGAGTTACAAATGTAATTCCGTTCTTCGGTCCGATCATAGGTGCGGTACCTTGTGTGATCATAGTGCTGATTGCGGATCCTATCATGAGTGTCATCCTTCTGCTCATCATTCTTATAATCCAGCAGTTTGACGGAAATGTACTGGGACCTAAGATCTTAGGCGATGTTACGGGGCTCTCAAGCTTCTGGGTACTCACATCGGTCGTTGTGGGTGGCGGATTATTTGGCTTTTATGGAATGCTGCTTGGTGTTCCTGTATTTGCCTGCTGTTACATGTACATAAACAGGGTGTGTACCGGTAAGCTTATGGAGAAGACAAATGTGTATAATACCGCAGACTTTGATAATCTTAAGAGGATCGATGAAGCTACCGGCAATGGAATATATATGACAGAGGATGAGCTTGATATAAGGTTTAAGAAGAAAACTCCTGAAGAAAAGGCAGCCATAAAGCTTGCTAAGGAAGAAAAGAAAAAGTCGTCTATGGCAGGTAAGATCAAGAATCAGATCCACAAGATGGAAGCGCATCATGAGGCTAAGAAAGCCGTAGAGCATAAAGAAAAAGAAAATTAATAGAAAAGGTGGGGCTGTTTTATCAGACCCACCTCTTTTTCTGTAAGGATGTCTTTAACATCGTTACATCGCAGCAAGCCTTGCCGTAGGAAGTACCAAGTGCCGAAGACACATTTAGAATAGTTGCTGTTCCATTTAATTGATCATGCCGAATGATTTACACAAATTTGTTAAGGCTGCTGTCGTATTCATAATCTATCTTGGACAGTGCGGATGAGATATCCTCAGGCTTAACATTAAAATTTTCACAGAAGGCTTCCAGTGAAGGGAAGTCGTCCCTCAGCTTGGTGTTTACAAAGCTTAGCAGTATCATAGGATCTTTGGGAAGGTCTTTATAGTTCATGTTTTTCTCCTTTATAACTTTATTTTATGGGATCATGCATAAATCAGATATGGCAGGAAATACATTAATAAAAATATACACTTGAAGTATTTTCATATATGTGTGATAATTCCAACTGCATGTGTTATGCTGATACATATATTATATTTTTCAATGTGGCATAATACATATATACCATTTAATTGGTCTGATGTTAAGGGGAAAGATATGCTTCGGGGATTATTTCAGAATTAATTGTTGGCAGGAGACATGTGTAATGAGCGATAATACATCAAAAAATAAAGAGAGGCGGGCGTCAGGCTTTGCAGCCCAGGCGGCAATCCTTGCGGGAGCAGGAATTGTATCAAGGATAATCGGAGTACTGTATCGTTCCCCATTGTTCCATATAATAGGAGATGAAGGAAATGGTTATTATGGATCCGCGTATGCAATATATGCCATGATCCTTATGATATCCACATATAGTATTCCTACGGCAGTTTCCAAGATCATATCCGGCAAGCTTGCCATGAAGGAATACAAGAGTGCAAGACAGGTATTTAAGTGCTCACTGGTTTATGTGGCTGTAGTGGGAGCCGTTGCGGCGGGACTCACATATATATTTGCACCGGTGCTTGTTAAAGAACAGCCCAATGCACTGCCTTGTATGAAATTATTTGCACCGACCATATTCCTTGCGGGATTTCTCGGAGTATTCAGAGGATATCTTCAGGCGTACAACACCATGGTGCCCACCTCCATATCCCAGATTATAGAGCAGCTGGTAAATGCTGTTGTCAGCGTGGTAGCAGCGTATTTCTTTTCACTTCCATTCACAAAGGGAACCACAGAATACGCCATGCATGGAGCGCAGGGCTCAGCATTGGGAACCGGAATGGGAGTTGTGGCAGGTCTTATCTTTATTCTCATTGCTTATGGCAGCAGGAGAAAAGAGATAATGAAGACTGTGGATATGGACACAAAGCATGAGGCTGAGCCGTATTCAATACTGCTTAAGCAGATATTCTTTATAGTTACACCTATAATCATAGCTTCATTTGTTTATAACATAACCACCACAGTTGACATGAAGATATTCTACGGAATATTAGGCACAAAGAACGTGGATACTGTTTACTCTGCAAATATGTACGGGATTTTCTCGGGACAGTACACAGTCCTGATAAATCTTCCTGTGTCTATTGCTTCAGCCGTTGGAACAGCGCTTATTCCAACTATTTCTGCGGAATATACAAAGGGAGATAAGCGCAGTGCTGATAAGGTATTTAACCAGTCCCTAAGCATGACAATGCTTGTGACTATACCTTGCGCAGTCGGTATGGCAGTACTTTCAGAGCCGGTGGTACAGCTGTTGTTCCGCGGTGCAACAAAGACTGCGTCGAATGCCTTGGCAGTGGGAGCCATAGCAGTAGTATTCTATGCAATGTCAACAGTAACCAACAGCGTGCTTCAGGGAATAGGTAAGGTTATGGCACCGGTCATAAATTCAGCATTTGCACTGGTGATACACATAATAATCCTTGTGCCTATATTGTTTGCAACGGAGCTTAACATATATGCACTGGTCATCGGAACGGTGGTATATTCATTTATAATGTGTGTGTTAAACGGAATTTCAGTGAAGAAATCCATCGGAGCTACCATGGATGTGAAGAAGATATTCGTGGCACCTGCCATAGCTTCGCTGTTCATGGGAATTGCAGCCTGGGGCAGCTACCAGCTTATATACAGGATCGTACACATTAATTCGGTATCCCTGATCATTGCGGTGATCATTGCCATTGTATTCTACTTTATGTGCATACTTGGACTTGGAGTGTATAAGGAGGAAGACCTCTTAAGACTTCCAAAGGGAAATCTTGTGGTTAAGCTTGCGAAGAAGCTCCATATGTTAAGAGACTAAGAATAGTGGGGAATAAAAAGAAGGACGAAGGTCCTTCTTTTTTATTTTGTTATAGTGACTAGAATGCTGCAACATGGCTGCAAGTTTCAATGTGGCGACTGTTTATCAGTAGATAAAACTCACAAAGCGTGTTTTATCGCTACCCAAATGCAGAAAAGCATAGTAAAATAAAGGTTTAGGAATACTTGAAATATAAACGGCTGATGGCTGTATACGGATAAAAGGAAATTAAAACTATGGAAGAATACTGGCTGGCTCCGGGAATATGTATTGATGGCGGCAAATACCGCATTGAAAAGGTTCTTGGAGATGGTGGATTTGGAATTACATATCTTGGGTGCGACGAGAGGCTTGGAAGGAAGGTTGCTATCAAGGAATTTTACCTGAAGGGCTGCTGCTACAGGAGATCCGGAAGTCTTATGGTATACGCCAGTGATGAAAAGAAGGCTGTGTTTGAAAAGGCGAAGGCACAGTTCATCAAGGAAGGCAGGGTATTGGCACTTCTTGGAGAACAGGCAGGCGTGGTGAATGTATATACATTTGCAGAGGAGAATAACACAGCTTATCTGGTGATGGAATATGTGGAGGGGCAGTCTCTTGACGAATATGTGAAAGCCGGAGGGGGAAGGCTTTCTGTTTCCCGTACTCTCGCCATAATGAAGCCGGTGATACATGCCCTGGCAGGGATTCATAAAAGAGGTGTCATACATCGTGATATAAGTCCGGATAACATTATGATAACTGCTGACAGAAAGGTTAAGTTAATTGATTTCGGAGCGGCAAGGCAGTATGGGGATTATAACGAGGACAAGGTTTTTAAGGGGGGCTACACGCCCCTTGAACAGGTATCTGCAAATGGCCAGGTGGGACCGTATTCAGACATATATTCCGTCTGTGCAACCATGTACACCTGTATATCAGGCAGGATGGTTACGCCTGCCAGGGAAAGACTTAGGCATGACGATCTGCAGACTTTTTCCAAGCTGGGGATTGATGTAAAACCATCTGTGGAGGCTGCCATAATGAAGGGGCTGGCATTGTATCCGGAGAACAGAGGGGCACAGAATGGAGAAGACCTGTATAAGCTTTTGTATGAAGAAGCTCCGTCAAAGACACAGAAAGATACCGGGGTAGTAAATGCGGTAAATAAGATGATAGCTGATGTGAAGCAGGATCAGAAAAATGACCGGAAGAAAAAGAGAGTTGCCAGAATTGTAATTGCAGTTGGCTTGGTGGCACTGGTGGTTCTGTTTCTGGTGACCGGCGGATGGCATTTTCTGCATAGAACCCCCAATGATATTGAACATGAAAAGGATGGCAGTATTGAACAGATAAAAGACAGCGGCAGTGAGAATACAGATGACGGTGAGGATGCAGATAATGGTGAAACTGCATATGACAGTGAAATTGATGATAACGATGAAGGTATAGATGATGGTGAAGAAATAGGTGGTTACGAAAAAACTGAAGCCGGCGATGAGAAAGTGACTTCCGAAGCCATGGAACAATATGGTGAAGAAGTATATGCCCTCTATCAGGATGTTCATAATGCCAATGACATAGAATTTGTCAGGGACGAAAATCTTAAAGCGGCGGCAAAATGGGCAGCGGAAGCTGCTGTCAGTGAAGCGGAGACTTCCGGGTACAGCAATGAAGCTGAACTGAATGCAATATTAAGAAAGGCAGGAAATGAAGCACTGCTGGAGTTTAAAGAATACAGTGCAGGCTGGCTGATATATACATTTGCAGAGAAGACAGATGTGCAGGTAGTAAAGGCGGCTCTTGACGGATATGTAGATAATATGAATGAGGAAAATGAGGGAGCACTGACTCTTGATAACTGTGAAAGTCTGGGAATCGGCGTTGCCCGGGCAGATGACGGAACATATTTTTTCGCGGTGTTCTACAGATAAATAACGGAAGGTAAGAAACATATGGATTCAGCTATTAGCAGACAGATAGAAAAATTCAAAATGGGAGATTTCAGCGGCTATCAGGAGTTCTATGATGAGACGGTGAGGACGGCCTATACAATGCTCCGCACCATCATCCCGGATGAGCAGATGGCACTGGCACAGATACCGGCTGTTTATGACAGTATGTATAAAAATGTAAATGAACTTGAACGTACGGAGCTTTTCTATGAGTGGATGGGAAAGCAGGTAAATGATGTGTCATTGCAGTGTGTTGATACAGATATTTCCGGTGATGGTAATGCAGATGATGGCAGTACAAATGATAAAAGTACATGTGATGAAAGTGCATATGATGAAAGTGCATGTGATGAAGGTTCAGGAGAGGAAGCTTTTTTCGATTATGCGGCAGAGGATGAGGCTCTTACCATAACAGAAGAACAGGCAGGAGATGGAACATTTGCAGGGAGATTACAGCAGATAGTTGATGGACTTACACCTATGGAGAAGATAGTATTCCAGAAATACTATTACTTTGGTGAGAGGACAGGAGACATTGCCGCGAAAACAGGATTGACGGACGCAGTCGTAAAAAATATCCTGAAGAACACAAGGACGGCAATAGTTTCAGCTATTGAAGATACAGCTACTGAGGAAACAGGCGAACAAAAAAAATACAGCCTGAAAAATGTTCCGTGGCTGTGGATCATGTTCCGGAATAACGTGGCAGGAACAGTGGGGCTTCCTTATGTGGGACTGTCAGAGTTTATGATGGGGATAGGTGGCAGCTCAGGCGTGACTTCAGGCGCTGCAGGACAGACACCGGGTAGTGCCCCGGGAGGCGCTGCAGGACAGACACCGGGTAGTGCTCCGGAAGGTGCTGCAGGACAGACACCGGGTAGTGCTCCGGGAGGTGCTGCAGGACAGGTGTCTTCCGGCATGGCAAAAAGTGCTCATGGGCTTGGCAGGATGATGGGAACCCTCGGAGGAAAGATCACGGTGGGAGTAATATCTGCTGCGGTGTTGGTGACTATCGGCGTGGGTGTTCATCATGTCCTGACGGACAAAAATGACTCAGATAAAAACAGTGCAGGTAAAAATGGGGAAGACTATGTGGGTACGGTACTTCCGGAGGGTGATACCGGTGACACATCTGACCAGTGGGCTCAGGAGCAGCCGGAAGATATAGAAGAGGATGGTGCAAAGACCAGATTTGAGGGTATGCTTGATCAGGCCAGAGACACAGTAGAGAGATATCAGCAGACCGGTGAAACAGATGACTATTATATGGTATATAAGGATCCTAAGAAGGACTGTCTCTATGCAGTTTATGATGTGGACGGAGACGGCGAGGATGAGCTGTTGCTTGGCTGTTGGGATGAAGAGGCCCGCCAGGTGGAGCTTCGCAATATAATATATGAGGATACCACTACAGTCCATGAGGACATGACCTACTACTGCGGCGATACAAAGCTGGCAGTTTTCGTGAGACGGGAGGATGATTATGAGCTTGTTACATACAAGCATGATAGTGAGTATGACGATGACTCATATCTTAAGATATTACAGGATGGAACGTGGAGATATTATAATGTAGGCTACGTGGAAGCCGCAGACATCACTACAGGAAATGAAACAGGAGGAAGCTTCGGAGAGGTGAATTATAAAAACTGCGATCATGATTTTCTTATAGATCATATTAACGATGACTATTTCAGCGGTTATTATACTGAGATCTCCGAGGCACAGTGGAATGAAAAGCAGCAGGAATATTCATATACCGGGTTAGAGTGGAAGCCTTTATTTTCCGATGAAACAATATTAACGGATGATCCGTCCATACCTGACAGTGACGGAAGATTTTAAGACACACACCTGCGTAAACTTCGCATGTAAGCAAATTTTATACAGGTGTAAACTTCACACGGAAGAAAATTTTATACAGGTGTAAACTTTACACGGAAGTAAAATTCATACAGGTGTAAATTTCGCACAGAAGCGAAATACCTGCAAGTGTAAACTTCACCTGAAAACACTTCTCTTTGGTTCTTGTATTATAAGTACATCAGCAGGAGCTGAAAATACTTTATATATGATCAGGAGGAGAAGAGAAGATGAAGAGAATTGAAATCGCGCAGTACATAGCAGTAGGAGCAACATGTTTGGTGGTGATATCATTTATACTGGCGAAGATCACAGGAGCAAACTTTTTTGTGTCGCTGATGGGACTTGGCGTTATGGGAGGAATGGTTTCCTATTTCTTCGGAGGCTTTGGAACAGCAGTGAGGATGTCAGGAAAGATAGCAAAATGGGGCTGGCTGATACTGCCATTTCCATATGATATCATGACAGGAATCGTAGCATTTATATTTTCTATCATGATATTTATATTTGTGCCGATCATACCTGTAAGAAAGGCATACAAAGAACAGATGATGGAGTAAATAACCCAAGAGGTCCGGTATGGATAAAAGTACAGAAACGAAATACATAAAAGAAGAAATTGAAAAATGTGAGGAGCTTTCTGACCTTAAGGAAAGGATACTTCCAATGCTTAAGTCCCAGCAGGAGCTGTGGGCAGAGAAGATAAGGGAGGTCATAGAAGAGAGCGGCTGCAGCAAAACAGCATTTGCAAAGAAATGCAATGTGAGCCGGGTGGCAGTGGATAAATGGTGTAAAGGCGCGGTTCCGAGAAACCGAGAGACATTTTTAAGGATAGGCCTTGCAGCAGGCTATGACCTGGCAAGAATGAATCAGCTTCTTGCCAGATACGGCAGATATCCGGAGCTTTATTCCAAGAGCCTTGAGGACTGCGTGTGCATATATGTCATAAGCAGCCCCGGAGATGTTGATATGGTGGAGAGCTATGATTACATATTGGAACGGATCAGGACCAATATGGTGGAGGACGAGATTATGCCTGTTCCCGATATATGCACGGCACAATTTGCAGAGAGACTGGCGCAGGTTCATGGTGAGGACGCATTGGCACAGTTTATCTATGATAACATTGCAGCTTTTTCCACAGCGTACCAGAAGTTCTATGCATATGTGAAGATGTATGTAACTATAAATTATCAGAGATACTCATCAAGCATTGCCAATCTGGCGGACGGACAGGGGTGGTCCTCATCCCTTAAGCAGTGCGTGTCTGCCATAAGACAGAACAAATGGTATCCCACCAGAAATAAGATACTGTCCCTGGGACTGCACCTGAGTATGGATCGGGAGCAGATTGACGAAATGCTGACGTTGGCACACATGGAACCGCTGTGCGCCAAGAACCCCTTTGAGAGCGTGATCATCTTTATACTGGAGGATGCCAGTCTTAACAACATACTTGATACGGACTCGGAGGAATTTGACCCGGACGAACTGTGCAGGTATGCGAAGGAGGTCCTGAGCGGACTTGATCTTCCGGAGATTGATACATTCATATCGGAGCTTAATATTGATATGTAAGGATATATTGGAATGAAAAATAATCTGATTGTAATTGAAAATGGTCAATTAAATACTTATTTGCTTGATACCAGAGTGAGCTGGGAGGTGGGCAGGCTGTCAAAGGATAATACACCTGACATTGCCGTGCATGCCACAACTGTCAGCCGCAGGCAGGGCAAATTTCAGAATATGGATGGGATATGGTTCTACATGGATTACAATCCAACAAACAGAACCTTTAGGAATGGCAGGAAGCTTACCGGGGGGCTTAACGGAAGAGTGAGACCTGTGATGGTGTCTGACGGAGACTCATTTATATTTGGTGGCGGTGATGAGCCGATGGTGTGTCCCGGAACCGTGTGGGCTTTTTTCTCTGAAAATTCCTACGATACTCCATGGCGTGCTGTGGCAACGTCGGGTTTTGATAAGCTGGTAGTCATGGATGATGAAGCTGGTGGCAGAAAGTATCAGTATGAGGATCTCCATCCGGGCAAGGTGCTTGCGTGCCAAAAGGGTATGGCGATCTATATGGGAGATATAACATATGTGACGGGAAAGATTAAGCTTATGGGAGCAAAACGGAGAGGGCAGAAGCTGAGCGAGTGAAAGCAGAGGTTGTATACTCTCCAATGGTTGCTGCACCACAGGGGTATCAGTATAATGCAGATGCATTTGAGGCTGGAGGTGTGGATGAGGTGAAGCAGAAAGCGACACATAAGGAAGTAGCGAAGGTAAGGGAAGATAAAGCCAGATAGTTGTGAGGACGTGGGAGAAATCCTGCGTCCTTTTTTTGTCGCCTGAAATGCGACACATAAGAAATGGTTCTTGTTATAATTATGGTAGCACATGAAATAAGAGGCGTTTGAATCTTTAAATGAATCTTTAAATGGTGCTAGATGATAGCTTGAGAGTCCGTATAATAGGACAGTATTTTTGATAAGCTTATAGTGGATTAATGGAAGTAATGGAAGTAATGGAAGTAATGGAAGAGTCATTGGTTATTCAATTGAAAAAGTATTCTGGTTTTGCATATTAATATGGCGAGCTCAATTAAATTATTGAAATCTCAATATAATTTGTGTATAATTAACATCGGTATTTTATACGATTTTCGTCTTTTGAGTTCGTGGAGGATCAATTGAAATGACAGTGAGTTATAAGAAATTATGGCATTTGTTACTGGATAAGAACATGAAGAAGAAAGATTTGCAAGAAGCTGCTGGATTAACTCAATATGCAATGTTAAAACTCGGTCGCGATGAAGATGTATCTACGGAGATATTAGGGAAGATATGTCAAGCATTAGAATGTTCGCCAGAGGAAATTATGGAGTTTGTATCAAGTGATAATTGAAGGCAGGTCGTTTTTTCATGAGAGTACCGTGGAATGAAGATGAAGCAATCATCATCGTTGATGCGTTTTATCAGTATAAAAATGGAATAATTAAAAAGAACGATGCTATAAAAAGTGTATCTGCTAGATTGCGTGAAATGGCAATAAAGAAAGGCCTTGAGATAGATGACGTTTATAGAAATGAGAATGGAATCACTATGCAGATGGCAATATTAGAACACATCTTTTCAAACGGTGAAAAAGGGTTGAGGAGTGGTTCCAAGCTTTTTAGAGATACCATGCAATTGTATGTAGATAATTATGCGGAGTTTGAATTAAAAAAGGAAAGAATTAAGAGTGAACCGATGAAAGAAAGATTTAGTAATTTTATTAGGTCACATTTTGCATATGGAATAAGAATTGATTCACCTATTGAAGTGATGAGGCTAAGGAAATTTTATAGCGAAGACTTTGGTGAAGAATGTCAAATGACAGATGAAGAAATAAAAAAGATGTTATTTGATAGTTGCTTTATTCACGATGGAAAGGGATTCATTATTGCTTCGGAAACAGAAGAAAGAATTCGAACAGAAATTGATGAATTGCATCGCCAAGGAAACGAGATTATTTATTATGATGAACTCTATGCAAAAAATGAAGAGTGGTTTTATGGCTTGGGAATTTTTTCAAGCGAGATGCTCAAGAGTTATTTAGGAAAAAAGTTTAAAGCTATCAATTGCAAGAAATCTTTTTTTGCTTGGGAAGCACTTACCGAAAATGAACTTTTGAAAAATAATATTACTTCCTTGTGGGGAGAAAATGTACTTCGCGATTATTATGGATTAAAAAATGATATGGAATATGTCCCTATTGATAAGATAAAGTATGCGCTTGCGAATAATACATGTTTTGTGTGGAACTCAGCTGAGACATATACCATTGAACATAAATTTGTTATTAGTGAAGACGAGAAAAATACTATTTTAGAATATGTTGCCAATAACATAAATGTAAAAGGAAATGTGGCGTTTGATGATATGCCGCTTGAAAGTGTATTTGAAGAAAATTACGAGTTATCAGATAATGCAATCTTTGCACTAGTTTACAATCTTGTACTGTCATCCAAATATGAACGTGCTAATCGAACTGTAACGATAAAAGGGCAAGAGAGTAATCCAGTTAAATTATTGGAGTTGTTCTGCAAATCTAAACGAGAATTATCTGTTGATGAACTGTTTGAGGAGTGGGAGTTGAAGACTGGAACGCATAGACAATCGACTCCGCTCGAAGTTGCGTACTCTACATTAATTCGCATAGATGAGAACAGGTTTGTAAGCGATGAACAGGTTTGTTTTAATGAACCTTCTATTGATGATGTGCTGGATACTATTATTTCGGGTGAAGCGATAGGTATGAAAGAAATTTCCTCATTTGCACTATTTCCGGAATGCAATTATACGTGGAATCTTTTTATACTCGAAAGCTTTTGCAGAAGATTTAGTAAGACATTTAAGTATATGGCGGTAACAACTAATTCTAGAAATGCTGGAGCAATAGTTAGGAAAGAATGTGATTATGATTATCATACACTCTTGGCACATATGATTGCGCAAAGCAATGTGAATCTTACAGAGGATGCAGTAATGGATTTTCTGGTTGAGAAAGGATTTGTTGGTAGACATTCTTATAAATATTTATCCGACTTAATCGAATTAGCATATGCTATAAGAAAGAAGGGAGAAAACTATTAATGTATACATATTCATACGATGAAGAGACAGGAGGGATACTGTTAAATACTACACCAACAGTATTTTCTAAAGAGCCTAGACCTGTGTATGCGGATGAATTGAATTTACTTGGATTTGATAAATATTGGAACTATGTAAATCAATCTGATACCCCATATATGTGGGCGGAATCAGCGCAATATATTTATAGAGGTAAGCCTGTAGCAAAACTAAAAGGTGGCAGTTTATATGATGCGCCGGAAATTGTTTTAGCACAGGATGATAATGGAAACGTCGTCGAGCCAGAGCCTAACGGCGGATATTTAAGGCCAATAGACATTCCAATGATGATAAATAAGAATCGGGAAATTATGGAGATAATTGAAAGTTCTACCGTAAAGAAGATTCTTGCTATTTATGAAAAATATAAGAATAAACTTGATATATTTCATGTGGCTTTTTCGGGAGGAAAAGACAGCGAAGTACTTTTGGATTTGGTTAGAAAAACCCTTCCCAAGAAAAGCTTTGTAGTTGTATTTGGCGATACGGGAATGGAATTCCCTGATACATATGAGGCTGTAGAAGAAACAAAAAAAATGTGTGAAAAAGAGGATGTTCCATTTTTTACATCAAATTGCCATTTTGAACCAAATGAATCATGGCATCTTTTTGGTCCGCCGGCAAGGGTACTAAGATGGTGTTGCAGTGTTCATAAAAGCGCTCCACAGACTAGAAAGCTAAGAGAAATTACAGGAAAAAATAATTATGTTGGACTGGATTTTGTTGGTGTTAGAAAACACGAGAGTACTGCTCGAAGTGAGTATGATTATGAAAACTTTGGGAAAAAGCAGAAAGGACAGTATAGTCATAATTCAATTTTAGATTGGACATCAGCAGAAATATGGTTGTACCTATACATGTATAACCTGCCAATTAATAAAGCATATAAAAAAGGTAATTCTCGTGCTGGTTGTCTTTTTTGCCCAATGGGGGGAGGAAAAGGTGATTATATTCAGAGAAAATCATATCCAGAAGAGATACAAGTCTATATAGATATGATTAAAGAAATGAATGCTAGAAATAAAGGTGATGAGGTTGGATTAACAACATATATCACTAATGGCGGATGGAATGCTCGTAAAAATGGTAGAGATTTAACTATTAATGAAAAGCATTATGATGAAAGTGTTAAAGGCGGGAAGCTGACACTTACAGTGACAAATCCGAAAACAGACTGGCTTGAATGGATAAAGACTTTAGGGGAAATACCATTTGAATATAATTATGAAGAGACTAAAGATGGTTATAGGATTATTGCACCAGCGTATATTCTAAAGAAATATCCAAAGGTGGCAAAAAAATTCAAACAGGTTTTTAAAAAATCTGCGTATTGTGTTGGATGTAGAGTGTGTGAGAGCAACTGCCCAAATGGCTGCATATCGTTTGAGAATGGACTAAAGATTGTGAATTGCATTCATTGTGGACAGTGTCATGAAGTAGATGATGGTTGTTTAGCGTATCATTCATTAAGAACATCTTTAGGAGGAAATGGAAAAATGAACAACGCAAGTATCAATTCGTTTGCTAATCATGCTCCAAAGCTTGAGTGGGTAAGAGAATTCTTTGATATGGGTAATGAGTATTGGGAATTAAATAGTCTTGGTCCAAATCAGGTTCCGATGTTTAAAAGATTCTTAAGAGACACCGGACTTATTGATAAGAATAACAAAACGACAAAATTATTTGATGTAATTGTTAGTATAGGATGGGAAAGTGGAACAGCTTGGGGATTAATTGCATCTAATTTTGCTTATAATCCACAGTTTAATTGGTATATAAACAATCTTGATGTTGGCACTATTTATCAACGTGATACTGTAAGTGATCTACTTATAAATGATGGAGTAAAGAAGAACGATGCTACATCTATCATTAATGCGTTTAAGAGATTTTGTGAATTGCCATTAGGAACAGTTTTGAATTGGGGTGCGGTTTATGAAAATGGCAGACAGATAGATTCTTTATATAGAAATAAATGTGCAATTGTTGATAACAGAGTAATTCTGTATAGTTTGCTGTTGTTTGTTGAAAACTGCGATGAAAATAAAGAATTTACTTTGTCATGGTTGATGGATGAGTTGGTGGATAGAAATGGAGTTAGCCCATCGAAAGTGTTTGGCCTTGATTACGAGGAAATGAAATCTGCCTTGATGGGACTGTCACAGAAGTATCCAGACTTTATCATCGCGTCATTTACTAATGATTTAGATAAGATTTCAATTTTACAAAAAAAATCTGAAGATGTTATTTCGTTGTTTGAGGAGGAAATGTAATGTCAACACAAGAAGTTGGAAAGTACAGACAGTTTTTTGATGTAGATGAAAAATATTTTCCTTGTATTGACGACTCTGCGATTGAAGCTGGAGCTCCATGGGAAAATACATATCCGCATGAAACATTTATAGAACTGTTAAAAAATGTTGAGACAATGTTGGGGGGGACAACAAAGCGCTCTGTTTGGATTCATGGTGCATATGGAACTGGTAAGTCGCAATGTGCTTATGCCTTGAAAAAGATACTTGAGGTTCCGGAAGAAGAATTGAAGGCATACTGGAACCAATATGAAGCATTAAAAAATAATCCAGATTTGTTGAGTAAAATACTTGGACATAAAGAAAGAGGTGTAGTAACTGCTTATCGATATGCATCGGGAGGAATAACAACACCGAGAGATCTCTATTATGCGATTCAGGAAAGTGTAAAAAAAGCTCTGATAGAGAATCCACAGATAACATATCTTGGAGAGAATACTCTAAAAGAAAGTGTCATTGCTTGGATAAAGGATCATAAGGAAATTTTTGATATCCTTCTGAAGAAACCAGAATGGGTGGCTACTTTTTCCCAATCTACTTCTGATGAAGTAATAAATACTCTAGAAAAATCTGCTGATGTAAAGAGCTTAATGGACAATATCTTTAAGTTGGCAGATAAAGAGGGAATAACAGCTATGTCTTTGGATGGCGACAAGTTAAAGGCGTGGTTGAAAGATGTGATTGAAAAGAATAATACGAAGATTGTTCTTGTTTGGGATGAGTTTAGTGGATTTTTCAAACAAAATAGAAATTCATTAGATGAGTTTCAAAAGATAGTTGCTTTATGTCAAGAAGCACCTTTCTATTTTATTGTTGTTACACATCAAACAGAGTCAATTATCAATAGTGATGATTCTACATGGAAGGTTGTTCAGCAGCGATTTAACTTTTCGCAGATATCATTACCAGATAATATAGCATTTAACTTGATTGGACACGCATTTAATGTTAAGCCAGCTGCTCAAGAAATGTGGAATATTTGTGCTGATGATTTAAACACTAGATTGAGTGCATCAAGATCTGCAGTTATGAAAGCAGCTAGAATAAGTGATCCTAAGGTTGTAAAGGATATTATGCCTATTCATCCTATGACTGCTCTTATTCTAAAAAATATCGCTGTCGCTTTTCAATCAAATCAGCGCAGTATGTTTGACTTTATTAAAATTGCGAATGCGGATGATACGCAGGCGTTCCAGTGGTTTATTGAAAAAACAGGGCCAAGTGATGATCATCCATTGCTTACCGTTGATATGTTATGGGATTTCTTCTATGTGAAAGGAAGAGATAATCTTACAGCTGACATTAGAATGATTCTCGACACATATCCTCAGCAGCAGAATCTTCGAGAAGATGAAAAAAGAGTATTAAAAACAATTCTAATTATGCAGGCTATAGATAAGCGTTTAGGTGGGATGATAGAGCTTTTGAAGCCTACTGAGCAGAATATTAGCTATGTATATGAAGGAATAACATCAGGGCTTGATACTCAATGTAAAAATATTGCGAAAGCACTTGCAACAAAAGGTATATTGGTTACATCTCCAATTGGAAATAACAAATATGCATATGGTGCGGCAGTTCTGGCTGGGGATCAGGCGAAGATAGATGAATTTAAAAAGACGATAAAACAGAATAGCACAACAGCAAAACTAATATCAGAGGGAAATCTTGATACAGTTTTATCGTTGCCACCGGCCTTAAAACTTAGATATGAAATGACACCGGGATGCGGAAATCTTGTTCCGGTAACAAATGCAGATTTTACAAGAAAAATAAATGAACTTAAAGATGCTCCGATGGATTGGCATTTTATAGCTGTAGTTGCTCTCGCTAAAGATGACAGTGAGGCAATTTCTTTGCGAAAACTTGTAAAAGAAGCTGCTCAAAATGATGACTATAGCAATATAGTTTTTATTGATGCGCTTAGTACTCCTTTAGGTGAGGATGAGTTTGATGCTTATATAGATTTTGCAGCTATGTCTCAGTATTATCAGGGAAACCCAAAATCTGCTACAGAAAACAAAATTAAGGCGCAACAAGTTCTTGCTGTAACATGGAAAAATAGAATCTATAATGGAAGCTTTACTATATATCATGCTGATTGTAGGGAGGGCGAAAAGGTAATTGGAGGACAAGCAGTTGCTGATGTTCTTCAGACAATTGTTACTACAAAATTTAAGTATGTTTTTGATTTTAATCGTGGAGTAAATGAAAACCAATTAAAAGTAACACAACTTAAATCAGCTGCAAAATGTGGAATAGTAAAAGCAACAAGTGGTGTAATGTCAAGGGCTGAAAAGAGCGTTCTTGCAGAAGTTTGGGAGCAGGACAACTATTGGACTAACCCTACAACATCAGGCTTAAATATTTCTATTATTAAAAGAGATATTGAGGCATTGATCGATGAAAATTTCAAGAAAGAAGGCCAAATTTCGATTGATGATATTTATAGTCATTTAGAGAGCGATTATGGTTTCGCTCCTTGTAATTTATCTGCATTCTTACTTGGATTTATGCTTAAAGAATACGGTGGAGAGCCATATAGATATTTGGATTCAAGCGGAAGCCATGATGTGATGTCCTCTGATAAATTATCAGAGATGATAGGTAACTATATCAATGGGAAATCCAACCCGACATATATTGTTAAAATGACACCAGAAGAAATGGCCTTTTATGAAGTGACAGAGAAGGCCTGGGGACTAGAGCCAAATGCATGTGCTCATATTAATCAGGCACAGGTGTCAGTAAGAAATAAAATGCAGTATTTACGTTTGCCAGTTTGGAGTTTGAAGAATGTAGATGATGCTGGTGTATATGATTTTGTAGAAAAATATATAGAGCTTATCCAAAAAGAGGGCAAAGAAGCTCATAAAGTGGCGTTGAGTATTGGTTCAGCGTCGGTAATAAAGCCATCATTGGGTGAAAACCTTGCTAAATTACTTACTCCAGAAAAGTGTCAGGAGGGAATGAAATACTACTTACAGGCATTTGAAGATGGAAAGCTATTAAGCCTGGCATCTGAAATTGGCGCAGAAGAAACGATGCTTGCTGATATTAGTCACCTGTTTTCTGTTGCATATTCTAGTCTTTGGAATAGTGAAATGGGCGAGGCTGAAATCCGGAAGCTAATTGTGGACTATACTTTCGTTAAGGAAACAAATACTTTATTAAACTGTAATGCGCATTCAAAAGCAGAGGCATTTGAAAAATGGAGAGAAAAACTTGAGTTTGCAATGTGTTCACACGAGGCATTGGAAGAGAAATTCGCAAGTTTAAAGGAAGTTTATTCTTTCTTATTTGATATTGTTACGAGAAAAGATATCCTGCCCGATCAAATGGAAAAGTGTACACAATCATTGTGCGAGCAAAGATTGGATGTTCAACATTATTTTGATAATGAAGTAGGTGTCTTTTATGAAATCTACAAGGCTTACTTAGATGATATATCTGTTGAAGAAGCTGCACAATTAAAGGTTCCACGGCTTATTAATGTGTTTAGGGAAAGTAAGACAGAAAGTAATGCTTTAGTTAAACAACTTGCTGATGAGTTCAGAAAGAACCAAACAAAGACTAAGTTGTTTAATCTTTGGAAAGAAAAGACTAACTCTAAAACGCCACGAGACTGGTCATATATGCATAGAACTCCTATTTTACTTATGGTTAGTAAGGAACAGTATGATGAGGCAAAGAAGGCATTTGAGGTCTTGAATCGTACGATGGCTACAGAAAAAGAAATTGACAATGCGTTGTTGCTGTTAGAAAATGCGAAGTTTTATGATGATCTTGGATCAGAAGAGAAGATAAATCATGCATTTTCAAATTTTCTTGGTAGATATAAAGGCATACTGAAGGATATTGATAAAGTACGAGATGCGTTGGAGAGATTATCTGTAGAAACTTATGAGTGGGATTCACATCCGGCTGTAAAGACTAAAATAGAAGAATTGGCAAAAGCAGAGTATGATGCTGGTGGCAGTGATGCAGTGGTTTCTAAAATTGAGAATATGTCTTCAGATGATTTAAAGAGCCATTTGATTAAATTGATAAAAAATAACATGAACATTGGGGTAGAGATTATAAACGAAGGAGAATAAATTCATGATATTGACAGCAATTGAGGAGTATTTTTCGTCGAGTCTTCACAAGCCATTTTTTGCTGTGGCAAGCGATGAGGAATATAAAGAATTAAAAATAAAACTCGAAGAGCATGGGGCAGATTTTATAAGATTAAGCGATTGCTGTCGTGATATGGATAAAAAGCCAGATCTTGATTTGCTCAGGGACAAGCTGCGAACAGCAGATGTTGATTGTAAAAGTAATAGAGTTGTTGTACTTGGATTAGCAGAGTATATGCTGTTAACCGGAGATGAGTATGCTTTTTTTACATTTGATGAATTAAAAGATTTTAATTTAGGCAGCGCCTGGGCAGTCATTTTACTAAGAGGTGATGCTCATATTGTAAAAAAAATTGCGACTGGCGATCCAAGATTTGATAATCGAAGATATTTTATTTCTAGAGATGCGATGCCTTTAGATTTTGATTTGATATTTTCCCCTTCAAATGTTAGTATGTTTGAAAATGATGGATTAAAGTCTTTATTAATCAAAATGGAAGACGGAGAAAGTGGTGAAATTGGATATAATTCCGATTTGGAATTCCCTGAGGCGACATGCAGAATAAGGGCGATTAAGGATTCATATTCTGCTATTTGTAAGAAAAATCCAGGCTTTGGAATTCCTAAAGAATTTGGTAATGATGAAAGGTGGGATTATTTACTTGAACAAGTTACAAAGCATGGTACGCTGGAATCTGTTTTTGATGTTAATGATTTTAAAGAAGATTTAGAAACGAAATTTCATGAAAGAATATCAGGTATTGCTAATACTTGTTGGCTTTATTTTATATATCTTTACGCAGATAGAATTAAGACTAAGAATTCTTATCTTAAATATGTTTTAGATAACTGCAAAGGATTTGAAGATTTTAAGAAAAAAGTTGTAAATGCGATAATAGAGATATTTCATAATGACCCACAATTTAAAACTTACTATTCCGAACGAAAAAGGCTTTTACTCGGATACCCAGAAGCAGAAATGGCTCGTTTTGTGAATGATAATAGAGTAGACCCGTCAGAGAGTATTTATAAACTAACGGATATTAGTCTTAATGAGCGTAAAGAAATAATAGCGCAGATTTCTCAAAACGGATTTCCAGAAAATTTAGAGGAACTATATCCTGATTTGAATACTTATATGATTAAATATCATTTTCAGGGAGATGCATTATCCAAGGAGTTAACGGATTATTTTGATGCATATAAACAAGAAAAAATGCGTAATATTGTAAGTTCGGATTTCTTGGAAAAGGTTGAAAAATATGCAGTTTCTAGAGATTATAACAGATTACGTACTCGTGATGAGCTTATTGCGAATATAAACCGTGATGGTACATATCTTTGCTGGATTGATGCACTGGGTGTTGAATACTTATCATTTATTGTTGAGGGTGCTAAGGCCCGTGGTTTGATGGTTGCAGTAAACATAGGACGAGCAAATTTACCTACAATTACGTCTGTTAATAATAAGTTCTATTATGATTGGCCAGAGGAGCATCGTGAAAAAATAGAAGAACTTGATGAGATTAAGCATAAGGACAAGGGTGGGTATAAGTATGGACCTAATAACAAATATCCAATACATTTAGCTGAAGAATTGGCAGTATTGTCGGATGCGTTAGATAGAGCTGCGGTTGAGTTGGCTCTTAGAAAATATGACAGATTTATTATTGCAAGTGACCATGGCGCTTCAAGGCTTGCTGTAATAAGTAATATTGAAGAAAAATATGAGACAGATACTCGCGGTGAGCATTCAGGTCGTTGTTGTAAAAAATTTGATAATTATGATTTGAAATTTTCAACAGAAGAAAATGGCTTTATCGTTCTTGCAAATTATGGCCGTTTCCGAGGAAGTAGAGCCGCAAATGTAGAGGTTCATGGCGGAGCGTCATTAGAAGAAGTGGTTGTTCCAGTCATTGAGTTAACATTAGCAGATTCTTTAATGCAGGTTGCATTATCAGATAAGAATATTGTCTCTGATTATAAAGATGGAGCATCTATTCTTTTGTATGTTAATAAGCCGATAAAGCAAGTTATTTCGCTAGTAGTTGAGGGAGAGCGTTATTTCGGAGAAAAAGTGGATGAAAATCATTACAGAATTAATGTTGCAAATATGAAACGAGCAAAGACATATTCAGCTGATGTATACGTTGGCGAAAGTTTAATTACTCGAATAGATGTTACAACAAAAGGAAAGAGTGCTTCGGTTAATTCTGACTTTGATGATCTCTTTTAGAATAAATCTGTCTCTTATACACAACGGACACATCCAAACAAGAAGATA